>Ga0209166_10003272_pt1 | contig 11783 bp, 8 predicted proteins | sample Coa_R1_3_FD_187151 | JGI IMG/M metagenome (GOLD analysis project Ga0209166, IMG submission 187151) | Surface soil microbial communities from Centralia Pennsylvania, which are recovering from an underground coalmine fire - Coalmine... | ecosystem: Environmental > Terrestrial > Soil > Unclassified... | reverse complement strand
TCCACCCGGACCTGGCCACCAGTGGCGGCATCCTGGAGACCAAGAAGATTGGCGACCTGGCCCAGGAGCACGGCATCAGCATGGCGCTGCACATGGCCGGCACGCCGGTGAGCACGATGGCCAGCGTGCACTGCGCCGCCGCCACAGAGAACTTCATCGCGCTGGAGCACCACTTCACCGAGGTGCCCTTTTGGGGCGACTTCATCGACGGGGTGCCGAAGCCGATCATCCAGAAGGGCTATATCCCCGTGCCAGAGGCGCCCGGCCTGGGGTTCGAGCTCAATGAGCAGGCCGTGCGCGAGCACCTGGTGGCGCACGACCAGGGCTTTTTCGAGCCGACGCCAGAGTGGGACACCGAGCGCGCCTGGGACCGACTGTGGTCATAGATTTGTAACGGAGTAAGACGTGAAAATCACTAAAGTCAGGGCAATTCTGACCGCTCCGGATGGCATCGCGCTGGTGGTGGTCAAGGTGGAGACGGACCAGGCCGGCTTATACGGGCTGGGCTGCGCCACCTTCACCCAGCGGCCCACGCTGGTGGCCAGGGCCGTCGATGAATACCTGGACCCGCTGCTCCAGGGGCGCGACCCGGCCAACCTGGAAGACCTGTGGCACATGATGTACGTCAACTCCTACTGGCGCGATGGGCCCGTGCTCAACAACGCCATCAGCGGCGTGGACATGGCACTGTGGGATATCAAAGGCAAGGTCGCCAACATGCCGGTGTACGACCTGCTGGGCGGCAAGTGCCGCGAGGCGGCCATGGTCTACCGCCACGCCGACGGCCGCGACCCGCAGGAAGTGCTGGATAACGTGCTGCGCTACCGCGAGGAGGGCGCGCTGGCGGTGCGCTGCCAGATGGGCGGCTATGGCGGGCGGGTGAACGAGATTACCCGGGCCAATGCCCGGCCCGGCCCGGCCGCGCCCCAGGCCACCCACCGCATGCAGGCGCCCGACGAGCCGGAAGGCAATTTCCCTGGCGCCTACTACAACCCCGACGTCTACGCCCGCTCGGTGATCGACCTGTTTGAATACGTGCGCGGCAAGATCGGCTACGATCTGTTCTTGCTGCACGACATCCACGAGCGCCTGGCTCCTATCGACGCCATCCGCATGGCCAAGGCGCTGGAGCCCTACCGGCTGTTCTTCCTGGAGGACCCGCTGGCGCCGGACCAGGTGGAGTGGTTCCGGCGGCTGCGCGACCAGTGCGCCACGCCGATTGCCATGGGCGAGCTGCACAACAACGCGCTGGAGTGGCGGCCGCTGGTGGCTGAGCAGCTGATCGACTTCATCCGCGCGCACATCTCGCAGATTGGCGGCCTGACGCCGGCCCGCAAGCTGGCGGCCCTGTGCGAGTCGTTTGGCGTGCGCACGGCCTGGCACGGCCCGGGCGACGTGTCGCCCATCGGCCACGCCGCGAACCTGCATCTCGACCTGGCCTGCCACAACTTTGGCATCCAGGAGGTGATCCACTTCGGCGAGCCGCTGCAGGAAGTGTTCCCGGGCACGCCCGAGCTGCGCGGCGGCTTCTTGTGGCCAAACGACAAGCCCGGCTTCGGGGTGGACCTCGACGAGCAGAAAGCGGCCCGCTACCCGATCAGCATCCCGCCCATTCAATGGACGCAGAGCCGTTGGCCGGATGGGACGATTTGGACGCCCTGACCCCGGCGGCGCACTAGCCCCGCTTTGCCTTCGCTTTCCAACGGCTGCCCGGATGTGAGCAGCCTGAAAATTGGGATGGGCAGTCAGCGGAGCTCACCGCCCATCCCAATTTTCGAGAGCGCCCCAATTGCCAATGTTTGCGAGCTTGCTGGACTGGCTGAGAGGTTGGCCGTCGCGCGCGGAGACGCTGCTGGTCGGCGTGCTGCCGCGCGAGGTGCGCCGGTCCATGTACACCGACCTGTACTCGGCCTGCACCATTTCGGTGCTGGTGGCTATCCTCAACTTCATCCCGATTATCCTGCGCCGCCAGGGCGCCACCGATAACCAGATCGCGCTGTACTACGCCATCACCGCGCTGGGCTTGCTGACAACGGGCCTGGCCATCTGGCTCAGCAGCCGCCTGGGCATGCTGCGCGTCACCCTGGCTAGCTGGCTGGCCGGCCGCGGATCGTTCTTCCTGACGGCCCTGGCCACGGGCCCCAGCGCGCTGCTGGCCATCCTATCCGTCTTCTGGCTGCTGGAGTCGTGGACAGGGCCGGCCTACGTGCACGCGCTGCAAGTGCTCTATCCCGCCAGCCAGCGCGGCCGGATCATGGGGCTGGTGCGGGTGGGCCTAGTGGGCACCATCCTGGTGTTCACGCCGCTGGCGGGCTGGATTCTGGATCGCTTCGGGTTCCGCGTGCTGCTGCCCATGGCCGGTCTGTCGGGCATTATCGCGACCCTGATCTTCTGGCCGGTCATGCGCACCGTCCCCGAGCCGGCGGCCCGGCCGGCGCAAGCCCGGCTGCGGCCCTGGCAGCCGCTGCTGTCTGACCGGCGCCTGGCCATCTACCTGGCCGGGTCGCTGCTGTTTGGCCTGGGTGTCTTGATCTCGGCGCCGCTGTTCCCCAGCGTGCAGGTCGACCGGCTGAACCTCTCCTACACCGACGTCGGATTGTTAGGCTTCGTGCAGTCCTTTTTCTGGCTGCTGGGCTATGCCTTTGGCGGGCGGCTGCTCGACCGGCTGGGCGGCATCCGCTGCCTGCAGTTTGTCTGCCTGATCAACGCGCTGGTGATGTTGCCGTATGTGGTGGCCACCCAGGGCTGGATGCTGCTGCCGGCCTTTGCCGCCGCCGGGATCGTGGCGGCCGGGGCGGACCTGACCACGCTGTATACGCTCATCGACCTGGCCGGCCCCGACCGCGTGTCTGAATACACCGCCATCAACTCCACGTTTGCCGGCATCCGCGGCCTGGTGGGGCCATTCGTGGGCCCGCTGCTGCTGGCGGCCGGCTGGCCGCTGTCGTCGATCTTCCTGCTGTGCGCGGCGCTCACCGTGGCCGGCGCCGGGGCGCTGGTATTTATTCCAAGAAGCAGTTAGAAATGTTTGTCGAAATGGCAAAAGGGCGGCCCGGTGTTTGCCGGGCCGCCCTTTTGCCATTTCGACAGTCGTTATTCTGATTGGTCTTTGCCCAGCCAGCTCAGGCGGATCGCCTCATCGCCTAAACCGGCCGCGGTGACGAGATAATCGTCGCCGGGCAGCAGGTCGAGAAAGTTATCACTCCAGCTCACCTGGTCGCCGGCCTCCAGCCACACGCCCTTGGCCGGACGGGCCGCGCGTAGCACCAGCGACTCGCCGCTGCGCTCGACTTCAATGCCCGGCTCGGGCAGCCGCAGGTATTTGAACGGCTCCGGCCAGAGCGTGGCCCGCGCCGCCACCTGGTCGTCGGACCACAGTCGCGCGCCCAGCACCAGCGGCCGGTCGCTCGGGAGCGGAAACAAATCTAGCTCGGTCGATTGGTTGGCCGGCAGCTGCACCTCGCGCAGCTCACTGCCGGCCAGCTCGCCCTCCAGCGTCCAGGCGCTCAGCTCTAGCCGGGCCGCCACGCCAAAGCGCCGGCCGTTCACCGCCCACACCGCGGCGCCGCCGCTGGCCCGCGCCAGGCCCACCGCCAGCGGTGCCAGCTGCCGCCGCGCCACGAAGTAACCCGGCTTGAGGCGCAGGTTCCAATCCACCACGGCCCAGCTGCTCACCGGCCAGCAATCTTCCAATTGCCAGACCAGCGCCCCGGCCACGGCATAGCGGCCAGGGCCGCCCCAGCAGCGTCGCCACCCGCTGTAGGCGTAGGCAATAGCCTCGGCCTGAATGAACTGGGAGGCATAGATGTGATCCGCCAGGGTCACCGGATAGCGGATGTTGTCGCTGATGTAGGCCGCCGCGCGCCGCACGCCGCCGCTGGCCTTGTTGTGATGCTCAAGCGTGCGGCTTTGCGGGTAGCGCTCGTCGGGCGGGGTAAACGCTTCCACGGTGCTCAGGGCCGGGAAGGAGAGCATCCCAAATTCGCTGACGAAGCGGCCGGAGTAGTTTGGATACTCCTGGTAGGGGGCCACCATCCCGTGCCAGATGTCCCAGGTGTGCCGGTCGCCCTCGGTGCGGCTGTTGGCGTCTGGCCCGCCATAGGGGCTGCCGCGCCAGTAGGGGCGCCGCGGGTCGAGCGCCGTCACCACCTCGGGCAGCACGTGCTCATAGAGGTAGCGCGCCGGGAACTTGGAGCGGCGATGGTCGCCGTCGAAGTTCACGTTATAGACGCCGAGTGAGTTCGCGATCTGGTAATCTTCATTGTTGCCCACCCAGATGGCCAGGCTGGGGTGGTGGCGCAGCCGGCGCACGTTGGCCTCGGCCTCGTTTTTCACGCTGGCCACTAACTTGGGATAGGCGGGATACATGCCGCAGGCGAACATGAAGTCTTGCCAGACCAGCAAGCCCAGCTCATCGCACCAGTCATAGAAAACATCATCCTCGTAAATGCCGCCGCCCCACACGCGCAGCATGGTCATATTGGCATCGGCCGCCAGTCGCAGGAGCTGGCCATAGCGCTCGCGGGTCAGGCGCGGCGTAAACGAGTCGGCCGGTATCCAGTTCGCGCCGCCGCAGAAGATGGGCGTGTTGTTGACTTCAAACAGGAAGCTGGTGCCGGGCTCGCCGGCCAGCGGCTCCTGCACCAGCCGCAGGCGGCGCATGCCAATGCGCTGTTCGGCCTGGTCGAGCGCCTGTCCGTCTCGCTCCAGGGTGGCCGCCAGCCGGTAGAGCGGCTGCGGTCCATAGCCGTTGGGCCACCAGAGCTGCGGGTCGCCAAACAGGAAGACATGATCGGCCCGCGCGCCCGCGCTGGGGGTGAGCGCCACCAGCGCCACGGCCATGGCCACCCGCTGGCCGCTGGGATCGAGCAGCTCCAGCCTGACACTATCGCCCTCGCGCGCGCCCGCGGCCCTGACGGATGCCCACACCGTGGCGGTGTGCAGGTCTTCGCTCAGCTCGACCGGGGCGTCCAGCTCGCTCAGGCGCGTCGAGTAGGCTTCCAGGCGCACGGCGCGCCAGGGGCCGGCGGTCATCAGGGTCGGCCCCCAATCCCAGCCATAGTGATATTGCGCTTTGCGCACATACATCCGGCTGGAGTCGCCGTTCCACGCCGGGCGCCCGCCATGCTGGGCCTGCAGCTCATGGCCGCGGCGCACGGCGGATTCGAACAGCAGGCGCAGCTCGTTTTGGCCGGCGCGCAGCCGGTCTTTGACCGCCACGCGCTGGGGCACAAACATATTGTCGCTGGTGAGGATGGGGTGGCCGTTCAGCCAGACGGTGGCAAAGGTATCCAGGCCGTCGAAGCACAGGTCCAGGTGCTCGTGGCCGTGCGTCTCAGCCGAAACTTCGAACGTGCAGCGATATAGCCAGTCGCGCTCACCCACCCACTGCACCTCGTTCTCGTTGAGGCCATAGAACGGGTCGGGTATGCGGCCGGCGGCTAGCAGATCAAGCTGGACCACGCCGGGCACGCTGGCGGGCAGCCAGCCTTCTGTTCCGCTGAAGTCATCTCCCAAGGGGCGGACCGGGTTGCGTTCCTTCAATTGCCAGCCAATCGTGAGTGGTAATGATTGCATCGTATCCCCGTGTATCACAGCTCAGCCAGGCGCCAATCATTCGAGTGGCCGAGGACTCAAGGTTATTGTAGTGCTACGGGCTGGTGCGGCCCGCCATTCGCCAGGCCGCACCAGCCCGTGGCACCTCGATTATGAAGCTAGAGATCGAGCGCCGCCAGGTGATGGATGCCCAATGAAAACGAAAGCTCGCCGCCGTGATGCAGGTCGTGCTCGATCAAATGCCAGATGACCCACTGGCGGGTGAAGGAGCGCTCGGCTCCGCGGCGCACCACGGTGATGGTCTTCGCCAAGTCCGCGGCGTTCCAGTGGGCCAACCGGTCATCGATCAGGCCCCTGGTTACGTTGAGCCCGCTGACTAGCTCGGCGGCGCTGGGCGCTGCCTGGTTGGCGTCCATGGCGGTAATGAACGTGGCGAGCTCGTCGTTGCTTTCGCCGAGCATGCCGTGCATCCAGTGGACGTGGCCGCCAACGATGTGCTCGGCCAGCTCACCAATGGACCGCAGATGCGGCGCCGCCCTGAGCGCTAACTGCTCGGCGGATAGCGGTGCGATCGCCACAGTCAATTGCTGTTGATAGCGATTCCAGCCCTGGTACAAGGTGGTGAGGACGGTGGACTGATCTACCATGGAACATCTCCCTGACGAACCACTTATTGGCGCACCAGGCCGCGCTGCTGGTAAACGGCCGCGGCCTCGCGTACCAGTCGGGCGCACTCCACCGCGTGATATTGCTTTTCCAGCGCCTCTGCCATGTTCAGCAGCTGTTCCTGGGTGGCGCGGCCCGGCCGCAGATAGGCATACATGGCCAGGATCTCGCCGTTGGGCACGATGGTCAGCTCGGCGGCGCGCGCCAGGTTGCCGGCGAGCCCATCATAGCCGGCGGCGCGCGCCACCTGGGCTTGCGCCCGCAGCGTCTCGGCGCTCACCCGCAGGTCGGCCATGGAAAGCTGGCCGGCGCGGGCGGCCTCGTCGGTGATCTCGGCCAGCGGCCGGCCGCTGAAAGCGCGCAGGCCGTCGGGAGAATCATACAAAGGGTACTTGGGTGTCTCTTCGGGCATGGGCTTGTGTCTCTTGTGATCGGCTAGAAGTCCGGTTCCCAATCAAAGCGCAGCTCCATCGGCGGCTGGTCGCGCACCAGCTCGGTCTCGCGGCGATGGAGCAGGGTGGTCTTGACGATCAGCCGCAGCCGCGCCCAGTTGTCCACCTGTACCGGCACCGGCGTGGTCACGCGGCCCAGCGCGTAGCGTGCGGCGTTGCGGCCGATGGAGCGGTAGGTCTCCAGGGTGAGGCTGGGCGACTGCGGGAACAGCTCCAGGTTGCTCAGCCGCGGCAGGTCCTTTTGGTGAATGACGGTGGTGCCGCGCGACTGCAAGCCAATGGCCACGCCCGAGCCGCTGAGCCGCGCGCCGGTCTGGCCCATGGCGCCCAGGTCCGACGACTGGTAAATCTTGACCACCCGGCCCACCAGCCCTTCGCTGGCCACGCCGGTGAGGATAGCGGCCAGCACGTCTTCGTGCGGCAGGCCGCCAATGGTCCTGGTCAGCGCGGTGCCAAAGGCCGGGCCAACGGCCACCACCACCTCCGGCCGGGTGCCGGGCTGGGCCGGGCCCAGCTCGCCCAGCCGGGCCACCGGCGTGCCCACCTGATCGGCGATGAAGTCGCGCGGCGATTTCACCTGCGGCAATTGCTGGATCTCTTGCCAGCGCTCGGCGCTTAGCCGGTAGCCGGTGCCGGGGCCGGTGTAGTCGTTGACGTCGTTGATGGCGCTCAACACATGAAAGTTACGATCAAAAATGGCCGCGGGTTGCAGGTAGTCGCCGGCCACGCGCTGGCGGCCCATCTCGATCAAATTGGACGCAATTTGATCGAAGCCGCGCCGCTGGAGCGCGCCGATCACCGCGAGGATGGTCTGATCGCCCTTCAGAAAGCGGTTGGCGGCTTCCAGGTCGGCCACCACGTCGCGGGGGGGCATGTCCTCGCTGCCGTGGGCGGTGATCGCTGCCTCAATTTCCTGGTCGCCAATGGACGGAAAGCCCAGCTCGGCATAGATGGCCTGGATGGCCAGCGCGGCCTGGCGCCGGATGGCGAGCGCATCCACCTCGGTGATGGGCCGGGTGCCGCCGTCGACCTGCATGTCGCGCTGCAAGACGCTGTAATCGTCCAAGTCGTCGGCGTCGAAGTTGCCGCCGCCAAACAGGTTGTCGCGCTTGGGCACAGCGCTGTAGCCGGAGAAGATGAAATCGGTGCCGGGGATGAACTGGAGCATGAGCTTGGCCGTTTTGCGGATGGCCGAGTGCGAGGCCAGCGCATCATTGCCGGAGGCGCATTCCAGCCCGAGCATTGCGGCCAGCAAGTTCTCGGCCAGCACGGCGCGCACGCCGCCGGGCAGCGACTCGGGCAGGGCGATGCACGAGATGGAGCCGTTCTGCACGCCCTGGCTGCCGGCGCCATGCGTCACCATCAGGCAGCGCGCTTCCAGGTAGAGCATGGAGCAGCCCTGGGCGTGGCCCATAAGCGCCTCGGAGCCGGTGCCGGAGGTGAAGCGTATCTTAACCCCGCGCGAGGCGTAGGCGGCGGACAGGAAGGCCTTTGACCAGGGCGTGTCGTCCCCATCCACGAAGGCGCGCTCGGTGCCATAGACCGACAGCGTCTCGGCGTAGCTGGTGAGCCCCTTCATGCCTAGCTGCAGGCCCAGCGACTCTTCCACCGAGCACTGGGTGAGCACGCCGCCGCGCCCGGTCTGGCTGCCCACCAGGATGGCCAGCGCGTTAAAGGGCGCATAGCGCGCCACCCCGACCGTGGTCTCTACCTCGGAAAAGCCGCGCAGGGCGGCCTCGGCCGCATCCGCGGCCAGCAGGGCCGGGTGCTCGCGCTTGTTGGTGACGTGGGCCTGGTTGGCCGGGGTGCGCCGGACGCGCATCTTGGCCATGCCCATCATCATCTCCAGCACATTCATGTGCCGGACGATATCCACCAGCTTGGCCGGCGTGCAGCCGCAGGCCGTCCGCAGCAGTTCGGCGCGCGGGGTGGTGATGTCGACCAGCCGGCGGGCAATCTCCAACGAGGGCGTGGCCATCACCGCCTCGGCCACGGCCAGGTCAATGGCGTGGTCGGCGATAAAGAAATCGAGCATGTCGAAGTCGGCCCGGGCGCGGCCGTCGAGCTCCACCACCAGGCCGCCTTCCACGCGCAGGCTGGGCCGCGGGTCGGCCGGGCTGTCGGCGACGATCAGGCCGGCCTCGGGCCAGGGCTCGACGAAGGTTTCCTTGTTGATATCGCGCTGTTCGAGGCTTTGAAAACGGTGCGAGCTAGGCATTGAGAATTCTTTCAAATTCAAGGGAATTCAAATCATTATAGCGCGCTGAATCCAAGTTGGCGGTTTGTGGCGGTTGCGGGCCTGGGTTTGGCGGTTGGAGATGGCTAGTCTGCATTAAGGAGCAGGAGGCCCCAATGCAAACGCAACCGCAAGATTCCATAACTAGTAACCCGGCCGGCGGCCGGCTGCGGATCGGTTTATTTACCGACACGTACTTGCCGCAGGTGAACGGGGTGGCGATCTCTGTGTCGCTGTTGGCGCGCGAGCTGCGTGAGATGGGGCACGCGGTTGTGGTCATTGCCCCGCACTTTGCCGGCTACTGTGAGCAGGACCCAAACGTCCTGCGTCTGCCAGCGGTGCGCGGCCTGCAGACGCCGCCCTTTGACGTGGCCTTGCCCGGTCCGCGCGCCACCCGGGCGCTGCGCCAGATGCCGCTAGACGTCATCCACGCGCACACGCCGCTGACGGTTGGCCTATGGGCGTGCCTGCTGGCGCGGCTGAGCGGTGTGCCATTTATATCTACGTACCATACCTCGATCGCCGACTATACCCACTACCTGGGGAGGTATGGCGATTTGCAGCTGACGCGGCGGGCGGCGGTGGGCTTCAGCGCGCTGTCGTGCAACATAAGCGATCAGGTGGTGGCGCCGTCCGCGAAAATCCAGAAGCTGCTGCTCTCGCAGGGCGTGCGGCCGCCCATCCGGGTGGTGCCAAACGGGATCGACCTGGCTCGCTTCCAGACCCATGAGCTGCGCGGGGCATGGCGCCGCCGGCTGGGCCTGGGCGCCGACGATTTAATGCTGGTTTCGCTAGGACGGCTGGAATCAGAGAAGTCGCTGGATTTTGTGATCGAGGCTTTTGCGGCGGTGGCCGCGCAGCGGCCGGATGCCTGGCTGGTGCTGGCCGGCGATGGCAGCTACCGGGCGGCGCTGCAAGAGCAGGCGGCCAGCACCACGGCCGGCCGGCGCATTCTTTTCCCCGGCATGATCGACCGGGCCGAGGTGCCTGGCCTGCTGCATGAGGCTGACCTGTACCTGACGGCCTCGACGACGGAAGTTCACCCGCTGTCTATGATCGAGGCCATCGCCTGCGGCCTGCCGGTGGTGGGGGTGCGCGATGAAGCCCTGCAGGGGATGGTGGCGGACGGCGTCAATGGGTGGATCACGCCGAAAGAGACTGGCCCGTTCAGCGCGGCCGTGCTGCGGCTGCTCTCCGACGCCGGCGCCCGGCAGGCGTTTGGCCAGGCTTCGCTCAGCCTCAGCCAGCAGTACTCCATCCAGGCGCAGGCGGCGGCGCTGAGCGAGCTCTACGCGCAGCTCAGCGCGGCGCGGGCGGGTGCCCGGCCGGCGAGGGCCCTGTCAGCGGTCACTCGTTACAAGGTCCTGCTTGATCGGGGGCGCCGAACGCGCCGGCTGGCCTGACTGAATCGGCCAGCTGCGCATGCGCGGGTTGACGAAGAGATAGAAGATCGCCAGCGCACCGCTGTAGACCAGGACCACCAAGTAGATGGTAAGGCTCAGCAAGTGGCCGGGCGGCACGCTGGCGAAGTCGGCCAGAAACGGGCCGATGAGGACCAGGTCGTAGGCCAGGAAGCCGAGCAGCTGCCCGCGCGCGTCATGCCAGTAGCGCTGGAAGGCGCCGTAAGCGAAATAGACAGCGGCGCCCATGAATACCCAGCCGAACATGACTGACGTCTCGGGCTTGAGCGGCCAGGGGAAGACGGTCGGCGCCTTGAAGATCAGCGCCAGCGCGGTGAGCACAAGCACGACAGCGAAAAACGCAAACGAGAAGCGCACCAGCCGCGGCATGGGGCGCGTGTCGCGCAGGGGCAGCAGCAGCGCCCACAGGCTGCCGGCCAGGTAGCCCAGCGTGATGAGGACGAAACCCGCCAGGTAGAGCAGCAGCTGGCGCTGCCCGCTGAGCAGCAGCAGCGCCAGGTTGGCCGACATACCGGCGAAGGCGATGGCCAGGTTCAAGCCGCCGCCAGCGCTGGCGTGCCAGTCAGGAACCGCGGCCAGCCACAGCAGGGGCGCCATGACCGCGGCCGTGATCGAGGCGATGAAGATATACGACAGCCGGCTGTCGGGCCAGGGCCACAGGTGCGTGGCCCATGAGGCCTGGAAAAAGAAGCCGAGGGTGATGAGCAGGAACATCAGCCCAGAAAGAGCCGAGGCAACTCGCACGAGCGGGATGAGGCGGGTCATAGACGTCTCTTGGGTGAGCGGGGCATGGGAATAAAATGGGCGGCCATGTGGCCGCCCATTTTATTCCTGTCTGTTCTGGTCCGCCTGTCCGTCACAGGCGGGGTTGGCTGATCTCAGTCACCAGTGCCGCGCCCGTTGGTCGGCGGGGTGGTGGTGGTGCTTGGGCTGCCGCCCAGGAAGTTCTGCAGCATGCTGGTGAACTCCAGCGGGAATATGAACTTGGTGGCCGGACCCGTGCCCAGAGACTTCAGCGTGTCGAAGTACTGCAGGGTCATGGTCTTCTGATCGACAGTCTGAGCGATGCCGTAGATGCGCTCCAGGGCCGAGGAGAAACCTTCGGCGCGCAGGAGCTGCGACTGCTTATCGCCTTCGGCGCGCAGGATGTTCGACTGCTTGTCGCCTTCGGCCTTCAGGATGGCCGACTGCCGCTCGCCTTCGGCGCGGTTGATGGCGGCTTCCTTATCGCCGGTGGACTCGGTCACCAGGGCGCGCCGGGTCCGCTCGGCCGACATTTGCCGGTTCATGGCCTCTTGCACTTCGCGAGGAGGAATGATCTCGCGGATTTCGACGTTGGACACTTTGACGCCCCAGCGCTCCGTCACCTCGTCGAGCTTGGTGCGCAGCATCTCGTTGATGTGCTCGCGCTGAGACAGCACGTCGTCCAGCCCAATGCCGCCGATGACCGAG
>Ga0209166_10003271_pt1 | contig 11784 bp, 8 predicted proteins | sample Coa_R1_3_FD_187151 | JGI IMG/M metagenome (GOLD analysis project Ga0209166, IMG submission 187151) | Surface soil microbial communities from Centralia Pennsylvania, which are recovering from an underground coalmine fire - Coalmine... | ecosystem: Environmental > Terrestrial > Soil > Unclassified... | reverse complement strand
TTCCTCTCCATTGGAAACCGATGTGCTCGCTATCAGCCATTGACCATCCGGGGATACCGAGTCAAAGTCCAATATCCTCTCAGGAGTGATTTTTCGCCGCCCGCTTCCATCTGTTTTCATTCGGTAAAGAAAATTCAACCCGCCTTCCACCGCCCGAAACGCAAGGTCCCCATCCGGCAGGAAATGCGGAGAATCCTCGCTCGCGTTTGATGCGATATGCACCGGTGCACTGCGCCGGCCCATTTGCGCGATCCAAAGATTTGGATGTCCGCTCTTATCGCTTCTTGTGAATGCCACCAGCTTGCCGTCCGGGGAAATTGAGTACTCATCCATCGAATATCCCGGCAACACTCTGTCAATCTTCCCGCTGTTGACTTCTTCGGCCCACAACTCGAAGCCGCTCGTTTGCCCATTGTCCATCAGGAAATAAAGGCTCTTTCCATCTGAGGAGAACCAAGGTTCTTCTGCATTCCCTTCCGTTGCGAGCTGCCGATCGCCATCCTTGTCGTGCAGCCACACCGTTCGGTCTTGCGTCCCGACGGACGTGATGAATGATTTCCCGTCCGGGTCCATCTCAATCCCCGCCTGCGACGTCGGACCGAACGTCACTTGTTCCGGCACGCCGTTTGGAAAACGCTGCCTCCAAATATGAAATGTGTCCGTCTCCACGGAGAGATAGACCCATTTTCCGTCGGAGGACCACGCCCCCGCGATACACGCTCCCTTCGGAGGGCCAACCAGGTGCATTTCACCGCTTCCTTGATATGGCACAACACGGCACGGCTGCATGCTGCCGCGGCTGTCCATCTCAACCACCAGCACCCACCGCCCGTCCGGCGAAAGATAGGAATGATGCGCCATGCTCCGTTCGCCCGCAGGTAAGTAGATGTCGCGGCCATTTCCTCGCCCTTGGTCGGTCGTGACAATCCCCATGTGCAATCCTGATTTAATCTCGGAAAAAAGCAGACGCTTCCCGCCCTCTATCCACGTCAATGATGACGCGTTTGGCAAAAAGATTCGCGGGTCGCCCCCCAGAACAGGCACTTCCCACGTCGCCCAACCTTCAACTGTTCCGTAAGCAATGAGCGATCCATCCGGCGAAAACATCGGGCTTAATTTGAGTGTGGCATCGTGCGTCAATTGCACCGGCTCCCCGTCCGGCAGAAATTTGACGTACACCTGACCCGGTCCGAGGAAAGGTTCTTCGCCGCGGATAAACGCCAGCATCCGCCCGTCCGGAGAGAGCGCCGGGTACACCGCCGAATCGGTAAAGAATGTCAGCTGTTGCCAGTCCTTGCTTGCACGGCTGCTACCCCAGGAATATCGAAAGAACAGAAACGCTCCCGTCAAAACGCCGGCCAAAAGCACCGCACCCGCCGCGTAATACCAAGATGCCCTCGTACGTTGCGGTGCTTCTTTCCCGTCCACGCGCGTCGCTGACTTCCTTCTTTCCTCAACTTCCAGGCCCGTGCCCGAAACTCTCACTCGCCCCGAACTCGTATCGCGCTTCAGCCTCTGCAACTCCGCGCGGACGTCGGACGCATGTTGATAACGCAAATTTCGGTCTTTCTCCAGCGCCCTCTTGATAATCTCTTCCAGTTTCTCATCCAAATCTGGATTCAGTCGTCCCGGCGCCACCGGCTCCCGGTTCAGTATCGCCTCGAAAATCACTCCCGAAGTATCTCCGCGAAATGGCAGCGCCCCTGTGGCCATCTCGTACATCACTACTCCAAACGAAAACAAATCCGTGCGCGCATCCAATTCCTTGCCGCGCACCTGTTCTGGCGACATGTAGGCGACCGTCCCCACCGCCGTGCCAGGGCTGGTCAACATTTCTTCCGCCGTCGCCGTCGGCAGCGCGGAAACGCCTTCCGCCACGCTGTCCAGCTTCGCCAATCCAAAATCGAGAATCTTGGCCTGGCCGCTTTTCGTCACAAAAATATTCGCCGGCTTGATGTCGCGGTGAATAATTCCTTTTGCATGCGCCGCGTCCAAACCATCGGCGATCTCGATGCTTAGCGACAGCAGCGTTTCCAGCTCCATCGGACGGCCTTTGATGCGGCTCCTCAGCGTCGTGCCGTCCAGAAACTCCATTGCGATGAACGCTTTCGCGTCCTCCTCCCCCACATCGTAAATGGTGCAGATGTTCTGGTGACTCAGCGCGGATGCCGCCTTCGCTTCCCGGCGGAAACGGCTCAAGGCTTGCCCATCTCGCGCAACCGCATCCGGCAAAAACTTCAGCGCCACAAAGCGGTCCAGGCGCGTGTCCTGCGCTTTGTACACCACGCCCATTCCGCCGCCGCCGATCTTTTCCACGATGCGGTAATGCGAAATGGTTTGCCCAATCAGTGAACTGGAGTCCGCCATCTGGCGCACATCTTAGGTTGCCCCTAAAATCTAGTCAACGCGGAGAACGCTCTCGTATGCCAGCGTTGCCACAACGCGCCCTTCGAGCGCTCCTTCCTGCCGAATTTCCCACCGTCTCGCCTCTACGGCCCTTGCCTGCCGTCCGCTAAAGGTCTATATTCGACCGCCAAGAACGAGTCTTCCCTTAAGAATCCTAGATCTGAATCCCAAGGAGGCTCCCATGAAACGGCTTGCCATTCGCTTTCCGACTGTCATCCTATCCATGCCGCTTGCCTTGTTTATCGCGTCCTGCTCGCAGCAGCCTGCTGTCCCGTCGCAGGCATCGTCTCCAACTCCTTCTGCTCCGGCGGCTAGCCAGGCTCCTCCTGCAAGTCAACCGGCTCAGCCTTCTTCCACTCCCGCCCCGGCGCAGCCTGCATCGTCCGCAAATGTCTCCGTCGCTAAGTCCAGCGGTCCTCTCGCCACGGAGAAACATACCCTTAGCTTGACGGATTATGCCAAGGTTGGCGTCACCGTCACTCTCAATGGCGGCTGGGTGGGCGAGTGGGATTCCAGCACCAACGTTCCTCTCGACACTGTTCACCAGGGCAAGAATGAACTAAAAGTCGATGTGCCCCAGAAACCCGATGGCACCGTCACCGTCGAAGTTTATGCCCAGCGCGGACAGGATAAGGTCAATTTGCTCCGCTTGAACTTTCAAGACAAGCCCGCCGGCTCCTACACCTATTACTTCGTCGCTCGCTGAAGCGGGCGAGTGGCCGCTTTCCAGGTCCGCAAGAATCAATGGCCACTAAGAGGCTTGTAGTGAACAAAATATTCACGTTTGGGTCTGTGCGGAGGTACAGCTCATTTACTTTAAAAATCTGACCGGAAGGTCAGCTTGACCGATTGGGGGAGTACCGTCCTCTTAAGGCCTCGAAGAGTAGCCGCGAGCGTGGCTTACTGTAGCCATAGCCAGACCCGGCCCTCGAAAGAGGCCAGTATGAAGAACAAATGGATCATCGTTGGAGTCGCCGCAGGGTGCGTCCTAGTTGGCGGCGCCGGAACAGCCGCGCACACCTATAATCCAATCAAATGGATTAAGAGAGGTCCGACTCCGACGGCCAGTCAACAACTTGCCGCGAACAAAGAGCAAGACAAGAAGTTATCCGTGCAGTTGCAGGCGGTGCTGCCTCCGCGCACAAGCCTCAAGGATGCGTGCGCGGGATTTAAGAGCCTGAACGATTGCGTTGCCGCGCTTCACGTCAGCCACAATCTCCAGATCAAATTCAACTGCCTTAAATGGGATGTGACCGGGGCGAAACCGGCCGGCGACGTCAAATCGTGCGAGGCCCCGTCCAGAGACAAAGCCATGGACTTGAGCAAAGCGATCCGCGAGCTGAAGCCCGATGCCAGTTCCCGGACGGAAGCAAAGAACGCCGAGAAACGCGCCCGCGAGGACATCAAGGACGCCTCCTAGCAGAAGTTTTGGCGGCTCCTCCTTAAATCTGCTTGAACCTTGTGGCGGCCCCTCCTTTCTGCAACTTTGCAGAAGGGGTGGGACTCCCCACCATTAGCCTCTGCTTTTTCTCCCGCTTCCCCCTTCACGCCACCTTTTCATTCCTCTCCTCCGTTACAGACTTGCCGCGCGATTCGGCACCGGCTCCCCGGCATTGCCTCTCGGCATGACATCGTCGTGTTAGCCCACGGTGAAATGCATTTAATCCCAGCCGTTCTCTCGGACACTTCATCGGCTTGCAGGCGAGCTTGACGGCGAAGTCAAAAAAGAACGATCTGTGCCCCGCCCGCGTACCTCATCGGGCCTGGACATCCCTGCTGATTGTGCAAAAGTGAACAGCGCGCATCCTCCAGAGTCTTTACGATGCGCCACTGGATAGTCATTCGGCACCTAGTGGGATTTCTTCATCGGTGACCCGCTACTGTGCAAGGTCCAGCTGTTGCGATCGGCATGTACACGGGAAGATAGCCTGGTCCTCAGCCACGTGCGGGCCTTTTCCAGTATTCGCTCATCGCCCATGCGACACGATGCGCGATTCGGCGTTTACTTTTTTGTCGCCTCACAAGGTTGCCGTCTAAGGCCCATGACAGTCTCCGTGCCTCCGCCCCACGGAACGGAAGGGCGGTGCTTGTCCGCATGAAGATTCTCTTCTCCGCATTGTTTTGTTTCCTGCTGTGCGCCGCGTCTGCTTCGGCGCAATCGTCAATCGCTGGCGCAAGTGGCGAAGCTGCCGCCGCCGCAAGCGCCGAAGCTCCACCCGCCCCCATAAAGCCCGTGAAGCCCATCAGGAGCGAACCTCCCATCGCGATGGCCAGAAGCAAGACCATCGAACTGGGGCTGGGCTACTCCTACCTAAGTCAGCCGGGCAACCAATCCAGCCGATTGGGCCTGCGAGGCCCTGATGCCAGCTTCACCATCGGCTTTTCTCGTCTAGGCCTAATGGCCGATGTGGGTTATGCGCGAGCCTCCAATGTTCTGGGTACGGGACGGCCCAGTTCTGTACTTACTTACCTCGCGGGTCCCGTTTTCCATCACACGGTGCACCGTAACTTCAATACCTACGTTCAGCTGCTCGTCGGCGGCGCCAAAGTGAGTGGTCCGATCCTTACGAATAACGGGACCATCCTGCTCGGCGGGTGGACGACCAGCTACGCCTGGGCAGTTGGCGGCGGAGTCGAGTACTGGGCGACAGACTCCATGGCCATTCGCACCGGCGCCGACTATTTGAGAACTGCGTTTTACGATCCATCGCTTGCCGTTCGCGGCCAAGGCAATATCAGGACTACAGCCACGGTAGTCTATTATTTCGGAAACCGCTTACACATACACCGGCGGCGGTAAGCCGGCCGGTCGATCCATCAACCCCACCGTCATTTCGAACGAAGTAGGCCGACGCTTTTTCTTTCCACTCCGCTCCTGCGGAGTGGTCGGCCTGCGTAGAGAGAACCGCTGCACCATCGCTCACGTCTTTGTGAGCGATGAAATCTCTCTTATTCCTTCTTTTCTCCGTCGCCCGCCACTAGCCACTCGTCACTCGCCACTTCCTCCCACAAAAAAATTGTCATTCAGAGCGAAAGCGCGCCTTTTGCAATTCGAATGGTTCTACGGAGCCAAGGATCCGCTTTACCCTCCGAGCCTTTCAACCTTCAACTCTCTTCTTCTGATGGTAAACTTTGGCCATGGCAGCCCTATCCGACGTCGAAAAGAAAATCCTCAACAGGGTGGTCCGACATTACTTAGATTCCAAGAGAGCCACACGAAGAAAAGAGCTACTCGACGCGTTTGAAAGCCCAGGGGCCATCGACAGCTTAGTAAGCACCACGGTTCTCGAGCAAACCGGAGGCAATAACTATCTTCCGAGTGCAATTGCCTTTCACTACTGTGGCGACACTGAAGTGCAGGCATCGACGAGGCGCGGGGTTCGAGCAGTGGCTCATGTCCTTAAGAAACTAATTAAGGAAGAGCGTCCGAACCTTGACCCCACGAACATACAGACGCTCGCGAGAGAGTTCGATAGCGGCATTACTGACAAAATGGTACGAGCAGGGCTCTACGTGGCAATGGACTTGGGTCTTCTAACAGGATCTCAAGGAAGGAATGAGCAGCAAGCGGACGTTATCCCAGTCACCATCAACGAGTACATATACGAAAAAAACCCAGAGACTCTATGGGACCAGTTCATTCATCGAAACGACCCACTTCCACAGCCCGCCGCCACTGCAAGTCCTAGCCTCTCGCAGAAACAGAAATACGGCGGCTGGGAAATTATCGAACAGCTTGGAGGCGGTGGTCAAAGCGATGTGTTTTTGGTTCGCACGCCGGAAAGAAGGCGTCACCGTGAAAGCTATCTTGACCGATTAGGAAAATTGTCCGGGAAGACCTATGACAGCAGAGGTGCTGCCGAGGTTGCGGAAGCGTTGTGGAATTATGCTCGTCCCGAGCTTACCGATGAACTCGGCGCTCTGAAACAATTCAAGATACCACCGGAAAGCTCGATGACCCCTTCTCCAACGCTTGGATCGAAGAACGCCGAGGCCGTTGAACGCCTGAAAAACGAGATCGCAGTCTTGAGGAAAGGTCTGCCGGGGCTTCCGAGGATACTAGACTCCGATGAGACAGAGCGTTGGATTGTGACTGAGTATTTTCCTGAACGGACCCTCGAATATTATCCTCTAAAGTACAAAGGCAATGCTGTCCTCGCCCTGAAAGCATTTCGGTCATTAGTACAAACGATGGCATTGCTCCACAAAGAGGGCCATGTTCACAGGGACATAAAGCCAGCAAACGTTTTTATCAAGAAGAATGACGAGCTGATACCAGGTGATTTCGGAATCGTCTTTTCGCCCGACGCGCCGGACAGACTGACACGGACTGGGGAGCGAGTCGGTCCCCGCGACTACATGCCTCCATGGGCGAACTTGGGTGTGCGCCATGAGGAAGTCCGTCCGAGGGATGACGTATACATGCTCGGAAAGCTGCTTTGGTCAATGGTGGCCGGACACGCAGTACTTCCTAGGGAATATCACAAACATCCGGAGTATGAGTTTGACTTAACCAAGACATTTCCCAACGACCCGAACATGCAGATGATAAACGCAATTCTCGACAAATGCGTCGTCGAACAACCGGATCAGTGTTTGCCCAATGCACAAGAGCTGCTCGGGTGTACTGACGAAGCTTTGGGAGTCATCATCCGTGGCGGGCAACTCCTGAGAGAGGGTGTGCCCAGGCCGTGCAGAATATGTGGGAAGGGATTCTACGGGCCTGTCGTGTTCCCCCAGGTCCCCAACGCATTACCAGGCCTGCGGCTTTGGCTTAGCGGTAGCGAAATTGTCTCTCTTCCGGTTTCCCCACTTGCCTGCGACTACTGCGGGCGGGTGGCCGCGCCTTAGCTCTCGGATGGCGGCGTGATAGAGAACCACATGAGCCGAGCAATGCGTACTGACCTTCAGCCTCTTTGTTCTGGGATTTGCAGATCAAATCGCGCCAAAGGAAACACCGAAATCGCGCAAGTGATTGCAGCCCGCTGACAAAAATGGGCCGTCCGGTTAAGTCCGGGCGGCCCGATCCTCTACTTAGAAGCGGTCTTTCGTCACGGCCTCGTTGTGACGGACCTTTCTTCCCAGTAAGGGGTGTAACCATAGTGTTTGTAAATCCTGGTTCCCCAGGTGGAATCAGCCATGTTCGGCCAGTTGTCTTTGTCGAAACCCGGAGCATTCTCCAGCAGTTTCTTGTCAAGGTTCAGGACGGCGTGCTTATCTGACAATCTGAAGTGCAGCGCGTTCCACGGGATGGCAAAATACTTGTCACCCATCCCAAGAAAGCCTCCAAAGGATAAGACTGCGTAAGCGATCCGCCCGGCTCCAGCGTCGAGTACGATGTCTTCGATTTTTCCGAGGTCTTCCTCCTGTGCGTTGACGACCTTGCTGCCTATCACGGACTTCTTCGCGGGAACGATATCTGTATATCTCATTGCTCTTGGCTCTGCCATGCTATTCTCCTTTTCAAGCAAAGATTGCAATGGGCCAGTCGTCTCGCAGAGTACCGGCCGGGGACCCGGATGGCTGTCCTTTTTTGTACACTTTTAAGTTGGCGGGTGGAGCATTCCTTCCTCCCCGAAAAGATTTTGACTCTGTCTCTCTCCGTCGGGCGGGTGGCCGCCCCTTAACTCCCGGGTGGCCTGCCGTTTACGGTTTTGTTTCTCGCAAACGGTGAGTCACTCCTCTCCCGCTTTCGCTTATCTACTCATTATTCGCTACTCACTGCCTCTCCCCACTTTTTCACAAATTTCCGCAGTCTCACCAAACAAGCTCACTTCCCGTCTACCCTAAGGAACGAAGGGCCGGTGGAGCATGGAATACTGGTGGGGTGCCGCATCCCTTGTGGGGCCTGAGTTAATTGTCGCGTTAGAATCCGACAGCTGAATTCGTGATTCTGTGATGAGTCGCGTGGTTGTGCCCGATCGAATGGAAAAATGCCGTTTGGGCAGACTCAAGTCCAATGCGTAATTCCACTCGCTGAATTAGAAAGAACGGGGGAAGCGTTTGCAAGACGACCGGCTACGTTCGTGCCTCGTATTAACTTGATGCGCTTTGGGCGGGACCTTTTGGGGACGGATTGGCGACAGACTCATCTTCGCGAAGCGCAGTACCGCATTGCCTGCACTTGGGAGAGCTTTTCCACTCCGCGACAACGTAACGCTTGCTGCATTCTGGGCACTGATAGCGCCGGATCAGCTGCCAGTCTGACGCACGCATGCCAGAAACGCCACACGAGGGATAAGCAACGGAACGGAGCTGTCTTGGCGTCACTTCCTTCATCATCTGGACAGGATGTGGTAGGACGCGTCGAAGGTCTGTTCACTCTAGTACACTTTCAGGAACAGTCCTACGGCGGGTGGGCCGGTGGCGAGGCCGTGGCAGGTGATTTTGGCTTTGGAGGGTGGCGGGTGGCCGCGCCTTAACTCTTGAGTGGCCTACCGTTTGCGGTTTTGTTTCTCGCATACGGTCGGTCACTCCTCTTTCTCATTCGGTCTGTCGTCTCGGATTTCCTAATTTCGTATTTCCAATTTCGGGCGGGTGAGCGACCCTTGACGCGCCGAGATGATTTTGACCCTGTTTTACTCCGTCATCCAATTACAGAGTCTTTACCGCATAACCAAGTAGAGCTATTCTACCGCTCATGACGCCATGTCATGCAAAACAAAAACAATTCCAAATCCCAAGAACGTCCCACCTGCCCGTAACTTGCGTTACCGGTAACTTGGTTCCCAGTATTTGACTTTACCGGCTACCGCGTTAATCGTCCCAGTGGATGAATTACTCCACCCGTCATTGCGTTCCGTGCAGGCCCAGGGCCGTCGCCCCTTCGTAGTAGAATCTGTTCCAGTCAGTATTCATCCTTGAATCTAAAGGACAAATAAAAATGCCACAGTCGAAACAGATTCATATCTTTGCGACTCGTTCTGACCTGGAGCCAGGGTTAAGAGTCTTCGAGTCCAAGGTGGCGGTGCAGTATGTCCGGCGTGGCCTCTACCATGGGCCAACCTTCGAGCACTACCTCACGTTGCTGGAATGGGACGGGCTTGGAAAAAACAACACAGGAGAACACATGACGGGACCATGCTTCTTGGTTCTGAAAAGGGATGCACAAGTCAACGTAGAAACTGTTCCGCAGCACGCGACGCCAGCCGTAGTTGAGAAGGTCCAGTATGACGTCAGTCAAAAGCTAAACCCTAACAGCGTTTCATTCCTCCCCGGAGGTATCTTCGATGACCACAAAGCTCTGATTTGTGGGCACATTGGAACAGCTTCGGAGTCAGCAATTTCGCTCAGTTTATACAAGACCTTCGTGAAGGCCATTACTAAGGGATTCCAGAAGGTCCGGGCATATAAAGTTGGTCGTGAAGCTGCGAACCTAATGGACGCAGGCTATAGAATGGTAACCATCGGCATCAATTCGCCACGCGAATACGACCTTGTACGTGGAAACGGTACGTAACTCCCGATAAGTCCTGCCGGTAACTTGGCTCACAGCACTTGACTTTACCGGCGGGTGGGCGGGTGGCGAAGCCGTGGCAGGTGATTTTGGCTTTGGGGGGTGCCGCATCCCTGCGGTTTTCAGGGTGCGGATTTTGACTTTCTCTTCGCCGGTCCAGGTTCTCTTCTCTCAATCCCCGTCTCACCAAACTACAAAATTCCCGCCAACTCCTTCTATCCGCTCCACTTCCCCGTCTCACGTTCGAATGATAAGTACCCAGGTACTGTACCTTGACAGTAATCCATTTCCCTGCTATCATTCCGTATGTTTCCCCTACGGCAAACCCGCCCGTGCCTCGCCCTTCCCCCCGGAAGTGCCCATCCCTCCTCTTCGTGCTCCGGAAACTTTCAAACCTTCCAACATTCCAACCTTTCAACGTTCCGCCAACGTATCCACTCATCGCCCGCCACTGCTCCTCTAACTCCTTTCCCTGCCACTCTTAGCGGGAAATCGCAACTCATTGAAAATCCAGCTGCTTTAAGTCCAGTCCTTGCCACTCTTACGCGCCACGTCCACCTTAACCCCTTTGTTTGCCACTCTTACAAAAAACACCCGGGGGCGCGTATACCTAGCGAGTGCCATCCCGAACGCGGCGAGGGATCTTCTTTTTCTCGTTCACTCTCTCCGCTCCCTCGCCAATCTCATCCCAGCAAAGGTAATCCAGCGATCGTGGCCGCTCTATCTCTTCCACTAGTCACGAGTCACCAGTCACCAGTCACGGCCTCGGTTCTTTCTCTTCCACCAGTCACGAGTCACCAGTCACGGATCACTAACTCCTTTATAATCCGCACTTCCATAAAACTAGCCCATAAGTTATTTAGAATGAACACTTACGAAAAAACCGGGGTGGGGGTGGAGGCACAAAATCCACTTCGGACAACTTGGTCATCCAGTGCTCGCCACTCCCTAATCACTGTTCACTACTCAATCCTTACAGAACGCCCGTCAATTATTTACGGTCGCCCGAAACGCCGCACCATCGAGGAGCGGTTGCAAGGTTTGCAAGACCTGAAGAAAGTCAGCCGCCAGAGTCGTCACCGTCAACACGCCGACCGACGCCCCGCTTCGCGCATAAATCCGCCGGTAGACCAGTTCCCTGCCGTCCTTGGTCGAGTGGCGAACGTCCACCGCCAGGCTTTCGTCGGCGCCGCCCACGTGCGGCGGCATCGTCGGCTCGATCTTGGGATCGCGGAGATACCCGCGCAGCGTGCTGATTTGCGACTCCACAAACTGCTGCAGCGTGATTCCGCCCAGCAGCTCTTCGCTAGCCGCCACGCTGCTTGGAAAATCTTCGTGGCCCGATTGCTGAAGTCCAAATCCTTCTTGCACCTGCCATTCGGCAGGCGCGGCAGGAAACGACCAGCCCATCACCGAGAACGCAGCGCCTCGTGGACTCATCGCGCTGCGCGAAGCAGGACGGTCTCCGAACTTCTGCGCGATGTGCAGCGCAACGCCGGGTGGCGGCTCACCACCGCGCGGCGGTTTCGAGGAAGCGCTTGGCGGGCTCGGAACAGCGCGAAAACTCGGCGGCTCTTCCACCGGCGGTTGTACATTCTTTGCGGCGTGCTCGGCCCCTGGACGCAAGCCCCCGGCAGGCGACTCCTCAGCAGCGGGGCGCGACTGCGCAGCTTGCTGATCGAGGTCAGCCGTCCGCATCGCCGACGGCGCGGCATCAGCCGCGGAAGGACGCGCGGACAGCGGTGGCTCGTAGGCAGCCTCGCCCACTGCAGGCTCGCGAGCTACGTTGCCTGCCGCGGACTCGCTATCGTCCCTGCCCGGAGAAGGCTGGCCAATATTCCTGACTGGCGCGGCGTTCGGCCTTTCCGCGGGTCGGACCGCTGGCGGCGACGAAGGAGGCGATGACATTTCCGCACGAGGGG
>Ga0209166_10003269_pt1 | contig 11786 bp, 11 predicted proteins | sample Coa_R1_3_FD_187151 | JGI IMG/M metagenome (GOLD analysis project Ga0209166, IMG submission 187151) | Surface soil microbial communities from Centralia Pennsylvania, which are recovering from an underground coalmine fire - Coalmine... | ecosystem: Environmental > Terrestrial > Soil >... | reverse complement strand
CTTCTTGGCCGCGCCAATCTGATCAATGTGGTACGACAGCGGGTAAGCATCGTACTTTTCACTGGTAATCAGGTCCGTGGAGGCGTCATAAGTGAACGTGCGGTGACCGCGCTTCGGAGTATCCAGGAAGTGCCATACATCCCCGTCGCCTTCCAGAATCAGGTCCGGTCCCGGTGGGAGGTCTTCAAGCTTCTGGCGAATGCTGTCGTCGGGGCGGGTTGCGTCCCACACTGGCCAGAGCGACGTGTCGGCCGAGCCAAGGCGCCAGAGCGCAGTTCCCCGCACTCCCAAGCGCTCGCTCGCACGAAGCTCGTTATAAGCGGTGACCGCATCGAGCATCCACACTTGGTGCACGTGATTGTGTTCGTCGTCGTAGGAGTAGTGCGGACTCAAAGACGCGGAATCGAATTCTACTTGCGTCTCCGACTCGGAAGCGTGGAGAAGCGCCTCCTGGATGGTAAGCGACTGTGCCGGCTCATGCGTCTTTTGCGCGTCCTCCGCCCAATCGTATGCGTAGCTCCCCACCGCGACGATCACTTTCTCTGGCGGCACGACGTCCTTGATTTGACGGAGGTTTTCCACGTACCAATCCTGGGAAGCAATCGGCCCGGGCGGCGAAGTTTGCCAGTGTTCGTCGTAGTTCATCAGGACAATCGCGTCTGCCTGCTTCGCAAAGAATCCGTAGTCATAGGCGTCGTCGCGCGCCGGAAGAGCGAGCATGAGTTTCAGGCCCGCCGAATGTAGCGCCTGTCCCAACTCTGACGCGAATTTCCGGTAATGCGCCTGACTCGTGTCCGGGACTTCTTCGAAGTCCACGACGATGCCGGCCTCATGCGATTGCACGGCGAATTCCGCCGCGTCGACAACGAGTTTTTGGCGTGAAGCCGCGTTTGCCAGCACCTTCACCATTTCATCGATCCGCCAATGCACGCCGTCATAGTTGTTCAGCAACGCCATCATCGGCAGTTCGACGGGTGGGTTTAGAGACTTCATCCACTGGTGCAATTCGTCTTGTTTCAGGAGCGCCACGGCTTCCGCCGGAGAGGCTTTGACGCGCTTCTGCCCGCGCTCATAATCCACGATGGTCAGCGCGCCGTCAGCGCTCACCGCGTGAAGTTGCTCCGGGATAAGAAGGTCAATTTCGCGATAATGTTTCTTTAGCGATGCAAGGCTATTGGGATCCCAGCTGACAAAAAACGCGGCGCGCAAAGGGTCATAGCTGGCAGGGACGGTTCCGAGGTTGGCCACGCGCCGCCGCCGCCCCTCGCGCACGGGCAGGGTTTTCTTCTTCGTTTTCAGCGCGTGATAGCCAAGTTTTGTGTCCGGGAGCAACCCAGCGGGCAAATCGACGCTTACCGCGATGGTGATGAAAAAATACACCAGCAGCAGCGTAAGTACAGCTCCGCCGATTTCCAGCACACGGCGAGTGCGGCCCCAGCGCACACGCTGCGCGTCGTAAAAGATCGGCCTTCGTTCTTTCATGAGCCTGCTTAACCTTCGGGATGGCGCGATGCGACTCCTGGCTGGTCAGGGTCCCTCCGCGATTCCGTCTGCTCTATTGTAAAATGCGTTGCGCCGATGAAGCGAATTTTCTCAAGTCCCGTTTTCGCGCTGGCAGCAGGGTTGTGCCTGCGCCTGTTTTTCGTCCTGAAGTTTCCTGCGGAATCCGGCGACACGGTTCTCTACGAACAAATCGCAGCGAACTGGCTCAAACATCATGTTTACGCCATGGACGTTCAGGGTGCACTCACTCCCGTAGACCTCAGAATGCCGGGATACCCCGCCTTTCTGGCGCTGATCTACGCCCTAATCGGTCGCACCGGAGAATCGGCGCGCTTGTGGGTTATGCTCGCCCAGATTGCTGTGGATCTTTTGAGTTGTTTGGTAATCGCCGTTCTTGGCGCTGCGTTACTTCTCCTGGCGGATAGGGGTGGATCGATCAAACGAGTTTTCACGGCCGCACTTTGGCTGGCCGTGCTCTGTCCCTTCACCGCGAATTACACAGCCGTCTTGCTCACGGAAACCATCGCCACCTTTTGGACCGCCGTGGCGCTTCTATTCCTTATCGGGGTTGCTGCCAGCAGCAATGATTTGCAATTTCCCAAGCCCCGGCGCCCATGGGAAGGTAATTGGTCTCAGGATTTCCGTTTCTTCGCTCCCTCGGCCGGATTGGCGGCTGGCTTTGGGACCCTGTTCCGGCCCGAAACTCCTTTGCTCCTAATTGCCGCGTTGATCGGCAATGCTTTCCTGCTGCGCTATGGAAAGCCGAAGCATTTGCTTCGCATCATTCTTTTCACAACGCTGAGCTGCCTCTTGCCCCTTGTGCCCTGGGCCATTCGCAATGCCCTGACCCTTCACGAAGTGCAATTCCTTACGCCGAAATACTCCACTCTCCCGGGAGAAATCGTTCCGCGCGGATTGATGGCCTGGGAAAGCACCTGGCTCTTTCGTGTCAAGGACTGTTACCTCGTCCCGTGGAAAGTAAACGAAGAAGCAATCGACGTGGACACCATTCCCGCGCGAGCTTTTGATTCGCTGGAAGAAAAGCAGCGCGTGGCCTCCATCCTCGAACCATACAACGACGACCTGACGTTCACGCAGGAAGAAGACGACGCTTTCGGCAAGCTTGCCCGAGAACGCATGGTGCGCCATCCCTTGCGAACTTATCTGTGGATTCCCGCCGCGCGCGCCGTCGTCCTCTGGTTCGCCCCGCGCATCGAGCTGTTGCCCATTTCCGGAAATGTCTTCCCGCTCGCACAAATGTACGACGAGGACCCCGCCGATCAGGCGTTCACCATCCTTCTTTTCCTCTTGAACATCGCTTATGTCGGCCTGGGCGTCTGCGGCGCCATAAAGCTCTGGCGTTCCCGGGATCGCCAATCTCCGGATTGGCGTAGTTCCCAGGCCCGCTCACACGAAGAGAAAGACGCCCCGACCGTCGCCGCCAGCCCCGGGGTCCGCCCCGCCGTGGTGTTTCTAATCCTCTTCGTCTTGCTCCGCACCGCGTTTCTGACCACCCTTGAGACGCCCGAGCCGCGCTACGTGCTGGTCTGTTTTCCGGCGTTGATTGCGCTTGGTGCTCAGCTCTTCGCCGGCAAGCCAGCTCCAGCACCTCCCGGGTAGTGCCGGATCTTCGCGGTTTTTTGCGTCCCGACTTGGTCGGGAAGACCGGGCATTCGTCTTCTTTCTTTGTACAAGCGCCGGAGGCGCGACACAGTCTAGCCCAGCGCGCCTGCCCTGAGCGGAGTCGAAGGGTCAGCGCTGGGCTAAGAAGAAGAGAATCATGAGCACCGTTAGGTGCGCCACCTCTACGCCATCGAGCGGTTTTGCCCGATGAATCTCTCTTAGAATTCTGCTTTCTGCTTCTCTATGTTGCTTGAGAACTCAAAGGGTGATTCGGTTGGACGCTGCGAAGCAGGATGTTCAAGCGCCTTTGGCAATTGATTGTCGATGAGGAATTTCACGTCCGCAAAACGACGTGGTCGGTTTGGTAAGCGGCATAGTCAATCGCGGCAAGAATGTCTTCGCGCTCGAGAAAAGGATAGTCTTCGAGGATTTCTTCGAAGCTGGCCCCCGCGCTGAGTAACTCCAGAACATCCTTCACGCGAATGCGCAGGCCACGAATACACGGCCTTCCTCCGCACTTGCCTTCTTCGACGGTGACTCTATTGAGGCGTTCCAAGTTCATGGGCGAGCGAGTTCCTGGATTCACAATACCTTCTCCTCTCACCCCTGACAAGCTGAAACCAAGGAAAGGTCGTGTATGAGTCGAAGAATCCTGCCTTTCGACTCGCGAAAGATGGGGCACTTCTGCTTTCTGCTTTCTGCTGGCTGCCTTCTTCCACGTCAGCGCCGACCTTTTCATTTAGCAAAGCGCAGGGATGGCCACCCAAAGGCGTTTTTTCGGATTGAAGGCGCGGCCACCCGCCCGGCTACTTCACGGTGAACGGCGCCGACGCCGTCACATTCTCCCATTCGATGAGCAGTTTTCCCTTGGCGCCGCCGGCGCCCGACAGCGTGATCTTGAGGGTTTCGACCGGAGATGACGGCTTGCCCATGGTGAGCGAAGCGCGGCCCAGTTCGGTGGCCGGATCATTGGTGGTGGCGCCCTCGCGAATGCCGTCCGGTGAGACCCCAACGCCCCAGATGTGCTTGCCGCCGGCCATCAGGGTTTTGTTGACGATCAGCTTCCACTGGCCGTTGTCGAGGTCGGCGTACAGGGTATAGTCGCCCTTGGGAATGGCGAGACCATTCAGGTCGAGGTCGGCGTCGGTGTGCAGAACAGTGGCGTAATCGGCGCCCAGACGCCATACGCTGCCATCCGGCGGGAGCGCGCCCGCGCCATTGAAGATGTGGCGTCCCCTGACGGAGGGGGCGTGGTAGTAGATCCAGAGGTTCTTGCCGTTGATGGTGACGCTGGTTTCGGCGCCCGGGCTGGCGGTGTTCTTGGTGGCCAGGTCTTCCTTCTTCACCTGGGCAACGGCCGGCATCGAGCCGCTTAACAAAAGAGCACACAATAGGATTCGTTTCATTTCCGATGTCGTTCCTTCCTCCAGCGAGTGTACAACGCGCGCCGCGGCCCGCTCCAGCAGGGTATGCAAGTGGAAACGGCGCCGTCTAGGGTCCCGCGGCCGGATCCAAAATCGGGATTCCTTCGATGCGGGCCGCTTCAAGGAGAGCGTGGTCGGACGATACGAATACTGGCACGTCGGTTCCTGTCGAATTACGCAAAGCCACGTAACCAGCTAGCTGAACTGCATCGTACGCGCGCAATGCATGACGGTCTACAAGTGCGGATGCAATGTCTAGGACGAAGTCATTGATTATTTGGGAAACGAATCTTGTCTCAACGTGCCGCTTGAATGTTTCGAGCAGTTGCGTTGCAACCAGCGGTAGAATTTCCCCATTCCGCTCTCTTCTCCGCACGGCCGACCGGAGCTCCACCTGAGACAGTCCAAGGATAGCCAAGCGGTTTTCTGTTGTGCGGTTTGCTAGGGCCAATACGCGCTCGGTCCCAGATTCACGGACATAGAGCTTAACGAGCGCGCTGGTCTCCAGGTAGTAAAGAGCCAATGATTAGCGCCTCTCACGGAGGATCGTTGCGGACAAGGGTTCGCCTGAAATTTCGACAGGGTGAAAATCCAAGTCCTGACTATTAGTTTGCCCCAGGACCACTTTGACTTCGGCCATCAGCCTATTCAACCGAATAGTCGTCACCGGGAATTGCGGGGACCTCGGATTGGTTACCTTTCCGAGGAGAACGAATTTCTTTTCGATCACCGAATCAAGGACGCTGCGCCTTTCGACGTCCGTGCGCATTGATGGTAGATGCTCCTGCGGAAGAATCTCATCCCGGAATTTCTTCAGTGGAACAAAGTTCCAACCCGGCCTCGATTCAGCTCGATCCAAGGTTGTCAGCAAGTCCCTTTCAGCGGGATGTATACCTGGAGCGCCCTTGGACCACTTCTCGGGTCTGGCGGGAGACTCTTTTGCCTCTGCGTGCGATGTAGCGGAATTCATTTGCCTTTGTTCTTGCTCTACAGGCTCAAAGCGGATTTCAATTCGTCCCAACATCGGTGACCAGTGATCGGCTGAGGCGCTGCTGCGCTTCTTCCGGCCCTTTGAATCGAGGAATGATGCCTTGACTGCATGAGATTGCGGAACTGAGTAACCAAGGTCTTGCAGAATGTCGCTTAGCGCGTTATCCAGCTTTCTGCCAAATTCCAACTCCACTTCCTTTACTTTTTTCATGCTCGTCTCCTTAGATAGCTTCCTAATATAGAACAGCAAACCAACAATATATAATATAGGCCGAAGAAATGCTCATGTCAAGAAGAATCTTAGTGGCAGGGAGGTACGTCCCAAAGTACGGACTTCGCATGGATGCATCAACGTCACATTGGACGGGTGCTGCGATCATCGTGCAGTATCCCCGGACGAAGACTTGCATCGTCACGCGACCGAGAACCTCGCCCAGGCCCACGCCCTCCTCCTTGGCCGGGTGACTTACGAAATGATGGAGGTAGCGTTCCGGCCGCCGGCGCGGGCGGGAGCGAGGCCTGATTGGATGGAACCCTTCGCCCGGACGATCGACGCAGCAAAGAAGTACGTCGTGTCGAGCACCCTTTTGAACAACCCGGACCGGGTCGATTGGAACGCGGAGCTCCTGGGCGGGGAATCTCTCTTCCAACTTTAAGTATTTACGGGACTTAGAGATTCCTTTACAACAGCCGATTTTGGGTAGTTTTTTCCCGCTCTAACCTCTAGCATCCAAAGCACTTATGTACGGCTTGACAAATCTTAATTCTATAGTATAATAGCTTGTTCGATTGGGCCGATCGTCCCGCCCTGGCGTTTCTAATCCTCTTCGTTTTGCTGCGCACCGCGTTTCTGACCACCCTCGAGACGCCCGAGCCGCGCTACGCGCTGGTCTGTTTTCCGGCGTTGATTGCGCTTGGTGCTCAGCTCTTCGCCGGCAAGCCAGCTCCAGCACCTCCCGCGTAGTGCCGGATCTTTCGCGGTTTTTTGCGCCCCGACTTGGTCGGGAAGACCGGGCATTCGTCTTCTTTCTTTGTAGAAGCGCCGGACGCGCGACACAGTTTAGCCCAGCGCGCCTGCCCTGAGCGGAGTCGAAGGGTCAGCGCTGGGCTAAGAAGAAGAGAATCATGAGCACCGTTAGGTGCGCCACCTTTACGCCATCGAGCGGTTTTGCCCGATGAATCTCTCTTAGAATTCTGCGTAGCACCAAATCACTCACAGACGATGACCTTCGTGAATGAGCTCCTTAACGGAAATGCCCTCGAGGGAAGTGCGGTTCTTCTCTGCGAATTCCATCATCTCACGCACAGCTTCCCGCTGACTGCCATGGTTGCCAGTTTTGTCGGATGAGGGCGCTGTCGCACGGAGAGCTTGCAGGGCTTGCGAGATCAGCTCTTCCGCCGTGCGGAAGTGGCCTGACTCCAGCTCTTCCTTCACGATTCTTTCCTGTTCAGGGGTCAAATGGATGGTCATCGCTCTAATCCCCAACGGATCACATGTCCGCCGATACGAAGATTATACACTCAGCCATGTCGCCGAAGGCCTGCCACCCGCCGGGATGGCGGGACTGGAGAAATCACTAGAAAACATCCCGTCCGTCCCTAGTGCCCCCCGTCCCTTGTGCCCGCTGGTGCCCGTCCCTGCTGCCCGTGGCGGGTGCTCAAGCAATCAAACGCAGAATGAACTGTTCACCGTCTTCAATTAGCTCGGGCTCGGTGCCGTTTTGCTCTCGCATTAAGTGCACAATCTTTCTGGGGATGCCCATTCCCATGTGCTCAAGGTATCCGTAGTCACCCATGATGTCCTTAAGTAACTGATTGCGGGAGGACCGGCAGCCTACCCTCATGCGAGCGGGGGTAATGCCGTTAGGGAGTCGTCCCGGCGAGATAATCTCCAGCCGGTCTTGGTAGGTGGACAATTCGATTGTGGTTCCTGAAAGTAGATAGTCCCTATGCACAAGGGCGTTGACAACCGCCTCTCGCACGGCTTCTGGGGGATACATTCGTTGGTCCACTCGCCGACCGTGCTCAAGACTTGCCCTCACTGGCGTGTTTCGATTTACGAATTCAATAGCTTGCTCGACCAAGCCATTTTCTATGAGGCCGGCCGCTCCAAACAGAGGTGTTAACGGCCCTCTCAATCTCGCTCGTTCTCTGGTGGCGTAGTCTTTTACGCGGCCTGGATACGCAGCAGCGTCTATTCCTGCCTGAGGTAGAAACCGGTTTGGATTCGTTCCAAACAAGAGCAGGCCAGCGATGGTGGCCGGAAACTTGCCGTCTTGCTCCGCTACTATCTCTATGTTCGAGAGCAGGGTTCGGAGGCGTTCTTCGTCTTGGGGGTCTGGGAAGGGCTGACGTCTTATTCGTTGGAAGTAATCTTGCAAGCGCCGTAGGTCAATGTCGGCGATCGAAGTGCCCGTGACTGGACGAATCTCCAGACGGAAAGCACCGCGCTGTTGAAAGAGTCGTTCCAGTTCTTCCTGACTCGCTTCACGGCTTTGGCTGCCCACGCGTATGTAGTAGAAACGGCGATTGTCATGCCAAACATGATGCACTGTAGTGCCCCGAAGGACTTGTACTATCGCCACATCCCTGCCAGGTTCCACATCCTTAACAATTTCGAAATATGGAATGATTTCGGGGCGAATCTTGTCTCGACACGCACTCATGACCCACCCCTCCAGGTTCTCTCGTGTTATTCCGGCGATTCTTCCGTCGTCGTCAACACCCAGAAGGACGCGTCCACCCTCAAGGTTGGCGAGAGCCACCAATTCTTTTGCTAGGGCACGGTTCTCCAGCGTGTCGAGTTTGAACTCTATTCCAGAATTCTCTCCATTTCTTATGAACTCGAGAAGTTCTATTCTTGTCATGGGCATGCGCTCAGAAGCCGTACTTTAGTCTTCTCATTTCGAATGCCTCTTTGCCGCCCTCTAACAATTCTTCAACCAGTTCGCGTACAATCCTTCCATCGATTGACCCCATGTGCTCGGTTGGAATTTTTGCTTTGCCTAGCCCGGCCTCACCCATCGCGGCGAGACCGATAATCAGTTCCGCATCGCCGAGAACCGGGATGTTTGCGTTGTGGGTAGCAAATATGAACTGACGTCTTCGCTTTTCCTCGCGCATCTTCGGAACGACGCCTTCCGTAATGAATCGGTTATCTAAATCATCTTCAGGCTGATCAACGATCAATGGGGCGTTTGACTCTAGGAGTAACAACAATAGGACGGCAGTGGCTTTTTGTCCGGTCGAAAGTTCATCGAGAGCTTGCCAAATAGGTGGTTGCCCCTCTGCAGCGACGTTCAATTTGATATCAGTTGTTGGGGCTAGGTCGAGTTCCTCCATCATCATGAGTACTTCTGGAGGGGCCTGGGAAATCCGATCAGCTTGAGCGGGGGTTATGTCGAATCTTACAGATAGGGCATCACGGCCCGTCCGGGCAGAGGCCACAAAATCGGAAAGAGATAGATCCTGGCGTTTGCTAAGGACATCTACCGCTTCCGAGAGGCGTCCCCCGATCTGTTGCCTGAATAATTCGTACAGTGGCTCGCGGTTTCCTCCGAATCTTACTTGGACCTGCACTCGGCCAGCAAGGCGATCTGAGACCTTCTTTGCGGCGCGATCTAGCTGACGAAACTCTTCCGCTTTTAAGTCTTCCCACTCAGCGAGCAAACTTCGACGAAGGTCGAACTGTTTCTTTTCGTCCTCACGGAGTGCGACCACGCGTTCCTTTAGGGGACGCAGTTCTTCAATTTGGCGGCGTAGCCGGATAAATTCAGCACCATCGATTTTTGATTTTTGCAGCTCGCGAAGGATTTTTTCGTAATCGGTTTGGGCCAGCTGCTTTTTCTGCTGCCATTCAAGACTGATCCGGTTCAATTTTTCATCTGCTTTCCGCAGGATTTGGTTGAGCTGGGAGCAAAGTTGCTCCAGATCTCGGTTGAGTTCTTCGAATACGGCGTCCGCTTTGATGAGTATTGAGCGGTTGGGTAGCTCTTCGAGAGCCTTAGACGAAAGGAATGCCCGATCAATGGGGACATTCCGCCGAAGCTGGTTGCCAATATCTCTTATCGGCTGTATTCGTTCAACTGCAGTCTTCAGGACCTTCTCCTCCCGCACCATCAAGCTCTGTTCCTTGAGGCGGTCTTCGAGGCCAGCTTCCTGAAAACTTTTCAGTGTTTCTTCGAGCGCTGGCAGCGAACTTAGCTGCTCATCGACCTGCTTTAGTTCCTTCTGAAGCTCCAGTATTCTGGATCGGGAGCGCTCGAGGCTTCTTCTAAGGTCAGACTTCTTTGGGGCGGCGGAACCGTCTCGCTCGACGAAACGTTCGAGGAGTCGGGTCAGTTTCTCCTTGCTCCGAGCGAGTTCCGCGATTTCGTGCTGTCCGTATACCTCTGCCCTGGGAATCACGTCCTTTGGAGTAAGAGCTAACAGGGTCCCTGAATGTTCACGGACAATAGCTGGGTTGGGTATGGTCCTCTCAATAAGATACTCGCGCTTCGCAGGACTGTATGAACGGACAGTTAGAGATATCTTAGTCCCGCTTCGCAGCACGTGATTAACGATCCCCGCGTGAGCCTTTCGGGCCTCGTCTCCCAGTGGCTCCAAGCCCAGCGTGTACCGAAGGCTTTCCACAACCGTGGATTTGCCGGTGCCCCTCCCACCGATTAAGACGTTAAGATTTTCATTGAGATGTATAGCGACGCCGTCAAGAAAGCCGCCCTGCCAAGCTAGAGTTAGGAATTCCGAGTGGTGGTCGGGAACTGGGTCGCTGTAGAGGCGAATGCGCGATTCTGGCTCGAGAAATGCTTGTCGCAGTCCTTCGATTGAAACTTCAGACATCTTGATCCAGGATGACGCCCCTTGTTTTAGCAGGTCTTCGGGTGAAGACGCATCTTGGGCGTTAATCACCGCGATTGGAAGATTGCGTTTGTGCTCGGCGTTTTTGTTTTGAAGGATTGCCCTTAGGTTCTCAGGAGCATCGGACATAGGGCCCGGTAAGGAGCAGGCAAGCAGCAGAGCTGACGTCCAAACGCTGATCCTTGATTGTCCGGAGAGTTTTGTTAACAGGCCGCCCTGCGAAGCGACATGCGCGGCAATTAGTATCGCACCCCAGGTCTTTGATTCTCGCAATAGCTCTTCCGCGTCATACTTCCCAATTGGGGAAGCTTCAGCCTCGCGATGGATCCCGCAGTCGCCGATTATGCGGTCGATGGAGGCGAGATCTCGCTCCGGTGGAAATATGCAGATAAAATGGACTCCATCTTTGGAGGCTGCCTCGAATCCCGGGAAAACGTGGATACCCGCGCGTCGGGCTATGTGTACGAGTTCTGCCGCGGTCTGGATCCTGTAGTGGTCCGTAACAGCTATAACTTCGATATTGTTGACCCTACAGGCGTTAACAATAGCGGCGTTGTAGGTGGACTCGTCCGAGAATGCCGTCTTCTTGCCGTACCGCTTGACGTAAGAAAATGGGTTGACCTGAAGTGCGCAGCGGTAGAACCTCGCCCCATTAGGCAGTTCTAGTGCCCGCAGCGCCGGCCCCAGTTTAGTCATCTTGTGTTCCTCGCTGATGACGCGCATTGCTCGGCCCCGTCACACCAAAGATTTAGACGCTGCTCTCTCGAAACAGCCAGGCCCTACCCTGCAGTGAACGGGCTTGGTCTATTGCGTCGTGAGTGATTATAACGAATCTGTCGCCTTTGTCTGCCTACTTGAGGGGACATTGAGCGGTCGCATCAACCGGGTCGATGCCCTCCTCTTTGGCCGGGTGACTTACGAAATGATGGAGGCAGCGTTCCGGCCGCCGGCGCCTGATTGGATGGAACCCTTCGCCCGCACGATCGACGCGGCAAAGAAGTACGTCGTGTCGAGCACCCTTTTGAGCAACCCGGACCGGGTCGATTGGAACGCGGAGCTCCTGCGCGGGGAATCTCTCTTCCAACCTTAAGTATTCACGGGACTTAGAAATTCCTTTGCAACAGCCGAGTTTGGGTAGTTTTTACCCGCCCTAAGTCCTAGCATCCAAAGCACTTATTTACGGCTTGACAAATCTTATTTTAGTAGTATACTAGCTTGTTCGATTGGGGCCGGATCTTCTCGCCGGGCCTCCGCAGCCTTGGCGATGGACGCTGCCCCGTGAGTCCCCAGTGCCTGCCCGCCCCGCAGTCCCTAAAATTCCTCCGCCAGAAATCCACTTTCTCTGCCTCTACAAAGTTCCGTATATTCTTCCAAGTTCCGTATACTCCA
>Ga0209166_10003267_pt1 | contig 11789 bp, 12 predicted proteins | sample Coa_R1_3_FD_187151 | JGI IMG/M metagenome (GOLD analysis project Ga0209166, IMG submission 187151) | Surface soil microbial communities from Centralia Pennsylvania, which are recovering from an underground coalmine fire - Coalmine... | ecosystem: Environmental > Terrestrial > Soil >... | reverse complement strand
AATCCCAGAGTATTGTGGAGTTTCGCCCGCGGCAGGAAGGCAACACGCTGCACGCGATTCTGGCGCCCAAGAAGTCGGACAAGGAACGAGAGAAAGAACGACAGAAGGCTGCGGCGCAAAGCGCGCCCAGGTCCGATGCGCCTGCGGCGCAGGTCGCGAAACCCGCGTCCTAAGCTGGTCTGCAGCACAAGTTTTTGTCATTCCGAGCGCAGCGAGGAATCTGCTGTCCCTGCCTGCGGCGCTCCCTGACATACAACATCAAAACTGAGAGCTGAAGGCTGAGAGCTGACAGCTTGCTTATAAGGATCGTTATGCCGAAACTCAAAACCCACAAAGGCGCCGCCAAGCGCTTCAAAAAGACAGCGTCAGGCAAAGTGAAGCGGGGACACGCAAAGCTCCGCCACATCCTGACGTCAAAAGAAACCAAGACCAAGCGGAAGATGCGGAAGTCAGGCCTGGTGAGCGATGGCGATCTTGCCAAGGTCCTGCGAATGATTCCGTACCAGTGAGTGGATTTGTAATTTGTAAATTGAGATTTGTAATTTGGAACGCGCGCAAGTGACGTCAAATTACAAATTACCGATTACAAAATTACAAATTCCTTCAACGGTGTGTGAAGAGGTCAGCGATTTGTCCTTACCTCCAGCCGCCATTAAAACGAAAGCAAAAAGGAGAACACCATGCCTCGGGTAAAACGCGGAACCAAACGCCGCCAGAAACGCAAAAAGATACTTGACCGCGCAAGCGGTTATTTCCTCACAAAATCGAAGCTGTACCGCTCGGCGAAAGAGTCCGTCGAGCGCGGCCTGAAGTTTGCCTATGCCGGACGTAAGCAGCGCAAGCGCCAGTTCCGCTCGCTCTGGATCGTCCGTATCGGCGCCGCCGCCAAGCTGAACGGCCTGAGCTACAACCAGTTCATCCATGGGCTGAAGAAAGCGGGCGTAGAACTGGATCGCAAAATCTTGGCTGACTTGGCGGTGAACGACCCGTCGGGGTTTGCCAGCCTCGCGACCCAGGCCAAGGGCGCGCTGGCCTAGAACCCAGCTTTCAGCAATCAGCCGTCAGCTTTCAAACACTGGAAAAGGCGCGACTTCGGTCGTGCCTATACGATTCCTTTACTTACAAACTGTCATTCTGAGTAAAGCGAGGAATCCGCTTCCAGTCGGCGCCGGAGCGGTCATTGTATCTGCCTCCGGCCCAGCCGCGGAGCGGCGACAGAATGCAGCCCACGGCGCAAGCCGTGGGTAACTTAATGGAGGAGAACCAGCCCCGGAGGGGCGAAAGAAAGTGCCCTACACGGTTCCCAAACTGACGGATTACTCCGAAGCAGCCCTCGAAAAGGCCGCAAGCGAATGTATTGAGGCCTGCACAGCGGAATCCGCCGTAGTTCGCAACGACGCCGACCTCAAATCGTTTCGCGATCGGTGGATGGCCCGCAAGAACGGCATCCTCACTCAGATCAACGATCTCTGGCTCAAGGGCGCTCCGAAAGCCGCCAAGCGCGAGGCCGGAATCCGCGTCAATGAATTGAAGGCCCGCGTCACCGCGATCGTCGAGGGCGCTCGCGTCACGGCTGCGAGTACGGATTCGCTCGCTGCTGAGCGCGTTGACATCACCCTCCCCGGCGTCCGCCGCGCCATCGGAGCCGAACATCCCATCGTCAAAACCTCGCATGAAATTGTCTCCGTCTTCCAGAAGCTCGGATATTCGGTGGCAGCAGGTCCGGTGGTCGAGACCGATTACTACAATTTCGAAGCGCTCAATTTTCCGCCAAATCATCCCGCGCGCGACACGCAGGACACGCTCTTCATCGCGGGACAACAGGAGAAGCCGCAGCGCGAGCGGCTCCTGCTGCGCACGCACACGTCCCCAGTTCAGATCCGCACGATGGAGAAGATGCCACCGCCGATCCGCATTGTGATTCCCGGAACCGTGCACCGCAACGATCCCCCCGATGCAAGCCACTCGCCCATGTTCAACCAGATCGAAGGCCTCGCGGTCGACACGAACATCACCTTCGGCGATCTGAAGGGCACTCTCGACCACGCCATGAAAGCCCTGTTTGGATCGAGCGTGAAAACTCATTTCCGTCCATCGTTTTTCCCGTTTACCGAACCGAGCGCTGAACTCTACGTCACCTGCTTCATCTGCGGCGGCAGCGGCAAGCGCGGGCCGGATAATGCTCCCTGCCGTCCCTGCAAGCAGACTGGATGGATCGAAGTCCTGGGCTGCGGCATGGTCGATCCCAACGTCTTCGAATTTGTGAAGGAGAACGGCTACGATCCGAAGAAGGTCTCCGGCTTCGCCTTCGGCATGGGTGTGGACCGTCTGGCGTTGCTGAAATACGGGGTTGATGATCTGCAATATTTCTTTCAGGGTGATGTGCGGTTCTTACAACAGTTTGGATAATAGCTTTCTAGCTGCTAGCTTCCAGCTCCGTTGGGGCTGGGGTTGCTAGAAGCTAGCAGCTAGAAGCTAGAAGCTTTCATGAAACTCTCTGCCAATTGGATTCGCGACTACGTTGACCTCACCGTCGACGACCACCGTCTCGCCGAAGACCTGACCGACGTCGGCATCGGGGTCGAAGGCATCCTCGGCTCCGGGGCCGATACGGTTTACGAGGTCGAGATCGGCACCAACCGCCCCGACGCCATGAACCACTACGGCGTGGCGCGCGAAGCCGCCGCGATCTACGATCTGCCGTTGAAACAGCTCTCAGCTCTCAGCCATCAGCCCTCAACACAATCGCTGAAAGAACCAGCATTCCCCATCACCGTCGAAGAACCAGCGCTCTGTCCCCGCTTCTCCGCCCGCGTGATCCGCAACATCCGCATCAAGCCATCGCCCCAGAACATTGCTCACCGGCTGCAACTGCTCGACCAGCGCCCAATCTCAAACGCCGTTGACGCCACCAACTACGTTCTCTGGGAGATCGGCAAGCCTACCCACGTCTTCGACGCCGACCTGCTCGAGGGCAACCAGATCGTCGTTCGCAAGGCCCGAAAGGGTGAAACTCTGAAGACTCTCGACGGCATAGAGCGCAAGCTCACGACCGAAGACCTCGTCGTCTGCGATGCCAAGAAGCCCGTCGGCCTCGCCGGAGTCATGGGCGGCTACGACACGATGATCACCGACAAGACGCGCAACATCGTGATTGAGTCGGCCTGGTGGGATCCCGGCATCGTGCGCAAGATGTCCCGCCGTCACGCGCTGCACACCGACGCATCACATCGCTTCGAGCGCGGCGCAGATTTCGAGTCGACAGTGCTCTCTTGCGGTCTCGTCGCCAAAAGGATCCTGGATTCAGGCGGAGGCGAACTGATCGGCGATCCTGTCGATGTCGTCTCTCGTCCTCTGGATCAGGCTCCCGTCTTGCTGCGCGTTTCCGAAGTACAACGCATCCTGGGAGGCAGTCTCGATGCCGGCCAGATTTTCCGCCTGCTCAAGCGCCTCGGATTCACCTTGATCCCAGAGGGCCAAAGCGACCAGCAGTTCCGCGTACACATCCCAAGCTGGCGGCTCGACGTTGAACGCGAAATCGACGTCATCGAAGAAATCGCGCGTCTGCACGGCTACGACAAGTTCGAAAACACTCTCCCCGCTTACAGCGGGGCGGTCGTTGAGTTGCCCCATGCCGCCATCGATGCCGCCCTTCGCCGCCATGCGCTTGCGCTCGGCTACAACGAAGCGCTTTCCCTGACCTTCATCTCCCACGCCGACGCCGAGCGCTTCTCCGCGGCCAACCATCCCAAGGTTCTTGAGCTGGAGAATCCCCTTAGCGACGAAGCATCAGTCATGCGGACATCTCTGATCCCAGGCATGCTCGACATGCTGGCCCGCAACCTGAACCGCGATGTCACAGAAGCCCGGCTGTACGAAATGGGAAGCGTCTATGAGTTCTCGGACGGCGAGCGCGTAGAGCCACGGCGTCTCAGTCTTGGTGCCACTGCTTCCGCCGTCCACTCCGCCGTTCCCACCGGCGGCGCACTCGATGTGAGCAAAGGCGACCTTGCGGCCGCTGCCGAGACTTTCCGCGCCTTCAAAGGCGACGTCGAGACTCTGGTGCATTTGTTCGCAGGCGAAGTCACCTTCGATCGCGAAGTCGCAGACTATTTTCATCCCGGCCGTTCCGCGCGAGCCCTCCTGAACGGCGCGATGGTCGCGCAATTTGGCCAGCTTCATCCCGACATCGCGTCCACACGCAAGCTGCGCCAGGACGTTTTCCTGGCCGAGTTCGATCTCGATCAGCTCCACCGTTGCGGCCCACGGCAGGTCGAGCTTGCACCCCCGGCACGCTATCCCGCCGTCGAACGCGACTTCTCTTTCTTATTCCCGGATGAAGTCACCTTTGCCCAGATGGAAAAAGCCGTAGCTTCTGCCGGTATCGCCGAGCTCCGCGATTTCCGCCCGGTCGAAATCTTCCGCGGTGGATCCATTGCCGCTGGAAAATATTCGATTCTGTTGCGCGTTCGCTTTCAATCCGCCGAAAGAACTCTGCGCGAAGACGAAGTGGCCCAGTGGTCAACGCGGATTGTCTCTGCGCTCACCGCTCTCAATGGCGTGCAAAGAGCCTGACCTAAGCGCGCTCTAATATCGCCAGCCCGGCTCCAGCTTTCTCATTCTTCGCCGATATGAGAACCGTGGGAAACATCTCTGCCCAAGCTCCAGCCCCGGTTCGAGTGCCTGAGGCCAGGACGTTCCGCTACGTCGCTCGCCAACCGATCTTCGATCGCGAGGAAAACGTTTTCGGGTACGAGCTCTTATTCCGCAACGGTTTGGAAAATGTGTTTTCCGGCGACAAGGATGAAGCCTCGCGCGCGACTCTCGACCGCTCGCTTCTCATGGGCCTCGATATCCTCTGCGATGGACGCCGTGCCTTCGTGAACTGTACCCGAGACACTTTGGTGAAAGGTCTCGTCACGCTCCTACCCTCGACCTCTACCGTTATCGAAATTTTGGAGAACGTGCCGCCCGACCCCGACGTCATCAAAGCTTGCCACACCCTGAAGGAGGCGGGCTACACCATTGCGCTCGACGATTACGTCTCAGACGATCCCCGGGAATCTCTGGTTGACGTCACCGACATCATTAAGGTGGACTTGCAACTCACCAATGAAATCCAGCGCGCAGCTTTGGTCCAAAGATTCGGCCCCTGGCGCCGACGCATGCTGGCCGAAAAGGTCGAGACCCAACGTGACTTCGACCGTGCCCGAGACCAGGGGTTCGTCTACTTCCAGGGATATTTCTTCCGCCGCCCCGAACTACTGAGCACCCACGACTTGCCCGCCAACCAGCTGAACTACCTCCGCATGTTGCAGGAAGTCTCGCGGCCGGAACTCGACATTCCTGCACTCGAAAAGCTGATCAAGGCCGAAGCCTCAGTCTGCTACCGCCTGCTGCGCTATTTGAACTCCGCAATGTTTGGTTTAAAGAATGAGGTTCACTCTGTTCGCCATGCGATGTCCATGCTGGGCGAGCGCGACGTGCGCAAGTGGGTTCGCCTGGTTGCTGCCGTGGGTGCGGGTCAGGACAAGTCCAGTGATCTTGTCCTGTCGGCGCTGGTCCGCGGACGCTTCGGGGAACTGCTTTCCCCCCTCGTTCCACATGGCGAGTCCGATCTTTTCCTCCTCGGTCTCTTGTCCCTGATTGACGCCATGCTCGAAATGCCGATGGCCGACGTTCTCACTCGAATTCCCATCGATGCCGCTACCAAAGCCGTGTTGCTCGGGCAACCCAGCCCCTTGCGTCCCATGTTCCAACTCATGCTCGCACATGAGAGCGGAGAATGGGATGCGGCCGCAGCTTTGAGTCAAAGCCTCCATCTCGATTCCGAAATGGTTGCCGGATACTATTGGCAGGCGCAGAAATGGGCGCGTGCGCTCTCGCTCGAAGGATAGAAACTCACTTCGTTTCTGCTCCTCACCCGCACCCGGTCAGACATGTTCTCCTGTGCAAAAGCCGGGCGGATACGCCCCTTGCGCTCCAACGCAAATCCAAGTACCATTAAATTGTTCTCGTTTAGGCCTCGTTCCCGCGTAGGCCTTCCGCGCCAGCCGTTCCGAGGCGGCGCTTGACGGATCCGATAAACGGAAAATCGATATTACGGTTTTTGAAGTTTGTCTTCATTCTCGAAGAGCAGTTTGTTTAAGGTTGGGGTTCGTTCCATAGTGTGTTCCCGCTGCAAGCCGCAAGTCCGTACAGTTAACGCAGGGTATGGGGCGGAGCTTTGCACACACAGATTGAACCAGTGGGAATGAAGGCTTCTGAAATTCTGCAATACTTTGCAACTCGTGTGAGAGGACTATGAACGCAGGACCTGGAAAATCCTCCGGCGGCGGAGGAGGAAGAAGGCGGCGTCGTGGACGTCGCCAGCACAATCAGCGCGGACATCGCCACGGACAAGGCCTGAGCCGTGAAAATAAAGACGGCATCTACACCGCGCCCATGGACCACAGTTATCGCGCTGCCTTAGCCGGAAACAACAATGGGCATAAGCCCGGTCGCCAGCGCCCCGGCTTCGCGACGCAATATCCGCAACCTGAGCCGGAGCCTTTGCCGGCGACGGAAGAGGCCACCTCGCGCATCTTCGCCTTCATCGAAGACTTGTTTTTCATGGCAAAGATTCAGGAGACCGCGCGCAAGTTGAACGTCAAAGTTGAATTCGTGAAGACCGACAAAGACCTGAGCGACAAGCTTCAGCAAAACGGCGAAGAAAAGCCTTCCCTGATCATCTTCGATCTGAACAACAACAGCGTGAAGCCCCTGACTCTGATTCCCAAGCTCAAAACCAAGCTGAAAAAGGGAACCTCGATCATTGGCTTCCTTTCGCACGTTCAGGGAGACCTGAAGCAGAAGGCGCACGAAGTGGGCTGCGACATGGTCCTGCCGCGTTCGGCCTTTTCGCAGAATCTTCCCCAGTTGCTGCGCCGTCACGGCGCTCCGGAAGACTCTGAGCCAATGGTGCAGTAGAATTTCGGCGTGCACTTCAGTTCGCCGGTCGTCTTGTGTTAGAGAATCGTTGAAATCCGAACTCTAGCCGGGAGGCCATTTGAGCGGCCGTCCTCCCAGCAAGTGCACATGCAGGTGGAACTCCGACTGGCCCGCCCCCGGTCCGACATTCAGCACGGTCCTGTATCCGTCCTCGATTTTTCGCTGTCGCGCGATCTGCGCCGCCGCCAGATGGCATTGCCCGATCATCTCCGCGTCGTCCTGGTCCGCTTCTTTTAATCCCGCGAAATGCTTCTTCGGAATAATGAGCACATGCGTCGGCGCCTGCGGATTGATGTCCTCGAAGGCGAACACGTGTTCGTCCTCATAAACCTTCTTTGACGGAATCTCGCCGCGAATGATGCGGCAGAAGAGGCAATTCGAATCATTCATGCGTCACCTCGGCCAACGATAGCACATTGTCATCCCGACCAAAGCGAGCGACTGCGAGCGTAGTGGAGGGGCTCTTCAGCACATTGTCATCCCGACCGAAGCGAGCGACTGCGAGCGTAGTGGAGGGACCCTTTGTTCAGGGTGTCCGTGGCGCGACGTTCACCCGGAATCAGTCCAGCCGCACCAGAAACACGGCTCCCTCCGGCGTCTTCGTCTCCGCAGCCAGCTTCTGCGCCCGCTCGTGATCGTCGTCGAGAACCCGCACCCGAATCCACCAGTCCCCCGCGGGACTCGCGAAGCGCAACACCTTCGCCGTGTGATACCTCTTCGTCAGACGATTCGCCAGCTTGCTAGCGTTGTGTTCGTCAGGAAATCCGCCGATTTGCACCGCCCACCGGCCCTGTGTCCCCGGTGGAGCAGGCGACTCCATCAATTCGACCTTCACTTGCGCGATCCCCGGCCGCACCACGTCAACTTTCTTCGCGGCGGCCAAGGAAAGATCAACTACCCGCCCCGGGATGAACGGTCCCCGATCCGTAATCCGCACCAGCGCAGTCGATCCCGTCTTGACGTTGGTCACGCGCACGATCGACCCCAGGGGAAACGTCCGGTGCGCCGCCGTCATTGCGTGCATGTTGTAAACCTCGCCGTTCGATCCGCGCCGGTTGTGATACGGAGGCCCGTACCAACTCGCAAGCCCAGTCTCCGTCGCGAGAGGCTTTGCATTGGCTGGAAGCTTCGGCTCGGCAAGGTCAGCCTTGTCTGCTGACGAAGGAACGCGTTCCGTTGGATTCGGGAGAGTCTTGGTCGGCGGAGCGTCGCTCGGCTCTTCGGTGGACTCCGGCACCGGAGGCGGAGGCACATCTACATGCGCTGCCTTCGGATGACTGCAGCCGCTCAACAACAATACGGTAATGAGAACGAAAAACAGCATAGCGGAGCTGAAAACAGCACTGCGATCCACTGGGCAACGATGTGAGGTGCGCTTCCCGGCTACTTGCCTGGACGTTGTTGCTGTTCCATGTAGTCCGCAAATTCCGAGAGCTTTTGCGACGCGACCCGCAACGCTTTGGTGGAGTGCGTGCGTACGGCCGGTACCACTTCGTCGTTGAGATATTTGATGAACTCTGGAATTTCTTTCTCGAGGCGCTCGGCAGCATCGTTGATGGTCTGACTCACACGCGCCGATGCGCCTTCCACCTTGCGGTTGAAGTCGTTCATAGTACTCCTCGCGATTGGGCGTGAGACGGCTCACGCGATATTGCGGATGCCAGGCTCAACCATTATTTCCTGCCCGAACAGTGCGGTCAATGTCATCCCGGTGACTGCGATAAAATGCGGACTCCGCGATGAACGCTTCGCACCCAGTCTCACGCCCCGACCCGCGAACGCCGGAATTCCGCCGACAATTGCTCGACTGGTATGACGGCCACGCCCGCGATCTGCCTTGGCGTAAAGATCGCGATCCGTACCGGGTTTGGGTCTCGGAAATCATGTTGCAGCAAACGCGGGTCGCCGCCGTTATCGAGCATTACCAAGAATTCTTGCAGCGATTTCCCACCGTGCAAAAACTGGCCGCAGCACGTGAAGCCTCGGTGCTCGCGGCGTGGAGTGGTCTCGGATACTACCGCCGTGCCCGCATGCTGCACGCCGCAGCGAAGGTTCTCGCGCGAGAGCGTCGCGGAGAATTTCCCGAAACCGCAGCGCAATGGCGGGCGCTTCCCGGCATCGGGCGCTACACCGCCGCGGCTGTCGCCAGCATCGCCTTCGATCAGTCCGTAGCTGTCGTCGATGGGAATGTGGAGCGGGTCCTTCAAAGGATATTCGGTCGAGTCCTGTCCGTCGAAAAGATCTGGAATGCAGCCGAGGACTTGTTGGATCGTGACCGTCCAGGAGACTTCAACCAGGCAATGATGGAACTAGGGGCTACGGTCTGCACACCGCGAGGGCCAACGTGCCTTACCTGTCCTGTGATGGGCTCGTGCGCAACACGCGGCGAGATCCCTGCGACCGCCAAGTCCGCAACTCAGAGGAAGAAAGAAATTCACTACGCTCTGGCTCGACGCGATGGCTCGGTGCTTCTCGTACAACGTCCGGCAAAAGCCAGCCTGATGCCGGGCATGTGGGAACTGCCGGAGTTGAACCGCAACCTTCCACGCTACAAACGTAACGGAAACGGACCCCCGCCGCTGTTCACTATGCGGCACTCCATTACAGTCACGGACTTCAGCGTCAGCGTTTGGAACCCAGGTTCGCGATTGAAAAGAGGGCACTGGATCTCCGGTTCCAAGTTGCGGAAATTGGCGCTCACCGGGCTAGCTAGGAAAATTCTGCGAAAGGCCGACCTGCTGCCCTGAGAGGGCGTGTATTTGCCTGAGTCTTCTAATAACCACACAAAGGCACGAAGGCGCACGATGGGAAAGCCTGGTGTGATTGCCCTTCGTGTTACTTTTCCAGCAAAAGTCCCGGACACGGTCTAAGTCATCTAACATAGAAGTCACTGGCACAATGGCAGCGGGAGGAAGAACGATGACGGCATTGGCAACTGGCAAGAAGGCGCCCGAATTTGATCTGAAAACTTTGGATGGCAAACGGTTCTCGCTCGCCGATGAACTGGCCCGCGGGCCAGTCGTGCTCGCGTTTTTCAAAGTCTCGTGTCCGACCTGCCAATATGCGTTGCCATTCTTCGAACGCCTCTACAAAGCATATGGAGAGAAGGGTGTGACTCTCGTAGGCGTCTCGCAGAACGACGCCAAAGAAACCGCCGCCTTCGCCAAGGACTTCGGAGTCACTTTCCCGATTCTGCTCGATGACACACACAAATACCCGGTATCGAATGCCTATGGCCTGACCAATGTTCCGACCGTCTTCTGGATTGCTCAAGACAGCGAGATTGAGATTTCCAGCGTCGGATGGGTCAAGTTCGATTTCGAGCAGATCAACCGCAGAATGGCGGAATGGGGTAAAACTACTCCGGCCGCGATGTTCAAGCCCGGCGAAGAAGTCCGCGACTTCCGCGCTGGTTGAGGATCGAAAAACTAGCCGCCGGTTCGGCGGCAATCCAGACTTAAGAACGAATCGAACATGGGGCTTCGACCGCCCTGCGCAATAGTACAAGCCCCCTCGGTGTGCGGATTCCAACGGTGGATGCACTCTCGTGCGCTCGTCTGCGTTACTTCTCGTATAACCAATCTCCGATCCAAGGTTACAATTTTTTAAGAACTCACATAGAAACCTTCCGGCGAAATGCCGCTTCGTCGGGGGAGAAATCCAACTATGCAGGGAATGGCGAGACTTATCTCGGCGTGTCTGATCGTCTCCATGAGTTTGTCCGCGTGGGGAGAAGGCGCTGCTGCAGGCGGATCCAAGGCACCTTCTGTTCGCCTGCCCGGACCGGCGTTTAACGCTCTCGCCACCATCAACCCGGATCACATTCGTTGGCACGTTCGGTATCTGTCGCACGACCTTCTTGAAGGGCGCGGTACCGGACAGCGCGGAGGCGATCTCGCCGCCGAATACATCGCGACGCAATTCGCCGAGTACGGCCTCAAGCCTGCGGGCGATCACGGAACTTACATGCAGAAAGTTCCGCTTGTGGGGGTGACGACCTCGCCGGAAGCGCGCTTTGCCCTTGTGCCCAAGCGCGGCGAAACCATGAACCTGAAGCAACTGGATGAATACGTCGCTTACGACGAAACTCAGCAGCCCGAATCCGAGATCGACTCCGACATCCTCTTCGTGGGATACGGCATCAAGGCGCCCGAGTACAACTGGGACGACTACAAGGGAATGGATGTTCGCGGCAAAATCTTGCTGATGCTGGTCAACGAGCCATCCTCTGACGATCCGAAGTTTTTCAAAGGCAAAGCCCTCACCTATTACGGACGCTGGACCTATAAATATGAGGAAGCTCTGCGGCAGGGCGCAGCGGGAGCAATCCTGATTCATCAGACCCAGATGGCGAGCTATCCCTGGGAAGTAGTGCGCAATTCGAATGCGGGCGAGAGATCGTATTTGAAGCTGAATGGCCCCGCCTTGAAAGCGGCCTCGTGGATTCAATGGGACGTCGCGGCGAGGCTGATCTCGGCTTCGGGTATGAGTCTCGACAAGCTCGTCCAATCGGCACAATCGCGCGACTTTCATCCTGTCAGCCTTGGCGCGCGTTTGCAGGCCCACATGATGAGCAAGGTGCGCAACTTCGAATCCAATAACGTGCTCGCCATTCTGCCTGGCGCCGACCGCCGCGTTGCCGATGAGGCCGTGATGTACTCCGCGCATTACGATCATTTCGGCATCCGGGCTGAAATGCCGGGCGATAACATCTTCAACGGCGCCGCGGACAACGCCACGGGTTGCGGCATCTTGTTGGAAATTGCGCGAGCTTTCGGAACGGCTGCCATTCATCCTCG
>Ga0209166_10003266_pt1 | contig 11789 bp, 17 predicted proteins | sample Coa_R1_3_FD_187151 | JGI IMG/M metagenome (GOLD analysis project Ga0209166, IMG submission 187151) | Surface soil microbial communities from Centralia Pennsylvania, which are recovering from an underground coalmine fire - Coalmine... | ecosystem: Environmental > Terrestrial > Soil >... | reverse complement strand
AGGGTCCTGCGAGCCAACACCAGTAATCGCAGGACTAGACGCAACAGTATGAAGCTTGGTAGCAGCGGCCTGCATCATGTCACCGACGTTTACAAGCGAAGAAGTCACTGCCGCAGGAAGAGGAGAAAGCTCAAGAAGCGTCTTGATAATAGACCCACCAGTCTGAAGGAGCTTGGCGTGACTAGTCAGGACGTTTCCCAAATCCTGTTCGACCTTAGAGAACGTAGACATAGTATTTTGACCTTTCATATCTATTGTAATTCCGACAGCTCTCGTTGGCATATTTGTCGGAATTGTTGGGCCACCAACGATCTTATTGTACAGTGAGTTGCTTTCTTTTTCAAGCCTTGCCAGGTTGTCTATAATAGGCTCAAGCTTTGAAACGTACTTAGGGTCTGTTGCATATCCAGACTGCCCAAGAGCAACTAATTGAGCTGCTAAAGAACCAGCGTTTTTGAACGGTATATACCTACGATTTGTGTTTATAAATCGTGCATATCCAGCTGCACTTTCAGCCATAGATGGATACCCAGCGAAGTGCTGTTGTAGCGTATGCGCTACGCCATGTATATATTCGACAGTTGTAAGACTTTCTCCAGGCCCTTTTATGCCAAAATAATTGTTCTGCGGAGCTTCAACTCCGTATCCAGTCTCAAGAGCAGACTGAGCGAATATTATTTCAGCATGAACCCCAGTAGCCTTACTGTTTGCTATACATAGCGGCCACATACTATTGAAGAATGCTAGCTCTTGATGTTCAGTAGCCATCACGCAACCGCCGCAGCAGCCACAGCCGCTTTTGTAACCTCAACAACAGTCTTATTACTAGCCACCAAAAATATTATACCTGCGGCTAATAGAATAATACCGACTATGCCGAAACCACCTCTGGTGACTGCTCCTGTGATGCTTGCTCCGATGCCGGCTTGGGCGCCGTTGAGCCATTGGATGATTGGTCCGAATATTCCACCGTTGTTGCCTGTAGTAGACGGCTGACTAGTAACAGAACTAGTAATAGCCCCAACAGGACCAGCAATGCCACTCGCGAAATTGGAGAGGCCATTACTGATAAATCCGAATATTCCATTTGATGTGTTCCCACTATTGGCGTTTGTATTTGCTGAAACTTGTGACTGTGCGTTTGTCCCAGGAACGAATACGTTTGAAGTTCCTTCCTGAGTAGATATAGCTTGGGCAATTCTGTCAATAAACCCAGGATCGCTAATCTGCGATGACGTGAACTGGTCGTTAAGGCCTAATCCAGTAGCCCTGCTTACCGCGTTAACGTATCCTATAGCATTTGGATTTGCTGAAGTGTTACTTATACCATTATTGTCACCATTCAGGAAGAACCCGAGTAGCTGTCCAATTGTGCTTTCCGATGTATTAGGATTAGTGCCAATGTTATTGGCAATGTAAGTATCCAAAGCAGCACTACCCGCCTGCGGGCTTCCGAAGATAGCATAATTCAGTCCATTTGGCGAGTGATACACACCTGTTTGACCGGCATAACTAACGCCAGGAGCAACCGTTAGGTTTCCAGGATTATTATATGTTACACCAATGTTATTTGACATTAGTCAAGATATTTGTTGTTACCTAGACCGCTAGGTATGTTGTTGGCTACAAACACAGCTCCGCTATACCCTAGTTGCTGATATACTCCAGCTAGTGCAAGCTGTGTAGAATTCTGTAATTGCTGTTCGGCCGCAAGTGTTTGTGCGCTGAAGTCAGGTAGTGTGAAATTTATAGTACTACCACCAGACCCTGAACATCCACATGAACAGTTTCCAGAGTTCAACGTACCTAGTGAAGTAGGTGATCCTAGGTTAATTGTACTAGATGGAAAATTTACTGGGCCGTATGTATTTGGTCCGCCATGAACGATAAATGAAGGACTTCCAGATGGCACGATAGTATTTGCACCAACGGCAGGTGCCGCTGTGATTGTAGCTTGGTGCATTAACCACCATAGTATAATGGCCACAATAACAATAACTGCCGTTATAATGGCTCCGTGCTCGAAGTCTTTCTTATCGGCCACGACTAGCCCCTCGCGACCTTACCGGACGTCGCCGTGTTTAGATTGTTGAAATTGACCCTGGCGACAGGCGGCGTAATGTGAACAGCCCTAGTTGCTGGGATGGCCCCGATTGGGGACCTCGCGATGATGGCCGGAGCCTTGCCTGGCGTGAGACCGCTAGACGTGCCGGGAGGATGCAGGGACAGGGGGAACTTCGTAACGCCGGTTGGCGTGATGCTAGTAGGCGTCATTAGAATATGCTCCCGATAAGACCAAGAATTCCATTGGTTTGCTGAGCCCCGATTTGGGCTTTTTGAACACCGGCCTGCACGTTGGCGATATATTCCTGCGACGACGCATTTATACCGGCGATCTGTGTTGTAGCAGCAATTTGAGATTGAGCTACAGCCGTTTGATTATTGCTCAACGTCGTCTGTAATGCCGACTGAGTTGCGATGCCGAATTCCTGCTCTTGTAGGAACGCGGCCTGCTGCGACGTAGCAGTTGCATTATTGTTGTTGTTTATATCGATCTGGGCCTGAAGTTGTGCCTGCGATTGCTGCAACTGAGCATTCGTAGTGAATTCAGTTAGCGCGGCCTGTGTACCTAGCTGAGCCTGAGCTACGGATAGCTGATCAGCTAGATTAGTCATTTGAAGGTTAAATGACTGGTTATCTTGGTTATTCTGTAACACTTGCTGCTGTTGCAGATAAGCCAACTGAAATTGGTCTTGGTTACTCTGAGCGGTAATCTGATCCTGATTAGTCTGCTCAGCCTCTGCCGCCTGCACCTCTGCCGCGCTAGGACCAGACGGAGCGGCCGCAGCGGTTCCGCCACCACCCCCGCTATTGAGCAGAACAAACGCGATAAGACCTATACCGATGACGAGAGCGCCAACGGTATAGGGATGCTTTTTGATCAGATCGAAGTTAAACTTCACGTCGCACCATTTGCATTAGGATTGGTTGTATTAACCAGGCCAATGACATTGTACGCACCAGTCAATTCTGAACCATTGCCGGTAATTGATACTGGCGTAAATCCCTGTTGTATGACGCAATTGGGTGAGAATGGAAGGAGCTGACTAAGGTTTAGATTTCCACCACCAGTGGCGTCAAGAATTGGCCTTCTATATGGACCGAACGCATTAACAGCATTCTGCCAACGGCCAAATAGCGGTCGTAGGCAATAGTCATATAGATGCCCGCTTTCAGGGATAGGGGCGGGCGATTTCGTTCGAAACCACGTCCACATATCTTTGACCTTAGAAATTGCTCGTGAACGAAGGCGCTGATCCAGTAATTGGAGAGACAGCCGCTCCAATATCCTGACCAACACCATTGAACAAAGCACCAATAACTTGGGCTGTGTTTGATTTTTGGCTCAAGATAACGGCCAGAGTAGCAACCCCAACGATTGCGACTAGAACCGTGATGATACCAGCGAAAGCGTCGTTCATCAGATTAGTCCCTGTAATGAGGCTAGCCCCGTTGGCTGAGCCGGTAAAGAAGGAATTGAATTAACTGGATTTACTTGATTACCAATCGCAGATGTAAATCCAGTTTTTGTCGTAGAGCCAGTTCCTCTTATTGCTGATTGAAGATTGGCTATAAATCCATTTCCTCCAGATGTGTTCCTATCATCTACTATTACCAGGACGACCAGAACAAGAACTAGAAGAGCATTTGCAATAGGCTTAAATCCAGGAATATAACCGAGAGCACCAAGTATCCATAAAGCTGCTATCCATATAAGGAAACTCTGTGGACCAATGAAGTCGCTTTTCAATAGGCTAACTAGCCCATCACCAGCGCCAGGCTTGCTATCAGATACAGTTCCTTGAACAGCTGCACTTAGGAATAGCGCTCCTATAACGATGAATGCTATTGGCATATCTATAGACCTATTACCCTTAGATATGCAGGAAGTTGCCCCCTAGTCGTTATGTAGACTAGGAAGGCAAATATAAGTACTCCAGCTATGATTGACGACTGAGACAACTCAGAAGCTATTCAATACCGGAATTTGTGATCCGTACTTGTATCCAACGACAAGTGCGACAAGCACAACGATAAGTCCTACCAGAGAAAAAAGAGACGCTCTCATTTATATATCTCCAGATGTAAGATGTGAAAGAACTGACAGCCATACACACCCTACAGTGGCCACAAGAATAGTCGTTAGAACGACGTCCCATATGTCCATCTGCGTGGTGATTGGTGCGGCGGCCCATGTGCCTAGCCGCGTAATGAACCCTTGTTCGAAGGAGCCCATTAATATCCTCCCCCTCCGGTATTTGGGATGACGCCCGGGATATTACCGACGCCAGGAATGGCGGCCACCCAGTTCCAACCCCACAGCGCACCCACGAAGTACGAAATGACGATAAGGGTAATCCAAGTCCATTTATTCATCTTGCTTCTCCAAGAGCTATCTATAGGCCCATGCATGTAGTAACACATGGGCCTAGGTGATAGCGCTTGTACCTACTAGCTAGCGGCCAGAGATTGAGCGCCGGACACTTGTTGTTGTTGGGCAAAATATTCAACCCCAACCTGGAGACTTGCGCCATTGGCCAGATTGTTATTCGGATTGAAGTTCAAGTTCATATTGCCAAACTGATTGGTACTAATGGGGGATTGCCTATGGTCGAAATAGTACACGCCTAGCGGCGGATCGGACATGAACGTCTGTCGCGCCATCAGTGCAGAGATTTCGGGCGTGTATTTGAAGATGTTCGTATTGTTGGCGCTGGTAAGGGCGACGTAGTTGATCTCAGTACCAGCATTGAAAGCGCCGTTATTGTCCATAACGGCGATGGTAGACAGGTAGTTTCTGAAGTTGGCGTAGGGATACGGGAAATCCTGACCAGCCAACATACCAGTCAACGAAGTGATAAGTAGGCAGTATTGATTGTTCAAGTCCATCAGCGGAAGAACAACCGTAGTCTGCCCATTGTTGGTGGTCGTGGGAAGCTGGTCATAATAGACCTGATACACGGTGATGGTGACGCTTCCGTTCCACCCGCCAGCCGCGCCGCTATATACAGCCCCGATCGGATCGCCATTCGCCATAACCGGCGTAGGATTGATCGTCAGCTGGAGGTTCATAGTGGCGTTGGTTACAGCGGCGTAGATAGCGCCGCGAAGATCGGTGGAATTGTATGCGAGAGGCACGTAGTAGATTTCTCGAACATTATGGTTGGCGTTTCCAGCAATAGTGTTCGGGGCAGACCTGACATTCCAATTGGGCGTTACCAGGTTGGCGTTGGCGAAGCTGGTATCGAAGGCCGTCCAGTCTTCAGGAACAACAGGCTGATAAGCACCGCCCCATACGAAGCCTTGTTTAGCCGAATTCACCAGAGACATATGCCATCCGGTAGTATTGTGCCTAATGTAGTTGGAAAGATCTGAGAAGGTGATGTTGCTAAGAACATTGCTAACGCCGAACTCTGTACGGTTAATGGCCGTAGCAGTTGTGGCGGCGATGTTTCCATTTACCTCAACAAAGAAGCCCTGAATAAGGCCGACATTTTGCGGCGCGATATTCAGAACAGTCTGATTGGTGGGGTTGACCGACGCAGAGAAAATCTGTTGAATACGCTTGACGGAGTAACTAAGGATAGCAGCTCGCGCCTGCATATTTTGTTGAACCGCTTGAGCATATGCTTGTTGCGGCGTCAGAGAAGGCGTTCCAGCCATAATATATAAGCTCCTAGGTGTTGGATGTTGAGCGTTGTTGCCCAACATAGATGACGATGCGGTCGACAGCAAAGCCTGCAACCAGCACCACAGAGAGGACGATTAGCCAGTTAATTGGATTACCGGCAATCTTCCAGTTTATAGGCGACCAGTCCATTTACTGACCGCCGTACAAACCGCCAACGGACAGGTGTAGTCCCTGGGCGATCAAGTATAGTACACCAAGACCGAGCGCGGCCATCACAGTAATAGTGATGCCGTTGGTGAAAGTAGGAGTAATAATATTATCACTCATAGAAAAGTCCTCCTCCCGATGGTCGGGATTTGCGATTGATCAGAGGTTTCTGTGGACTGTCCTATAGAGCGGTTAATATTATCGCTCGTATACAAGGATATAATCTCACTCTGTGATGGACAGGGACGTAGAACCGTCCCTTCATCAGAGTTAACACAGTACCAATGACAGTGGTACTTTGCAAGTCTTTCCGAAGTATAGGTTGGAACCATGTTTTCGATAGTCTTGCGGTCGTCTTCGATGCGAAGTTGAAATATAGCCATGTAATCAGCTTCGCTTAGCGCGTAACGATCGCAATTTACAGGTCGTTGAGTACAGTAAATCATTGGAATTTCCAATTCTCTACCTTGGGTCAACAGTCTTCTGTACCCTCTATTTCTTGGTCCTAACTCATACGCTTCATCGAAATACAGTCCATGACCTGTGTTTTCGTAAAGTTTAGTCAAATATACTATAACCGCCTTGTCATCCGTCACAGGTTCAGGCCTAGTTATGTACAGTCCTGGCTTCTTTGGAGGTGGTTTATTGATGTCTATTTGCTTTGCGGGTAGCTTTCCTAATAGCTTAGCCCGCTTAAAGTCAAATATAGTCACAGGCATTTCACGCCACGGACCATTGATCATTTTGCCAAGGTACCACACGCCGAACTGTGTCTTACCAGAACCAGTTCTTCCTATGATGGCTGTTCTGTGAGTATTCCCGGGCGTATCCATGCGATCAATTAGTGAACTTATTTGGTCCAGGATTGATGGCTGTTAAATCAGTGTGTATACCATTAGCAGCTGAAGGGGAGAATGGCTCGGTGACATCCTTACCACCTACTTCTTTTTCAGCCCTAGCCATCTTCTCAGCCGCCAATCTCATACGTATAACGGCAAACCTAGGTCCGTATACATATGAAGCTGCTCCCATCAGCTCCATAATCACCATGAGCTTAGGATCAGGTGCAACGTCGTATAGCGCCATGAAATCACTCATGGGCTTGGCTAGAATGCGGCCTTCATTCTCGTTTATCTCAAGCTCTGGCGTTCGAGTGAAATTAGCCAGCGTCATATGACCGAGCATCAATAGACGGCTCAATCCGTCTACAGATATCGCCTTTCGCGCCGCTGCCGTTGTTGCGCCGGCTCTACCACCACTTCGACGGCTACGACGCTTACGGGGTCTTCCCCTGACGTCGAGGAGGACGTTTCCTGCGGCGTCTCTAATGAACTCGTCCTGTCGCTCTCCGATGGTTGCTCCAGGATTTCCTCCGAGGATGGCGTCACTAGGGTCGGCTCCAGTATTTCCGCCGTTTCCACCGCTGTCGCTTCCGCCTGTATCGCCGTCTCCACCGCCGCTACTGACACTGTTTCCGTCAACGCCTGTCTGTTCTCCAGAGCTTCCATCCTCTGTATCAATTCTAAATGCTGAGCTTCCTGCCGTTCTGCGAGCCATTGTAGTGTAACTTCCTGTGCCTGTATTTGATCTACCGCTTCGGTTATAATCTCAGCGGCTTGCTGTTTAGCTAGCGCCGCGCTTCCTTCAGCCAGTGCGACTGCTAAAGATGCTGCCTCAACGACTTCAGTATTTGTCTCATTGGATTGAGGTGTTTCCACCACTATTGTTGTAGTTTGGGGGGTAGACGGCTGAGAGGGGTGGTTTTCCGGCTGATTTTCGTCGTTCATTCTCGGCCTCCATTAACAGGATTTGATTGTGCTCAATGCGGGCCATAGCCTCTCCAGCCCCTCTACCGAACTCCATAAAGGCGTTAATGCCTTGACCAAGACTTTCTTTCGTCTGACCTGATTTTGCCAATACATAATCGACTAGCCCCTCAAGTAGACGTTCCATCATATCTTTAGCCATATTATATATCCTTTGCTGATTAAGTCGTATAATAACCAATACCGGCGAAGAAGAAGCCGGCGGTAAATGATCCACCACCACCTAGATTGACGTTCAACGACGTATTTGCTGGTAGTTCCAAATTCAATCCTGTCTCGTTAAAGACGACAAAGTCTTGGACGAAGTTGGTTCCTGCGGCTAGTGCTGCAGTAGGCAAATATACGTCCCTAAAGAAGTATATTGTTCCAGCACCATCAACGATGCTAAATGCGATAGGGCCGCCACCACCAGAGTTTACACTCGTTACAGCGATACTCAGGAATATAGATTGAAGCACGGTGTTGTGACCAGCACCGGGAGCAGGGATAAAGTTGTTGAGCTGATTGGTTGACGTGGTGGAAACGTATTTGTCGACCTGCGATCCACCACCACCAGATACCACATTAACAGGCAATGGGTTCGGTGATATAAGGTTGACGCCCAGGCCATTACCAGCACCACCTATATTGCTAATAAGGTTTTCAAGTGTTGGGTCACTGACGAGAAGTTTTCCACCGCTAAATCTGAATTGGCTACTGCCTCCCCACACCGTAGCAGAGACAAGTATATTTAGTAGAGCGACAACAATACTAACGCCACCCGTACTACTTACGACCAACTTCGGCGGATTGCCAACGAATATAGGCAAAAGCGCCTGCGAGTTAGGAGGTACTACTAGAGTTACCTGAGTGACAGGATTATTGACGAGTGTTGGTTGAGAATTATTGGAATTATCAACGAACACACTCTGTACGAAGCTGATTTTTCCGCTTTGCTGTTGCGGAGAAATATCAATCAATACAGATTGATTTACTGTAAGATCAACACTAACAGGAATAATCTTCGGTCCCTCGGACGGGACCATAGCGTTAAATACGCCAAATGGAAGATTATTTATAGTGGCATTATTAGTCATGACTTGTGCCTCAATGGTTAACCAAAGGTACAGGAGAACAGGTTGCAAAGCAAGGCAAAACAATCGGTTCTAAAGGAGGTGGCTGTATTAGTGGAATACCTGGACCAGCTTGAAAGCTATAGCTTAGTTTTGTTGAAAATGTAGGTTCATTATTATTGAACCAGAATATACCGTCTGTATCTATTTGAGTTTGCCAAAATCCTGATCCTGATAATTGCGCGCTACTTTGAGAATCTAGTGGCGTGTATACTACAATAAAATATTTTGACATATCACCTGTGAATATTAACGTCTCGCATTTCTGACCTGTAGGTCCGCTCCCACCTGTTGGTATTGTATAGATGAACCCACCATAGTATAATTGAGGATATCCTGACGATTGGAACTGTGCGTCAAGGGAACTATTATCCAAGTTAATAGTATCAAGCTGATATGACGCCGTTGTCGACCCGAAATTCATGGTCCATAGAAGCCTTAAGGCGTTTGCTGTAACTGGGTCATTTTGATTTGTTGCCACAAATAGACAATTATCGAACCCAGACGGGTTGGTTATGCGGTCAATAAGGTTTATCCTATTAGTGACATACTGAGACCCAGATGCTGGCGCTCTCATATTTGATGGCGTAATAGCAGCGCTAATATTTCCGAATTGATCCATCAATCCTACGCGCATATTAAGGTCTTGCGCGTTATATCCGAAGCCAGTCATCTTAACACCGACGCTATTAGCTGGGCATATTCCGGTTAATATGGACGTATCAAATGGTGACAAAAATACCGACTGAGACCAATTATTATTGGCGTCGTAGTTTCCAGGCGGTCTTCCCTGGAATTTCTTTAATATGTGAATGAAAGTTCCTATGCCTGTAGTCGTGTACTGACCGCCCAACATATAGCAGTAATCGTCAATCCAGCTGATCTGTGATCCACCACCAGTACCAGACCCACCTGTTAGAAGTAACTCTGAGAAACCACCTACGGCAGGAAGTACAGAAACGACGTCAGACACAACGGATTGACCACCTTGTGGTATACTGGTCAGTGATCCGTAGTTGTGAAGTGGTCCATTACTTGACTGGCTAAATTGCCATGTTGCAAATATTGGCTGTGATGGTGGTGGCATGAAGGTTAGACCAGTATCCTTCAGGTTTATGTTTATGAAACCTTGAAATACACTTATTACCATGTGTTTTATACTTGCCTTATCACGACAAGCGTTGCCGGCCCTTGCCGAGCCTCCGCGTCAAGTGCATACTACCCCACTCAAGGGTGAGGGTCCATCTTGGTTAATATTGCCCAGAACGTCGCCTACACAAGGGCTCAGCAAAACCCCTGTGTAGGCGCAAATATATGGGAACCTAAGCTCAACCATATAAACCGTCCTGTGCGACCGGACCCGACCGTCCGCTCACACAGCATATTCCGATGACAGGCTAACCGGATATGCCAAAAAAGCATAGCTCAAGAAAGTTAACGCCGCAACAGCTACGGCAGAAATATTCTACAGTTCGTCATGAACTGAGTATATTAAAATCAAAGGGACTAATATCAAAGTCAGCAAATTTAAAAAAGGCCAAGCCTTCACTATCGTTGCGCAAAAAGGCTGAAATATTACGGCCAATTATTGAAGATCGCGCACAGGCAATACAGTTGCCAAAACAGTCACGCTCTTTATACAAAGCCGCTGGCTACCAAACAACGCACGGTTATACAATCGTTCCAAAGCAACCTAATGAGAAGGTTGTCGTTGATAAAATGAATAGGCCAGAAATTAGACGAAAAGTAGGATCGACTTATTACACAAAGGTACATCTTCCAGTAAATATGCGAAATTTCGCATCGTTTTACGAAGCACTTAAAGACGACCACACAATTCTTGACCGTATGACTGGAATAAAAAACCCTAGATACGGCTTCACTTTCTTCGGTTCAAATAGCCTTGAGACTGGAGACAGTGAGTGGTTGATTGAATACCTTCAACATTACACGCCGCTATTCGATCCAACTCAGGTCGATGACGCATTCGCCCACCTTATACTATACTACCACAAAGACGATATATCGTCATACCAGTGGACACCGTCTCCGCGCATAAAACGTAAAAAATTCAGCACCAAACAGGACCGTAGGCCGGTATATAAGACTGGTGGCGCGGCCAGGCAGGAACGCTACAGATCAGCTCACGAGGAGCTCGAAAAGGCCAAGGATAGATTGAGGAAAAGAGCTCAGCGAGACAAGGCACGTACGCACAAATTCGAGGTGTAATATGTATAGGTCTATAAGTGTCCCCGACCCGGAGACTTCAGACTTTGTTATTAAACACACAACAAAACTAATATGTGTGTTCGATTGCGAGACGGACCCATTTTCCACAATTCAACAGTCAATAGCCCCATTCACTTGCGGGTTCTATGACGGCCATATATACGTGGACTTCTGGGGTGACGATTGTATAGACCAATTTGCTCAGTATATATACAATAGAGCTGAACATAATCCAGATGAAAATCTTCTAATATATGCTCATAACCTTGGTGGTTTCGATATACATTTTCTATATAAATATTTCGACAATGAATGCAGGCCTGGCGTAATAAACGGAAGAATATATAAAGCATATATTTGCGGTCACGAGTGGAGGGATAGCTACAAGATACTACCTGTGGCATTATCCGCATTCGGAGAAAAATATGTGTTTGATTATGAATTAATGAAGAAGGGTGTCAGAGAAAAGCATAAGAATAAAATACTTGAATACCAAATGCAGGATTGCATTGCGTTGCATAAACCGATAATATTATTCCATGATATGTTCGGTGACCAAATAACAATAGGATCGTGCTCAATAAAGGTCTTTCAGTCGTTTCATGGATTTGAAAGGATGCGCGATAAACAAGATGAAAGAGCGCGTGGCTATTTTAAAGGTGGTGCGGTTAGATGCTTTCAAACGGGCGTTATTAAAGGAGACTGGAAGGTCTACGATGTCAA
>Ga0209166_10003262_pt1 | contig 11804 bp, 9 predicted proteins | sample Coa_R1_3_FD_187151 | JGI IMG/M metagenome (GOLD analysis project Ga0209166, IMG submission 187151) | Surface soil microbial communities from Centralia Pennsylvania, which are recovering from an underground coalmine fire - Coalmine... | ecosystem: Environmental > Terrestrial > Soil > Unclassified... | reverse complement strand
GGAGCAGAACGCGCACAACGACTGGAGGTGGACATTCGGACAGTACGGCATTACATTGAGATGCTGGCTGACCTGGGAATCCCTGTCGAGGCGGTGCGCGGCCGCTATGGAGCCTATCGCCTGCGACCTGGCTATAAGCTTCCCCCCTTGATCTTTACGGAAGACGAGTCGGAAGCGTTGACCCTATCATTGTTGCTTGCACGAGAGTACGGCCTGACCACGACGGCTCCTGCCATTGAAGGAGTGCTGGCCAAGGTCGAGCGGGTCCTGCCTGCCTCAACGCGCTCCCGTCTCCAGGCGATGGAACAGACGGTGATCTTTGAGAGTAAAGCGTTCTACGCTCCGCCACAAGCTCGGGTCGTCACGACTCTGAGCGAGAGTGTCCAGTCCGGACGGCGTCTTCATCTGCACTATCGCTCCGCTCGCTCGGAGGTCACAGAGCGGGCATTTGATCCCTACGGAGTCGTGTATCACGAAGGACTCTGGTATACCATCGGCTACTGCCATTTGCGACAAGAGCAGCGCCTCCTTCGCCTGGATCGCATCCTGTCAGTCGAACCCTTGAACGAAATGTTTCCTCTTCCAAAAGACTTTTCTGCCCTCTCTGCAGTGCAACAGGCACTGGCCTCTGTTCCGAGCACGTGGCAGATCGAAGTTTGCCTTCAGACGACGCTGGAGGAGGCATTACGCCAATCAAGCCTTTCATCGGCGTATTTTGAAGAGACTCCCAATGGAGTGCTGGTACGAGGGGACGCAGGGGATTTGCAATGGGCAGCTCGCCAACTCGCTCATCTCGATGTGCCTTTCATGATCCATCGCCCCCTTGAGCTACGAACCGTTTTACGCCAGCATGCGCTGACCATAGCCAGCTACGCTGAACAGACAAAGGAGAGGCAGGTTTCCAAAGAGGCTGGTCTTTCCCCAGACATGGGAAGGTTGGGACACCTCAGCCACCAGAAAGCAAACAAGGTAGGACGTGCACCCAGGGAACGGAAAAGCGCTGCTGGTCGCAAAACAAGATCAAGGAGAGGAGTGGCTCGTCAACCTCGACAACTCTCTCTCGATACGAGAACTATTGCCTGCCTGGATGTGATGCAGGTGAACAATAGTGAACTGTTTGAGCGTCTTCTGCGATACCACCCACCTTTTATTGAAGCATGGACAAAAGCTGGATATGCCCTTTCAGAATTGGGTGAGCCAGGAGTAGGGACAAACATTCAATCATGATGAAATGGAGCGAGGTGTCAGAGTGGGCCAGGGAAGGATTCCTCCGTCTCGTAAGGCCGCCCCCTCAAGGGGATGCGGCCCTACAGGCAGTTAGTTCCTACATGGTGATCTTTGTTTGGAGGTGATGAGCGGAGGCAACTACCGCTTCGGCGACGGTTTCAGAAAAAGTTTTCCAGGGGTCGCGCGTGGCATTGACCCAGGCGTTGACGCGGCTGTAGAAGGCGCTGTGTGCGGTGTCGGACCCGGCGATTTCTTCGACGCGCACGGCATAGTCTCGCGGATTGTCGGATTGATTGTACATGCGCAGCGAGATGGTATCGAGCGTTTCATCGATGAGCAGCACGGCCGCGCCGTGGAGGGGCGATAGGTTGACGGTATCCACTACCCAGCCGCCGCTGTTGTAAACCTTGAGCGGGTGGGGATAGCCCGTAAAGCTCATCTCCTGCTGAAAGGGCTTGTGGGTATGGCCGAAAAGGAAGGAGAGCCGCTCCGGGATGGCCTGGTTGTTCTCACCTGCCAACTGCTCACGCACCACATCCTGCACGAACCACTGGAGGCCGTGCAGGGCGTCGTCGCTTAGAGGCAGATCTACCCGCAGCTTTTCCAGCGGACGAATCTTGTTGAAGAGAGAACTGATAATCATTTCCAGCTGGTGCGCTTCAAGTTCTTTGAGCGGCCTGAATTGGTGGCTGTGGGCAAGCCAGTTGTTGACGACGTTGGAGGTCAGCTTTCCGACCTGATCGTTATCCTGCAATTTGGCATAGAGGATGCCGATATTCTGTCCCACGTCGCCGGAACGGCACAGGGTTGACCAGAGAAAATCGATCCAGGCAAAGTTTTCGGCCTCCAGCTCCCGAATGACGGTTGGTCTTTTGCGGTCAGGGAAGACCATCGAATTGAGAGTAGTCATCAGGGAATAGATGGACTCGACGTAGTGGCCGTGACTGAAAATCACGCCTTTCTGCCCATTTTGACTGAGCAGGGCATAGTTAGGATAGGCGATATTGACGGTGGCGTCCTGTAAATGCGGATAGATATGCAGCAGACGGGTTAAGAAGGGCTCGCGCACAAAGTCAGGGGAAAGCATAGGTGTTGTATGATTGGGGGCGTCAAGCTCGTCGCCGGGTTGCAGGCGAGCAAGGTAATCTAAATATCCGGTCTCTCTGGCGCTCTCCCAAACGTGGTGGTCATGGTTGCCGGGGATATAGAGGATGTCCTTCTGGAAAAGGGCGGCTCCCCCTGGCGGGAAGATGAGTTCGATGAAGCATTTAAAGACCATGGCGGCCTTATGGACATCGGTCAACGCCAGTTCGAGGATATCACCATTGAGGATGAGTGTGGGCTTTTCCGCGCTTTCGTTGCGCGCGATCAGCTCCCGCAAACAGAGCCCAAGTTGAGTGAGGACGGCACTGGGACGCGTAGGATCGGTTTCGATACTTCCCGGCTTGATGGCGGTCAGGAGGCTATTGTCCGCGCCGAGGTGCAGATCTGACAGGCAGACATAACGAATCGATGGCATAGTTTGCTGGTTCCTTCTAGCCTCTCAGCAGAGAGTGGACGCCTCTGCAAATGCATGCCACAGAGAGCCAGGGTGAGAGGTCTCTATCGCCGTTAGCATAACACGGTTTGTTTGCTTCGTCAATGAGACTGGTGCGCGCACAGGATATTCAGGCTTTCCTTTTTCCCCCAGGACTCTGGGCAATACAATCAAATTGGTTTACCACCTGAATTTGGCCCAAACAGGACGGTACCATAGTAGTGCTGAGCTGAGTGGTTTGATAACCATATATTGTTGAGTTCGATGGTTTACTAAACCATTTTGGCTTTGATGCCCATCCCGGCGTGGTTTAGCTAAACCACGCTATGGCTGATAGCATGTGTGTCGGAAGGCCTCAATCTCACTGCGGTACAGGATAGACTCGTCCGGGATCGTGGGGTGCTCAAAGCGATGAAAGAGGCCGAGCACGCACAGATCGCGTAACGCCTGCCGCGTCATGTCTAAGAGAGAGGCCGCGCTAGTGAGGGTGAGCATGAAGCCGTGTTGGAGCAAGACGCGTCGCGTCCAGCGCATGCCCTGCTCGGGCTCCGCAAAAGGAACGGGAGAGGAGGCATCGAGCGGGACCAGGAAGAGGCCCTCATCGCGGAGATCACGTCGCGTCACCCCTTCGATGGATGGAGAGGTCCAGCAGCAGTCAGAGCAGTAATACCAACGGCGCTCGTCTCCTGCCCGACTCGCCCGGTGAATTTTGCCCACACAGGTAAAGGCGCCGTTGGTCAGCATATGCAGGCAGATGGTTTCTTGTGGACGAGGGGCACTCTCCAGTTGCGACTCCGTATAGCCCGCATCTTGCAGCCGAAAACGAAAGAGATAGTAGATCGTGGCATTGTAGGGATCGAGAGCGAGCAGCGAAGAGATCGCGTGCGCCTCCATAACGGCCGCCAGATAGCCTTCATGCGTTCGGGGGACAAAATAGATCTCCAGCGGGAAGCAGGCTTTCACGAACGTCTCACCCGCAACCACCCATCGCGATCCCTGCCGCATCTGTTTGACGGCGTTGTAGCGGGCAGCCCACGCATCCACCAGCAACCCAGGATACGCCTCCAGCGCACACCCTTCGTCGGCATCCACGAAGTAGCATGGTGGTCTGCTCTGATCACTCATTGCTTGCCTCCTTCTCTGATGGGAGTGGATCACTTTGCTTCATCTATTTAACCCATCACCTGAATATAGGTTTCCACAGCCATACGAGTTGCCTCTTCCTCTCCGATCAGGGCCGCTAATTGCTCCTGGCAGGCTCCAAAGGCGTTGTACTTGCTCTCGATAATCTGATGTTGGGCCGTGATGGCAAGGCCATACAAGCCCTGCTTCATGGATTCTGCCTCTATTTCTAATTGTTGCCTGAGTTTGGCTACTTCGCTTTCAGCCATGATAAAATCCTTTCCTTGTGTCTTATTGTCTTTTATGCTATCCTTCAATTCAAAGAATAACTTTCTGGCGAAACACAAGGAATGCTCTTACAGGACCATAATAAAGGGGTTGGCTCTATGTACCTATTGGTTCATAAACAATGAGGGGATAAGGCAATAGATGGGTTACTACTATGGGAAAACAATAAGAGAATATAGAATAGCCAGAAAAATGACCCTGGAACAACTAGCCTCTAAATGGCCCTCTAAAGATATTGGAGTGAATATTCGCTATGTAATAGAGGTGGAAGCAGGCAGAAAAAGAATAACCGATACGGAAACTTTACGAGGGCTAGCATCCGTCTTAAACATACCACTATGGAAATTCGGATTAAGTGAATACGATCCATTTGACGAAAATAATGTACAAATATCTCCGTTTATAGATATGAACATTTTGCTTGAGCTTATACAGGACACCTGGTACATCAGATTGAACATGCCCGCAAATATAACAGAAAAGAAAATCATCTCCTTATCAGATATATTTATGGATCTGATAAACACTAATCCGAGGCTTTTAAACAATAAAGATTTCTTAGTGTTATATGCACAAACAAAAAGATTGCAAGAAGTTGTCTATACGGAAAGACATGATTATAAGATGTCTTTACAGTATAGCTATGCTATGTTGGAGCAAGCAAAGCAGGCAAAAGATATCATATCAGAAGCAATAGCTATGACAAGAATAGGGGTGGAGTTATTAAGAGATGAGAACAAAGAAGCGTTAGATTATTTAGAGAAGGGGAGGGATTTATCATTTGCCACCTCTTCAAAAGAAGTCGCTGCTTACTGCTATTCATTTCTGGCTAGAGGGTATGTGACGTTTGGAGATGAAAGGAGGTTTATACAGGCAATTAACACAGCTATCATGTTAGCAGATACTATGAAGGGTCTGCCAATAGTAACGAAGGATTATGTCTTTCATGCATATAGTGCTATATTGGAGGAAAAATCAAATGGTTTGATATTGCTGGGGAAAGGAGAGGAAGCACTTAAAGAGTTAAAGGAGATAGATGCGCAAATAGATGTGGAGAACAATATATATCTAAAAATGTGGATGCCTTTAGATTACGCACAAAGTTTCATGTTGATGGATGAGATAGAGACAAGCATTAAATGGTTAGAGGTATTTTATAGAAATATCAAAAATTATCAATCAGCAAGATTACATAGCTCTATTAGAAGGCATTTAGACAAGTTAGATAAATTAGGCTACGCAAAGCTGCCAGCAGTAAAAGACTTTAAAAACATGTATTATTCAAGAAACGATAATCCTGTTACCGAATAGGTTTTTTATCTGGGATATCTTTTGTTCTCAAATCTTTAACCTCTTGAAGGGAAATGGCATCGCCGTGAATGGTGTAAAGATACTGCTGTATTTCTTCGTCTGATACTTCTTCTGGTATTAACGACAAAGCGTGCTCGTCAGACCAGATAAACCTATCTGCCAATACGCGCCAATTAATTGGATCATGTTGATAACTCATGAAAATCTCCTTCGCCTGAGTCACTAGAAAACATGCTCTAATAGATACCTATTTTATCATACAGTTAAGGCTAAAAGCGAGTTTTCTCGAATGTCTCACCAGGGCTTGTAGATTATGGCGTCAGGTGAATAGAGGTGGAAGTGTTGACGTTCAGGCTAAAATTGGTTTAGTGAAGCAGGCAGGAGAGGTTTGGGCACTGAAGAGACTATCAACGCGGGGTACCTGCATGGATAGTCTCTTCAAATGCCTCTTCTCAGACATGTTGAGCTACTTTGCTCGAACTCTCCTCGACCTGTGCCATCAATTTCCAGCCCTGATAGGCATCGGGGACAGCAGGCTTCCACCCGGACAGCTCCCGGAACTGGTGATTGGAGACGCGCTGGCTGCGACTGGCTGCGTCCGCTACCACACCGGCCAACAGTCTTACCACAGCGCCAGGGACATGCAGCAGGGACCGTTTGCCTACAGCATGCGCGAGCGCCGTCGCGAACTCACTGCGGGTCAACGGCATGTCATCCACCACATCATAGATGCCTGCTGGTACCCCAGAGATGGCGGCAACGATAGCCCGAGCCGCATCATCTGTCCAGATAGAAGAGATGTAGGCAGATGCCGGGCCGGGCAAGGCCACGAAACCTTTGCGGGCCATCTGCAATTGCTCCAGGGCTGATGGGGCTTGTGATCCATACAGCGACCCCATGCGCAGAACGATCCCCCGGTGCCCGCCGCCAGTGAAGCGCTGCACCTCAGCTTCAGCGTCGAGGGTAGAGTCCTGGGTTGGATGGTGCTGGACTGGCGTTGTCAGGGCATCAATCCACTCTTGCCCACGATCTGGATAGACATAATAGAAGCTGGGATAGATGATCGTTTGTACCCCTGCCTTCAGGGCCGCATCAACCAGTACACGCGTCCCATCACGGCGAATGTGATCGTTCTCCTGCCACGAGGCGAGCTTGCCCATACGCGAGGTCGGGGGAATTTTTGTCGCCAGGTGAACAAGAACATCAGCCCGGCTTTGCTCGAGGGCTTTTTCAAGCTCGGCAGCATCAAAAAGATTTGCTGAAACAGGCTCGGCACCCAGTTCCTGGCCGAGGGTCGTATTCTTTTGCGAGCGCGTGAGGGCATAGACCCGGTGACCTGCCGCACCAAGCTGCGGCAAGACCGCTTTCCCTAATACTCCAGTAGCTCCTGTTACAAAAATGTTCATTGCTTTGTTCCTTCTTCCTTAAAAGATTTTTTTATGAGAGAACGGCTTTTTCATCCTTCCAGAAAGGGGACAACTGAGTCAGCGAAAACGTGACATCCCCCGCATGCCATTTGCAGAGAGCTCTGGTCATGGGTTATGCTATGATCGGCGCCTCTACAAAAACAAACAGATAAAGGAGCTCCGTAAGCACCCACCTATGGAATCATTTGAAACCTATCGACCACTTCTGTTCTCCATTGCTTATCGCATGACGGGCAGCGCGAGCCAGGCCGAAGATAGTGTCCAGGATACATACCTGCGTTATCAGCAGGCAGATTCCAGCAATCTTCAGTCGCTGAAAGCCTTTCTTACAACCATCATTGTCAATCTCTGCTTAAACTATCTGAAATCTGCCCATGTTCAACGCGAAGAGTATGTTGGCATCTGGCTGCCTGAGCCGGTGCTGACCTCTGCGACCGAGAGTGAGTCGCCGGAGACGACCATTGAGCGACAAGAGTCCGTCTCTCTGGCCTTTCTGGTACTGCTGGAAGCTCTTACGCCTCCAGAACGGGCGGTCTTTCTGCTTCACGAAGTGTTTGACTACCCATTCGCAGAAATTGCTGAAATTCTTGGCAAGGCACCAGAAAATTGTCGCCAGCTCTTTCATCGCGCCAGGAGCCATCTCAAAGGCAGACCCCAACGGGCCTCTGTCTCCAAAGATCATCAGCGCCAGCTGATCCACTCTTTTGTCTCCGCGTGTCAATCTGGCGATCTGACCTCCTTGAAGACTCTGCTGGCCCATGATGTGATGGCCTGGGCCGATGGAGGTGGCAAGGTGCGCGCCGGCCTGCTGCCTGTTTCTGGTCAGGAAACCGTTGCCAGGTTGTTTATCACCTTGACGCACAAATTCTCGACTGGCTCCGGGTTGTTTCTCGACGATCTCAATGGAGAACCAGCGCTTTTCATCTGGGATGAGTCACACCTGAACTCGGTCCTATTGTTCGAGCTAGAGAATGGGACCATCAAAGGGTTGCGCACCGTCATGAATCCCGAGAAGCTGGCTTTCCTACAACGTCAACTGGAGAAGCGAAAATCGCTGCACCCGTTTGACTGGCTGGAATAACGTCTGGCTCAGGCTGTAGCGGTCTTCACAACGTGCGGGACCCCGTGACACAATGGACCCATGCGACACACGATGCTCTCGGCTGGTTTACCCATTGCGGGTATCGTCCAAACCCACTGGGGTCTTCCCTAGTGGAAGGATCTTGTAGGTGAGAAAGCTTCCTGGCGAGTATTGATCATCGTCGTAGTAGAACAGCACCAGATGTCGAGCGATCGCCTGGAACGCGACGTTGCGGCTTTCAAGCTCGGCAACCATCGACTGATACACTGAGGAGGAGGCCCCGCCCAGAGCGATGGTGAGATGAAAGTGGTAGGCTGACCCATCAAAAGGAGCTTGCGTCTCGGAAAATCGTTCGGCTAATTCCTGGTTGATTCTAGTGTGTAGTTGCCGGAGCGTTTCGGTTTCTTCCACTTCCAGCCATAAAATCGGAGCATTTCCTGGCCCTGCGATGCGGGGAAAACTCAGAATCAGGGGGTCGATACTCTTCGCGAGCTGATCAAAGTAGGCTTCGAGAGTTGAGAGATCTGAAATGAGAAACGGTTGCTTGAGAGAAACATGCGGGGGAAGCTGACTGCCTACCAATCCGATCTGATAGGCTTGATGGACTTCCACTGCGAGCTTCCTGACCATATTATGGACGTTGTGATCCAGAAGCAAAGCAAATGTCGCTTTCATAATTGATGACCTTTTGAAAAGAGATGAGTAATTGCTGTGTATTTTACTGCGGACGCTTGTTTTTGACAAGCTCCTCACCTGCCTTTTCTGCTGGTCAGAAACATTTTGTCAGAAGGTCCAACCGTTGTGGACATGTATTAACATTCGTGATGAAAAACAGCAAGCGAGGTGCCTGATAACGTGGCTTACCTGAACCACTCCACCAATCGATGATTAGTGGAAAACCAGGATGTTCAGGCTTTACTTTTTCCCCTCCATAGCGTACACTAATAAGCAGTTAAGCATCTGCTATAAAAAGGAGCGTGTATGCCGGGTCGTTGCTAACCTTATGCCAAATACATTGCCCGCTCAAAGAGAGCTAGCCTGTTGTGCCATAGAATGGAACACAATCACAGGCTGTTAGATGATTGCAATGTGGCATAGTGTTAGCAGGTATCTTTGGCAGATTTCTCCTTCACTTCATAGCGTCACGGAAAACTCTCCATGAAGTTGCCTCCTACCTCCGCACAAGCATACTGCATCCTCTTTGAGACTCTGGCGTAAGGATATCCTTCCGGGCTTTCTCGTTTTGTCTCGCTTTCCCTCTGGAGCGGCACAGATCGTCTAACGATAGAAGCTGGATTTACTGAACGCCTTTTCCCTCCTGCTTCGCGACAACGATCATGGCGGCTCCCCTGAAAGGAATACCCGATGAGTCCATTCAGACGCTCTATGACGTTGCTGGCAACCTATCTACGACCACAGTGGAAGCAGACGCTGGTTATGGCAGTCCTGCTGCTGGCCAGTATCGGGCTGCAACTGATCAATCCCCAGATTTTGCGCTACTTTATTGATACAACGGTGGCACACAGGCTCTCCTCCGCGTTGGTCTGGAGCGCCCTGTTGTTTCTGGCCATCTCAGTACTCAATCAAGCCGCATCGGTAGTTTCGGCCTACCTCTGTGAGAAGGTGGCCTGGACCGCCACGAACCAGTTGCGTGCCGATCTGCTGGCGCATATCCTGACACTCGATCTGGCCTTCCATAAAAGCCATACGCCGGGCGAACTGATTGAGCGTATCGATGGGGATGTAAATGTCCTCTCAAACTTCTTCTCCAGATTTATTGTGCATATGCTCTTCCATGTCCTTTTGTTGCTGGGTATGCTGATTGCCCTTACTTATACCAACTGGATATTGGGCATCACCATGGGGCTGTACTGCCTGATCGTCGTAGTGATATTGACGTGGATGCGGAGGCCCTCGCCTGCCCGCTGGGTGATCGCCGATCAAGCCAGAGCGGACTTTTTTGGGTTTCTTGGCGAGTCTTTCACGAGCATTGAGGATGTGCGCGCCAATGGTGGGATGCGCTATGTCTGGCAGCGCTTCTATAGCCGGTTCCAGTACTGGTTCAGCACCACATGCTATGCGGGCTGGTCGGGAGGTACCCCGTGGATCGTCTCCAGAACACTATTCACGTTGGGTGGAATATTGGGTCTGGTTCTGGGCGCTTATCTCTGGAGCATTGGCCTGGCCTCGCCCGGCACAGTCTACCTGATCTTTACCTATACGACACTGCTGATGCAGCCGCTTGATCAGATTCAATGGGAGCTACGAGGTTTCCAGCAGGCCGAGGCCTGTATTCAGCGTATTGATACCCTTTTCAAAACAACGTCCACGCTGCGCGATGGGCCCGGCGCGATGCCCGAGCCGGGAGCAGTGTCGATCACGTTTGAGCAGGTGTCATTCGGCTATACTGATGACAATATGACCGTTCATGAGGTGTCATTTCACCTGCCAGAGGAGCACGTGCTGGGCATTGTGGGGCACACTGGAGCAGGGAAAACCACACTGGCGCGTCTGCTCTTCCGCATGCAAGATCCGCAGGCGGGCGTGATCAGCCTGGGAGGAGTGCCGCTTACACAGATGCAGCTTCAGGATCTGCGCAAACGTGTGAGCTTTATCACCCAGGACGTGCAGCTTTTCAACGCCACCGTCCGCGATAATCTGACCTTCTTCAATTACACGATCAGCGATGAGACGATCCTCGCCGTGCTTCACGATGTTGGTTTGCAAACATGGTATGAGACCATGCCGCAAGGTTTAGAGACGCGCATGAGTAGCGGAGGCGGTGGGCTCTCTGCAGGCGAGGCGCAGTTGCTGGCCTTTGCGCGCGCCTTCCTGAACGAGCCAGATGTTGTCATGCTAGACGAAGCCTCGTCGCGCCTCGATCCCGTCACAGAGCAGATGATTGAGCGAGCGGTCGAGAAACTTTTTACGCGTCGCACCGGGATTGTTATCGCCCACCGCCTGGCCACCATCCAACGGGCCAGCGACATTCTGGTTATGGAGAATGGACGAATCATTGAGCTGGGTCCACGAGCTGCATTGGCCGCCGACCCCACATCTCATTTCGCACGCCTGTTACAACAGGATTCAGGAGCAGTACACGCATGAAACTCTATCAATTGCTTGGCAGTCTGGCACGCTATCGTCTCTTTTATGAGGTCAGAAGTGTTATCGGCGCACTCTTCGCTAACGCAGCCACAGTAGCTTTCGGGCTGTGGATACAGCAGTTGTTTAACGCTCTCTCGACGAAGCCACATTTTACGATGGATCTCTGGTGGCTGCTCATCCTCTTATTCCTGGCCACGATGGTACAACTGGTAACTATGCTGGTAGGCTTCGATAACACGCTGAAGGTGCATTATCCGCTACGCGGACTACTGATACGCAATGTGCTGGCGCACATTTTCCAGCAACCAGCGGCCAGTGCTCTACCCATGCCGCCGGGGGAGGCGATGAATAGTCTGCGCGACGATACAGAGACGATCGCCTTCTCTCCTGGTATCGGCCAGATTGGACAGTTCATCTTCGTCGTGGTCGCGCTCATCATGCTTCTGCGCCTGAATGCGACCATCACGCTGCTGGTTTTTCTGCCGTTAGCATGCGTGATAGCGACGGCTCGCACCATGATGAAAAAGGTCGAGCAGTATCGCCAGGCCAGCCGGAACGCCACGGGGCAGGTAACGGGCGCGATTGGCGAAATGCTGAGCGCGGCGCAGGCTATCCAGGTGGCCAGGGCCGAAGCTTATGTGATGGCTCATTTTCGCCAATTAAGCCATCATCGCCTGCTCCAGATGCTACGAGAGCGGCTCCT
>Ga0209166_10003261_pt1 | contig 11806 bp, 7 predicted proteins | sample Coa_R1_3_FD_187151 | JGI IMG/M metagenome (GOLD analysis project Ga0209166, IMG submission 187151) | Surface soil microbial communities from Centralia Pennsylvania, which are recovering from an underground coalmine fire - Coalmine... | ecosystem: Environmental > Terrestrial > Soil > Unclassified... | reverse complement strand
GGCTCGTTCCAGCCGCTCTTCCGCTGGAGTGCCGTTATAAATCAGCGGCAGTTCCACGTTATGCAGCGCCGTGGCCCGCGGCAGCAAGTTAAACGTCTGAAACACGAAACCAATTTCTTTATTTCGGATGTACGCCAGTTCGTCGTCATCCAGGTCGCTGACCAGCCGTCCCGCCAGCCAGTACTTGCCGGAACTGGGCGAATCCAGGCAGCCGATCAAATTCATCAGCGTGGATTTTCCGGACCCCGAAGGCCCCATAATGGCCACGTACTCGCCCTTGTGGATCTCGACATCCACACCGCGCAGCGCGTGTACTTGCTCCGCGCCCATCTCGTAGACTTTGGCCAACTCTTCCGTCTTGATTACGATTCCGGAGCCGACCAAGTCCTCGCGATAGGAATCCGCTGATGTTGTCTCCACCGGCATGCTACTTCTCCTTGGTGTCCGCCTGCGTCAGCTCTGGTTCTCTTCCGGCTTTTTCGGCGCGGAATTGTCGATTTTCACTTTGGATTCGGGCTTCAATGTCCGCAGCGCCTTGTAGCTTCCCACTACAATCTCATCGCCCTTCTCTAGTCCCTTGGTCACTTCGATATCCGTGATGCCCGTGATACCCGTGTCCACCGGCCGGAAAATCGCTTTCTTCCCATTCACCACAAATACGCCTTGGACTTCGTCCTTCTTCGGGTCTCCCGCGGCCGGCGGCGGAGGCGCTGCCAAAGTCACTCCGGATTCCTTTTTGGCGTTCTTGGCCGCCTCTTCCAAATCCTTCCGCGTTCTCACCGCCAGGGCTTGAATCGGAATGGCCAAAACGTTCTTGCGCTCCGCGGTCTTGATCTTCGCCGTGGTCGAAAGCCCCGGCCGCACGTTTTCCGGTGGATTCGATATCGTCACCACCACTTTGAAGTCCTTGGCTTCCTGGTTGCTTGCGGTCGACTGCGTGGTCGCCAATCCCGAAGTCCGCAAAACCGCTTGCGAACCGATCTCGGTTACCTTGCCCTTGAACACTTTCCCGGGTACGGCATCGATCATGACGTCCGCGTCCTGACCCATCTTCACCGCCACGATGTCCGTCTCGTCCACCTTGACTTCCGCGGTCACCACCGACATATCCGACAGGGTCATCAGGAAACTGCCGTTAGAGTTTTGAATTCCCGGCACCACGTAATCGCCCACGCGCTCCGGAAGATAACTCACGATCCCGTTGATGGGTGAAGTGTAGATCGTCTTGTGCAGGATATCCTGCGTGTGCACCAGCACCGCGCGCCCCTGGGCCACTTGTGCGCGCATTTGATCCAAAGTAGCCTGCAGCGACAGTACCCGCGCTTTTGACGAATCCACCTGCGCGGCGGCAGCGTCATAGCCGGTCTTCCGCTGGTCGAAGTCCTGCTTCGGAATCAGTCCGTCCTTGAACAATCCTTGGCCTCGCTCCCAGTCCAGCTTGGCCTTTTCCAGATTGGCTTGCTGCAATAAAAGATCCGCCTGTGCTGCCCGGTAACTGGCTTCCGCCGCCTGTACTCCAGACTCCGCCGAGTTGATGCTGGCCGCTTGCGCTTGTACGTCGGCGTTGGCTTGAACGTTTTCTTGCAGCAGCAGGCGATCCCCAATCTTCACGTGATCGCCTTCTTTAACTAAGATATCCGTAATGCGCCCAAACCCTTGCGCGGTGACATTGGTATACGTCGTCGGTTTGATTTCCCCTGATGCGGTCACCTGCGAAATCAGCGTTTCCTGCGGCGCGACCTTTGCGGTCTGCACGGTCACCACGCCCTTATTGGCTTGATTCACGCTGAACAGCACAATGCCGCCCAGCACAACTGCCGCACCCACTCCGATCCCCGCCTTCTGCCACGTCTTCATAGCAATCCTCTTTGCTTATTGTGTCAGACCAACCACACCGCCACCCGCAAACCCTTGCATCCCCGCGCTACCTTTACATACGCCCGAATAACCCAAAATGTTTCGCGAGCGAGCTAAATCACGCGCAGTCTGACGCTTGGCCGCAGTCCCAGGCTACGCTGCCACCATCGGGGGGAACTCGAATGCCTTCTCTGCGCGAACGTCAACTTCCTCTGGGCGTCTATAGTTTAGTTTCAAATGAGATCAAAAGGAAGATTCCTCCTGGCCTCCAAGCGATGTCGGGCCCTTCCTGTTCGCTTTAGACGCAGCACGGGGCGGATGGTCGGTATTCATTGCTCAATGTTTCGGATTCCGCGGCCTGACGGTGCGCCTTAGTGCTATACTTTTCATCCCGGCGAGAAACTGCCGGCTGCGCCGCGGAGAGGTGGCCGAGAGGCTGAAGGCGGCGGTTTGCTAAACCGTTGTAGGGGCTAAAACCTCTACCGGGGGTTCGAATCCCCCCCTCTCCGCCAGATTTCCCACAACCAATTAGCATCGAGACTTGCCCACTGCGCTTGGCAAGAACTGAGACATTACGGGCGAATTTCCGACTCTCCCTGGTTGCACACTAGCTGTACTCAAGGGTTCGAGGGGCTCTCATCGCTTTTGCCGCGTGCGGCCAAAGCCCGACTGGAGAACCACGCTCGGGAAGTTTGGGGTTGCGCCGCGAGAAATGCGCATTCGGCGCGAGCGCTGATTGTTTGTCGTTGCCACAACCGCCTCTCGGCTCTCGGAGGGGCCCGCCGGAGGTCAGCCCGCAGCTGAGCTGGGCTCAGGCGGGCTTGGAAAGATAATAGGGAGAGCTGACCGTGAAGATGCGGGCATTGCCGCGGACCAGGAGCGACCACTCGAGCAAGCGAGCGCGCTGGTTGTGCAGAAAGTATTCGTACCAGCGATCTTCCACCAATTCGGGAATGACCACGACAATGCGCCGGTCAGGATGCTTCTCAGAAAGTTCGAGAATGTATTGGACGATGGGGACGATGATGAAGCGATAAGGAGACGGCAGAGCGATGAGCTTGGGCAGTTCGACGCCGGCGGCGCGGAAGGGCTGCTCGACGTAGCGATTCCAATCCTGTTGCAAGAGTTCGGAATGCCCGCTGGGCTCGACATGAATGGCGATGATTTCCGGTGAGAGCCGCGAGGCAAATTCGAGCGCTTGCTTGGCAATAAGGCTCCAGTGCTCGATGGGGACGACGACAATGGGTCGCGCGCCGTGGTTGGCGGGCACGGCCGGCACGGCGCAGCTCGTGGACACACTGACCATGTGATAGTGACGCCGAACCAGGCGGAAGAGAAAGATCAACAGAGGGATGAAGATGACGGTGATCCAAGCGCCTTCGGCAAATTTAGCGACCAGCACGACAATCACGGTGACACCGGTGACGAAACCTCCGAGGCCATTGACGACAGCGCTCTTCAGCCAATGCGGGCCGCGGTTCTTCCGCCAGTGTACGACCATGCCGAATTGCGAGAGGGTGAACGCGAGAAAGGCGCCGACAGCATAAAGCGGGATCAGCTTGTCGGTGACCCCATCGAAAAGGACAAGCAAGAGGCCGGTGAGAGCCGCAAGGACGACGATGCCGTAGGTGTAGACCAGACGGCGACCGCGGTAGCCGAAGGCATGGGGCAGGTAATTGTTCTGGGCGATGGAGCGGCAGAGTCGCGGGAAATCGGCGAAGGCGGTGTTTGCGGAAAGGGACAAAACAAAGAGAATTGATGCGATGGTGAGGTAATAAAAAACTCCTTTGCCGAAAACGGCAGCGATCAGCATGGACAGAAGGCTCTGATAGCCGGGCCGGCCTGGGTCGGTGGCCACGATGCCGTAGACTTTGACCAGATAAGAAATTCCTGCCAGCAAGACGGCCAGGAGAAAAATGATGACGGTGAGGGTGCGCTGGGCGTTTTTCACGCCCGGTTCGCGAAAGGCTTTCACTCCATTGCTGACAGCTTCCACGCCGGTGATGGCGGTGCAACCGCTGGCGAAAACTCTGAGCAGGAGCCAGAAGGTGACGGCTTCGGTCATGGCCGGAGAAGGCGGCAACGGCGTGACAGGCATGGGATGCCCGCCACTGAAGATGACGCGAACGATTCCACCGACAATTGTAATCAGCAGCGTGCCAACGAAAAGATAGGTTGGCAGCAAGAAAGCCATACCGGCATCGCGCAGGCCGCGCAGATTGAGGATGGTGATGACGACCAGAATGCCGACACAGAAAATGACGATGTGGGGCTGCAAGGACGGAACGGCAGAGACCAGCGCACCGACACCTGCGGAAATGCCCACTGCAGCGGTGAGAATGTAGTCCGTCAGCAAAGCAGCGGCAGCGAGAAGAGCCGGGAAGGCGCCGAGGTTAAATCGGGCGACGGTATAGGATCCACCGCCACCAGGATAAGCGGCGATCGTTTGCCGATAGGAGAAGTAGACAATGACCAGGAGCGTGATGACGGCCACACTGACGGGAACGATGTACTGCACACCGAGAAGGCCGAGTGGGATTAAGAGGCTGAGAGCGGCTTCCGGGCCGTAGGCCGCGGAGCTGAGCGCGTCCAGCCCAAAGATGGGAATGCCCTCCCGGATGCCGATCTGTTCGGCGCGTTCGTCGCTGGTTTTGATGGGCTTGCCAACAATGACGTCGAGAATGTTCATACGTGATCCGGTTCCGAGACCTGCTCTCTTTCGGAATGTCCATTTGCGACGAGTTACGAAAGAATGTCAACACTCTGGAAGGGGAAGTGAAAGGATTCGACTCCTAAGGTCAGGGCTCAATGAATTGGCTGCGGGCGGTTTTTACGAAGTTTAGGAATCGGCGCGCCAGTTCACGAATTCGCCCTTCCTGTCTTTGTTGCAGGGCCTCCTTTGGGATCAGCTCACGGCCTATGCCGAGTGCAACCGCCCCGGCGAGAATGAAATTACCCGCGGTTTGTTGATTGACACCGCCAGCCGCGATCAGGGGAACCTGTGGCAGTGGTCCTCTCAGCGCCCGAATGTATCTATCACCTCCTACTTGCGCGCAGGGAAATACTTTGACGAAATCAGAACCAGCCTTCCACGCTGTGATGACCTCGGTCGGCGTAAGCGCACCAGCCATCATTGTCAGTTTTTGCCTTGCGGCGAACTCCACGATCTCCAGGTCGAGGCCAGGACTGGTCAGGAATCGAACACCAACATCCACACAGCGGCGCGCTGTATTCAGGTCTAGTAAGGTCCCAGCGCCGACAATTACATCGGGCAGGTTTTTCACCAGATAGGAAATTACTTCTATCGCGCCCGGGACGGTCATGGTCATTTCCACTATGGGAATGCCACTCTTGGCCACTACTTCGGAGGCAAAACGAGCTTCTTCAGCCGAAGACGTGCGAACGGCAGGAACTATGCCGACCTCCTGAATCTTGGCGCAGACTTCTTCCTTTTCCATGGAACTCACTCCTCACGATGCGCCTCCAAAATACAGGAAAGTCGGCGCAGAAGCGGACCTTTTCAAGCGGGCGCATCGTCATCAGACCCGATTGATGGGAATACAGCGCCGAGAATCTAGGAAGGTTGTGCGCTCCTGACGTGGATGGTATCCTGCCGACGTTGGCTGCGAAAACGTTCTGATCATTTACGATTGAAGGCGGCTCATCGTCTTGAGACAGTAATGCCCGGGCTCATGAAAATATTGCATCAGTTGAATCGTTCCTGGCTTAGAGCCATGAGTTTGGCATTTGCATTCTCGTGCGTCATCCTGGGCTTCGTAGCCTGCGGAAATGCTGCGTCTACTGGCACACAGAGTTGGCCGGTTTCCTCTACCCAAGCCACATCACAAACTGCCATCGCCGATTTCGATGGTGACGATCGGCCCGACCTCGCGACCATCCAGGTCGGACGTGATAGCTCCCCGAATACGCAGTATTGGATCGCCTTCCAACTTAGCCGCGGATCGCGACAAATCCTGGGCATCACAGCGCCAACGGGTGGACTTCAGGTCACATCACTAGATGTAAATGGCGACAGCTTTCTCGATGTAGTCGTTACGACAGCCTGGACGAACCGGCCAGTCGCTGTCCTGCTGAACGATGGTCAGGGAAACTTTAGGGCTTCCAACCCATCTTCGTTTCCGGGAGCCTTTACCACTTCTGAAAAATCTTGGGATTGCATTCCTGATGAGGTTAAGGAGGCTACCGCCGCCCTTCTTTCGCGTTATCCGGCGGGGAGCTACCCAGACAGCAGCAGGTTTCCGTCACCTCGAAACGTGGTGGGGCTTCTTGTTCTGCGGACTTCTCGTAATTCGCTGTCGTCTGCAGTCGTTTCTTTCCTCGGTCGAGCTCCGCCTTCCTTCGTTCTTTACATCTAAACCCACTACTACGGAATAGGAAGCCTGGCGCGCTCGCGCGCATCAGCGCAGCATTAACAAAGCGCCGGAAACACCTCGCCAATCAGGCTCTCAAGCCACGCGTAGCAGCTAACAGCGCGCCATCGCCGGCGTGCGTAAACAAAGGGTTTCAGTCACTGCCAAGAAGGTCCGCGGAGGTTTCATGCAAGGTTTCTGGATTCGCCTGTGGATGGGGTTGTTTGCGAACGTAGGCTTGGCGGAAAGCGGTTTCGCCCACGGAGCACCCACCTGGCATGAGGTTCGAGACAAATTCGAATTGGCGAATCCCTCTCTGCAATTGAATCTCGCGGTGGGACGTGAGGTCATCCAATGAGACGCGCGGGCGTCGGAACGATGACCCTATTTTTCGCAGTAGCTCGGTTCCTCGCGGGCTGCAGCGGAGGCAAAGGGGATCCAGGGGCAGAGGCCCCACCGGCTGCACGGGTGGAGCGAGAGGAAGACGTCAACGTCGTGCAAGTGGATCATCCCGAGCGGTTTCCCCTGGCCGCAGCAGTTGAGCATGCTGCGACGTCACAGTTGACTGCGACCGGGACAGTCAACCCCGACATTTCCAGGACCGTTCCCGTCATTTCTATTGCCACTGGCCGCGTAGTGGAGATTCATGCGCGCCTCGGCGATACGGTCAAGAAAGGTCAGCTCCTGCTGAGGGTGCAGAGCGCTGATATGTCCGGTGCTTTTTCCGACTATCGAAAGGCCGTGGCCGACGAGCAGCTCGCGCGCACGCAACTGGAGCGATCAAAGCTCTTGTACGACAAGGGCGCGATCTCGTTGAACGACCTACAAGTTTCTCAAGACACGGAGGACAAAGCCAAAGTCGACGTTGAGAACACCACGGAGCGACTTCGCGTCCTTGGCGGCAATCCCGATCATCCGGCGGCAATTGTCGATATTCGCGCTCCAACTTCCGGAGTCATCACTGACCAGCAGGTCACGACCGCGGGGGGCGTGGCGGGCCTGACGTCGGCCAATCCCTTCACCATCTCCGACCTGTCCAATGTCTGGATTCTCTGCGATGTTTACGAAAATGATCTTGCCGATGTCCACGTCGGCGAAACCGCAGAGGTCCGCCTGAATGCATATCCCGACAAGGTATTCACCGGACGCATTAGCAACGTGGGTCCGGTACTCGACCCGAGTCTTCGTACGGCTAAGGTTCGCATCGAAATTCGCAATCCCGGACTGATGCGCGTGGGCATGTTTGTGACCGCTACATTTCACGGGAAGAAAAAAGAAAAGCGTGCCGTTGTTCCGGCAACCGCCATCTTGCATTTGCACGACCGCGACTGGGTCTACGTTCCGGCGGGCGACAAGAAGTTCAGGCGCGTGGAAGTGCTAGAAGGGAAAATACTCCCGGGAAACATGCAAGAAGTGATCTCCGGGATCAAACCCGGCGTACAAGTCGTTCAAAATGCCCTTGTATTCCAGAATACGGTGGAGCAGTAGATGATTCGCAGACTTGTAGATTTTTCCTTGGACAACAGATTTTTTGTCCTTGCAGCGGCTGTTCTCCTGCTTGGCTGGGGAGCGATATCGTTTCACCGACTTCCCGTGGAAGCTTATCCGGACGTTGCCAACAACTACGTCGACATCATCACCCAGTGGCCCGGAATCTCAGCAGAACAAATCGAACAGCAGGTCAGTATCCCTCTGGAAGTCGCGATGAACGGCATCCCTCACGTAGTCCACTTGCGCTCGTTCTCTCTTTTCGGGCTCTCGGACCTAAAGCTGATTTTCGACGATGAAGAGGAGAATGCGTGGAACCGGGAGAGGGTTCTGGAGCGGCTCTCGCAGGTTACCCTGCCGCAGGGTGTCGTGCCACAGATGGGCAGCGACTGGAGCCCTGTCGGCCAAATCTACTTCTTCACATTGAAAAGCACGAACCCGAACTACGACGTGATGGAACTGAAATCGATCGAAGACTGGGTGGTCGAAAAGAACCTCAAGGCCGTCCCCGACATCGTCGATGTCGCTAGTTTCGGTGGTCCTACCCGCGAATATCAGGTCCGCATTGATCCCACTAAACTGATCGCGTACGGCTTGAGCCTCGCCCAGGTAGAGCAGCAGCTGACAAACAACAATGCCAACGCAGGCGGCAGCTTTATCGAAGCCGGTCTGCAGCAGATCAATATTCGAGAAGTGGGCCTAGTCCAAAATGTCCAGGACATCGCGAACACGGTCATCATGACCAAAAGTGGAACTCCGCTGCGGGTGAAGGATATCGCCGTCGTTTCGCAAGGCCCTAAGATCCGGCTAGGCCAGTTCGCCCGGGCGATTCATCGCGAAGACGGAAGGATAATCGACAGCGATGACGCAGTTTCGGGCATCGCGCTGTTACGTAAAGGCGCAAACGCAGACGATGCACTGGCCGGAATTCATGCAAAGGTCAAAGAGCTTAACGAACACATTTTACCTCCTGGAGTAAAGGTCGTTCCGTTCATCGACCGCAGTGATCTGGTCCGCTACACCACGCATACGGTGCTGCACAATCTCACGGAAGGCATCATTTTGGTGGTGGTCATTCTGTTTCTGTTTCTCGGGAATGTTCGTGGAGCATTCGTCGTCGCTTTGACGATCCCCTTTGCGTTGTTGTTTGCCGCGACGTGTCTCAAGTTGAAGGGCATTCCCGCAAACCTACTGTCTCTTGGGGCGCTAGATTTCGGGATGGTCGTGGACGGCGCGGTCGTCATGGTGGAGAACATCGTGCGCCACATGAGCCACGGCGGGAACAGCCACAAGACGCCGATGCAGCGCATCCGTGAAGCGGCGCACGAAGTCCAGCGTCCCGTCTTCTACGCGATCGCAATCATCATTACCGCGTACCTGCCAATCTTCACTCTGCAACGTGTCGAGGGACGCCTGTTCCATCCGATGGCCTGGACTGTGGCCTTTGCGCTGCTGGGTGCGCTTCTATTTTCCATGCTGGTCGCGCCCGTTCTGTCCGGTGCGTTATTCAGACAGGGTGTGAGCGAATGGCGCAACCCAGTAATGGAATTCTTGAAAACGAGGTACCGCGATGCGGCGCGATGGGCGATTGAGCATCGGTCTGTGACGGCGGGAGGGGCGGTTTTAGGCTTGGTGATGGCCATTTACCTCACCGTAGGTGGAGTCATCGGCTCTGAGTTCCTTCCTCATTTGGACGAAGGCGCTCTCTGGGTTCGCGGCACTCTCGCTCCCAGCACCGGACCTAGTGAAGGTACCCGGCTGGCGAACCAGGCCCGCATTGTCCTGTGCTCCTTCCCGGAGGTCACTCAGTGCACTAGCCAGGTGGGTCGCCCGGATGACGGAACCGACACCACAGGCTTTTTCAATACGGAATACTTCGTGGATTTGAAACCGAAGGAACAATGGCGACCTGTCTTCCACGAAGACAAGGAAAGAGTGATTGCGGCCATGAACCGCGAGGTGGAAAAAATTCCTGGCGTTCTTTGGAATTTCTCGCAGCCTATTTCGGACAATATGGAGGAAGCGGTCAGCGGGGTAAAGGGTGAACTCGCCGTGAAGATTTATGGGTACGATCTCAAGCTGCTCGAGGCGAAGGCCGAGCAGATCGCCGGAATCATGCGCAACATCCGGGGAGTCGAGGACCTCGGGGTGCTTCGGGTGCTGGGTCAACCGAACATCGAACTGCAAGTGGACCGCATGCAAGCCGCGCGCCACCAAATCAATGTCTCCGATGTCCAAGATGCTGTCGAGACGGCCGTCGGTGGGACCGCTCTCACTCAGGTGCTGCAGGGCGAACAGCGCTACGACTTGGTGATGCGCTACCTCCCGCAGTATCGCGACACGAAGGAGGCCATCGAGAACATTCGTTTATTGTCTCCGTCCGGTGAACGGGTCTCGCTCGCCCAGCTCTGCAAAATCGAAGAACGGGACGGTGGGTCCGAAATTTACCGGGAGGGTAACCAGCGATATGTTGCTATCAAATACAGTGTGCGGGGCCGCGACCTTGGCGGAGCTGTGGAGGAGGCGATTCAAAAGGTAAACGCACAGCTCCAGCTACCGCGAGGGTACCACATCGACTGGGCAGGCGAATATGAAAGCGAGAAGCGCGCCGAAGCGCGGCTGTTCGTCATCGTGCCGCTAACCATCCTTCTCATCTTCGGCATTCTTTACACGATGTTCTGCTCGTTCAAATGGGCGACGCTCATTCTTGCCAACGTGGCCATGGCGCCCATTGGTGGATTGCTTGCGCTTCTGTTCACCGGTACACACTTCAGCGTTTCCTCGGGCGTCGGCTTCCTCGCGCTTTTCGGCGTTTCGGTTCAGACCGGCGTCATCCTGCTGGAATACATCAACCAACTGCGGGTGCGCGGTCACACGATTGAGCAAGCCGCTATCGACGGAGCTGTCCTAAGACTTCGCCCCATCATGATGACCATGCTTGTCGCCACCCTCGGCCTGCTGCCCGCTGCACTCTCCCGTGGCATCGGGTCGGACTCTCAGCGGCCCTTCGCCATCGTGATCGTTGGGGGGCTCGTCGGGGCTCTGCTCCTCAGTATCTTCTTGCTACCGACTTTGTATGTATGGGTTGCCCGAGATGGCGACACGCTGCCAGAACCAGAGTCAGATTTTGGAGAGAACACTTAGCACAGTTTAGATCTCAGAATATTTATCTCAAATGCGAGAACGCGACTTCGGCAGCTTGAAGACCCTTCACCAGTTCATTGGGGGTAGAGACTGACAAGCGGAATGAAACTGTTCCCTACGTCGGTTTGACTAGAGGCTACGGAAAAATCAGGTGTCCGTGCCTGAACTGGGTTATTTGACAAAAAGACGGCTGGAAAAAAAATCAATAAGCGGTCTCCTTTGATGCCGTATTTTCTAGAGAGTGTCCACATCGGTTGTTTCCGAACCTGGTGAAGACCGCGGGGGAACTTGCGAGGGGCAGTTGATTTGACAATACGCTTCGAAGAAATTCTTTCCCGCAATCCGTGCCGCTAGCGGGGATGTGCGATACGTGCCTGCGCAGTGATCTTCGCGGCGTTCGTCGCCCGCCTGGCGGCAATGCGGCTTCCGCTCCACACCAACTGCAATCCGGCAGAGATCGCGACCAGGGCGACCGCCGTCTTCAGCTTATTGGCAGGGATCTTGCGCGCGAGGAGACATCCCGCAACGACTCCGGGAACGCCTCCCACGAGCAGTTCGACAAGCACTGGACTGTTGATGGAGCCGAAAGTCCAGTGGAACGCGCTGCCGATGACCGCCAGGACCAATCCGAAGAGCAAGTCTGTTCCCACAACTTGTGCTGGCGTCATTTCCGAATAGTTCAGCAACAGAACCGTGCCCAGCGCGCCGGCTCCCGCGGACGAAAATCCCGACTCCACACCGATGGGGAGAGCGAGCCAGGGAAGCCAGCGATGGTTTCTCCCGGCGAAGCCGGGATTCTGCACGCGCCGAATAAAAGTCAGGCTGGATGACGCCGCCAAGAGAACTCCCAGCACCACGATTACTAATGGGTTCCCCGCGTCGCGATTCAGCACACGAAGAGCCCAAATGCCGACCAGAAGGCCGGGAACTGCTCCTTGTAGCAGAAG
>Ga0209166_10003260_pt1 | contig 11807 bp, 13 predicted proteins | sample Coa_R1_3_FD_187151 | JGI IMG/M metagenome (GOLD analysis project Ga0209166, IMG submission 187151) | Surface soil microbial communities from Centralia Pennsylvania, which are recovering from an underground coalmine fire - Coalmine... | ecosystem: Environmental > Terrestrial > Soil >... | reverse complement strand
CGGATCGCCCCTCTCCCTCTCCCAGGATTGGGAGAGGGAGAGGGGCCGGTGGTGAGGGTGAGGGCCGAACGCCCGTGGCCCAGAAACCGATCATCGACTACCGCATGGACGACATCGTGCGGCTGCGCAAGGCACACCCTTGCGGCGGCACGGACTGGCGCGTGGTGCGGCTCGGCGCCGACATCGGCCTGCGCTGCCTCACCTGCAACCGCCGCGTGCTGCTCGATCGCAGCACGCTGGACCGGCGGCTGAAGAGCTTCGTCGAACGCGGCCCCTACGACCCGCGCGACCCCTTTAACGCCAGCGGCAAAGCCGCCGATACATAAGCAACGGCCCGCGCCGTACCGCCCGCCGGCACGCGTGCCCAGCGGCGCTCGTGGGCGTAATCGCGGCAGCGCAACCGCCGTTGGTTGCGCCGGATGGTTCGTTGACACGTTTTCGAGCGCGTGCCTACACTGAATTTGAGTCGGGAGGCGTGGCCGTGGTTGAGATGACGATCGAGAGCATCCGCGTCTCGCTGATGAACTACCAGCGCGTCGTCATCCTCAAAGAGAAGGACGCGGAACGCTACCTGCCGATCTGGATCGGCCCGGCCGAGGCCGACGCGATCGCCGTCCGCCTGCAGGACGTGCAGGTGCCACGCCCGCTCACCCACGACCTGCTGCGCTCAGTGATCGACTCGCTCGGCGCCCAGGTGTCTTCGGTCGTCGTCAACGACATCTCCAGCGACACCTACTACGCCCGCATCGTGCTCGAGGTGAACGGCAACTCCGTCGAGATCGACTCGCGCCCCAGCGACGCGATCGCCCTCGCCGTGCGCGCCCGCGTGCCGATCTACGCCGACGAGAGCGTGCTGGAGAAGGCCGGCGTCAAGATCAGCGAGGACGAGAGCGCGGCGGGCGCCCTGGAGATGACGGCGCCGGTCAAAGAGGAAGAGCTGGAGCGGATGTCCGCCTTCCGCGACTTCATCGAAGGGCTCGACCTGGACGACTTCGATAAGCGCCGGCGCTAGCGCCCGGTATCACCTTCGCCCTGCTCGCCACGCTGCAACCGACCGCTCGGCGCCACGCGCGGCCTGCCCCTGGGCCGCAGTTCAGTCGCGGCCATCGGCCGAAGCCCGCCGGGCGGTCGCCGGCGGCTGCCACACCGCCGGCGACCGCCGGTTTCGACCACACTGTAGGAACTCACGTGCAAAACAGGCGCACGCGCCTGGACGGTTGAGGCTGCGGCGAAACGCCCGTTCCGGCCCCTTTAAGGATGGTCTCCTAACCGGCGCGTCAGTCCGGAGCTGAGTGTTCAACCACTTCAGACCGCCGGTTGGGAGACCATACCTTCTTCGTTCGAGTTGAGCTGCCCTTCACCGGTCGTAATCAAGCGCCTGAGACTCCCATTGATATAGACGCCCCATGCGCTTGAACAGGAATCGAAGCATTCAAACTCCGGAACCAGGCCCAGGTGCGTGAAGCGGACCTCCGTTCGCTTCCCCTTGCGCGAGACGTCAAAGGTGATCTCCGTGCCCGTCCACTCGCCCGGGTCTTTGCTGAAGTTGAGATAGGCGTCCAACACCCGCCAAACGACCTTCTTGCCAGGGATGAGTTCCGTGATCTTTTGTTTGGTGTAGTGGACATCCTCGTACCGGTAGGTGAACTCCTCGCCCAGCCTGTCGGTACTCCCTTCAATCTCTCCCGACCACCAGCCACGAACGTTCGTGATGGCGGCGAAGGCTTCTTCCGGTGTTTGGTCCACCGAAAAGGTGGTGGTGAAGTTTTGGCTGCTCATGGTGCTCTCCCGTTCACGGTATGCGGGGTTGGTTGTGGTGTGCCGGTGCCGCCGGTCCGCCGTACCGCGGCGGACCGGCGGCACCGGCCGTTGCTCATGCGGCTTCGGGCGTCGCATTGGCGAGAGCCGCAAACTCACGCTCGAGCGCCTTGAGGGCGCCGCCACGCCAAGGCGCAGCCAGCGGCGCCGACATGGGATCCGGGAAGATCTCCTCCTCGCCGTTCGCCACGCCGTCGAGGATGGCGCGGGCGACGGACTCCGGGGGGGCCTTCGGGACGGCGAAGTCTCGGGACATCTCGGTATCCACGGCGCCGGCCAGGACGGCATGCGCCCGCACGCCCTGCCCGGCCAACACGGCCCGTAGCGACTGGGACAGCGAGAACGCGGCCGCCTTGGAGATCGAGTAGGCCGGAACGAACGGCAGCGGGGCGACGGCCGTCAGCGACAGCACGATGACGATCGCGCCGTGCGAGCGCGTAAGCAGCGGCAGGCACGCCTGGGTCATGCCATAGGCGCCGAAGAGGTTGACGGCAAGGTGCTGTTCGAGCACGGCCCGATCGCTCAAGTCATCGAAGCGGGCCACCCCGGCATTGTTGATGAGGAGGTCAAGCGTGTCGACCCGCTCGACCGCTGCCCGAATCTGTGCCGCGTTGGTCACGTCCAGCAGTAGGGGCGTGACGCGTGTGTCCGGGTGGACCAGGGGCTGACGCGTGCCGGCGTATACCCGGCGCGCACCGCGCCGCAAGGCTTCTTCGACCAGCGCTTGCCCGATGCCGCGATTGGCGCCCGTCACCAGCACGGCCCTGTCTGTGATTGTCATCGGTCCGGCTCCTCCTGGTTTGCAGGAGCCCCTCGGTGAGGGGCCCCTCGCAGCTATGTGGTTGCTTCATGCAACCACTACAACCACCGTAGCGGACGCGGTTTCATCATGCAACTAAAAAAGGTGCTACAATTGGTCCGTGCTTGGAAATACTTACGAACGCCAGAACTGCTCGGCCGCGCGGGCACTCGAGGTGGTCGGCGAGCGCTGGAGCCTGCTGATCGTCCGCGACGCGCTGTTTGGCGGGCTGACGCGCTTCACCGACTTCCTGCGCAGCCTCGGCCTCGCCCGAAACGTCCTCTCCGCCCGGCTGGACAGCCTGGTGGAGGCCGGCGTGATGGAGCGCAGCCCGGGCGAGGATTCGCCCTACGACGAGTACCACCTGACCGAGAAAGGCCGCGATCTGGCGGCCGTCGTCATTGCCCTGACCGGCTGGGGAGACCGCTGGGCGGCGCCCGATGGACCGCCGATCGTCTTCCGCCACGACAGCTGCGGCGGCGATGTCGTGCAACAGCTCGTCTGCAGCGGCTGTCAGCGGATCCTGCGCGCTGAGCAGGTCGACGCGCATCCCGGACCGGGCCTGGCGGCGGCGGGCTAGCGCCCGTCATGCGGCCAGGGCTGCACCTGGAGCAGCCGGCCGCTGCGCGATGACGAACGGCTCAGCATCACTCCGGCTGGCTTGCACGTCGTCGCTTTCGCCTGCCTGCTGCCGCACATGGCTCTCCCCGCTCCTGGCGGATCGCGCAGGACGGGCGCTGGCGCATTGTCCGCGGATTGCGTACCATGCCGCCGGAGCAACCGCCCCGGCGGTTTTTGTCGTGCCCGCGTTGCACGGGGGTTGCTCCCTACGATCGTCTGTGATAAGTTTCGCAATGCCTCGGGTCGGCCGGGAAACGGTGGCCGGCCGCTCAACATGATGCCATCCGCCAGCGCGCAGGATGGCGTCAACTGTGTCGGGGCGGCGGACGCTGCCAGCGCGGGAGTGACCCGGTGCGCAATCCGAAGGTCTGGATCATCGTCCTTTTCGTGCTGGCGACGATCGTCGTCGGCTTCCTGCTGGCGGGGCCGCAGCCGGAGATCTCGCTGAAGGCGGAGACGGTCTTTGCCGTCGGCCCCTTCAACGTGACCAACACCGTGATCGCCGCCTACATCGTCACCGCCATTCTTGTGATCACCTCGTACTTCGCCACGCGCAGGGCGGCGCTGGTGCCCTCCGGCTTCTACAACTTCGTCGAGGCGCTGGTCGAGTGGATGTACTCGGTGGTCGAGGAGATCGCCGGGCCGGAGAACGGGCGCAAGTTCTTCGTCGTCGTCGCCACGATCTTTTTGTTCGTCGTCTCCTCCAACTACTTCGGCCTGCTGCCGATCGTCAACTCGATCGGCGTGGCGCACCGCGGCGACCACCAGGAGACCGGCTTCGTCTGGAAGGACGCCGGGCCGATCAAGGTCATCGTGCCGCACGCGGCTGAGGTCAAAGAGGGCGAGCAGACGACGTCTTCACACGCGGACGACCCGAACCTGGGCGGCTTCCGCCCCTATCTGCGCAGCCCCAACAGCGATGCCAACAGCCCCCTGGCGCTGGCGATCTGGTCGGCGATCTTCGTCGAGCTGTGGGGCCTGCAGGCGCTGGGCTTCCGCTATCTCGGCAAGTTCTTCGCCTTTCCGCCCTTCGCCAGGTTCTCGCCGATTAACGTCTTCGTCGGCGCGCTGGAGTTCCTCAGCGAGCTGATCCGCATCATCAGCTTCACCTTCCGTCTCTTCGGCAACATCTTCGCCGGCGACGTGCTGATCACTTTCATCTCGTTCCTGGCCCCGTTCGTCTTTCCCGTCATCTTCTACGGACTGGAGACGTTCGTGGGCTTCATTCAGGCGGCAGTCTTTGCGCTGCTCACCCTCGTTTTCGCCGTGATGGCCGTTGAGTCGCACGACGAGGGCGAGCACGAGGCGCATCGAACACACGGGGAGCCTGCGGAGGCGGCGGCGCACTGAGTGTCCCCGGCGCGAGGCGCACCGCGCGACGGTGTGCGCGGCCCGCGTGGGGCCAGACCACGCCAGCACGATGCCCCGGTGACGCGGCCGTGGAGCGGCCGGACCGGGAGGGGGGAATATGCACCTGCTGACGGCGATGATGGCGATCCTGCTCGATACGACGCACATCTCCGACGATGGCATGAAGAACATCGGCGCCGGTATCGCCATCGGCATCGGCGCGATCGGGCCGGCGCTCGGCATCGGCAACCTGGTGGCGAAGGCGATGGAGGCGCTGGGGCGCAACCCGGAGGCGCGGCCGGCGATCCAGACCAACATGATCCTTGGCCTCGCCTTCGCGGAAGCGATCGGCATCTACGCCCTGCTGGTCGCGATCATCATCAAGTTCGTGTAGGGTTCGCCTGCCCGGCGCCGCCGCTTCGGTCTGCGACCGCGCCGGCGGCGGCGCGGGCGGCACGAACCGCGGCGCGGCGGCCGCGGCTGATCGGGGAGTGAGGAACAGACTTGAGTAAGGCATTCGACGCGCTGGGGCTGAACATCGGCACGCTGCTCGCGTTCATCATCAACTTCGGCATCCTGCTGTTCCTGCTCAAGCAGTTTCTCTATGGCCCCGTGCTGAAGATGCTGGACGAGCGGCGCCAGCGCATTCAAGAGGCGCTGGCCGCCGCCGACCGCGCGGCCGAATCGGCGCGCGAGTCGGAGACGCGCGTGCAGGAGCAGATCCGCCAGGGGCAGATCCAGGCGCAGGAGATCGTCGCCAACGCCCAGCAGATCGCCCAGCGCATCCAGGACGACGCCACGCGCCAGGGCCAGGAGCGCCAGCAGCAGCTCGTCACGCAGGCGCAGGCCACGATCCGCCAGGAGAGCGAGGCGGCCCGCGCCGATCTGCGCCGCGAGTTCGCCGACCTCACCATCCTCGCGGCCGAAAAGGTGATCAACCAGTCGCTCGACCGGCAGGCGCACCTGCGCTTGATTAATGAAGTGCTCGAATCCTCGGCCGGGCGCAACGGCAGCCAGAACTAGCGCCGGCGGGCAGGGCGGGACGGAACGACCATGCCAGGCAGCAGACGGGAGATCGCGGCCAAGCGCTACGCCGAGGCGGTGTTTCAGATCGCCCGCGACCAGGGCACGATCGACGCCTGGGCGCGCGATCTGCAGACCGTCGGCGCCGTCTTCGCTGAGCCGGAAGTGCTCGGCCTGCTGGAGAGCGCCAAGGTGCCGCAGCAGGCGAAGGACGACGTGCTCAGCCGCACCCTGGCGGGCGTCTCGCCGCTGGCGCTGAACTACGCGCGGCTGCTGGTGGAGCGGCGGCGCGTGCCGCTGGCGCCGCAGGTGACGGACTTCTTCCGCGAGCTCGCGGACGCCTACCGCGGCGTCGCGCAGGCGGAGGTCGTGACGGCGGTCGAGATCGGCGATGCGGAGAAGCAACTGATCGCGCGGCGGCTCGGCCAGATGACGGGTAAGCAGGTGCAGATCGAGACGCGCGTCGATCCGAGCATTATCGGCGGTGTGGTGGCGCGCGTGGGCGACCGGCTGATCGACGGCAGCGCCCGCACGCGGCTGCTGGCGCTGCGCCGGCGGCTGGAAGCGGCGCGCTAGCGGCCGGCAGCGGCGCAGAGCGCCGCGATTCGGTACGATGGCGGCAGCAATGCGGCACGCCGGCGCGGGCCGGACGAGGGCAGACGCGGACTCAGGCCGGTGTCCCTGCTCGTGAAGCTGCCGGAAGCGGGAAGGCGAAAGAGGTTCGAGGATGGCAGTCCGTCCGGACGAGATCGCATCGATCATCAAGAGCGAGATTCAGAGCTTCGGCACGCAGGTGCAGCAGACGGACGTCGGCACCGTGATCGAGGCCGGCGACGGTGTGGTGCGCATCCACGGCATGAGCGGCGCCCTCTACGGTGAACTGGTCGAGTTCCCGCAGCCCAACGGCGAGCCGATCTCGGGCATGGCGCTCAACCTGGAGGAGGACTCGGTCAGCGCCGTGGTGCTGGGCGACTACCGCCAGATCAAGGAAGGCGACCAGGCGCGCAGCACCGGCCGCGTGGCCGAGGTGCCCGTGGGCGAGGCGCTGATCGGCCGCGTGGTCAACTCGCTGGGCCAGCCAATCGACGGCAAGGGGCCGATCAACACGACACGCACACGCCCCGTCGAGCGCATCGCGCCCAACGTGGTCACGCGCTCCGCGGTGAACACGCCGGTGCAGACCGGCATCAAGGTGATCGACGCCACCACGCCGATCGGCCGCGGCCAGCGCGAGCTGATCATCGGCGACCGCCAGACCGGCAAGACGGCCGTGGCGCTGGACACGATCATCAACCAGAAGGGCGGCGACCTGATCTGCATCTACGTCGCCATCGGCCAGAAGGATTCCAAGGTCGCTCAGACCGTGGGCGCGCTCGAGCGGGCCGGCGCGATGGAGTACACGATCGTCGTCGTCGCCGGTGCCGCCGAATCGGCCGCCTTGCAGTACCTGGCGCCGTACGCCGGCTGCGCCATGGGCGAAGAGTTCATGGAGCAGGGCAAGGACGCGCTGATCGTCTACGACGACCTCTCCAAGCACGCCTGGGCCTACCGGCAGATGTCGTTGCTGCTGCGCCGCCCGCCGGGGCGCGAGGCGTATCCGGGCGATGTCTTCTACCTGCACAGCCGCCTGCTGGAGCGCGCCGCCAAGCTCTCATCGGAGCGGGGCGGCGGCTCGCTCACGGCGCTGCCGGTGATCGAGACGCAGGCCAACGACGTCTCCGCCTACATTCCCACCAACGTGATCTCGATCACCGACGGCCAGATCTATTTGGAGTCCGACCTGTTCAACGCCGGCCAGCGGCCCGCGATGAACATCGGCCTCTCCGTCTCGCGCGTGGGCGGCAACGCCCAGACGAAGGCGATGAAGTCGGTCGCCGGCCTGCTGAAGAGCGACCTGGCGCAGTACAACGAGCTCCAGGCGTTCGCGCAGTTCGGCACCAGCGATCTCGACGCCGCCACCCGCCGCCAGCTCGAACGTGGCCAGCGCGCCGTCGAGGTGATGAAGCAGCCGCAGTACCAGCCACTCTCGATGCCGCAGGAGGTCTCGATCCTCTTCGCCCTCAACAACGGCTATCTGGACGACGTGCCGGTAGAGAAGGTGCACGACTTCGAGGCGGCGTTCCACAAGTTCATGGGCAGCAGCCACCCGGAGATCGCCGACGCGCTGCGCTCCGAGCGGGTGCTGAGCGACGACACCGGCAAGCGGCTGCGCGACGCGGTGACCGAGTTCAAGAACACGGTGCCGTACTAGGGCGCGTGGCCTCACCCCCTGGCCCCCTCTCCATTTCATGGAGAGGGGGAAGGTGTGGAGTCGGATTGGAATAAGGCCTAGATGCCAAGCTACCGGCAGATCAAGCGGCGCATCCGCTCGGTCCAGAACACGGCGAAGATCACCAACGCGCTGCAGCTCGTGGCGGCGTCGAAGATGCGGCGCGCCCAGCTGCGGGCCGGCGCCGCCAAACCGTACGCCGAGCGGCTGCGCACCGTGCTGGCAAACCTGGCCGAGCAGGTCGATGCCGGCGGCGAAGGCGAGGCCACGCATCCGCTGCTCGAGCAGCGGCAGGGCAACCGCGTCACGCTGGTCGTCGTTTCGCCCAACCGCGGCCTCTCCGGCGGCCTGCCCGGCAATATCAACCGCCGCGTGCTGCAGACGATCCGCGAGGCCGGGACTGAGGCGCAGGTGCGCGCCATCGCCGTGGGCAAGAAGGGACGCGACTTCCTCGTCCGCGGCGGCTTTCACGTCGTGGCCGCGTACCTCGATCTGGGCGATTATCCCAGCGCGGCCGATGTCTCGCCGATCGTGCGCGAGGTGATCGACGACTTCCTTGGCGGCGAGACCGACCGCGTGCTGCTGATCTACCCGGACTTCATCAACACGGCCACGCAGCGGCCCACCGTGCGCCAGGTGCTGCCCGTGGAGCCGCCGGACGGCGGCGAGGCCGGCGAAGGCAGGCCGATCGACTACATCTACGAGCCGTCGGCGCGCGAGGTGCTGGCGCAGCTCCTGCCGCGCTACATCGAGATGCAGATCTACGAGGCGGTGCTGCAAAACGTCGCCAGCTTCTACTCGGCGCAGATGGTGGCGATGAAGAACGCCACCGACGCCGCCAACGACATGGTCGATTCGCTGACGCTGGCCGCGAACAAGGCGCGGCAGGAGCAGATCACCAAAGAGCTGCTCGACATCGTCGGCGGCGTGGCCGCGCTGGAGGGCTAGCACACGCATGGCGGGCGCGGGCCTGGCGGGCAGGAAGATCGACGCCGTCGTCTTCGACATGGACGGTGTGTTGCTGGACAGCGAGCCGCTGCACCACGAGACGGTCAACGCGCTGCTGGCCGAAGAGGGTGCAACGCTCGATCTGGAGAGCTATCTGGGCTACGTCGGCACCACGCTGGAAGACACCTGGGGCGATCTGGTGCGGCGGTTTGGCCTGAAGCGCTCGTTCGCCTATTACCGCGACCGCTACGACGCCGAGATCCTGCGCATGTACGCCGAGCACTCGGTCTTGCTACCCGGCGCGGCCTGGCTGGTGGGCGAGTTGCGGGCGCGCGGCAAGCGGCTGGCGGTCGCCTCGTCCTCGCGCACCGCCTGGGTCGAGGCCTGCCTCGCCGGGCTGGGGCTGCGCCGGCAGTTCGAGGTGATCGTGACGGGCGACATGGTGCAGCGCGGCAAGCCCGATCCGGAGATCTATCGCAAGGCGGCGGCGGCGCTGGGCATGGCGCCGGCGCGCTGCCTGGCGATCGAGGACGCGCCCAAGGGCGTGCAGTCGGCCCACCGCGCCGGCATGGCGGCAATCGCCGTGGACACGCCGTACACGGAGAAGCTGGCGATTCCCGAGGCCGACGCCCGCATCCACACCCTGGCGCAGTTCGACCTGCGCTGGCTTGAGGCGGCGGCGTGAACGGAACAAGGCATATATGCGGACTCGCCGCGGTCGGCCCTCACCCCCGTCCCCTCTCCCAATCCTGGGCGAGGGGCGATCGGGCGCAGCACGACGCGGACGGCGTCGGGTTAACCGTAGGATAGTCGGAAACGCTTCGGGCAGGATCGTCTCCTTCCCCCAGGATTGGGGGAAGGAGAGACGAGAGGATGAGGGCCGACCGCCGCGGACGGGCACAACGTCGGACGCATCGGACGAGAGTCCGGCAGGACCCAAGATCAAGGAAGCTAAGGCAATGGCAGAAGGCAAAGTAGCGCAGATCATCGGCACCGTCGTGGACCTCGAGTTTCCGCCGGAGCAGCTCCCCGACCTGTTCAACGCCGTCGATCTCTACCTCGAGGGCCAGGCGGCGGCCGAGCACGCCTCCGAGCTGGGCGAGGGCGAGCAGCAGCAGGCCAACGTGATCGTGGCCGAAGTGCAGCAGCACCTGGGCAACAACTGGGTGCGCACACTGGCGATGACCAGCACCGACGGCCTCACACGCGGCGCCCGCGCCGTGGACACCGGCGCGCCGATCTCGGTGCCTGTGGGACCGAAGACGCTGGGCCGGTTGTTCAACGTGCTGGGCGAGCCGCTGGACAGCCTGGGCGCCCTCGATGGCGTGCAGACGCTGCCGATTCACCGCGCGCCGCCCTCGTTTGAGGAGCAGGAGACCTCGGCGCAGATCCTGGAGACGGGGATCAAGGTCATCGACCTGATCGCGCCCTTCGCCCGCGGCGGCAAGATCGGCGCCTACGGCGGCGCCGGCGTGGGCAAGACCGTGACGATGACCGAGCTGATCAACAACATCGCCAAGCAGCACGGCGGCTACTCGGTCTTCGCCGGCGTGGGCGAGCGCTCGCGTGAGGGCAACGACCTCTGGCACGAGATGAGCGAGTCCGGCGTGCTCGATAAGACGGTGCTCGTCTTCGGCCAGATGAACGAGCCGCCCGGCGTGCGCCTGCGCATCGCGCTCACGGGCCTGACCATGGCCGAGTACTTCCGCGATGTCGAAGGGCGCGATGTGCTGCTCTTCATCGACAACATCTACCGCTACACGCTGGCGGGCATGGAAGTCTCGGCGTTGCTGGGCCGCATGCCCTCCGCCGTGGGCTACCAGCCGACGCTCGCGACCGAGATGGGCGACCTCGAAGAGCGCATTACCTCGACCAAGAAGGGCGCGATCACCTCGTTCCAGGCGATCTACGTGCCGGCCGACGACTACACCGACCCCGGCGTGGCCACGACCTTCGGCCACCTGGACGCCGTCGTTGCGCTCGACCGGGCAATCTTCGCCCGCGCCATTTATCCGGCGGTGGACCCGCTGACCTCCTTCTCGCGCCTGCTCGATCCGCAGGTAGTGGGGCAGGAGCACTACGACGTGGCCCGCGGCGTGCAGCAGGTCTTGCAGCGCTATAAAGACCTGCAGGACATCATCGCCATCCTCGGCATCGAGGAGCTTTCGGACGACGACAAGCAGATCGTGGGCCGGGCACGGCGCATCGAGCGCTTCCTCTCGCAGCCGATGTTCACGGCCGAGGCGTTCACCAACCTGCCCGGCCAGTACGTGCCGCTGACGGAGACGGTGCGCGGCTTCCGCGAGATCCTGGACGGCAAGCACGACGACCTGCCGGAGCAGGCGTTCTACATGGTCGGCAACATCGATATGGTCGTCGAGAAGGCGCGCACGCTGCGGGAGTAAGCCATGCCCCTGAGCCTGGATATCGTCACCGCCGAGCGCGAAGTGCTCTCGGAGGACGGCTTCGACATCATCATCGCGCCCGGCAGCGAGGGCGAGCTGGGCATTCTGCCGCGGCACGCGCCGCTGATGACGATCCTCGAGACTGGCGAGCTGCGCGCCCGCCGCGGCAACGAGGAGATCGACCTCGCCATCGCCGGCGGCTTCCTGGAAGTGCGCGACGACAAGGTCACGGTGCTGGCCGACAGCGCCGAGCGCTCGGACGAGATCGACATCGCCCGCGCCGAGGCCGCCCGCCGCCGTGCCGAAGAGGCGATGGCGACGCGCCAGGCGGACATCGACGTGGCCGCCGTCTTCGCCGCCGCCCGCCGCGCCGACGTGCGCATCCGCGTGGCCGAGCGCCGCCGCCGTCGCGGCGGCCCCGGCCAGCCCGGCCAGCCGCGCGGGGAGTAGGCGGCGCGCCTAACCCCGCTTTGCTTCAACAGCGCCGTTTCGCGGCGATCCGAAGAACGCCGCGTCCGCATGGGAAGTCTCGGTCTGACGTGGGCGCCCAGCGCCCATCGAGCACCGTTACGCT
>Ga0209166_10003258_pt1 | contig 11813 bp, 9 predicted proteins | sample Coa_R1_3_FD_187151 | JGI IMG/M metagenome (GOLD analysis project Ga0209166, IMG submission 187151) | Surface soil microbial communities from Centralia Pennsylvania, which are recovering from an underground coalmine fire - Coalmine... | ecosystem: Environmental > Terrestrial > Soil > Unclassified... | reverse complement strand
GGCCGTCGCGCTCCGGATTGAAGGTACGGTAATTAATGGTCTCAGGCTTGGTGACCTCACCATGCGACCAGCTCCGGATTTTTTCCGGAGACGCCAGGCTGATGCGGATAGCGTCAAAATCACTGACTGGGTTGCTGAGATCGAATGGGCTCGAACGATACAAGGGTTCCTCCATGGGGTGTTTACGTCCACCACAAACGGCTCCAAAAGCAGCGGCCAGAAGTCAGCCGCCAGTTGCCAGTTTTTTGCCTGCAACGTCGGAGCGTTTTGCAGGTTCATTACGATTAAATTTAGAAGTCAGTTGCAACTGGCAACCGGCAACTGACTTCTGGCAACTTTCTAGTCGGCGGCGGCGGCCACAACCTGTTTCTTGCCGCCTTCCACCTTGATCAATTCAACGTCAAGGCAAAGCGATTGCAGCTCGCGCACCAGAACGTTGAACGATTCGGGCACGCCCGGCTCAATGGCAGCTTCGCCTTTCACGATGGCCTCATAGATCTTGGTGCGGCCATAAACGTCGTCAGACTTTGCCGTCAGCAGCTCCTGCAGGATGTAAGCTGCGCCATAGGCTTCGAGCGCCCAGACTTCCATCTCTCCGAAGCGCTGTCCGCCGAACTGCGCCTTGCCGCCCAGCGGCTGCTGGGTGATCAGCGAGTACGGACCGATGCTGCGGGCGTGGATCTTGTCATCTACCAGGTGCGAGAGCTTGAGCATGTAGATATAGCCCACGGTCACCGGCTGTTCGAATTTCTCGCCGGTCATGCCGTCGAACAGATCTACCTTGCCTGAGGTCGGCAGCCCGGCCTCCGACAGCAGCGACTTGATTTCAGCCTCGCGGGCTCCGTCAAAGACCGGTGAACCGAAATAAACGCCCTTCTCGAAGGTTTCGGCCACGCGCATGAGCGCTTCGTCATCCAGTTCGGTAATGGTGTCAACGAAGGCACTGTCTTTGAAGATCTTCTTCAGCTCGCGGCGCACGTCTTCAACCTTGATCTTGGTGCGGTCAAGCAGTTCGGAGACGCGCAAGCCAAGCTCGTGACCCGCCCAGCCCAGGTGAGTCTCAAGAATCTGGCCCACATTCATACGGCTGGGTACGCCCAGAGGATTGAGAACAATCTCGACCGGCGTTCCGTCGGCGAGATAGGGCATGTCCTCTTCCGGCAGAATGCGTGCGATCACGCCCTTGTTGCCGTGGCGGCCGGCCATCTTGTCGCCGACGCTGAGCTTGCGCTTCATGGCGATGTAAACCTTTACCAGCTTGATTACGCCGGGAGGCAGTTCATCGCCTTTCTGCAGTTTTTCTACTTTCTCTTTGACGATCTTGCGCAGAACATCGATCTGGCGCGAGGTCATCTCTTCAATTTCATCGATCTGCTCGTTGACGCGCGGGTCTTTATCGGCGTACTTGATGCGCTTCAGGTTGCGCGTCGAAATACGTTCGATGGTTTCGCGGTCGAGGACTACGCCCTTGGTCAGAAGACGCTTATTGGTCTTCTCATCATGCAGGTCAGCCTCAACTTTTTTGTCGCCCAGCAGAGATTCAAGGCGCTTGAGGCGCTCGTCGGTGAGAATTCGAATCTCATCGGCGAGGTTTTTCTCCAGACGCTCCACCTGGGTGGCCTCGATCTGTTTGGCGCGCTCGTCTTTTTCCTGTCCCTTGCGCGAGAAGATCTTTACATCCACCACCGTGCCCTCGATACCGGGAGGGCAGGTGAGAGACGCATCGCGCACATCGCCGGCTTTTTCGCCGAAGATGGCGCGCAGCAGCTTCTCTTCCGGCGTGAGCTGGGTCTCGCCCTTGGGCGTGACCTTGCCCACCAGGATGTCTCCCGGCTTCACGCTGGCGCCGATGCGGATAACGCCGCTTTCATCGAGATCGCGCAGCGACGACTCGCTGACATTGGGAATATCGCGCGTGACCTCTTCCGGCCCGAGCTTGGTGTCGCGCGCTTCGATTTCGAACTCTTCAATGTGAATGGAGGTGTAGTAATCCTCTTTCACCATCTTTTCCGAAATCAGGATGGCGTCTTCAAAGTTGTAGCCGCGCCACGGCATGAAGGCCACCAGCACGTTACGTCCCAGGGCCAGCTCGCCCTGGTCGGTGCAAGGACCGTCAGCGATCACCTGCCCCTTCAGCACGCGGTCGCCCTTGCGGACAATCGGCTTCTGGTTAATGCAGGTGTTCTGGTTGGAACGCTTGAATTTGGTCAGCGCATAAATATCGCTGCCCACCTCGCGGGAGAGCTGCGTAGGATGGTGCTCGCCTTCCACGCGCACGATGACGCGCTCGGAATCCACCGAGTCCACAATTCCATTGCGGCGGGCCAGCACAACCGCGCCAGAATCGCGCGCGGTCACTCCCTCCATTCCCGTTCCCACAATGGGAGCCTCAGCGCGCAACAAGGGAACCGATTGGCGTTGCATGTTCGCGCCCATAAGCGCGCGGTTGGCGTCGTCGTGCTCCAGGAACGGAACCAGGGAAGCAGCTACGGAAACCAGTTGCTTCGGGCTGACGTCGATGAAATCCACCTCATCGCGGCTCACCAGCACAAAGTTGCCGGCCTTGCGGGCGTTCACCAATTCGCTGGTGATGCGGGCCTTGTCGTCCAGTTCTACGTTAGCCTGGGCGATGACGTGGCGGTCTTCTTCCCACGCGGAGAGATAGAAGGAATGCGGCTCATACTCGATCTGGCGCTTGCGGCGCTCCTTCAAGTCCGCATTGGCTTTTTCTACATCGTGCTTCTCGATGACGTCACCGACGCGGTAGTCGCTGTCGCCGCCGTTAACGACGGTCACAAAGTCGAGTACGCGTCCGGCCTTGACTTTTCTGTAAGGCGACTCGATGAAGCCGTAGTCGTTGATGCGGGCATAGCAGCTCAGCGAAGAGATGAGCCCGATGTTCGGACCTTCCGGGGTCTCGATGGGACAAATGCGTCCGTAGTGCGTGGGATGCACGTCGCGCACTTCAAACCCGGCGCGCTCACGAGAAAGACCGCCCGGCCCAAGGGCGGAGAGACGCCGCTTGTGCGTGATCTCTGACAGCGGATTGGTCTGATCCATGAACTGCGAGAGCTGCGAAGAGCCGAAGAACTCGCGGATCGCGGCCATCACCGGCTTGGCGTTCACCAGGTCGTGCGGCATGGCCGTCGACATTTCCTGGTAGACCGACATCTTTTCCTTGATGGCGCGTTCCATGCGCACCAGGCCGATGCGGAACTGGTTTTCCATCAGCTCGCCCACGGCGCGCACGCGACGGTTGCCGAGGTGGTCAATGTCATCCACCAGGCCGATGTTTTTGCGCAGCTTCAGCAGGTAACGGATGGTCCCGTAGAAATCTTCCGGCTCCAGCGTGCGATTGTCGAGGCTCGAAGCATCGGCCTTTTCAAACAACTTAATGTTGAACTTCAGCCGGCCCACGCGCGAGAAGTCGTACTTGCGCGGATCGAAGAACATCCCGTGGAACAGCGCGGTCGCGGTATCCAGCGTCGGCGGATCGCCGGGCCGCAGCTTGCGGTAAATCTCAATCAGCGCTTCCTGTGGCGTTTTCACCGAATCACGGCGCAGCGTGGTGCTGATCACCGTGCCCACATCATCGCGCTCGGGGAAGAAGACCTGGATCTCAGCCACGGCCGCTTCCGCAATTTTGGCAAGCTTGTCGGTGGTGACTTCGGTGTTGGCCTCGACCAGAACTTCGCCGGTATTGGTGTCCACGATATCGGCGGCGGCGAATGCGCCTTCCAGGTCGCCTACGTCGATTTCAATTTCCGAGATCTTTGCCTTCTGAATCTCTTTGAAGAGGGCGGTATTCACTTTGCGGCCGGAGTGCGCAATCTCTTCTCCGCTCTTGTTGACGATGCGGTGCGTGAGCTTCATTCCCACCAGGCTGGTGGGCTTGTCCACGCCCGGCTCGAGCGTCCAATAAAGCTTCTTGTTCTTCAGCGCAATGCGGTCAACGGTGTAGAACGTCTTCAAAATATCTTCGTCAGAGCGCAAGCCGAGAGCGCGCAGGAAAATAGTTCCCAGGAACTTGCGCTTGCGGTCGATGCGCACATAAAGAATGTTTTTCTGGTCGTACTCAAACTCCACCCACGAACCGCGGTAGGGAATGATCTTGCCCAGGAAGTAGGTGCGGTTGGCGGCAGTCTCAAAGAAGACGCCGGGTGAGCGATGCAACTGGCTCACGATCACGCGCTCGGTGCCATTGATGATGAATGTCCCATTCTGGGTCATCAGCGGCACGTCGCCGAAAAACACTTCCTGTTCTTTGATGTCGCGGATACTGCGGTTGCCGGTTTCGGCATCTTTGTCGAAAATCGTGAGCCGGATCGTGACCTTCAGCGGCGCCGAATAGGTCATGCCGCGCTCTTCGCACTCGTTGACGTCATACTTCAACTGCAGGCCAACGGGGTCGCCGCACTTGGTGCAGAAGTCGGGCGTGTTAGCGTTGTAGGTGCCGCAATTGCTGCACAGCACCTCGCCGGCGTGAAACGGATCGGTAATGACCGTGTTGCCGCAATTACGGCAGGTGGTGCGCAGGTGATGCAGCCCCTTGAGGTGTCCGCATTTGCACTCCCAGTTGCCGATGGCGTAGTCCACGAAATCGAGCTGCGAGACATTGCGGAAGTCCGTAATGGGAAACACGGACGTAAACACGGATTGCAATCCGGTTTCCTGGCGCTCACTGGGCAGCCGGTCCATTTGCAGAAAACGTTCGTACGAGCGCTTCTGGACTTCAATCAGATTTGGAATCTGAATGGTCGCTGGAATTTTGGAAAAGTCTAAACGATTGCGAGAGGCAATATTCTTGATCGGCATTGGTAAAAAATCCTTGTCAACTCAGGCGAAAACCGGAGTCACTTTAAAGACCGCGAACCACCCTCAGGCGTCACGGTGAAAACCCACAGGCTGTTACAACGCGTTTGGACTTAAAAATGCAGCAACGCTCGCGGAGACGTATTTCCCCGCAAGCGCCACATCATGCACTTGGCCCCAAGTCGAGATTTATTTATTAACGCGCAGTTTGAAACCAGTCGGTTGAGAGGACGCCCCGCCCTGGTCAGCAGGCCGTCGTAAATTTATTGTAACAGAATTCCCAAAGCTGCGTAGGCCGTAAACACCGCCAAAAGCGCCAAATTGAGCCACCGGAATACCCTTCCGATGGCCCATGTTTGGCACAATTACTTCACTTCGACGGTTGCGCCTGCTTCCGCGAACTTCTTCCGGATGGTCTCAGCTTCGTCCTTGCTGATACCCTCTTTGACGGTCTTGGGGGCGCCATCAACCAGGTCTTTGGCTTCTTTCAAGCCCAGACTTGTGACCTCGCGTACCGCCTTGATAACATTGATCTTATTGGCGCCGGCACTCGTCAGAACGACGCTGAATTCGGTCTTCTCTTCGGCCGCCGCTGCCGCACCCGGGGCTGCACCGCCACCGGCCACGACGACCGGGGCTGCTGCCGCTGCCGAGACGCCTAGACGCTCTTCCAGCTTTTTGACGAGCTGGGCCGCGTCGAGCAGGCTCAACCCTACGATTTGTTCTTCCAGTTGCTGTAAATCAGCCATGTTGTTTCTCCCAAAATTTGAATTTGTGCTGGTGAGCCATCCATTCTCCCGGCTTCCGTTGCGCCCAGACCGCGCGCCAGAGAACTTCGTTGACTCTGAACTCGTTGCCAGAACAGCGCACCACCCGCCCTGGCGAAACTTTTCTCTCCCGTAGAGACGTAGCTTTGCTACGTCTCCTTGCGTCTCTCAAAAACGCACTACGCTTCCTTGAACTTCTTCTTTTCCACGCCCTGGTTCAGCACCACCGCCACATCGCGGCCTACGGCGTTCATTACTGTAACCAAGCGCTGCGCCGGAGCATTGATGAGGAACAGGAGCTTGGAGTAAATCTCTTCCTTCGCCGGCATACTGGCCAGCGCTTCGATCTCCTTGATGGAGATGGCACGGCCTTCGACAATACCGGCCTTGAAGGTAAACTCCGGGTTATCTTTGGCATACTTGGTCAGCGCCTTGGCCAGCGCCACCGGATCGCCTTCGGTCGTTACCACCGAGGTAACGCCCTTGAGGTTCTTCAGGCTCTCCTCGATTGCGGTGCCCTTGGCGGCGCGTGTGGCCAGCGTATTCTTGACCACGCGGTAGCGGCCGCCCACCGAGCGCACCGATTTGCGCAGCTCGAAATCCTGCGCTACCGTCAGCTTGGCAAAACTGCCCACAATGGCGCTCTTGACCTTCTTAAAGTCCGCGCCCATCTTTTCAACTTGTTCAATCTTTTTTGCTCTGGTTACGGCCATTTTCTTTTTTCCTTTTGGCTCAGCGCTTCACGCGCGCACTTCAAAATCTGTTTACCAACTTAATCGGCTAATCTTTAAGCCTTGGCTGCTGCTTCAACCGCCGAGATATCGATCAGGATGCCCGGACCCATGGTGGAAGAAAGCGTCACGCCTTTGATGTACTTTCCCTTGGCCGCCGCGGGCTTCGCCTTGATCACGCTGGTCAGCACTACCGTGGCGTTTTCCACTAGCTTGTCGGGCGTGAAAGATATCTTGCCCACGGGCACATGCACCAGCGCAGTCTTGTCGGTGCGGAACTCGACTTTACCGGCCTTAATCTCGGTCACCGCCTTGGCCACGTCGTTAGTCACCGTGCCGGTTTTGGGGTTGGGCATCAGGCCGCGCGGTCCGAGTACTTTGCCCAGCTTGCCGACAGACTTCATCATGTCGGGCGTGGCGATGACGGCGTCAAAGTCGCTCCAGTTTTCTTTCTGGATCTTCTCCACCATGTCTTCGCCGCCGACAAAATCGGCGCCCGCGTTGCGGGCGTCCTGAAATTTGTCTGCCCCCACGATGGCCAGGACCTTTTTGGATTTACCCAAACCGTGCGGCAGCACTACCGTGCCGCGCACCATCTGGTCGGCGTGCTTGGGGTCAACCCCAAGACGCATTGTGACTTCCACAGTTTCGTCAAATTTCGCGTATTTGACTTTCTGCAGCAGAGGCACCGCTTCGTTCAGCGCATAAGAACGCTTTTCGATCGCGGTACGTGCTTTGTTAATATTTTTCCCTGATTTACGCATTTGTTTTCGACCTTTCGTCTTCCACCGCTCATCCACTGTTACGAATGGCCGTGGTATTTAAAAATTAAGCAACCACATCAATCCCCATGGAGCGCGCCGTTCCTTTCACGCTCTTGATCGCTGCATCGAGAGAAGCAGCGTTCAGATCGGGCAGCTTCTGCTTGGCAATATCGGCAATCTGCTTTTCGGTGACCTTGCCAACCTTGTCCTTATTGGGGACGCCTGAACCTTTGGCGATCCCGGCGGCGCGTTTGAGCAAAATCGAAGCCGGGGGAGTCTTGGTGATAAAGGTAAACGAGCGGTCGTTATACACCGAGATCACCACTGGGATAATCAGCCCGTCCAGCTCTTTCGCCGAAGTCTTTGCATTGAATTGCTTGCAAAACTCCATGATGTTGACCTGCGCCTGTCCTAGCGCCGGACCAACCGGCGGCGCAGGCGTAGCCTTGCCTGCGGCGATCTGCAACTTTACTTGTCCTGTAACCTTCTTAGGTGCCATAACTCGCTAATCCTTAAATTATTTTTCGTAGAGACGCAGCTTTGCTGCGTCTCTCTTTTCTGAATCCCTTACGCAACCTTCTCTACCTGTCCAAACTCGAGTTCCACCGGGGTTGCGCGGCCAAAAATCGTGACCATGACTTTCAAAGTCTCGCGGTCTTCATTCACCTCATCCACCACGCCGTTAAAGTTGGCAAACGGACCTTCGGTGATGCGCACCGATTCATTCTTCTCGAATTTGACCCTGAGTTTGGGCTTGTCTTTACCGGTCGAGACCCGGTAAACGATTTGATTGACCTCGTCGGGGCTGAGTGGCGCAGGGTGCTGGGCGTTTCCCAAAAAGCCGGTCACCCGGGGCGTGGACTTGATGAGATGCCACACGTTGTCATCCAGGTCCATCTCCACCAGAACGTAGCCGGGATAGAACATCTGCTCGCTGGTATATTTTTTCCCGCCGCGCATCTGGGTCACGGTCTCGGTGGGAATCACTACCTTGCCAATTTTTTCCTGCAAACCAAAGGCTTGCACGCGCGATTCCAGTGACTCTTTCACCTTGCGTTCGAACCCGGAGTAGGTATGGATGATGTACCACCTGAAGTTCGGGTTGGACGGCGGCAACTGCTCTGGCGCAGACGCGCCCGCGCCCTGCTGCTCGGAATCTTTCGCGTTGGATTTGGTTTCTTCGCTCATATCAGTGCTTTGCAAAGTAGTCGAATACATAATTAATGCCGTGCCCCAGCAGGTAATCCACAATGGCGAAGTACGCGCCGAATATAGCCACGGTGATAATCACTACAATCGTTGTAGCGCGAACTTCTTTAGGGGAGGGGCGAGAGACATGCCTCATTTCATTGCGCACATCGCTCAAAAAACTGCGGGTGCGCGTGGGAAACGACTTCAGTTTCGCCCCAATGCCCTCGCCTTCGTAACTGGTTGCTATTGCCGACTTCGCCATGCGAATCCTACTTTTCTTTATGGACCCAGCCAGTTCCGGCTGCGGCCGTTGATCTTAAAATTCTGGCAGGGGCGGAGGGATTCGAACCCCCAAGTCCGGTTTTGGAGACCGGCAGTTTAGCCGTTGAGCTTACGCCCCTCCATAAAATTGATTCATTGGGTGATTTGGTCATTGAGTGATTGCTTCAACTTTCTTCAATCGCACAATGAATCAATGACCCGATGACTCAATCCTATTTCACTTCTTTATGCGGCGTGTGCTTCCGGCACTTGCGACAGAACTTGCTGAATTCCAGACGCTCGGTCGTGGTCTTCTTGTTCTTGGTCGTCGAGTAATTCCGGTCCTTACACTCACCGCACTGCAATGTAACAATTTCACGCATAAACTATTCTCTCAAATTACTTTGTCATCCCGGCCGGAGCCGCGTCTTTTGTGGCGGAGCGGAGGGATTTAGGTTTTGTTTTTCTTACGCCAGAATCTCAGAAATGGTACCGGCGCCTACCGTCCTGCCGCCTTCGCGGATGGCGAAGCGCAATCCCTTCTCCATCGCCACCGGCGTGATCAGTTCAATCGCCAGCGCCACGTTGTCTCCCGGCATCACCATCTCGGTCCCGCCCGGCAACTCCGCCACTCCGGTCACGTCCGTTGTCCGGAAGTAAAACTGCGGCCGGTATCCCTTGAAGAACGGCGTATGCCGCCCGCCCTCTTCCTTGGTCAAAACGTACACTTCTGCCTTGAACTTGGTGTGCGGCGTAATCGAGCCCGGCTTGTTCAGCACCATACCGCGCTCCACGTCTTCTTTCGCCGTCCCGCGCAGCAGCAAGCCGGCGTTGTCGCCCGCCAGGCCCTCGTCCAACTGCTTCTTGAACATCTCCACGCCCGTCACCACCGTCTTCTGCGTGTCCCGGAAGCCCACAATCTCGACTTCTTCGCCCACCTTGATCTTGCCGCGCTCGATGCGCCCGGTCACCACCGTTCCGCGGCCCTGGATCGAGAAGATATCTTCAATCGGCATCAGGAACGGCTTGTCCACATCTCTGGCCGGCAGCGGCACGTTCTTGTCCACCGCCTCCATCAGCTCGTCAATCGACTTTTCCCACTTGGCTTCGCCGTTCAGCGCGCCTAGTGCTGATCCACGAATGATGGGCAGCGTGTCCCCGGGAAACTGGTACTTGGTCAGCAATTCCCTGACTTCCATCTCCACCAGGTCCACCAGCTCGGCGTCCTCAACCGCGTCCACTTTGTTCAGGAACACCACGATGTAGGGCACTCCGACTTGTCTTGCCAGCAGCACGTGCTCCTTGGTCTGCGGCATCGGACCGTCGGTCGCCGCCACCACCAGGATGGCGCCATCCATCTGCGCCGCTCCCGTGATCATGTTCTTGATGTAGTCCGCGTGACCCGGGCAATCCACGTGCGCGTAGTGCCGGTTGGCAGTCTCATACTCCACGTGCGCCGTCGCAATCGTGATGCCGCGCTCCCGCTCTTCCGGCGCGTTGTCAATCGAATCGAACGAGCGGAACTTGATCTTGGGGTTGTGCTTCGACAACACCTTGGTGATCGCCGCCGTCAAGGTCGTCTTCCCGTGATCGATGTGCCCGATCGTCCCTACGTTCACATGCGGCTTGCTGCGGTCAAATTTTTCTTTGGCCATCTTCCTTCTCTTAGCTCCTGGCTGTTAATTCTTAGCTCTTAAGCTTTTAGCTCTTCTTTTCCGGCGCTCTATGCCGGAACAATATCTGTTTCATCATCAGGCCCGGACTCATTTACGTAGTACGCGCCCAAAAAAATTTCTCTTTCCAGCAATCCTTCACTGGCCACCAGTTGAGCGAATCGCTCGCAATCAAGCTGATGCTGCTTGCGGAACCATTCAAACTCCCAGTGCGAGGTCCAGGAATCGCAAGCCCGGTAACGTCTTTCTGTTCGAGACTTGCAAGTCAACTCCGAACCCAAATACCCTGCTGCTTTCCCGAGCAGCTCACTCCAGATTCCCGCCGGCCCGAAGACCCGCTCAACATCGCCTTCCCGGCCTTCGCTGGCTACCAATTCACGGATGACCAGGAACCGGGAGCTTCGCCCTGGTCAGCGGCTTACTGCTTTGCCCTGCGCCTTGGCGATAATTTCTTCCGCCACCGAGCGCGGGGCCTCTTCGTAGCGCGCAAAGTGCATCGAGTATTCGGCGCGCCCCTGCGTGCTTGAGCGCATATGCGTGGCATAGCCAAACATCTCCGCCAGGGGCACGATGGCTTTGATCACCTGCGAGCCGGCACGGTGCTCCATGCCTTCAATGCGTCCGCGGCGCGAGCTCAGGTCGCCCATGATCGTTCCGGCGTAATCTTCCGGCGTAACCACTTCCACTGCCATCACCGGCTCCAGCAACACCGGCGAAGCCTTGCGCGCAGCTTCTTTGAACGCCATCGAACCGGCGATCTTGAAGGCCATTTCGTTGGAGTCAACTTCGTGGTAGCTGCCATCGTAAAGTTCGACCTTGATATCAACCATGGGATAGCCGGCCAGCACTCCACCTTCGAGCGCCTCCTGAATGCCCTGGTCAATCGGCTTGATGTATTCCTTGGGCACCGAACCGCCGGTAATTTCGTTCAGGAATTCGTAGCCCTTGCCGGCCTCGTTGGGCTCAATACGGATCTTGGCGTGGCCATACTGCCCGCGGCCACCGGTCTGGCGAATGTATTTGCCTTCCGCTTCGGCTTTCTTGCGGATGGTCTCGCGATACGCCACCTGCGGTTTGCCCACATTGGCCTCAACCTTGTACTCGCGCATCATGCGGTCAACGATGATTTCCAAATGCAGCTCGCCCATGCCGCTGATAATGGTCTGGCCGCTGTCAGGATCGGTGTGGACCTTAAAGGTCGGGTCTTCCTGCGACAGCTTGCTCAGCGCCAGCGACATTTTTTCCTGATCGGCTTTGGTTTTGGGTTCTACTGCAACGGAGATGACGGGAACAGCAAATGTGATGGATTCCAGCAGGATAGGATGTTTTTCGTCACTAATGGTATCGCCGGTGGTGACGTTTTTCAGTCCGACCGCGGCGCAAATATCGCCCGCCAGAATTTCGGTGATGTCTTCGCGCTTGTTGGCGTGCATCTTGAGCAGGCGGCCAATGCGCTCGGTCCTGCCTTTGCCGGAGCTCAACACGCTCTGGCCCGATTGCAACTGGCCCGAGTATACCCGGATAAACGTAAGCTGCCCCACGAACGGGTCAGCCATGATCTTGAATGCCAGCGCGCTGAAGGGCTCTTTGTCATCCACTTTGCGCGTGATTTTT
>Ga0209166_10003257_pt1 | contig 11815 bp, 6 predicted proteins | sample Coa_R1_3_FD_187151 | JGI IMG/M metagenome (GOLD analysis project Ga0209166, IMG submission 187151) | Surface soil microbial communities from Centralia Pennsylvania, which are recovering from an underground coalmine fire - Coalmine... | ecosystem: Environmental > Terrestrial > Soil > Unclassified... | reverse complement strand
CGGCGAGGAGGAGGCCGAGGCGTACCTGGACGCCGTAGTCAGCGCGCTGCCCGGGCCGTTCGCCGGCAGTCCCGGCGGCCCTGGCGGTCCCGCCGGGCCCGGCCGTCTCCCCGGTCCCGGGGGGCCTGGGGAGACGGCCGACGGCGGGGGCGCCCCGGAAACGGGGGGTGACGGGGCCGGCCCGGCCGCGCCGGCGGCGGCCGCCCTGCGGGTGGTCTACACGCCGCTGCACGGCGTGGCGGCCGGCCTGGCGCTGCGCGCGTTCGAGCGGGCCGGCTTCCCGGCGCCGCTGGTGGTCGCCGTCCAGGCCGAACCGGACCCAGACTTCCCGACCGTCGCGTTTCCCAACCCCGAGGAGCCCGGCGCCCTCGACCTGGCCCTGGCGCTGGCCCGGGACAGGCGCGCGGACCTGGTTATCGCCAACGACCCGGACGGCGACCGGCTGGCCGTCGCGGTCCCCGACCCGGCCGCGGCCGGCGGCTGGCGGGCCCTCACCGGCGATCAGGTGGGCGCGCTGCTCGGCGCCTACCTGCTGGATCGGGACCCGGACCCGGCCACGCGGCTGGTCGCGACGACCGTCGTGTCCTCCACCATGCTGTCCAAGATCGCGGCGGCAGCGGGGGTCCGCTACGCGGAAACGCTCACCGGGTTCAAGTGGATCGTCCGGGCCGCGGACAGCGTTCCAGGCGCGCGGCTGGTGTTCGGGTACGAGGAGGCGCTCGGCTACGCCGTCACCCCGGCGGTGCGGGACAAGGACGGCATCAGCGCGGCGCTGGCGCTGCTTTCGCTGGCGGCCACGGCCCGCGCGGCCGGGCAGTCCCTGCTGGACCGCTGGGACGGCCTCGAAACAGCCCACGGGGTCCATCTGACCACGCAGGTCACGCTGCCCACCCGGGCACCGGCAGAGGTGATGGCCAGGCTCCGCGCCGTGCCCCCGGCCGCCCTGGCCGACGCGCCGGTGACCTCGGTCACCGACCTTGCGGCCGGGGCAGCCGGCCTGCCCCCCTCCGACGTGCTGACCTACCACCTGGCGGCGGGACGGGTGGTGATCCGGCCGAGCGGAACGGAACCCAAGCTCAAGGCGTACCTGGAAGTGGTCGAGCCGATAAGCGGCCGCCCGCTTGGACAGGCCCGTACCGCCGCGGCCGGCCGGCTCGGCCCGCTGCGCGCCGCCGTGGCCGCCCTGGTGGCTGGAGGGTGAGGCCCCGCGGCGGCGGCGGCACGCCACTTCCGGTGTTATCACCCGAAGCGGCTGGGCAAATCGGGCGTGGGAGAACCGTTTCGCATGATAAGCCGGGAAGTGCGGTGCCCACGTCCGGGCTCGGTGAACCTGTGCGCTGAATCAGCTGCCCTGGGGCAGCAGAGGGAGCCAGACGGTGATCGTGGTCCCGGCGCCCTCGGCAGACTTCAGGTCGATGTCCCCGCCGTGGTTGACCACGATCATCCGGACGATGGCCAGCCCCAGGCCGGTCCCCGGAATCGACCGCCCGGTCGCGTTGGACGCCCGGAAGAACCTGTTGAACAGCTCCTTCTGGTCACTGACCGGGATGCCGATGCCGGTGTCGCTGACCCGGATCACCGCCGACCTTCCCTCGGCGAACGCGGATACCTCGACGCACCCGCCCTTCGGGGTGAACTTGACCGCGTTGGACAGCAAGTTGATCACGACGCGGTCGAGCTGGCTGGCATCCCCGTCCACCATCAGCTCGCCCTCGGGGGCACCGACCGTGAGGGCCAGCTCGCCCGCGACCACCGACGGCCGGACCGCGTCGGCGGCGGCCTTGATCACGTCGGTCAGGTCTACCGGGCGCATCACCGTGGTGAACGCGCCTGACTCCAGCTTGGCCAGGGTGAACACGTCGTCGACCAGGGTCCGCAGCCGCACCGTGCTGCGGTCGATGGCCTCCAGCATCTGGCGCTGCCGTGAGGTGACCGCGCCCGCCTCGCCGTCGCCGAACATCTCCACGTATCCCTCGATGGTGGTCAGCGGGGCGCGCAGTTCGTGGGACACCGTGGCGAAGAAGCCCGACTTGGCCATGTCAAGCGCCCTCAGGTCTTCCACCAGCCGGTTCTCCGCCTCGTAGAGCCGGGCGTGGTTGAGCCCGCGGCCGAGGTCCGCGGCGACCGACTCCATCGCGTCCACCTCGGCCGGGGTCCACGGGCGCCCGGCCCGCATGCGCTGCAGCACGATGACGCCGAGCAGTTCGCTGCCCACCGCGAACGGCGTCATGAGCTGCGCGGCCACACCAGCCTCACGCAGCGTCTCGCGCAGTCCGGACGGCATCTCGCCGGATTCCTGGCTGGCCAGGTCGTTGATCACCATGCTGGTCTGTGCCCGGAAGATGGCCCGCAGGCCGTCGATCACGCCGGGCGGCAGCTGGGCCCTCGTGAGGTCGGCCGGTATGAGCCAGCGCGGGGCCTGGCCGGCGACCAGGCCGGCCCGTTCGTCGTCCAGCAGCCACAAGTAAGCCACGTCGCTGTCAACGATCTGCTCCACCGCGGTCTTCGCGGCGTTGAGCACATCCGTGGCCACCAGGTGCTCCCGGATGCGCAGCCCCGCCTCCCTGGCCATGGCCCGCAGCCGGTTGCTCTCCATCTCGGCGGCGCGGATCCGGTCGCTCGCGTCGGCCTGGGTGTTGATGGATTCGGCGACCTGGCGGACCTCCGCCGAACCGGTCACCGGAGCCCGCGCGGTGTGGTCCCCGGCGGTCAGCCTGCGCACGGTCCCGGTGATCCGGCGCATCGGCCGGGTGATCGTGTAGACCGTGCTCAGCGAGGCCACCAGCACTAGCAGCACGGCGACCGCCAACGCGGCGCCGCTCCAGGCCAGCCTCCCCTCCAGGCGATCCCTGCTCGCCGCGGCGAACCCGTTGATGCTGGAGTTCAGCTGCTCCTGCGTGGCCGCGTTCGCACGGGCGAACGCGGTGCCCAGGCGGGCCGAGGAGGCCAGCAGGGCCGCCTGGGCCGTGTCGCCCGAGCGGGCCGCCGCCGCGGCACGGGGCGCGAGAGCGAACCACTGCGCACCGAGCCGTGCCTGCACGTCGATCTGCTCGCGGACCGCCGGCGTCGCCTCGCGGCGGAGGGCGGCCAGATCACGGCCGAACTCGGCGCGGGCCCCGGCGAACGGCGCCAGGTAGGCGCGCCGCCCGGTCTGGGCGTAGAACAGGACGGCGAAGGTGGCGGTGCCGAAGGCGGTCTCCAGCTGGCTGTTGGCCCGTTGCAACACGGTGTACTGGGCGGTGATCTGCCTGGTCGTGCGGTTCTGGTTGGCCACGGTGACGAACCCGGCCACCGCCGCGACGCCGATCAGCACCGCGCACACGCAGAACATGACCAGTAGCTGGCCCATGACCGAGCCGCGCGGCCTCATGCGGGCCTGCTCTCGCCGGGGACCGGCACGTTGGGCAGCGGCTGCCAGGCGCCCTGGTCGGCCAGCAGCGGAATCCTGACGGTCACCGTGGTGCCCTGGCCCTCCCGCGAGGTCATGGCCAGGTCACCGCGGTGGCTGGCCACGATCGTGCGGGCGATAGCCAGCCCCAGCCCGGTGCCCGGGATGGAATCCTCGACCGCGTTGGATGCGCGGAAGAACCTGGTGAACAGTTCCTTCTGCTCGCCTTCCGGAATGCCGATGCCAGTGTCGCTGACCCGCACCATGGCCAGGTCGCCGTCGGATCCGGTGCCCACGGTGATGCCGACGCTGCCACCCGCCGGGGTGAACTTCACCGCGTTGGACAGCAGATTCAGCACCAGCCGGTCGAGCTGTCCCGGATCGCCGTTGACCATCAGGCTGTGGTCGGAGTCCTGCCAGCTGAGGGTGAGCCCCTTAGCCGCGGCGGCCGGCTGGAGCGCCGCGACCTCCGCAGCGACGATCTCGGCCAGGCTGACCGGCCGCATCATCGACGTGAAGGCACCCGACTCGATCTTCGACAGGGTGAGCACGTCCTCGATCAGTTGCCGCAGCCGCGCGGTGTTGCGGTCCACCGAGTCCAGCATTCGGTCCTGGGCCTGGGTCAGCGGCCCGGCCGCGCGGTCGCGAAGGATCTCGATGTAGCCGGTGATGCTCGTCAGCGGGGTGCGCAGCTCGTGCGACACGGTTGCCAGGAAGTCCGACTTGACCTGGTCCACCGCCCTGAGCTCGTCAACCAGCCGGTTCTCCGCCTCGTACAGGCGGGCCTGGTGCAGGCCGCGGCCGAGGTCCGCGGCCACCGACTCGATCGCGGTGACCTCGGCCTCGGTCCACGGGCGCCCGCGGCTCATCCGGACGGCCACGATGACGCCCAGCATTTCCGCACGTGCCCCGAACGGGACGATCACCTCGGAGACCACCCCAGCCTCGCGCAAAGCGTCCCGGACCGGCGGCGGCAACCGGTCGCCGTCGGGGCCGGGGATGTCCTGGTACACCAGGCTGTCATTGCGCCGGAACAGGTCACGGAACAGGACCAGGCGCTCACTCCGCAGGACAGTGAGGAAGCTGTCCCGCAGCCGCCAGTCCCGCTCGTGACCGACCGGGAGGCTCAGTTCCCCGTCGCGCTCGACGTGCACGTATGCGATATCGGCCCCAAAACTGGACTCGATCGCCTCCTTCGCCTCGTGCAGCAGGTCCTCCACCTGCAGATGCTCACGGATCCGCAGCCCAGTCTCCCGCGCCGTCGCACGGAGCCGGATGCCCTCCGCTTCGGCCGCGCGGAGCCGGTCGCCCTCGTCGGCGAGAGCGTTCAGCGACTGAGCCACCTCCCTGATCTCGGCCGCCCCGGTGACCGTGGCACGGGCAGCGTAGTCGCCGTCCGTAAGCCGATGCAGGATCTCGGCCAGGCCACGCAGCGGCCTGGTGACCCCGCGGATGGTGGCGAGCGCCACGGCCAGCCCCAGCAGCGCCGCGATCCCGGCGAACATGGTGGCGACCTTCACCGCGCGGTGCACCGCCCGCGCGCCGTCGGCGACGGCGGCGCTGCTTTCCGCCTCCAGCCGCGCCTGCAGCCGGTCGCTGGCCTGGTAGAAGCTCTGCGCGCTGGCCGAGCCCTGGCCGGTCAACCGGGCCAGCGCCTGGCTCCCGGCGCGCAGGGATTCCGTCTGGGCGGCGTAACCGAGCCAGGTCAGGGCGGCACGGTTCTCGGCCGTGACGCCGGGACGCTCACCGTCGGCCGCGAGTTGCCGGGCCTGCCCGAGGGCGCGGGCCAGCGCGGTCGTGTCGAAGCGGTACTGGCGCAGGAACCGGGCCTCCCTGGTCAGCAGGTAGGCGCGAACCACGGACTGGGCCTGGGCGAAGTCGGCGCGGACCTCGAGGTTGGCGATCTCCAGCGGATGCACGCGCTGGACGAGGCCGTCCACGGACCTGTCCTGGTACGAGATGCCGTTGCGGATGAGGCCCGCGGCGGCGAGCAGCAGCAGGGCGAACACGACCAGGCCGCCCCACAGCCGGACCGCCATGGACCGTCGCCGCCAGCGGGCCCTCCGTGGCTGGCCGACCGCGCCCCCCGTCACCGCCACCTGCCCTCCTGTGACCGTCAGCGACATTTCGTAGTGAATATGTTACTCACAGTAAGATCACATTCCGAGTGCCGCCCGCGGCACCTGGCTGGGCGAGTGGGGTGGCCGGCATGGGGTGGCCGGCAGTGCGGTGGGCCGGCAGTGCGGTGGGCCGGCACTGCGGTGGGCCGACAGCGCGGTGGGCTGGCAGTGCGGTGGGCCGACAGCGCGGTGGGCTGGCAGTGCGGTGGCGCTCCGCGTGCCCGAGCGCCGCACCTGGCCAGCCCCGGTAGCCGAGGTGGGTGGCCGCACCTGGCCCAGCGTGGCAAGCTCGGACATATGAGCGATTCCGGTGCCACCGTCTCCGTCCCGCCCGCCGCAGCGGCCGACTCCCACGATCCGGCCTGCGACGTGGCGCACGGGCGGGCCGAGGCCCCGGTGAGCGCCCGGACACTGGTCGCGGTGTTCAGTTCGCCAGTGGCGCGGTTCCTGCTGAGTTACGCCAGGGACGCCGGTTACCGGCCGGTGCTCGTCGACCCCGGCGCCGACGGGGCGGCGGGCCTGGACGGCCTGGACGGGCTCACCACCGCCACCGCACTGGCCGGCCTGGCCGACGAGGCAACCGACATCGTGGTGACCGACCACCACCGGCCGGAACTGGGCGCCGTGCTGCGCGACGCGCTGGCCAGCCCGGCCCGCTGGGTGGGCGTCCTGGGCAACCCCCGGCACCCGGCACCACACATCCCGGCGCTGGCCGCGCTGGGCGTGCCGGAGGAGGAGATCGCCCGGGTGCACCGGCCGATCGGGCTGAACATCGGCTCCCGGACCCCGGCCGAGATCGCGCTGGCCACCATGGCCGGGCTGATCGCGGACCGAAACGGCCGCACTGGGGGGTTCCACTTCTAACCCGGGCCAGCCCGCGCCATCAGGCTAGCCCTGTACGGAGATCCGGCTTACGACCCGATATCGCACGCAGCTTTACCTGCTGGAGCCGTGTGTCATATCGGGCGATAAGCCAGGAAGTGGATTCAGGGTTCCTCTCGTTCCCGGAGTTCCCTCGCGCCTCGGTTGACCGCGCGCAATGTTAGCGGTAACAATTCTCATCGGCGCAGGCGGACCAGGGAGGCGCGAAATGGCGCCAGCACGATTGGGCAGATCCAAGCCGCCAGTCATGGCCGACGTAGCGCGCCTGGCCGGGGTGTCGCACCAGACGGTGTCCCGGGTGCTCAACGACCACCCCAACGTCAAGCCGCAGACCCGGGACAGTGTGCTCGCCGCCATCGCGGAACTCGGTTACCGGCCGAACGCGGCCGCCCGGACCCTGGTCACCAGGCGCACCCGCACACTCGGCGTGGTCAGCTTCGACACCAGCCTGTACGGGCCCGCCTCGATGTTGCTGGGCATCGAGCGGGCGGCGGCGCACTCGTACTTCGTGTCCATCGCCAGCCTGCCCGCGCTGGACCGGCGCAGCGTGCTCGGCGCGGTGGACCGGTTCCTCGACCAGGGCGTCGAGGGGATCATCGTGATCGCCCCGAAGACCTCCGCGGTGGCCGCGTGCAGCAGGCTCCGCGCGCACGTGCCACTGGTGGCGGTGGGCTGCGGCACCCACGCGCCGCTCACCTCCGCCGCGGTGGACAACGCAGCCGGCGCGGCGCTGGCCACGCGCTACCTGCTGGGCCTGGGCCACCGTACGGTGCACCACATCGCCGGGCCCGCCTCTTGGCTGGACGCACAGGAGCGGATCTCCGGCTGGCGGGAGGCCCTTAAGGAGGCAGGCGCCCCCGAGCCGCAACTACTGTCCGGCGACTGGGGCTGCCCGTCGGGTTACCGGATCGGGCAGCGAATCGCGGCCAGCCCGGAGGTCACCGCGGTGTTCTGCGGGAACGACCACATGGCGCTGGGGCTGCTGCGGGCCCTGGCCGAGCGCGGCCGGCGGGTTCCCGGCGACGTCAGCGTGGTGGGATTCGACGACATACCGGAGTCGGCGTACTTCCTGCCGCCGCTGACCACGGTGCGCCAGGACTTCGGCGAACTGGGCCGGCGGGCGCTGGCCACCCTGGTCGACATGATCGACGGCCGCCCGCCGCCGGTGTCGTGCCTGCGGATCTCGCCGCACTTGGTAGCCCGCGCCAGCGCGGCGCCTCCGGCGCAGGACCAGAAAGGGAGAAACCATGACCGCTGACCCGGCAGCCGCGGACCCGTGCGTCGTCGGGGTGGACTTCGGCACGCTCTCCGGGCGCGCCGTGGTGGTGCGGGTGCGCGACGGAGCCGAACTCGGCGCGGCCGTGCACGGCTACCGGCACGGGGTCATGGACGCCGAACTGGCCGCCACCGGGGAACCGCTGCCGCCGGACTGGGCGCTCCAGGACCCGGAGGACTACCTGGACGTGCTCCGCGAAGCGGTCCCGGAGGCGCTCACCGAGGCGGGCATCGACCCGCGGCGGGTCATCGGCATCGGCACCGACTTCACCGCCTCCACGCCGCTGCCGGTGACCCGGGACGGAACCCCGCTCTGCCGGCTCCCCGGCCTGGGCGGCCGGCCGCACGCCTACGTGAAGCTGTGGAAGCACCACGCGGCGCAGGGGCAGGCGGACCGGATCAACGCCGTGGCCCGCGACCGCGGCGAGCCGTGGCTGGCCAGGTACGGCGGGAGGATCTCCGCCGAGTGGCAGTACGCGAAGGCGCTCCAGGTGCTGGACGAGGACCCGGAGATCTACCAGCGGGCGGAACGCTGGATCGAGGCGGCGGACTGGATCATCTGGCAGCTGTGCGGCGCCGAGACCCGCAACGCCTGCACCGCCGGGTACAAGGGCATCCGCCAGGACGGCCGCTACCCCTCCCGGGACTACCTCGCCGCGCTGGATCCGCGGTTCGCCGGCTTCGCCGGGGACAAGATGGAGCACCCGATCTCCCCGCTGGGCGCGCGGGCCGGCTCGCTCACCGCCCGCGCCGCGGCGTGGACGCACCTGCCCGAGGGCATCGCGGTCGCCGTGGGCAACGTGGACGCGCACGTGACCCCGCCGGCCGGGAACGTCATCGAGCCCGGCCAGATGGTGCTGATCATGGGCACCTCGACCTGCCACGTGATGAACGCCGAGAAACTGGCTGAGGTGCCCGGCATGTGCGGGGTGGTGGACGGCGGCATCGTCGCGGGCCGCTACGGGTACGAGGCGGGCCAGACCGGCGTCGGCGACATATTCGCCTGGTTCGCCGACCACGCGACGCCGCCGGCCTACGTCGCGGAAGCCGGTCGGCGCGGGATGAGCGTCCACGACCTGCTGTCGGCTGAGGCCGCCGCGCAGCCGCCGGGTGCGCATGGGCTGATCGCCCTTGATTGGCTGAACGGAAACCGCTCGGTGCTCGTCGACCACCACCTCTCGGGTCTCGTGGCCGGCCTGACGCTGGCCACGCGCGCGCCGGACATCTACCGGGCGCTGGTCGAGTCCACCGCGTTCGGCACCCGGGTCATCATTGACGCGTTCGAGGGCGCCGGCGTGAGCGTCGGGGAACTGGTGATCGCGGGCGGGCTGACCAGGAACGAACTGATCATGCAAATCTACGCCGACGTGACCCGCAGGCCGCTGAGCCTGATCGGCTCCACACAAGGGCCGGCGCAGGGTTCCGCGATCCACGCGGCGGTCGCCGCGGGCGCCTACCCCGACGTGCCGGCCGCGGCCGCGGCCATGGGCTCGTGCACCCGGGGCGTGTACACGCCGGACCCGGCCAGCGCCGCCGTCTACGACCAGCTCTACGCCGAATACGTGACCCTGCACGACTACTTCGGCCGGGGCGCCAACGAGGTGCTGCACCGGTTGCGCGCGCTGCGCGGCCGGGTGCTGGCCGGCCGCACCGCCGCCGGGGAAGGAGGCCAGCCATGAACCGGCCGTTGACCGCCTTGACCCCGGCCGGCACGCCCCAGCCGCCGGGCCGGACACTGCGACTACGTCGCGGTGCCCCGGCGGTGAGACTGCGCTGCCCTGGGCCTCCCGCATCACGAACTTGCGCGCCTCCGGCACGACCAGGCGGGGTATTGGCCTGCATGCCCCCGGCACGACCTCCCGCAAGGGAGGCAATGTGAACCCGGCGGTCGAGGCAGCCCGCGCGGAGGTGTGCCGGCTGCACGCGGCCCTGGTGGACAACGGCCTGGTGGCCTGGACGTCGGGGAACGTGTCGGCTCGGGTCCGCGGCGTGGGCGGGGCCGCCGACCTGGTGGTCATCAAGCCCAGCGGCATCGGCTACGCCGACCTCACCCCGGAGTCGATGACGGTCTGCGACCTCGGCGGCACCCGGGTGGACGGGGCCTACCTGCCCTCCAGCGACACCTCGGCGCACTGTTACGTGTACCGGCACATGCCCGGCGTCGGCGGCGTGGTGCACACCCACTCCAGCTACGCCACCGCCTGGGCCGCCCGGGGCGAGGCGATCCCGTGCGTGATCACCGCGATGGCCGACGAGTTCGGCGGCGAGATCCCGCTCGGGCCGTTCGCGCTCATCGGCGGGGACGAGATCGGCCGGGGCATCGTCGCCACCCTGACCGGGCACCGCTCGCCCGCGGTGCTCATGCGCAACCACGGTGTCTTCACCATCGGCCCGACCCCGGCCAGCGCGGTCAAGGCCGCGGTGATGTGTGAAGATGCCGCCCGAACGGTCCACCTGGCCCGGATGCTCGGCGACCCGCAGCCGCTGCCGGCCGACCAGGTCGACGCCCTGCACCGCCGGTACACCACGGAATACGGCCAGCGCTGACGGCCGGACGCCTACCACGAGCCATCGTTCAGGAGGAAGGTCATGGCCACTCTCAAGGCCCGCAGCGTTGCGCGCATCGGAATCCTCGGCATCATGCAAGATCTTTATGACGACATGATCCCGGGGATCGCGCAGCGGCAGGAGGGGTATGCCGCCGAACTGGCTGCGCACCTGGGCGTGCCGGGGCAGCTCGAGTTCGTCCCGGCCAAGGCGATCAAATACCGCGAGGATGCCGAGCGGGTGATGCGCGAATTCGAGGACTCCGGGCTCGACGGCGTGCTCGTGGTGATGCTGACCTACGGGCCCGCCATGCGGGTGGCCCGGCTGCTGGCGGAGTCCCGGCTGCCCATCTGCCTGGCCAACATCCAGCCCGAGCCGAACGTCACGCCCGCGTGGGACATGGCCGACATGACCTACAACCAGGGCGTGCACGGCGCGCAGGACACCGCGAACGCCATGGTGCGGGCCGGGCGGCGGTTCTGTGTGCTGACCGACGACTGGCGGGCCGAGGAGTTCCGCGAGGACGTCCACCGGTGGGCCCGGGCGGCGGCTGCGGTGACCGCCTGGCGGCGGCTGAAGGTGGCGCTGTTCGGCTACGCGATGAACGACATGGGCGACATCCGGGTGGACGAGTCGGCCCTGGTCCGGTCGCTGGGCCCGGAGATACTCGCGGTCGCGCCCGGCGACCTGTACCGGGGCATGACGGCAGCCGGGGAGGCCGCGGTGCGCGCGGTGATCGACTTCGAGGACGCGAACTTCGAGATCGACCCCCGGCTGTCCGCGCAGGAGCGGGAAGACCACGCGCGGATGCAGGTCGCGATCGAGGACATCCTGGTCGAAGGCGGGTTCGGCGCGTACACGGCACACTTCGACGCGATCGGCGAGGACGGGCGGTTCCGGCGGCTGCCGCTGGCCGCGGCCTCGTCGCTGATGGCCAAGGGGTACGGGTACGCGGCCGAGGGGGACGTGCTCACCGCCTGCCTGGTGCACGCGGGGCACACGCTGATCGGGGACGCGCACTTCACCGAGATGTACGCGATGGACTTCCCGTCCGACTCGGTGCTGATGAGCCACATGGGCGAGGGCAACTGGCGGATCGCCCGGTCCGACCGGCCGGTCCGGCTGATCAAGCGGCCGCTGGGCATCGGGCGGCTGGAGGACCCGCCGACGTTCCTGTTCCAGTACCAGCCTGGCCCGGCGACGCTGGCCAGCCTGGTCTCGCTGGAGGGCGAGCGGTTCCGCCTGGTCGTCGCCGAGGGCGAGAACCTGGACACCCAGGAGCTTCCCGCCCTGGAGATGCCCTACGGCCAGTTCCGCCCGGCGTCCGGGGTGCGGGCCTGCCTGAACGGGTGGCTGGCTGCGGGTGGGCCGCACCACGAGGTGATGAACCTGGGCCACCACGCCGCCGCCTGGCGCGACTTCGCCGTCTTGGCCGGCATCGAGTTCGTCCAGGTCTAAGCCCGCCCAGGAAGACCAGCCGCCGCGCCCGGCCGCCATGATCATGGCACTCTGGCCGTCCCGGGGGCACCGCACCCTTGATCACGGACACTTTTCGGCTCTATTCGCCGAAAAGTGTCCGTAGTAATAGAACCAAGCGCGGGAG
>Ga0209166_10003255_pt1 | contig 11816 bp, 11 predicted proteins | sample Coa_R1_3_FD_187151 | JGI IMG/M metagenome (GOLD analysis project Ga0209166, IMG submission 187151) | Surface soil microbial communities from Centralia Pennsylvania, which are recovering from an underground coalmine fire - Coalmine... | ecosystem: Environmental > Terrestrial > Soil >... | reverse complement strand
GGAAAAGCTTCGGACCTTTGGGGGAATTTCGTGGACCGCCGTCCGTGAACATTCTTTAATATCTTCGACTGCCGCCAACAATTCACCGATCGATTCCAGTGCCGCGGCCAGTGGAAAATTGACGCCCACTAATAACGTGGGGTTAAAGCGCACCAGACCTTTCAGCTCGCGCTCGATTTTGTCAGCCGTGGTTATCACTCCCCGCTGTTTTTCAAGGAAGGTATCCCAAGTTGGACCTGACTCAGGAAAACCTTCGAGGGCGTGCTTCTTTCCGTAGAATTCGAGCTCGCAGCCCAGCCATTCGAGATCCTGCGCGAGATGAAGAAGTCGTTCGTCAACCATGGAGCCCCCTGATAATCGATGCCCGGCACGAAGGAAGGGATGGTTATGCCTCCCGCCCGGGGTGGAAAGTATACTTCACGAACCTCAAGTGGTGATTGCATAAATTGTGTCCTCGCACTTGCCGCTTCGGGCCGGTAGGTGGTTAGATTTGGGTTGCGTCAAATGAGCGTCCGGATGGCCGATATACACAGCGGCATTACAAGGAAACCATCCGCCGCCCAGGCCTGCACCCAGCCGCGCTCCTTCAAACGTGATTTCGAAACCGTGTGTGCCCGTGTCCTGAACCCTGGCCCCGGCCTGATATAAATGTTCCACTTGGTTCCTTTGATGGGTGTAAAGTTCAGTGCTGGAAGGATTAAAAATGGAATCTCATTTGGGGAAGGGAGGCCGATGTTCATACAAAAATTAATGGTCTTGTTTTGTGGTTTTATGTTGATGGTAATTCTGGTGGGGACGCAGCTTGCGGCACTAAATTCGCCGCCACGAAACTACTCGCTTACGGAATTGAACGCACCCGCGGGCACGGGAGCCAACGCGCAATCGACATCCCCCAGTTCCACGCCGAAGCGGAAAATACTTAAAATTACCGAGTTCAAACTGCCGCCAACCGGCAATGCCGCTCCTCTGAGGATCGCCGCCGGCCCGGACGGCGCGATGTGGTTTACCGAATCCAACAGCAACAAAATCGGGCGCATCACAACCAAGGGCAAGATTACCGAATACCCCATACCCACGGCGGCCGCCACTCCCCAAGGGATTACGGCGGGGCCTGACGGCAATCTGTGGTTCATTGAGGCCTCGCAAAAGAAGGTGGGCCAGATCACCACCACCGGCGCGATAACAGAGTTCCCCATACCGAATGACTCCTCCCAACCGGAGGAGATCATCGCGGGGAAGGACGGCAACCTGTGGTTCACCGACGCGGACAACAGCATCGGACAGGTTACGCCAGCGGGCGTCGTTACTTTATTCGAAATGCCGGTGGCGGACAGCGCACCCAGTGGTCTCACCGAGGGGCCGGATGGCAATCTATGGATTTGCAAAGCCAATATCTGGCGCGGCACCACGGCAACACCGCCTGCGTTTACCGTGGTCGACTCAACAACCAATGCGTTGCAGAACGGAGAGCTTGACACCCCTGTTTGGATCACAACGGGGCCCGACGGCGCCCTGTGGTTCACGGGACAAAACAGCAACACCATTCAACGCCTGACCACCGCGGGGGCCCTCACCCTCAATGAGCACATACCGACGCCCAAGAGTTCACCCTTCGGCATCGCCGCGGGACCAGATGGCGCCCTGTGGTTTACCGAAGCTGGCGGCAACAAGATCGGGCGCATCACTACCGACGGTAAAAACATCACTGAGTTCCCGGTGCCGACAGACAGCGCCACACCCATGGGGATCGCTGCCGGGCCCGACGGCGCCATTTGGTTCGTCGAGCAAGCCAGCAACAAAATTGGTCGCGCCATTTGGACCACGCAGAACGTTTCCAGGACGGGGAGGTAAACAGGACCGCAAACATGCTTCTCCATCGCCGGAATTGAATCAGCCATCTTCACGTCCGAGCAGATTCTGAAGAGGGCGATTGAATTGGGGGGCGACGCATCACTGCCCTCGCAATTGTTTTTCTTGCCGAAGAATTCGAGTTCACAGCCCGGCCATTCGAGACTCTGCGCGGGATGAAGAAGCCATTCATCAAACATGAAGCCCCGCGGTAATCAATGCCCGGCACGAAGGAAGCGACGGGAAAGCTTCCTGCCCGGATTGGAAAGTATACTTCACGAGCTTCAATTGGAAGTCTAATAAGTTTTGTCCCGGTAAGAGCCGTTTCGGGCAGATAGTGGATCAATTTAAGCCTGCATCACACGACTATCCCAGCAGTTGGGAAACAATGCGGCGTTACCTGCGATTAATCCCAGAGAGTGCCGTTCCACCAGGAAATTCCTTGTATTGGTCTGAGAGGAGTCGCGGATCGGCCATTTACGAGACGAGCGCCCAAATGGTCCACCGATTCCAAGGATTTGGCCAGAGTATCTCTGAGAGTACCGTCCAGGTACCGTCGCCTATGTCGTATTAAAAATCCCATCGACTCTGGGTACCCCGGCTGAGAATCCGCGCCTATATCCCCATTCCGCCACGCAGCGTTGACATGAGCCTCCTTCAGCTCCTGCGCCAGTACATGATTGGAAATCATCCGCATGGGTGTTATCCTGCGCCTATGGCTTCGGTGCTGGGTCTCGAAAACGCTGCTCAGCCGGAGGATCCGCGCCAACCGGAAAACCCAATCTCTTCCTCTTATAAACTGAAGATCAACCAATTTGAGGCGGAGCGAAACCAGGCTTCCGATGAACTCAAGAACCGTAAAGCGTGGTTCGTAATTTCACTAGTCGCACTCTCCCTCACAGCTTATTTGTGTTTTTGGCGGCAAGCCCTACCCATCTGGGCGCTGGTAGTTCCGCTTTCAATCGCAGCCATCGCGGGCCGAGAGGCAAGCCTGTGTAATAAGCGTATTGGGGAGTTAGAGCATTTGCTGAATTCTTATCGCCACCGGCTTCGGTGCGTGACCCACAAATGGATGGGTAAGGGCGATCCCGGAGTGGATCTCCAGATGGCCGACCACTTGAGTGCAAGGGACCTCGACATGTTCGGCGAGGGCTCGATGTTTGAACTGCTCTGTGATGTAGGCACGCCTGCCGGACGCGAGGCATTGGCAAAATGGCTTCAGGCGCCCGCGTCACCGCCGGAAGCATTGGCACGCCAGGAGGGAATTCGTATCCTGCGCGATTGCGTCGATTTGCGTGAAAAGCTCGCGCTCCTCCGCCAGGGGCAAGCCAGCGCCCTGGATTGGAATAATCTCCGCAACTGGCTGGTGGGGGAGACTGTGGAGTTTCCGCCATGGGCAGCCCGGGCTGCGTTAGTTCTCTCAATATCGATGGCCGTTGCGGTGGCGTGCTGGTGGTCAGGTGTGATTGCAGGGGATATAGCCATTCCCGCCATAGTCACACTTGGAGCTATTGAGGCAGTACTCGCCCTTTGGCTGCGCCCCCGAGTCAAATCCATTTTGGATGGCCTCCAAATGTCGGGCCGCAAGCTGGGATCACTCCGGCGAATGTGCACTCTCGTGGAGAATGAAAAGATGGAAGGCCGCTGGCTGCTTGAGCTCCAAAAGAAACTCAATGGATCGGCGGAGCGCATCCAGCGCGTTGAGAAACGGATGGGCTGGCTCGACTTGCGCTTGAACGAACTTTTTTACTATCCCGCCCTTATGGTGATGTGGACCACGCAATGGACCATGTGGATCGAGCGTTGGCGTTCGCACAACGAGCTCAACGGATGGATCGCTGCCTTGGGCGAGTTCGAGGCGCTTGTAGCCCTTGCCGCCTACGCCTACGAGAATCCCCAGGACTCGTTTCCGGAGTTCGTGACCGAGGGGCCGTGCTTCGCGGGTGAGGGTCTCCGCCATCCTTTGATGGAGGTCCGAACATGCGTCCCTAATGACCTTAGGCTTGACGGCGAGACGCAGTTTCTTCTGGTGACCGGTTCGAACATGTCGGGTAAGAGCACACTGCTGCGCACTACTGGTCTAAATGCCACGCTCGCATGGATGGGTGGTCCTGTGCCGGCAAAAAGGTTGCGTCTTTCGGAGCTTCAAATTTGCGCTTCCATCCGGGTGGAGGATTCTCTATTAAATGGCCGTTCGCGATTTTACGCAGAGGTCCAGCGTCTGAAAGCTACCCTCGATCGCGCAGCCGCTGGCCCTCACGTCCTTTTTCTCGTTGACGAGATTCTGGGCGGCACGAATTCCGCCGACCGTCGTGTTGCCGCCGAAGGTGTAATCGAGTTGCTCGTTAAACGACAGGCCATCGGCCTTGTAACTTCGCATGACCTGGCCCTGGCAGAAATTCCGGAAAAAGACGTGACAAAGGGGATGAACGTGCATTTTTCAGACATGCCTACTGCCGAGGGTTTAAGCTTCGATTATCATCTTCGCCCTGGAAAAGTGGATCACTCCAATGCGCTCAAGATCATCAATATGATGGGTATTCCTCTAAATCATGCAGAGTAACACATGAGAACCAATTCAAAGTTCCCCAGGATTTGAAAGGCCCGCGGCCCCTTAGCCTTGACCGGTGCCCTATCCATCTCCTGCCGCTCATCTTCCCCCTCCGCCTGGCCAAAAATCGACGGCATCAATGCAGTTGGCCTTGCGGTACAATGGCAAGGCAAATCACTTTTGAGGTCAACATGGAATATCGCGTTCTTCCCAACACTAAACTTCGCGTCTCCCGGCTGTCGTTTGGCACCATGCCGTTTGGTTCGCAGGCCGACCAGGCAACCTCCACGAGCATGATTGATCTTTGTCTGGACGCCGGAATCAATTTTTTCGACACTGCGAATATGTACAACAAAGGTGTGGCGGAAACTTATCTTGGAAATGCCCTGAAGGGCCGGCGCAACCGCGTGATCCTTGCCACCAAGGTTCGCAACAAAATGGGCGACGGGCCGGACGACGCTGGGCTTTCCCGCGCTGCGATTCACAAAGCGCTTGACGCCAGCCTGAAGCGGCTCCAGACCGATTACGTGGATATTTATTATTTGCACTGGCCTGACAATGACGTTCCGATTGAAGAAACGCTGGCGGCGTTGGACGAACTTGTTCGCGCCGGGAAGGTCCGCCATGTCGCGGTTTCGAATTACGCGGCGTGGCAGATTTGCGAAATTCACTGGATTTGCCAGAAAAACGGGTTTGCGCCGCCTTACATTTCCCAGCCCATGTATAACCTTGTGGCCCGTGGCATTGAAGAAGAGTATCTCCCGTTTTGCAAACGATTTAAAGTTGCGGTGATTCCCTACAATCCTCTGGCCGGAGGATTATTGACCGGCAAGCATTCCGCGCAGTCGGGCCCGATTGCCGGCACGCGGTTTGATAAAAACGATTTGTATTTGCGCCGCTACTGGCACGAAGATTATTTCGCTGCGGTCGAGGAGTTGAGGGCCATCGCGCGCGACGCGGGCAAGACTCTGGTTGAGCTTTCGCTCCAATGGCTGTTGAGCCAGCCGGTTCTGGATTCCGTCATCCTCGGCGCATCGCGCCCGGCGCAGTTGGCGGAGAACCTCAAAGCCTGCGCAGGCGGCCCCCTCGATCAACCGACGCTCGACCGCTGCGACGCGGTTTGGAAACGCCTAAAAGGGGTGACGCCGAAATATAACCGGTAAATATTTCAGCATCTCCACGAAAATCACGACAGATTCACGTCCACCTTCCCCCGGTCGCCCGTCAGTTTAGAATTCTGCGCATCCCAGAAGACCCGCTGTTTTTCCCGGTAAGAAATATTGGCCATGTGGCATGCCACTGCGGTGCCGCAACCGAATTCCACGTTTTCAATCGGCTGATTCCGCGTCTTCATACACTCAAAGAAATTGCGGAAATGGTCTTCCGTGCCCTCAGCAGTCTGCACAAAGTCCTGCTTGGCTCGATGAGGTTGCTTGTTATATGTACCGACGTCCGCCGTGGGATCGTTTTTGTGGGCGGCGATAAAAGGCTCCTTCGTGTCTTTGGGCCAGCTTTCCAGTGGATATTCAAAATTCCACTCCTCGTCATAGGGCAGCAAATGGGCTGACTCCTCAGTAAGCACAATGGTTCCCTTGTCACCCATGAAACGGACGATTTCGCCGCCATCGAAGTTTGAGACGAGGTTGGCCAGCACCACGGTCTGGAATTTTCCGTAATCATAAAGCGTGTTGTGAATGTCAGGAACATCGCGGTCGCCGGTCCACTTGTAGATGCCGCCGTTGGCCACGGCGCTCAAGGGATACTGAACGTTCATCAAGTAGTGAACACGCGAAAGCAAGTGAACGTATTCGTCGCCGGCAATGCCGGTCCCGTATTCCCACCAATTCCGGAATTGGAAAAAGCGCGCGGCATCAAATGTCCGCTTCGTGACGTTGGCTTGATACCGCTCCCAATCGACCGTCTGTGGCGAGGCGTCCGGGGGGACGGGATATTTCCAGGCGCCCACTGGGTCAGGGCGGTAAATTTCGCACTGCACATTGTATACCGTTCCAATTTCGCCGGCGTCCAGCCACTCTTTTCCTTTGTGAGTGGATTGCATGCTCAGACTCTGGCTGCCCACCTGCACGAGGCGTCCAGTCTCTTTGGAAACTTTCGCCATCTCGAGCGCTTGAGGAATGGTATGCGTCATCGGCTTCTCACAATAGACGTCTTTGCCGGCCTTCATGGCCTCAATCGCGATGGTCGCGTGCCAGTGGTCGGAGGCGGCAATTGAAACCGCGTCAATATCTTTGCGGTCGAGCACCTCGCGATAATCCCGAGTGGTGGGCGTGTTCGCCTGCATTTCCAGGGCGCGTCGGAAGTGGCCGTCATAGAGGTCGCAGACCATCGCCACGTTGGCGCCCACGTTCAACAGGTATTGCATGTGTTCGAGGCCGCGAATCCCCGCTCCAATAATCCCTATCGTCACTTTTTCGCCCGGTGAAACTCTGGCCTTCGCCGGCCTGGGACTAATTGCCATGCTGCCCGCTGCGGCGCCCGCTACTGTGCGCTCCATGAATTGGCGTCGTGAAATGCGTTGCCTTCTCATCGTATTCCCCCTTTAATTCAGTAATAAGAGTAAACGGAATTATATACAACGTAAAGAAAAGTGGCTGCAATATCTGTGCGGCATTCCAACCCCGAATACCGCCGGGGATATAAATCTGAATTAACGGAGGACCCACTTGACGGGACGGGCGCCCTCGAGCGGGCGGACTTTCCCGCGTTCTTCCAGCCGATCCATGTGCCCTTTCACGGGAAACATGGCGAGCCCCCAGGTTTGTTGCGGCCAATCGCCCACGGCGTTTGCAACTGTGTCGATGAGCTCTTGCAGATCGAGGCCGCTTGGGTTTTTCCCGAGTGCGGCGAGAATGACTCGATCAAAAAGCTCCACCGTCTGGCGCGACTCGGCAATAAAATCCCGGATAGCTTCGCCACGCATGATCGGCCAATGGCCTGAATAAAGGACGTCGATTTCCAGCGCCTCGAAATAACGAAGGGTGGAGAGATAAATGTCCACGTAATAATAAGTGACGGGAATGCCCATGCCGCCAGCGGCCTTGGGGCAGCCACGCCCGTGAATGGCGTCACTTACAAAAGCAGCTTTGTGAGTGGAGTCGTAAAGCGCCAGGTGGCCGCGGGAATGTCCCGGCACGTGAAGCACATCCAGAGACCAATTGTCGCCCAGACGAATGCTTTCACCGCCGCCAAGAGTCACATCCACTTTGCGAGGCTGGCCGGCCTCCGGCCAGGGGTCGGGATCGAGTCCAACACCATACGCAAGTTTCAAGTGGTTGTATCGCTTGTCGAAGAGCGCCCGCGGATCCTCCACCAGTTCCCGATCCGCTGCGCCGCAAGCGAGCCAGGCGTTCGGCGCCGCGCGCATGACGGCGGCATTGCCGCCCTGGTGGTCGAGATCTGGATGGGTGGTGACCACAACTTGTATTTCCGCGGGCTGAATCTTCAACCGGTCGAGGTAGGGAAAAATCGCCTTCTCTGGAGTTTCAGCTATGCCGCTGTCAACCAGAACAATCTTATTTCCGGTGAAAAGGTATTGAAAAAGATTCCGGTCACCAAAAAGAGATTGAATCTGATAGACGTTTTTATAAAGCTCCATAACCTGTCCTTTTCATTTCGTCTGGCGGCCTGCGACCGGTCTACCTGACGGCCAAATGTTTCGCTTGGACTTCTACACCACCCATCCACCCGGCGTCAAATCATTTGAAAATCGCGACGGCATACGCTTGACACAGGCGGACTATTCAATTACGTTAAGCGCGTTCAGTTGGCTCGACCACTTCTCGTTTCGGCATGAAAAAAAGTAGGGGTGGCCCGCTCGGACGCTTTTTGAAGAGGATCAATTATGACTCATGCTCTGATGCTTTCTGCCAGCTTGCTCGCAATGTTTGTTGATCAGGGGGCGACCACTCGCCTGATGGTCCTTCATCCCGTGGACTACGCCATCATCGTCATTTATTTTCTGATGGTCCTCGGCATCGGCTTCTACCTGAAAAAATACACCCAGAGCGGCGAAGATTTTTTCCTCGCAGGGCGCGAGATGACGGCGTGGGTGGCGGGCCTGAGTTTTGTTTCCGCCAATCTCGGCACGCTCGAACTCCTGGGGTGGGCAGGGAACGCCTACCAATATGGACTCCTGGCAGCGCACTGGTACTGGGTGGGCGCCATTCCCGCCATGGTATTTCTCGGCATCATTATGATGCCATTTTATTACATCTCCAAAACGCACTCGGTGCCGGGCTATCTGCAACTCCGTTACGGGCGCGCCGCCAGCGGCCTGAGCGCCGTTTCTTTCGCCGTGATGACCATTCTTATGTCTGGCGTGAACATGTTTGCCATGGCCGTGGTGTTGAAAGTTATGTTGGGTTGGGACCTGAATTTCAGTATCTGGGTGTCATCCATAACCGTGGGACTTTACGTGGCCATGGGTGGATTGTTTTCAGCCATCTTTAACGAGGTCGTACAATTTTTCCTCATCTGGTTTGGCGCCCTGCTCATTCCTATTCTGGGCTTGATTGAAACCGGAGGCTGGAGCGGCATGGTGGCGCGCATCCACCAGAATTTTCCCGGCCAGGAATTCACCCACATGTGGAGCCCGATGGCCAATGCCGCCGACAATCCGATGGGCGTTCAGTGGGTTGGAATTGTTTTCGGGCTGGGCGCTGTTCTCTCCATGGGATACTGGACCACTGACTTCCTGGTGGTGCAGCGCGTGCTTGCCGCCAAAGACCTGCGCGCTGCAAAAATGGCTCCCATCATTGGCTCGTTCTTTAAGATGGCGGTGCCCTTCATCGTCATTCTCCCGGGCTTGCTGGGCTTGGCCGTCTTGTCCGATCACGCGGGAAATATCATTCATCTTGTGGCGCAGAACGGACACCTCGCCCCCGGCCAGCACAGTTATGATGAGGTATTGCCTTTGATGCTGGCGCGATATTGCGGGCCGGGTCTTTTGGGGCTTGGCATCACCGCTCTGATCGCCGGATTTATGTCGGGCATGGCTGGGAACGTCAGCGCCTTCGCCACGGTTTGGACGTATGATATTTATCGGGCCTTTATTCGCAAGGACGCGGACGACTCGCACTACGTTTCCATGGGCCGCTGGTGCACCATCATCGGACTGGTCATCAGCATTGGCGCGGCTTACATCGTCACCCATTTCGGCAGCCTAATGGACTACGTCCAGGCGCTTTTCAGTTTTTTCATCGCACCTTTGTTCGGCACCGTTTTGATCGGCATGATTTGGAAACGCGCCACCGGCCCGGGGGGGTTCTGGGGACTGCTCTCCGGCACTGGTTCTTCCATCGTCATGTTTACGCTGGTGGAGCTTGATAAAAGCCCCAACCATGTCTGGCTCACGCGCATCACACTTTCCCCTCTGGCCAAACCGCTGGCGGCGGATATGTGGCGCGCTTTATGGTCTGGGATCATTTGCGTCGTCGTTACCGTCGTTGTCAGCTTGTTAACAAAACCGAAGTCGGATCTCCAATTGGAGGGGTTGGTTTACGGCGCCACTGCGATTCCCAGCGAGGGTAACCTTCCGTTAATCAAGCGCCCCATCTTCTGGGGTGGCGTCGCACTGGCTATATTCCTGGTCTTACAATGGATCTTCTGGTAAAGAGGTGAAATGATGGACACTATGAAAAAAGAGCCACCCGGCCGCGACCGACCGGAGATCGATCTGATGGAACAGCCCAAGCATCATATGCTGCCGGTGTGGTTTTTTATCGGGATCATTCTCGTGATTTACGGGATCTTGATTTTTGCAACGGGCATCTTTGAAATGAATAATCTGCCCGATACCGTGCTGGCCAACCTCCACGCTCCCATTTGGTGGGGGATCCTACTGGCGGTGGTCGGCGCGATTTTCGTCCAGAAACATTACCCGCACAAGCGGTGATGGTCTACGGCAGATGACCTCCGTGAAGGCCGAGAACTATATCCCGGCCAGTCAAAGAAAACCCGAACAACGTGGCTAGGTAGAGACCGACGCCGACGACGGTGAAGAGCACAACCACTTTGCTGAACTGGATTTTCTGAGCGGCCAGGACGTACACCATCATAACTGCCGCCACCAACAGCGCGAAGCAAGTCCCCATGAAAGCCATCACTCCCACAATCACGCTACCATGAAAAATAAAGGCCTGATTCATATTCCTGCTCCATCTCCCGCAAATGCCGATTAAGGTCAACTTTACCTTCGCGCCTCTCCGGTTCCCGCCACATGTTCCGAATCGACCACACCAACCCCGCTCCCAGGTATGCGCCGGCGAAGCAGACGGCCATTACCAGACCTGTAACCGCCAGAGCAGAGAGAAAAGTGAATGACTCGCCCGGCCGCTGAGGAGCGAGTCCGAGCCGTGGCAGGACTGAATCGAATACGGGAACCCAGATGGCGACGAGTGGCGCCCACACCCAAGGCCGGCGCGGCCCCGCGACGCCCAAAAGAAAACTGAACCCCATCAAGAGGCCCAGCGTAATAAAAACATCGTCGCTTCGTGAATTGGCGTATCCGATCCAAGCTCCACCCACCAGCGCCAGAATAGACAGCACAACGGTTACGGTCGTATCTTTCGATTGCATCGCGTGTCTCCTCGAATGAGATGAATCAGCACTGAGCTTCAGTGCCCCACATGATTGTCGACTCCGTTCGCGGCCGGGCACGCCAAAGCCCGCAACTCACTTTCATGTTCCCGCACCACCTGCTTCGCCTGGGCGCGCGCCAGGCTCCACGTGCGCCAATCGTTTTCTCCTGGCGTAGCCCACCGATTCAGGATGCGCGTTGACAACTTACAGCGATCGTCGGAGTTCAAGGCCGATGGACCAAGATGAGGGAGCGCTTGTACCAGGGTGGGCACAGCGTCCGCGCTCAGCCAGCCCGCGTAACCCGCGTCAAATTTGCGGCCTTCGAGGGCGCGAGAAGTGTTCGTACGTGCAATGAGCGCATCCGGATTGAGCACTTGGAGTGCGGCGATCAGCACGTAACCGGCAATCATTGCCCCGAACGCAAACGGTTTTCTGTTGCCGCGCAACACAGTGAAGCCGAACCAGATAAAAACCACAGCGAGCCAGCCCATAAACGCGGTTGTATACAATCGTAATTCCGTGAGGCCAAATTCCACCTCATAAAGCCTCATGCGTTGAAGCGCCGAGGCCATGATGACGAACAGAAGCGGGATTTGCGCTCCTGCCAGCACACGAAAAATGCGTTCGTGGGTTGGGTTGTCTTTGCGCAACAGCCAGTGGACGACAAGCAGGAGGGGCAGCACCAGCGCGGCGACTGCCACCAGCTCAAAGAAACCACGGCGCGCGTAGTCCGCGTAAGTCAGCCCAGTCGTCTTCATCACCAGCTCTGAGCCACCGAAGAAATATCGCAATTGAACGAGTACAAAAGCAAAAAATA
>Ga0209166_10003253_pt1 | contig 11818 bp, 14 predicted proteins | sample Coa_R1_3_FD_187151 | JGI IMG/M metagenome (GOLD analysis project Ga0209166, IMG submission 187151) | Surface soil microbial communities from Centralia Pennsylvania, which are recovering from an underground coalmine fire - Coalmine... | ecosystem: Environmental > Terrestrial > Soil >... | reverse complement strand
AGATTTTCGAGCAGCAGACTCTTGCGAGATGAAAGGAGGCGCGTGATGGCTCCGGTCCAGAGCCAGAATAGATCGAACATGGCGTGGTGTAATGATAAACGCTTAGACCTAAAGCTCTGATTCTAAAACGCAGATCGATTTTGGCGAACGACATGGGTCTCAGTAAACCCGCCAATGGTCTGTGCAGGACAATTTGCTGCCGAGCCAAAGATCTCCCACGAGGTTCCATTGAAACTATGGGGCGCGCCGGAAGAGTCGGTGTAGGTCCAGTTTTGGTAATAGGTGATCTGGCCCCAGGGCCGGCCTCCCTGGAAGCAATAGGGTTGCGTTGTTGTCGTGTATGTCAGTTGACCTGCAGGCCAGTTAGCCCAGGAGAGGTTTGAGGAAATGATGGTGGCGAAAAGCAGGATGGAAAAGCATATCCGATTCACAATGACCTCCTAGAAAAGTCCGTCGTGCTGACCGGGCATCGGAAAGCGAATAAGTACCGCACGCAACTCTTTGGATCTCGTCGCAGCGGGCGGAAAATATATCCACAGGTTCGCCACTGTCAAGGTTGGGATGTTAAAAGTCGTTAAAAATCAATTTACTAGAAAGTCCCGCTTTGGGAAATAATCCCGTTTTAGGTCAGCCATGCGGAAATCAAAAAGGCGACTCACTATTCGCCTTCACGGAACTCCTCGAAGAATTCCGCAATGAGTGCCCGCTTGTTTTTATCAGGAGGAACAAACTCAAATCCATATCTAAAATTCTTTTTGTAAACTGGCCTCGCTTGTACACGGAGTGGTTTGCGTCCTGTGAGCGGCAGCTCAATTATCATGTTCCAGCCTAGCGGCAACTTATGTTCCACGATTGCTCCGAAACCGCGCCGACCGTAGTCAACACATTCACCCAGGATCCGGCGCCCCTCAAACTCTATAGCGACAAAACAATCGACGGGAACGCGGTCGGAATGCCGCCTTTCCTGAATCTGCTGAGGAGAAACCAACTCGCGGAGACTGACTACATCCAATGGAACCAATTCCAACCAATTTGAGCTAACACGCTCAATCGTGCCTGGCGTGTCATCAAATTCAACTCCATATCCCGCGTACCGCTGCTTGTCCCTAACAATTCCAGTTCTACCTTTGAACTTGGCGGGGGCGTTTTCCCGCGTAGCCTGCACTCGCGCTCCCTCTTCAAATTTCCTACGCGTCATGGCTGGAATTGTGCACTGCTAACACGGCATAGCACAAGTACGTTTTGAGGTGTGTAACCACAAGCGATATGCTCGAACTGCTTCATAAACTGCTGGTGCAGCAGTCGCCGAATGCAACCGCAGGATAAATTTCAGAAACCGATTTGCACAAGCTGCGCGAGATTCGGAAGGGGAGGCACTGTGGATCTACAACTCGTTACGAACGTAATTTGCGGGAACGATCCAATAATAGCTAACATCTGCACCGTCCATTACAAACGTTGGGCCTGCTCGAAAGCGAAAAGCGTTTGCACAGCGGAGTTAGTCCTACATGCCTACAGTTTCGGAAAATCAGTTTGTGAAGCCTGAAACAGACCCTCGCCAATTAACCAAGAGAAAATTTGATCCTAAAGTTGGGATGATAGGCCTGACATGGGCGCAAGAGGCGCTGTTTGAAGATTGCTGCAAGCAGTTTCGTATTCAAGCGATATCGGTTTCCGGTGCGATCAGTCTGCAGTTACAGCAAGAAAAGTTTGACGGTATTGTGCTCGCCCTCGCTGGAAATGCCGCGGAAGTCCTGCAGACGGCGCGAACCTCACCTTCCAACCGGCGGTTGCTGATCTTTGCCGTATGCAAGAATCGAAAGGATGTTCTGCCCTATACGCAATATGGCATCAACGCCACAATGGAGGAACCGCTGGATCGCCAGGCGGTCCTCAAATTGGTCAGAGCAACCTATCCCTTGATCCTGAATGAGTTTCGCAAATACATCCGCATCCCTCTCGTGCTCCAGGTTCAAGTGGGTACAAACACCACGACTCACACAGGGTCTTCGTGTGAACTCAGTGCTGGCGGAATGTCACTAGTGATTCCTTCAGCTAGGCTTCCTATCGGAGAGGCTTGCTCATTAACATTCTGCTTACCATCGTTGGCGACGATCCACATAAGCGCGAGCGTCTGCTGGATACGCGACTCTGGGCATACTTTGGGGCTAAAGTTCTCCGAAGGACAAGAAGGTCGCCTACAGGTCAAGAAATGGATCGATGAATACTTGGGAATCAAATAGTACAGAGTGACAGCGACGGGTAGGCTCACTGGGCCCAAGCCAGTGTACCAACGAACACTGAAATATATGTCTCGCTCGCGGTCCAATTTGGCATCAACCAGCTGATTGATGCCCGCGCCTTGGTGTCGCTGTTCCCGAAACGTTCCGCATTTTTCTGTCCTCCCGTTTTAGTCTCTTGACTCGTAGCGACAAGATTGCCCAGGCGTCTGGCGGGTGTCCAACTACCCACCATCCAAAGACCAAACTCAGCCACAAAATCGCCTAGATACTAGGCAAACAGACCAAGCGGTTGGCCACGGTTGTTTCACCGACATCGATACCGAGCTTGAGCAATTCGCCGTGAATGCGCGGAGCACCCCAACCTGGATTCGCTAAGCTCATCTTTCGTATGAGATTGCCGATGTCGTGGGACGTACAGGGTCGGCCTTGGCGTCCTCGGCTCTTCCAGGTCCAATACAGTCGGAACCCTTTGCGGTTCCACGCAATGACAGTGTCTGCCTTCATGATCCGGACATGAGAGCGCCAGCCTTTGCCACAAACCAGAAAACCACACCCAGAAGACTCGGTCAATGGCGTGAAACCGCACCCGTCGGCCTTGCGTGGAACGCTGCAGCACGAGAAGCTGATGGCGCAAGGCCAGGATCTCAGCTTGCAACGCAGCACGGGAGCGAAGTGAGCTCCGCAGAGAAGAAAAAAGAAGGCGCAAGATCGTCAACATGGGAGACGCGACAGATTACACGGTCAGGGCGGTAAGGTCAATCGCATCAGTCAGAACCGAGTTTTCGTTAGGTAGAATCAAAGTTTTTTAGCCTTCATCATCGCGGTTTGATGGTCCGCTGTAAGACGATCACAGGCGAAATGCTGGCGGCGAAATTCGTATCACCCTGATAAACCGCGCTGAGGGCGTGCAGCCCCCTCTGCAACGTCGGCGTGGTGTTGGGACGGAAGCTGAAGGTAGCTATTCCAGAGGCATTGAGAGTGGCAGTCCCCAAACTGGTGGTGCCGTCATACAAAGTCACGGTTTCACCGGTTGTGCTGCCTGCACCGGGCGCGATGGTCGCAGTAAACACGATTGGTTGAGCGTAGATTCGGAAGCTCGCAACCGGCGATGGAAAGTCGGAGGCAAGAGTGGCAGCGGTATTGGTTTGAGTCGCCGATTTTACAATCTCGTCCACGGGAGAGGATGTGCTGCCGGCGTATAGGGAATCTCCCGAATAGACGGCCACAATCGAGTGTGCGCCTTGTGCGAGCAAGGGAGACGTAACCGAGGGTGGCAAATTTACCGTTAGAGAGGCAACACCAGCCGTGAGGCTTACCGCCCCAAGGCTGGCGCCAAAGTCGAAGAAGTTCACCGTGCCTGTGGGTGTACCAACTGCGCCGGTCACAGTTGCGGTGAACGTGACGGTAGTATCGGTCCCAATCACAGCGGGGCTCTTGGACGTTACCAGCGCAGTGTTGGATAGGTTCTTACTTGTCACCTGTTGTTGGACGACATTCGAGGTGCTGCCCGCGTGAATAGCATCGCCGGCATACACTGCGGTCATGCTGTGAACGCCCGCGCTCAATGCGGAAGTACTTAAGCTTGCCACTCCACTCGCATTCAATGCCACTGGTGCGCCCAATTGCGTAACCCCATCGAAGAAAGTCACGTTTCCAGTTGGCGTGCCGACGCTGGTTGTCACCGTGGCTGTGAAGGTCACCGATTGCAAAATCAGCGACGGATTCATACTCGAGACCAAGGAGGTCGTGGTTGGCGCCGGCGCCGTGAAGCTGACGTTGTCGAAAGTCGAGGTGTTCAACGAAGCGGCAACATTCGAGGTTACGGCCAGACCCGCCAGCACCGGCGCAGCCATGCTCACGCTGACCTGTCCTAATTGCGTCCAGTTGGCTCCGTCGGGCGAGGTGTAGCCGGTAAAGGTCGAGCCCGACCGCACCAGCTTCACCCAGTACGGCGTTACGGGTCCGGCGGTGTTGCCTGCCTGCGCCGCAGAGGCGCCCGCCGCATTGCGATACTGCATGACGGCGCCATTCGAGGGCGTCAGGTAAACCGCCACAAAGGCATCATTGGCCGACCCGCTGGCGCGGAACATTACTCCCGCCTTCGCCCCACCCGCCATGTTTTGCTGGCTCGCCACGCGCGCCACCAGCGTGCCGTCGCCACTCCAGGATTCTGAGAGGTAGTTGAATTGATCTGAGCCGCCCAAGATACCGCTACCCCCGGCCTTGATCTTGAAGGTGCCATAGGCGAAACTGCCGTCGCCCACCAGCATCGGATTGCCTATGTCTGCGTCGGAAAAACCCGCAGGCAGAGCATGGGTATAGTTCCAATGCTTGGCCCAGAGGATGCTCATGGTGATGTCCGTGCTCCCCGGCTGCCGCCCGCTGCTCAGGTCGGCATTGGCCCCCAACTGATACAAAGAACTGTTGAAGGGCGTCAGGAACAGATGGCCGGGAAATAAGTAGTTGGTCGTGTTCGTATTGCAGCAGCGGTCGATAAAGCTGGCCCATACCCCGGGCGAAATCATGGTCTCGTGCACCAGCGTGTCGGCGTAGGTGTTCATGTTCTGCCGCGTGATGCTGCTGTAATAGCCCGCCCGCCAGGCATAGGTCAGCCCCCACATGTCGTATTGCGCGTGCCCGGTCGATTCCTGCGTCAGATGGCCGCTCTCATCCCCGAAGTTGCCGTAGCCCCAGTCGTACACCGCGGTTCCATCCGGCGCGGTCAGCGGCTGCGCGTTCTGCACAAACAGATTGACCCAGTTCACCGTCACCTGCTTGTACAGCGAGGCTTTGCTGGGATTGTCCCCCAGCAGCTCATGAATCTGGCCCAGAATCTGGTAGGCGTGCAGGAACATCATGCCCCGGTTCCAGGCATTGACGTTCCCATTGCAGGCCAGCGTGGTGTAGGCCGACGAGCTGGGATGCTGGATGAACGCGGTCGTGCTATTGAGGAAGTTGGCGTTGAAGTACTCATCCATGGTGAATTCCAGCATGGACTCATAGGTTTTGGCCCGGTCCAGATAGGTGACCCCGTAGCCGTTGGGGTTGCCGTCAGGCACCGTCTGGTTCCAGATCGCGGGTGTACTCACGATGTTGTAGGCGGTCTCGGCCATGTGGCCGACGGTGTCGCCGACCTCCGAGGCTGCATACCCGGGACAGGTCACCGTGGGCGCATCCGGGGGCCAGATGGCATCGACCTTCCCCGTCCACATAACCCGTCCGTCACCCGCGGGCAGATCGTTGCGATGCGCCAGCCAAGCCTCGGTCCAGGTGATGGCCAGATTCATTAACTGCATCTGCTCGCTGCTCAGACTGGGATTGTCGCGGGTGATCCGATAGAGCCGGTTCATCGCCCGGAGCTCCTGGCCCCCAGTGCCATCTGCAAGATAGTTGTGCAGCGTATTGTTGCCGTTGTAGGACCATTCTGAGGTGGGAATGGTCACACCCGAGATCGTAGTAATAAAGGTATCCACCTCGCGCTGGGTGACATCGCCGTTAAGGCTGTCAATCACGTACTGCGCATGCAGGTCGGGACACGGGCTCAGCACTATCCATGATAGTGCCACCACGACCATCAGGGTTTGCTTTCTCATGCAGACAGGTCTCCTAAAGATCTTGAGATCTCTCCTATCTCCCTATTCACTAGCTTTTAAAATAGGTGCCTAAACATTTCGAGTCCTGGTTGGCCAATTGGGGGTAAATGGACCCAGGATTCCACAAGATTAAGATTTGGCTCTTGCGGATCTTGAGGCAAGCGTCAGCCAGTTAAAACCATACCGCAGATAGTTTCCGTTGCGCAATGCTAATCTCGGAGACTCTCAGAGACTCGCCCCGACTGCACCTTGGCCTAACTCTCATGTATTCAGATAGTTCCCTGTCATAGGGTCAGCATAAAAAAAAAGTTCTTAAATCGTTCGCTAGCCCCGTGTCCTCCGCAAAAACCTCGTCGGCAATCTAACTGACGTAGAATCAGTAGATTGACCGTTGACATGTTTTGTTCCAAGTTGACGGCTTTTTCGGCTTTCTGGAACTCAAAGGCGTATCCGATTTACCACAAACGGGCGAGAAATTCACCTTCCCGCCATGCCGCCCCGCATGGGATTCTGATTGTGCATGTCACCGTCGCGGGCAATTTTCCGAATCCTTATGCCAGAATCTGCTGCGTGAGGGCTCTACGCTTTTTAGGCTTGATGGTCAGCGCAAAAGCCTCGCTGGCTGCAGAGGTTCTGTTCTTACGCAAGCAGTTGGCGTTTTATCAGGAGCGTAAGGTCAAACCACGCCGGTTCGACGATTCCGCACGCCTCTCGATGCTGGTTTTGGCCAAACTCTTCGACTGGAAAGATGCCCTGGTGAACGTGAAGCCGGAGACGTTCCTTGGCTGGCATAAGGAAGCATTCCGTTTGTTCTGGCGCTGGAAATCGCGAGGCGGAAGACCACAACAGGAAGAACTCGTTATTCGTTGGCAACCCGCGTGGCGGCCAAACCGCTGCCATCCTGGCCAGCTTGGCCCAGGGGCAACGCCGAATTGAAACGCTGACGGAAGGAGATGTTCCCTGATGTATCCAATGGCGACAGGCGGTTTGTTTTCTAGTTCCTCAGCAGTGTGCTGAGACCATGAAGGATGAGGAGCAAACTGAATGGGAGCAAACCACAGACTCTCGTGTAAGTACACGTCAATCTTGCCACCGTCTTGCGGCCAATACTCAAGCCTTTCAATTGCTCTCCAGGGCGCAAAACGCATGCGCACATAGTGCCTGTAGTGAATACCTTCTGCATCGATAAAACCGTACGCTGGAATGTTGAAAAAAGTTTTTATGAAAACAGCTCTGAGTCCAGGGAAAAGGAGTCGGCTCGCCAGTATAGCCAACATCGAAAACGTCACGATGGCTGCAAACTCAGCGTCTTTTCCGAAGTAGTAGTACAAAGCCAGATAACCCCCAAAACAGAGGCCGGGACAGAGGGCAATTGAAATGAAAAGACGAAAACTCCAAAGAAGTTGAGAACCTATGGGGTAGACATGAGAGCCTATCGTTATTGAAGAGTTCACAATCTCACAAGATAGCTATTTCCTTCATACTTTGGCAAGAGGGGATTCGTTTATCGCTCACCTTGTTGAGGTGTCTGCTTGCGAATCACCCCAGTTCTTTGCGCTTTCATGACGCTCGAGTGCTTCATTCTCAAGGCTCAGAACTTGAGCAGCGCGTCACCTGTACCAGCTCCGCTGGTTTTGGCCAGGCCCGAATCGACGGCAAGCAGAACCGCTATGGCATTCTTCTCCGCGCCTCAGCCCAGACCCTACGTACCATCGCCGCCGATCCTAGGAGTTACTAAGGCGGGGAACCTACCATTTTAAGCGGAATGAGAAGGGCGAATGGCAGGTTAGTGGGTACACGAAGGCGTACGACTTTAAGGACGAGAAAGAGCATGACTGCAAGGTTGCTCAATCCGCCACACAGCCGACCAATTGAACGCTGCGGATTTGCTGCTCTCGAGACTCGGAGGAGACGATGAAAACGCCGACTGATGCCAGTGTGAGGAACTACACGTGGGATTTCAGCGACCGGCTGAGGCAGGTTCCAGCACCAGCAGCGAGGATCGTGTTCAGCTCTTTTGATTCCAAAGGAGAATTGACACAGATCACCGATCCATTGGGAAATCCTACCACGCTCACCCACACGCAGGCGGGTCTGATCACAGCATCAAAGACCGGTGTGGTTTGCCTACTCGCGGACCGCAAGGGCGAACAGCCCGAACAACATCTGTGCACGTTTCAAGGGGCACTGCAGGCCGATGCCTATGCCGGGTTCAATCAGATCTATAAGGAAGTAAGCGATACGTGAAAAGCAGGTCGAGAAGAAAGCGCATGCCTGAATGAAGATGTCTCGTTGAGGAACATGCACCACGTTTCTGGTGTCTAAGCAAATAGAGATGCAATCCAAGATCATATCTGTACTGCTTTTTCTGGCTGCAGCAGGGAGCATTGCGTATGTCTTGCTGAAGCTACCGTTTGGTTTGTCTTGGAGCGAAGATCCATACTTCGTTGCTGCCAGCATGACTCCTCTGTTTTTTCTTTTTGCCGGGGTGCTCGTTTTCTTCAGACCGCGCTTCAGCTACGGCACGGGGCTTATCGCCGGGTTTATCGCATTGCCATGGTTCTTTTGGACGGAATTTGTCAATTTCAAGATCATTAATTCCTGGATCGCTCTCAATTTCTACGATCACCCTGAATTTGGCGGTTCGGTTGTTTTTTCCAAATTCAAGATCCTGGCAGTCGCCTGCACGGTGGTTGTCATTGTGCTCTGCGCCTTGCGCCTGCTGCCTGCCCGTTGGAAGCTGCGCAACTTGCCGATCTATCAGCGCACATGGCCGGCGTTTGCAGTTTGCCTGCTCGTGCTTGCAGTATGGTTTTGCTGTGCTGCGACGCCCTATAGAATTCCGGTGATTGTCGACGGGACTTGGCCAGACCTGGCAATCCTACGTGTCGAAAAGCAAGGGCTGCAGTTCCATGAGACAACGATCAGCGTCTGGCACGACCGGACCTTTCTTATTTCACACAATAATCGCAAGCTTTTGCACTATCGCTTCGCTGAGAGTAATTTCCAGGGAATACTGCCGGAAACGACGTATCAAAAAGCGCTGGCATTTTCGCAGTCGCCCGGATTCAAGAACCTACACACCGCGTCTCCCAAACCATTGCGCACCTGGAATGCGGAAGGATGGTACGTGCGCAATGACAGCTCAATGGTTTTAACCTTCACCAGCGAGTACGGCACAAAGCCGCCCAAGGAGCTGACGGATCTGTTCCAGGAAATCAAAGCGTCCGCACCCACGGGAGACTGGACGCAGGGAGGCCTCAGGGACGTCTGCTTGGGCTTCTGTTACGATCCGACAGCAGGACTGGGCATCGTGTTTGTCAACGAAAGGTGCCGGACGGACACAAATGGCACTCGCTGCGAGTAGACGTTGCTCTTTCCGACAAGAGCTGCGTGAGATAAAACTGCGGGTCGATAGCGTGTCGGCGGCAGGTGCTGGTTAAGCTGGCCAAGATCGCCGCCGTTTCGCCTCCGCGCTGGTTACCCACGAATAGCGAGTTGTTTCTGTTATGAAAAGATCTGCATAATCGCAAGAATTTTGTGAGCGGTACCTCAACCTCAGTGTTTACGGTACTAAGGATATGTGCTTTGCTGAGCGGCCAATCGCTGGGCCTGGCGAAGCTTCCACTGGTCCGGTAGCCATGCTGGCGGTCATAAACGCGGTCGACTCACGCACATTCCCTGGATAGCAATTCAGAAATGCGACATGTCAGGCCGCTTATGGGCAAAATGGAAATCACTCGGCACCGGCTCAACCATTTTTAAAAACAGGAACTTAGGACCAAATGTTTTAAATTGAAACTAAAGTTCATTCTGGGAAAATCACGTCCACTATGTGATTGCCATCACATGGCGATTCTTGGGCGCTACCTCAACATTAGATCAGGGCCCAACAAAGTGGAACTTAGGATGTCAACAGAGCCAGATGACCGGTAGTGGGTCAGTTTGGTCCGCCACAGATCAGCCGCGTTCTTCTTGTTCAACGAACGCAGCTCTTTCTTGGCGGCAACAATTGCAGCCTTCTCAGTCGGACTTTGGCTGCAACAAATTACGTCAACACAGCCGATCCGCTGGATCACGTAATGCCACACCGCTGGGATCTTCAGGGTGTCGCGCACGAGCTCTGCACGGAAAGCTCCTTCACAGATTTGCAGTTGTCGATACCTGAGCAATTCGGCGACTGCTTCCAGCAGCTTTTCCGGCCCTTCGGATTTACTTCGTCAATTCCATTCTCAACAAGAGTTGACACGAAGATTGGCTTTGCTGGTGCGTATGCCGCCGCGTTCTCGATGGTCATGCGGCCTCTCTTTAATGTAGAACTGCCGGTGTTGGGTGTTCCTGCCCGTCAGGTAAGCGTCCCCCCTTTCAACGTGATAACGGTGTTTCCGCCCCCGGTATCGACACCGCTGGATTTTGCTTCCATCTTCTTTTTACTCCGTCTTTGAAGGTAAAGCTTCTGCCCAACGCAGCAATCTCGCCTTTTGTCACTGCAGGTGGAGGGTTTGCGCATTTTAGCTCGAGCACCCTGAGTGCAGCCCTCGACAAAAGCGCGATCACGAGCACGAGCAACATGACAGGGGCGTTTCAAATAGGCGGGGGCCTGGATATCAAGACACCCATCCCGCACCTGGGATTTCGCGCCGAGATCCGCGAACTCCGGACGGGACAACATAAGTTTGATTTTGGAGCGAAGCTCGACCACCATCAGAACCTGTTCGCAGGAGGGGGAATCTTATTTCGCTTCTAAACAGCGATCATTTGCACAAGACCAGAATCCCGCGGTTGCAACCCCCGATCGGCAATGCACTTCGTCTTAGCCTTGGCGACTCTTGCCCAAACTCTGCCAATGGCTCTTTCCAGCAACCCGTGGTTCCCAAAAACTTAGTGACAAATCTGCTATAGAGCATTATTATTTCGAGCCGATTGAATTTTTAGGAAGATGCTGGATTACCAGCTTTTGCTCCTACTATGTGCTATATAGCGAGACATTCTCCTATTTTAAGGACTACGTTATGAAACGACATCTGCTAGAGGTTGGCATTGCCTGCGTTCTGCTGGTTGTAGTTTCGGTGAGCTTTGCGCAAAGCACACCCGCGTGGCAGCCCTGGACCGCGTACACCGTCGGGACATTGGTAACCTTCAATGGCACAACATATAAATGTCTCCAGAGCCATACCTCGCAGCCAGGATGGGAGCCGCCGAATGTTCCGGCGCTCTGGCAGCTTGTAACGAATGCATGCTCCGCAGTGCCGGGCGTTCCGAGCGGACTTAAAGCTTCTCCAATGATAGGCACAAGCACGAGCTTGAGCTGGTCGGCCTCGAGCGTTGGCACTAACTGCGGCGCTCCTGCGTACACGGTTTTTGAAAACGGTACCAGCATTGCCGGTAACCTCAATGGCACCAGCTTCGCGGTATCCGGATTGTCCGCATCGACTACGTATAATTTCACCGTCTCGGCAACCGACGCGGCAGGCACATCGGCGCAAAGCGCGGCCGTTACTGTGAATGGCTGTCAGGCGCCCATGATTCCTCCTGTGCCTACTGGATTGAAGGCCTCGGGAACAACAAGTACGAGCACAACTTTGAGCTGGTCGCCATCGAACGTAGGGAGCTGCGGCCCGGTGACCTACACGGTCTTTAGGAATGGAAGCACGGTCGTTAACAACCTGAGCAGCACCAGCTTCATGGCCACCGGGTTGTCACCGGCAACCACGTATAGATTTACGGTCGCAGCTTCGGATTCGGCCGGCGCCTCGGCACAGAGTGCGCCGCTTTCGGTTGCGACATCGCCGGCGTGCAACAGCGTGCCCGAAGCGGTCAGTGGGCTCACTGGCTCAGCCACACAGAACAGCGTAGCGCTGAATTGGAATGCTGCGAGCGTGGCCGCCAACTGCACCGTGACTGGCTACACCGTAAAGAACGTTACAACCGGCGCTGTAAGTAATGTCACAGGCACCAGCACTGTTCTCAGCGGATTGACGC
>Ga0209166_10003250_pt1 | contig 11829 bp, 10 predicted proteins | sample Coa_R1_3_FD_187151 | JGI IMG/M metagenome (GOLD analysis project Ga0209166, IMG submission 187151) | Surface soil microbial communities from Centralia Pennsylvania, which are recovering from an underground coalmine fire - Coalmine... | ecosystem: Environmental > Terrestrial > Soil >... | reverse complement strand
GTGGCCGAGCGCGGACAGTCCCTGGCCGACGACGTGGCACGGGTGGAGGCGGTCCGGGACGCGCTGGGCAGCGCCGGAGCGGTCCGGGTGGACGCGAACGGCGCGTGGGACGTGGGCCAGGCGCGGAAGGCGCTGCGGGCGCTGGGCGCGTTCGGCCTGGAATACGCCGAGCAGCCGTGTGCCACGCTCGCCGAGATGGCCGAGCTGCGCCGCACGGTGGACGTGCCGCTCGCCGCCGACGAGTCCATCCGCCGCGCCGAGGACCCGCTGACGGTGCGGGCCACCGGTTCCTGCGACATCGTCGTGCTCAAGGCCCAGCCGCTGGGCGGGGTGCGCGCGGCCCTGGCCGTGGCGGAGGCGTGCGGGCTGCCCGTCGTGGTGTCCAGCGCAATCGAGACCTCGGTGGGGCTGGCCGCGGGCGTCGCGTTCGCCGCCGCCCTTCCCGAGCTCCGCTACGCCTGCGGGCTGGCCACCATGAGCCTGCTGGACGGCGATGTCACCGGCGCGCCGCTGGCGGAACGGGCGGGCACGCTGCCGGTGGCGCGGCCCGCTGTCGATGCAGAACGCCTGGCGGCATACGAGACGGATCCCGCGCCGTGGCGCGCCCGTGCGCTGGCGGCCGCCGAGTACCTGGACCCGGCGTGAACCCGGCCACGGCGTTCGCGGCCACGCTGGTGGACGAACTGGCCAGGTGCGGGCTGGCCGAAGCCGTGCTGGCACCGGGATCCCGCAGCGCGCCGCTGGCCCTGGCGCTGTGGGAGCGCGCCGCGCAGGGTTCCGGGGCCGGCCTCCGGCTGCATGTGCGGATCGACGAGCGGTCCGCCTCGTTTCTCGCGCTCGGGCTCGCCAAGGTGAGCCGTCGGCCGGTCGCGCTGGTGTGCACCTCCGGGACCGCGGCGGCGCACTTCCACGCGGCGGTGATCGAGGCAAGCGAAGCCGGGGTACCGCTGCTGGTGCTCACCGCCGACCGGCCGCCCGAGCTACGCGGGACCGGCGCGAACCAGGCGATCGACCAGGTCAAGCTGTACGGGGACGCGGTGCGCTGGTTCTGCGAGGCCGGCGTGCCCGAGGCACGGCCGGGGATGAACGCCTACTGGCGGTCGCTTGCCTGCCGGGCCTGGGCCACCGCCGCGGGGGCGGACGGCGGGTTCCCCGGGCCGGTGCACCTCAACCTCCCGCTCCGCGAGCCCCTGGTGCCCGGCCTCCCCGATGCCACCGGCGAGGCGGCGGGCGGCTGGCCCGAGCCGCTGGACGGCCGCCTGGGCGAGGCCCCCTGGACGAGGTTCCCCGGTGCCTCCCAGGTTGCAGGCTTGCCGCTGGTGGCAGAGCCCCCGTCAAAGAATGTGGGTGCTGTGCCAGCCACCACAGACGGGGTGCTGGAACTGCCGTGGACCGAACGTGGCGTGATCATCTGCGGGGACGGCTGCACCGATCCGGCCGCGCTGCTGCGGCTCGCCGAACAGGCCGGCTGGCCGGTACTCGCCGAGCCCTCGTCCGGCGCGCGGTCCGGGCCGATGAGCCTGCCCGCCTACCAGTACCTGCTGGATTCGCCCGAGTTCGTGGCGGCGCACCGGCCGGAGGTCATCGTGTCGGCCGGGCGTCCGGGGCTGTCCCGGGCGCAGCTCGGCTACCTGAGGTCGGCCGGGCCGGCCCGGCACGTGGTGGTCGCACAGGGTCCGGGGCACTGGGCCGACCCGGTGCGCGGAGCCACCGACGTGGTGCCCGCGGTCCGGCTGGCGGCGCCCAGGGCCGGGTCCGGTGCCGGCCCCGGGGCCGGGGCGGGGCCGTGCGCCGGCGAGACGCCGTGGCTGGCCTCGTGGCGCGCGGCCGACGCGGCGGCCGGTGCCGCGGCGGCCGCCATCCTCGATGTCGCCCAGGGCCTCTCCGAGCCGCGGCTCGCCCGGGACCTGGCGGCGGCCCTGCCGGACGGCGCCCTGCTGTGGGCGGCCTCCAGCCTGCCGATCCGGGACCTGGACCAGCAGATGGCGCCGCGGGCCGGGCTGACGGTGCTGGCCAGCCGGGGCACCAGCGGGATCGACGGGATGGTCTCCGCGGCAGCCGGTGCCGCGCTCGCGCACCAGCGTGCCGGCGGTGGTCCCGCCGCCGCCCTGCTGGGTGACCTCGCCTTCCTGCACGACGCCCCGGGCCTGTTCGCCGGGCCCGGGGAGCCGCGGCCCGACCTGGTTCTCGTCGTGGCCAACAACGACGGCGGCGGCATCTTTTCACTGCTGGAACAGGCCGAGCACGGCGGGCCGTTCGAGCGGGTGTTCGGCACCCCGCACGGGGCCGGGCTGGGCAGTCTGGCGGCCGCGGCGGGCCTGCCAGCCGTCATCGTGGACCTGGCCTGCGACCTTCCCGGCGCGCTGGGCGGCGGCGGCATCCGCGTGGTGGAGGTGCGCACCAGCCGGGAGGCCGGTGCGGCGTTGCGCCGCGAGCTGCGGGCCGCCTGCACGGCCGCGGCGGCGGCCGCCGGATAACGGGCCAGGGGGCGGGACCCTCAGGCTTCCAGCGCGAACTGCATGACGGCGAACTTGGCCTGGGTTTCGGCAAGCTCGGCTGCCGGGTCGGAGCCGGCGACGATGCCGCAGCCCGCGAACAGCCGGGCGCGGCGGCCGTCCACCTCGGCGCAGCGCAGCGCGATGCCCCACTCCCCGTTGCCGCGGGCGTCGACCCAGCCGACCGGTCCCGCGTACCGGCCGCGATCCATCGCCTCCAGGTCGCGGATCAGTTCCATGGCCGCCTCGGCCGGGGTGCCGCACACGGCAGGGGTGTAGTGCAGGGCGTCGGCGAGCGCCAGCACGGAGTTGTCGGCGCCCGCCTGACCGCCCTTGAGCCGGCCGGTGATCCAGGTGGCCAGGTGCTGCACGTTGGCGAAGCGCATCAGCGACGGGCCGGGCTCCACGTCGAGCCGGTCGCAGCGGGCAGCGAGCACGGACCGCACGCCCACCACGGCGTACTCGTGCTCCTCGCGCTCCTTGGCCGAGGCCAGAAGCGCAGCCCCCAGCCTGGCGTCCTCGGCGGCGTCCTGGCTGCGCGGCGCGGTCCCGCCCAGGACCAGCGAGCTGACCTCGTCGTCCTGGCGCCGGATCAGCAGTTCCGGGGTGGCCCCGATCAGGTTCGCGCAGGCGAACGTGTAGCAGTCGTCGTACCGGTCGGTCAGCCGCCGCAGGATGACCCGGATGTCGAGGTCGCGGGCGGCGGTCGCGTGCAGGTCGCGGGCCAGCACCACCTTGCTGAGCTGGCCCGCCCGGATGCGCCGGACCGCGGTGGCGACCGCGCGCTCCCAGTCGGGCGCGGTCAGGCTGCCATCGTGCCAGCGGATCTCCGCAGGCGCGGTCAGCTGCGCTGGCGCGTGGCCCGGCCCGCCCGGCCCGCCTGGCCCGCCTGGCTGGCCTGGGGCCGGCCACGACGGCGCGGCGGCCAGCTGGGGCGCGGCGCCCTGCGGGCGGATCGTGGTGAGCCAGGCCCTGCCGTTGCGACGGCCGACGATCGTCTCCGGCACCACCAGCACCGAGCCGTCGGACGCGGAATCGAAGGTGAAGCTGCCGAACGCGACCGGCCCACAGCCAGGCTCGGCTACCTGGTCGTCGACCTCGGCGCCGTCGAAGAGTTCGCGGAGCCACTTCTCGCCGGCGGTGAACCTGTCCTCGCCCGCGGGGAGCGTCACCCGGGCCGCCTCGCCCCACCCGGCCAGGCCATCGCCGTGCCGGATCCAGGCCACGCCCGCGGGCTCCGGGAGCAGGGCCACCAGGTCACCGGGGTCGGCGATCTCGACGGTGCGCACGGCAAGCCGTTCCGGCGCCTGCCTGCCGTCGACGCCCTGGGGGAGTGCCACGCCAGACAACTCTACGTGGGCGCCGCCGCTGCCTGGCCGGCGGGGAGCGGCCCGGGATCGCGCGCGCCGCCGCCCGGGGCCGTCGGTCCCGGTGCACCAGGGGGAGGTGCGGTCGTTCGGTCCCTGGTATGTACACGATGTGATCAACGCCTCAGTGCAGCCCGCGGTGAGTGTGCCTACTCGCCGCCCCTGGTGAGCATGCGGCTGCCACAGGCCGGCTACGGCCTTCGGGTGATCGTGATGTGCGTGGCGGGCTACACGTCCAGCCTGGCGGCGGCCTCCCTGCAGAACCTCGGGGTGGCCGGGGCGACGGACCTGGCGGGCGGGTTCCGCGCCTGGCAGCGGGCCGGCCCGCCGGTCATTCCCGGCGTGGTCGCGGGCTCGCCGGCTGGCTAGAGCAGCGTGAGCTGCTGCGGCACGGGAGGATCAGCCGGCCGCTCGGCGGGAGCGGCGAACCGCCGCGGCCCGCCGCGCCGCGCGCCGCTGGGTGCACCGCGCCCGACGCCGTAGCGCCGGGCCAGCGCCCGGACCTGCTCGGTGATCTGCTGCTGGTAGGCCGCCGGGGCGTAGGCACCGCGCCCGTAGAGGCCCCGGTAGCGGGGCACCAGGTCCGGGTGGGCCTCGCCGAGCCAGTGGAAGAACCATTCCCGCGCCCCGGGCCGCAGGTGCAGCACGATCGGGGTGACCGAGGTGGCGCCGGCCTGCGCGATCTGCCGGACGGTGGCGCCCAGTTGCGCGGCGGAGTCGGACAGGAACGGCACGACCGGGCCCATCAGCACCGCGCAGGGCAGGCCCGCGGCGGTGAACGCGGCGCACACCCCGAGCCGCCGCTGCGGGCTGGGCGTGCCCGGCTCCAGTTCCCGCCACAGCCCCGTCTCCGTGCAGCCCACGGAGACGGCGAGTCCTACGTCGGTGACGTCTGCGGCCGCGCCGATCAGCTCCAGATCGCGCAGGATCAGCGTGCCCTTGGTCAGGATCGAGAACGGGTTGGCCGTGTCGCGCAGCGCGGCGAGGATGCCCGGCATGAGCCGGTAGCGTCCCTCGGCCCGCTGGTAGCAGTCAACGTTGGTACCCATGGCGATGTGCTCGCCGCGCCAGCGCGGCGCGGCCAGTTCCTTGCGCACCAGGTCCGGCGCGTTGATCTTGACCACGATCTTGGAGTCGAAGTCGTGGCCGGAGTCCAGGTCCAGGTAAGTGTGCGAGTTCCGGGCGAAGCAGTTGTGGCTCACCACGCCGTTGGCGACGAAGTCGCCGGTCCCGGTGGTGATGTCGAACATCGGCAGGTCCAGCCCGAGCGGCTCGATCGACGCCACCTTCAGCTTGGCGCCGCTCTTGATCGCCACGCCGTCGACGGCGCGCTTGCGGGTGATCGCCGGGTCAGTAGTGTGGAAGAACCTGAGCCCCTCCCTCAGCCCGCCGCGCAGCCGGAGATGGGTCAGGCCGTTAACCCTGCCGCTGGGCTCGGTGGCGACGCCGAAGCCCAGCGCGGCCATGCTTGCGATGGTCCAGCCGACGATCGCGCGGTCGGTGCTGGACAGGCGCAGGATGCCCCGGCGGTAGCTGCCTTCGGCATCGAAGGTTCCGGCCAGAAATCCCTTCTGCCAATCGGTGCTCGGTGAACTGGGCCAGCGGATCAGCCGCTCGATAAACCGGACCTGGTCGCGGGCCGCGGTACGGATGGCCGTCATGCGCCGTCGCGCCTCAGTAGCCTCCGCGAACGTGAACCCGGCCGTGGTGATGCCAACCTGCGCCAGGTAGTCACGCGTCCGGTCCAGAGCTTCCTGGTCAGCCAGGGCCAGCCTGAACAAGCAGACGCGACCGCCCCCGCCGCCAGTGCGCTCGTAGGCATACTCCCCGAGATGCCCGCCGCCGCGGATCATGCCGCACAGGTAGCCGCGCCGGTAGCCGGGGGAGTCCTTGGGCGGCTCCGCGAACGCGCCGACGCCCATGAGCTTGCTGCCGATGGTCAGGTGCGGCCGACGGGACGCGCCTGACTCGGTGCCGGTGACGTGCTTCCAGCCGCGGCCGGTAAGGAACCGGTGGTCGCCACTGGCGACGAGCTGGGTACCGTCCTCCAGCGTGATCCGGTAGGCGGGCTTCACGGTCTGCCAGTGCGCTAGCACCGTCGTGGGAACGTAGCGCCGGCAGGATCCCCGCCGCACCGTGCCGTAGAGCTTGTCGCCTTCCCGCAGTTCGGCCAGTGCCCTGGTGCGGCCATCGGCCATCAGGATCGGCGTCTGCCCCCAGAGGCAATACCTGCATCCATGCGAGCAGCCCCTATAGGGGTTGATAGTCCAGCGGAACGGGACGCGGGAGGCGTCGGGCACCCGGTTGATGATCGACCGGGCCTGGACCTCGAAGAACGTCATGCCCCGGAACGCCGGCGTGTCGAAGGTCCGGGTGACCGCGCGCTGCTCGAACAGCGCCGGTGCCGGCTGCGCCGGAGGTGGTTCCCCGGCCTGTGAGTCGGTTCGCAGCGCATCCCAACGCATGTGAGGAAACTTAGAACACCCGTTCTGATCAGTCAAACACCAGTTCTAGCCTGTGGATAACGAGCAGAACGGCCGAACACCGCCACTATTGAGTGGCTGTACCAGGGCTAAAAATCTTGCTCATGGGGATACCGTGGGAAACAGGGCAATACGAGCGAGTCTGTAGATAAAGCGGCGCGGGGAGTGGAGGTGGCGGCCGTGGCTCTGTCTATGGAGGAGCAGCGCATCCTCGCGGAAATCGAGCAGGAGCTGGAACGCTCTGAGCCGGTGCTGGCCGCCTGCCTGACCATGTTCTCCCGCCCCGGCCGGGCCGGGCTGCTCCGCGTGCCAGGTGCGCGGTGCTGGCCGCCGCGGGTGCTGACCGTCGCGTCGGTGGTCGCCGTGATCATGCTCACCGTGCTGCCGGTGCTGATCTACGCGCTGGTGGCGCTGCGCGGGGCATCGCTGGACGGCCCGGCGGGCCATCCGACGGCCTCGGCCGCGCCGAATGCGGTGCAGCACCCAGTGATGACCGCGCCCGGGCAGCGCTGAGGCCGCCGCCGGGCCGGGTGGCTACGACCCGCGCCAGAGTTGCAGCAGGTATTGCTCCAGCCCGTCCAGCGTGTTACGGGCCTGCTGGAACTCGTCGCTGAGCGGGTCGAGCCCGCGCCGGAACAGGTCGCGGTAGCGGCGGGTGACCTCGGTGCGGTTGCGAGCGAACACGCGGACCACGTAGTCGCCGACGCCGCCGGTCAGCTTCAGGCTGTCCACGGCCTTGCCCGCGGTTCCCATGTCGATGCTGACCGCACCGCGCAGGTACAAGACGGCCTTGGCCTCGTCCTCCCACTTCTCGCCGAACGGGGGCGGGGCGGAGTCCCACTCTTCGAGAAGAAGGTGGGCGCTGACGATCTCCTGCAGGCTGGCCACCCACATCTGCTCGCGGGTAACGCTGATCAGTGCCCCTTCCGGCGGCAGCGGGCTTCCCGGGCCGTCCGGGTCCACGGTGGCATCATGCAGCCGGAACATTCGCCGATCCGGGAAGACAGGCATCTCCAGCCGGAGCAACCTTCGGCTCACACGTGCCCCCTTAAATGCTCTTTCCCCTCTAGCATGCTCCGTCCGCGCGGCCCGCAGCCCGGTATTCGTTGATAATCCACAAATGTGATTCTCACCTGCGCCCGCGCCGGGCCCGCGGCTGGGAGGGCGGCAGAGGGCGGTCAGGACAGCCGGGCGCGCACCTCGGCCCACAACTGGGCGTAGCCGCGGGAGGCTGCGCTGCGCGGGGCGAACGCGGTCACCGGCGCCCGCTGCACGGCCATCTGCTCGATCAGGGACAGCGCCGGGATCGCGGCGGCCGCAACGTCTGGGCGCTCGGCGGGCAGCCGTTCCGCGAGCTCCCGGTGCAGGCGCTTGCGCCGGTCGATCATCGAGGAAAATGCGAGCACCGCGGGCCGGTGCCCGTCCAGGTGGGCGATGAACCCGGTGAGCTGGTCCAGCGCGCGCAGTGACAGCGTGGTCGGGATGATCGGGGCCAGCACCAGGTCGGCGGCGTACAGGACAGCCTCGGACAGCAGCGAGATGCCCGGCGGGCAGTCGAGGAACACCACGTCGTAGGACGCGCCCAGCGGGCGGAGCAGGCGTGCCAGCCGCTGCGTGGGCTTCTTGGTGGTGTCCAGGATGAGGTCGAGGTTGCGGAAGGTGAAGTCGGCCGGGAGCAGGTCGAGCCCGTCGAAGTCGGTTCCCTTGACCGCCTTGTCCAGTTCCCCGCTGCCGCGGATCAGGGCGGTGCCGCCGCCTTTCACCCGGGGGCGCACCCGGAACAGGTAGCTGGCCGCGGCCTGGGGGTCCAGGTCGGCCAGCAGCACCCGCAACCCGTCCCCGGCGGCGAGGTGGCTGAGGTTGACCGCGGCGGCGGTCTTGCCAACCCCGCCCTTGATGTTGTACGTGGCGATGATCTTCATGGCTGCGCGCCCGCGGTCAGCGCGGCGAACCGGGCTCGCGCCTGAGGGCTGGCGAAGGCGGCGAACCGGCTGGAGAACTCGCTGCGGGCCTGCCGTTCCCGCTCGCCGACGTGGGCCGCGAGATCGCCCATGGCCAGCAGCGCGGTGGCCGGCACGCCTCCGGCGGCGAGCAGGTCCGCGGCGATCGCCCGGATCTCCTTCTGTTGCACCTGGCAATCCTGGTAGGTGCCCAGGCAGTCTTGCAGGCCTTTCAGCTCGCGCACCGCCCGCCGGTGCGCGGGCAGGTCGTGCAACGAGGCAAAGAACTCCAGGGCGTACCGCAGCTCCTTGCACCGCTTGCGCAGGTCATGAAGCATTTCCGGGGGGGAGTCGGCATTGATGGCACCGCCCCGGGCAAGGATGCGCCGGTGCGCCTTGCCGATGATGCCGGCGGCGGCGTGCGCCGCGTCCGGGCCCCGGCGGGGCGGGGCCATACCAGTCAGGGCGGCGCGCCAGGCCGCGGTCAGCGTGGTGAAGCGCGCCGAGCGCAGCGCGCGGGCCAGCCGGCGCTGCTCGGTGGCGCGGCGCGCCACCAGGTAGTCGTGGAACGGGGCCAGGTCGGCCGGGCTGGCGGAGGTCAGCCCGGCCGCGCCCGCGGCGAAGGTCAGCAGGTGCACGTCGAGGTCCCGGGTGGGCGTGGTGAGATCGCCCAGCCATTTGAACTGCGGCTGGTACCCGGCGGCCAGGCCGTCCGGCAGCAGGGCGGCGCCCAGCTTCAGGCCGGTCCTGGTCCGGCGCACCGCGATGCGCAGGTCGTGCAAAAACTCGGTGTCGATGTCGCGGACCGTGCCCGGGACGTTCGCCTCCAGCGTGCCGAGCAGTCGCAGCAGCACCGCGGCGAGCGCCGACCGGGCGGGCATCGAGGGGGCCAGTTCCACATCGATCTTGTTCGTGTACTCGCCAGCTGCCTGGCCCGCGGTGGCCAGGACCGCGTCCAGCGCCGGCACCGTCCCCGGGAACACGCCGGGCTGTGCGGCCAGGCACCGGGCGATCCGGCTGGCCTGGCCGTGATAGCCGCGCACGGCGGTGATCGAGAGCCGTGCGGGCGTACCCGCGGCCCGGCCTGCGGCCGGCGCGGCCGGGTGCAGCCGGTCCACGGTGAGCCAGGCCACCGTCTTGTCGTCGGCGTTGCACAGCCGGAACTCCGCCACGGTGCTCGCGGCCTTCGCCGCGGGCAGCAGCGCCCGTACCGAGGTGAGGCCGGTGAGCCGGTCCCGGAGCCGGCCGCTGGGCAGCGTCTCGGCCAGCGCCGGCCAGCGGGCCCCGTTCGCCGCCGCGGTGATCCGCTCGCCGGCCGTGCCGGACAGGACCAGTTCGGCCGGCCCGTGCCCGGTCACGCATTCCAGGGTGAGACCGGCCCGGTGCAGCCGCCAGTCGAAGGTGTCCAGCCAGGTGCGCCGCAAGGTGTGCGCCCGGCGGAAGGGCACCACGGAGTACCGCGGCGCGAGCGCCTCGCGGATGGCTTCGGCCGGCGGCCGTTCGGTGTCCGTATACGCGAAGTCGTGAGACTCCTCACTCACCGTTAACCTCCGCCCGAAACCTCCCCGCACGCACACTCGCGAACACAGCGTGGGCCGCCCGGGTTCCGCTGGCGTCAGTCTAAGTGCCGAGCGCTGTCCGTCTAGGGACCTATTTCCTGTTCTGTGCCGTTCGGCCGGGCCGTGCCTGGCTCCGGCGGCCGGTCCGTGCCCGGCGGGGAGGCCGCCGGTATACACCATCCGGGCGATCGACCGGGCGCGGCCGCCTCACGCTGGGCATCGTCCGCCACGCTCCGGGGTCAGAACGGGGTGGCGGCCAGCCAGCCGCCGAGCAGCGAGCCGTCGCCGACGATCTGCACGTCCGGGTCGTCCGGTGGGAGCCGGCGCAGCAGCACCAGCAGCACCGCGGAGGCCGGGCCGCGCAGCGCCATGTCCCCCTTGCCATGGCCGGCCGTGACGGTGACCCCGTCCGGCCCGCCGCGGATGAGCCACTCACCCTCGGCATCCTCGTCGGTGACGTGGAAGTGGATGATCTTGCCCTCGGGCAGGGCGGCAGCGTGTTCCCGCTGCTCGTCCTCTGGGGCGCCGGTCAGGAAGCCGAGCCATTCGGCGATGCCGTCGGCGGCGATCACCGGGTCGATCACCGGCCGGGTACCCACGGCGAGCTGGCCGTCGGCCCGGTGCACGGCCGTCTCGTGTGCCATCCGGCGCGCCCAGTAGCTGGCCGGCCCGGGGCCGAGATGGGTCCACACCGGCCCGCCGTCCCCGGCGGTGCTCGCCGCGGCGGTCACCGCCGCGGCGAGCCGGGCCGCGCCGTCGCGGAGCCAGGCGGAGCGCTCGGCCGGGTCGCCGGGCAGGCGGCCGTCCGGCACCTCGCGAAACGGGATGGGCTCGGCCGCCCGGGTCGTCACGATCGCGGCGGCCCACCGGTGCGCCCGCCCGACGTGGGTGACCAACTGCCGCAGCGTCCACTCGGGGCAGGTGGGCACCCGGGTGGCGGGGTCCGCGGTGACGGCGAGTTCACCCAGCGTGGCGGCGCTGCCGGTGACCTCGGCGAGGAGCAGTTCGGTGGAGATCAAGTCACCGGCACCCGCAGGCGCCGCCGCAGCAGCCGCCCCCGCCGCGCGGCTCGGCCCCGGCGGCTCCGGCCCGCCCGCCCACAGCCACCGTGGAGAGCAGTTTCACCGTGTCGTCATGCCCCTGCGGGCACTGGGCCGGGGCGGACGCCTCCGCCATGGGCCGGCTCTGCTCGAAGCTCGCGCCGCATGCGCGGCAGCGGTACTCATACCGTGGCACGCGAGAAGCCTACGTCACGCGGCTGTCACGGGGGAGGGGCGCCGCGGCACCGTTCCCGGCGGGCGAGGGGACCGCGCCATCGGCGAGCGCGGGCGGGACGGCCGGGGCCGCCTGGGGGGCGCCCGGGGTGTCCTCGTAGTAGAACTGCCCGCCGCGCAGCAGCGAGACCACGGCGCCGACCGCCGACATCAGTGCCGCCGCGGTGAACACGATGATCAGGCCGTGGTGGAACGGCGCCGAGATCAGGTGCGGGAAGAACTGGTTCCCGGTGAGCACCGCCACGCTGTGGTGCGGCAGCCTGGCCAGCACCCCGGAGCGGGCGAGCAGGTGCTGGACCGGGTTGAAGCCCAGCAGCGCCGCGAACACCGTGCTCACCGGCGGCAGGTGGCTGACCTGCCCGGCCACACCGGCTGGAACCCCCTGCGCGCGCAGGCCCGCGCTCAGCGTGTGCGGCAGCGTGGCGGCCAGGCCGGCGATCATCAGTGAGAAGAAGATCCCGATCGACAGCGACATGCCGGAGTTCTGGAACGTCGAGCGCATGCCCGAGGCCACGCCCCGGTGCCGGGCCGGGACGCTGCTCATGATTGCGGAGGTGTTGGGCGAGGCGAACAGTCCGGAGCCGATGCCATTGCAGGTGATGATCAGGGCGAACGCCCAGTACCGGAAGTCCACCGGGAGCAGCATCAGCCCGGCGAACGCGCCCGCCGCCACCAGCAGGCCGGCTGTCGCGAACAGCCGGGGCCCGAACC
>Ga0209166_10003246_pt1 | contig 11837 bp, 10 predicted proteins | sample Coa_R1_3_FD_187151 | JGI IMG/M metagenome (GOLD analysis project Ga0209166, IMG submission 187151) | Surface soil microbial communities from Centralia Pennsylvania, which are recovering from an underground coalmine fire - Coalmine... | ecosystem: Environmental > Terrestrial > Soil >... | reverse complement strand
ATGGAAAGCTGCATGGGATCGGCTTCGCGGTAGTGATCGGGCACATCGCGCGGCGTGCCGCCCAGAAATTCAACGACCGCATCGTTGCTCAGGTGAAGTTTGTAAGCGCGCTCCAGATCCACCACCCCCGCCAGCGAGACCACGCGGGTAACGCCCGCCTCATGCGCCGCGAGGCAGAGAGCGAGTTGGGCGCCGGCCGAATGGCCCATGACGACGATCTTTCCTGGGTCGAAATTATTGGCCTGAGCATGCTGAACCAGGAACTGGTAGGCAGACCGGACGTCGGCGAAGGTGCCGGGCCACGCGCCGCCTTCGTTGCCCACTCGCCGATACTCGAGGTTGGCGGTCGCCACACCCTTCGCCGCCAACGCGGCGCACAAATGCCCCGCATGATCCAAATTGTATTTCGCGCGCCAGTAGCCGCCGTGAATGTTGATCACGACCGGCAACGGATCTTTGCTTTTCGCCTTGGGCGCAGGCAGGCGCAGGTCTAAGAACTGGTTCGCATCCGACCCGTACGCGAGTCGGGCATCGGCAGGCGGCGGTTGCCGCGAAAGAATCTCCTCAGACATGTCGCAATGATTTTAACCGCACACGATCTCAACCACAGGGGACACGGAGGCTCAAAGACGTTCACTCTGTTATGGAGTCACTCGTAGCGCAGGGCCTCGATGGGATCCAGGCTGGCGGCGCGCATGGCTGGAACCATGCCGCTGATCACGCCAACCACCGCCAAAATTGTGGTCGCCACCAGCAGAATCATGGGCGAGACGACCAGGCGAATGTCCCCCGCTTCGGCGTACTTCGCCATGGCGCTGTACAAGGTCAGGCGGCCGACGGACAAAGACACGGCGTACGAAAGCAGGATACCCAGCACTCCGCCAATGGCGGTAATGACCATGGCTTCGGCCAGAAATTGCACCAGGATATCTCGTCGCCGCGCACCCAAAGCCTTCTCCACTCCGATCTCGCGAGTGCGTTGGGTGACCGAGACCAGCATGATGTTCATCAGGCCGATCCCGCCGATGCTTAGGGTAACGGTCCCGATCACTCCAAGAAGAATCTTTAGCATCGCCGTCATCATGCCGAATTGCGAGAGCTGCTTCTGCGCATCGAACACGAAGACGGCTCGTGGATCGTCAGGCTTGAAGTTGTGGGCTACGGCAAGGCTCTCTCTGATCGATTTCGCCATCTTGTCATGGTCCAAGCCTGAGGAGTCGAGCCACATGCCGTCCAGGTAGTGCGTGTCTTTAATGACATCCATCGAATTGAAGGGGACGTAGACGACGCGATTGATGTCGTTGTCTCCCTCCTGCATGCGCGGCTTGAGCACGCCCACGACCTGAAAAGTGACGCCGTCGATCCGGATGCTTTCGCCCACAGCATTCATGCCAGAAAAGAGGCGGTCACGCGCCTCCGAACTGAGCACCGCGTAAAGGCCGTGCTGCATGTTATCTGCATCGTTGATAAAGCGGCCCTGCGCGACATCCAGATTCCAGATGTCCTGCATGGCGGGGTCAATGCCGTCCGCAGGAAAAGTGAACGAACGATTATTGTTCTGGACGGTAGAGTCCTTTGAGACCATGCGGCCCACGTTGCGGCATAGCGGGACGTTATTGCGTAACAGTTCGATATCGTCATTGGTGAAGCGGACCAGCACTCCGGCTTTATTGCCGCCAGCCTGCATCGAGGTCCGTCCGGGAAAAACGCCTACCGCCGTCGCTCCGAAGCTCTCAAAAATATTCGTAATGGCCCGGCCGAAGCCGTTGCCATAAGCCAGAAGGAGCACGACGGTAGCGATGCCCCACGCCATCCCTGCCATCGTCAGCAGCGTGCGGCGCAGGTCATGGCGCATGGACGACACTGCTTGTTCGAGAAGATCGCGGTAGGCGGTGACGACAACCGACGAACGAGCGCGCCTGGGCTGGGAAGAGGTTACTATCTCTTCCCGTTCCGGGATCCGGTTTGACGCATCGAGTTCGAACACTTCGTTGGTCAAGTCCCCCATGTTATTCCTTGCGCAAAGCCTCCACTGGCTCCAGCATTGCGGCGCGGCGGGCGGGATAGAGGCCTGCGGCGACTCCAGCGACGGTTAGCGAAATCACCGCTAATGCCGCTGTTGAGGCTACCAGTTTCGGCGGATCGAAGTTGCCCATATCCACTCCCGACAGAGCCTTCATGATGGCCGCCGCTCCCGCGATGCCGATGCTGCCGCTGAGAAGAGTGAGGAATGCGCCTTCCACAAAAAACTGGAACATGATGCTGCGGCTGGTGGCGCCCACCGCCTTGCGCAACCCGATTTCGCGAGTCCGATCTGCTACCGCAACCAGCATGATGTTGACGATCCCGATCGCCCCCAGCGCCAGCGTGACCAGTCCGACTGCCCCCAGAAAGGTGTTCATGGCGTCAAAAATCTTGCCCACCTGGTCCACGGTTTTGATGGTGTCCCACTCATCGAATGAGTCGGGATTGTTCGGATTGAAGCCATGATTGCGGGCAATTACACGGTGAACTTCCTGCTTCGCGGTTTCATGCAAGGCGCGGGATTTCGGCTGGTAGTTAATGAACGAAATCACGTCGGTGCCTTCGCCGGCATTGGTCGGAGGAAAAAATTCGTGCATGGTGCTGAACGGCACATAGCTCTGCAGATTCTGGTTCATATTGTCGCCGTGACCGATGCGCTGCAAGGTGCCAATCACTTCGAAGCGGATGCCGTTGAGCAGAATCGTGCTGCCGACCGAGGGCCGCCCGAAGAAAAGTGTGCGCCGGGTTTCATCGCCCAGCACGATGACCGGACGCTTCTGCGCATCGTCCATTTCGTTCAGCCAGCGGCCCTCATGGATGGGCAAGTAACGAATCTGATGGATCGACGCGGGAACGCCATTGATTCGGCCGCTGGACTGGTAGAAATCGCTGACTGCGCGGATGTCGCTGCGCCCAATCACGGGGGCGGCGGCCGCCACGCTCGGACAGTCGCGCACAATGTCCTGATAGTCCCGGAAGGTAAGGTAATACTGGCGCAAGGCGGTGAAACTACCCTGCACCACCGGAGCTCGGCCCGACCAGATAAACATCACATTTTCGCCGATGGAGGCGAATTGCTTGCGGTTGCCGGACCGGAATCCCTCTCCCACCCCGACCAGCAAGAGCAGGGAACCAACACCCCAGGCAATTCCGAACATGGTCAGGAACGAGCGCAGTTTGTGCGCCCAGAGAGTGGTCAGAGTCTGGCCGAAGATATTGAAGAGCAGGCGCACTGATTCATTATAGGGGCTTCCGGCACCCGGCTTCCGGCATCCCTTCTTTCGTATCTGAGGAGTCGTTCCGGAAGCCGGAAGCCGAAAGCCTTGAAGAAAATCGTTCCGAATCCCGCGCCAGTTGGGTATTCTCTAGCGGGATGATCACGCTTGCCCTGAGCGAACTGCTGGGCGCCACGGTCTACGACCCGTCGGGCGCGGCGGGACGGGTGCGTGAAGTTTCGCTCGGGCCCGACCGTTCCCGTATCGCCTCGCTCATTGTTAAAACCAAATCCGGCAATCGCCTGCTGCCCTTCTCGGCGGTATCGGAGATTAATGGGGGCATTCGCGTCACCACCGGAGCGGGAGAGTGGCCGGTTGCGAACGGCACCGAAGGGCTGTTCCTGCTCGAGCGCGATCTGCTCGACCAGCAAGTCATCGACGTCAATGGGCGCAAGGTGGTGCGCGTCAACGACGTTGACCTGGAATTCGATACAGCCAAGGAGAAGATACTCCGCGTCCACTCCGTGGACGTCGGGGCACGCGGCGCCATCCGCCGTCTTCTGCGCGGCGTAGCCCCGAAAACGGCATTACACGCTTTGCTCGGCAAGATTCCACCGCGCAATATCCCCTGGGACTTTGTCGATGTGATTGAGACCGATCCCGCCCGCCGGGTGAAGCTCAAGATCTCGCACGAAGGCTTGGCTAAACTGCATCCTGCCGACATCGCCGACATTGTCGAGGAACTGGCGCCCGACGAGCGCCAGGCCGTGTTCCAGACCCTGGACGAAGAAACTGCCGCCGAGGCGCTGGAGGAAGTCGAGCCCAAGGTTCAGAAGGCGATTGTCGAATCGTTGGATTCGGAGAAAGCCGCCGACATTGTCGAGGAGATGGATCCCGACGCGGCTGCCGACCTGCTCGCCGACCTCTCCGAGGATCGCACCGAGCAGATCCTGGTGCAGATGGAGCCCGAGGCCCAGCAGGATGTCGTCGAATTGCTGGAGCACAAGGAAGAAACCGCCGCCGGCCGCATGACGACGGAGTTTCTTGGCTTGCCCAGGAACGCAACCGTCCAGAACGCAATTGACTCGTTGCGGGAGTTCGAAGGCGGCGTGGAGGTGGTCAGCACGATCTACCTGGTCGATTCTCAAGGAACTCTCGTCGCTGCCGTGCCTCTGGCCAGAATCGTGTTAGCGCAACTTTCCGCACCGATGCTCTCGCTGGCGCAGGAGCCGCTGGTCCTGGCCCATCAAGGCGCCAGCGAAAATGAAGTGGCCGAACTGTTCGACAAGTACAACCTGCAGACCCTCCCAGTCGTAGACGAACGCAACCGGTTAACCGGGGTCATCACGTCCGACGATGTGATCAGCATGTTGCGAAGCAAGTTGTAGAAAGACGGTGTTGGGTCTTGGGAATTGGGTCTTAGGCACAAAAGATCGTCGAGCAAAGACGCAGCACCAGAGGGCATGAGACGTACCAACCTACTAGCTCAAGACCCGAGACCTAAGACCCGCCCCGCAACGGTTACCAAGTCCGACATCTCAAATTCCCATCTCTCGCGCACTTTTCGTTTGGCCAGATTCGCTGCCTGCATTTATCCTGTGGCGTCGTTGGTAGCCACTAACTGCTCCATCCCTATGTCTGCGAAATGTGCGCATGAGGTTCTTGAGACGCTGGAAAACCCGGATTCTGCTGTTCTTCGCCGTCGTCGGCCCGGGATTTATTACCGCAAACGTCGACAATGATGCCGGCGGCATCCTGGTCTATTCCCAGGCCGGTGCGCAATTCGGACATCTTCTGCTGTGGACCATGATCCCGATCACGCTTTCGCTGATCGTGATTCAGGAGATGTGCGCCCGCATGGGCGCGGTTACGGGCAAAGGCCTGAGCGATCTCATTCGCGAGGAGTTCGGCCTGCGCATCACGTTTTTCATGATGCTCGGCATTCTGGTTATTAACTTCGGCAACGTGGTAACCGAGTTCATCGGCATCGCAACTAGCCTCGAGTTATTCGGGCTCGCCCGCATTTACACCGTTCCCGTGTGCGCCGTCATCGTGTGGCTGATCGTCGTGAAGGGTCAGTACAAGAGCGTCGAAAAAGTGTTTCTGGCGGCCTCGTTTTTCTATGTGACTTACATTCTCGCCGGGATTCTGGCTCATCCCTATTGGAAGGATGCGACGATCTACACCTTCCGGCCCCCCAATGTACGCGCCTTTCGCGACCAGGCGTACTTGTTCATGGTGATCGGCGTCGTAGGCACGACCATTGCCCCATGGATGCAGTTCTACCTGCAGTCGTCCATTGTCGAGAAAGGCGTGACCAAGCGGGGATATCGCGCTTCACGAATCGACGTGGTCACCGGGTGCGTCTTCACCGACGTGGTGGCGTGGTTCATCATCGTGGCTTGCGCCGCGACACTTTATGTGCACGGCTTCCGCGACATTAAGTTCGCCGCCGATGCCGCTCAGGCTTTGAAGCCGCTGGCGGGCGATTATGCCTACATTCTCTTCGCCGTAGGATTATTTAATGCGTCGCTGTTTGCGGCTTCGATTCTGCCGCTCTCGACTGCCTACACGGTTTGCGAAGGTCTGGGCTTCGAATCGGGCGTCGGCCGGAAGTTCAGCGAGGCGCCATTCTTCTATTGGCTTTACACGTTCCTGATTATTGCCGGCGCAGCCTTGGTGCTGGTGATCCCGGCCGAGCAACTGATACGGATCGTTATATGGTCGCAGGTTCTGAACGGAATCGTTCTTCCATTTGTGCTCATCTTCATGCTGCTGTTGATCAACAAGAAGGAATTGATGGGCGAGTACACCAATACCCGCCTCTTCAATGTGGTAGCGTGGGCAACCACCGTCATCGTGATTGCGCTCTCAACCGCGCTGATGCTGGCCTCGCTTACCGGGAAGGCTGGTGGTTGAAATTGATAGAATCTCTGCTGCCGGCGGGCTGTGAGCGAAAACGCGGGTCAGAAGGGCAGTTCGCGGAAAGATGCAGGTTGTCGCAGGATCAGAGGAGCTTTCCCGCGGCAAGATCTTTGACCAGCGTCAGGTCGGCTTCCAGGAAATCAAATTTGGGCAGGTCTGCCGGCTCGGCCCATTGAATGTCGCGGAAGATGCGGTTTTCCAGCTCTCCCAGATAATCCCGGACTACATAGAACCGAAGCTCCACCATGCCCCCGTTGGGATACTCGTGTTGAATACGGGCGAGTTCGTCGCCAATCGTGGCCACAATTCCCAGTTCCTCATCCAACTCCCGGCGCAGAGCATCGCGCGGCTGCTCGCCTTCTTCTATCTTTCCGCCGGGAAACTCCCACTTCAACGGCATCGTCTGATGCCGCGTGCGCTGGCACACCAGCAGCTTGCCATCCTTCACGATGAGGGCTGCGACTACGCGCTTCATGGCTGCGTGGGGCTCGCTGCCTGCAGCGCGCTGGCCAAGGGATCGACGCAGCTGGTGAACGTGAAGGCGAACGCGGCAACTCCCGGCGAGCAGCGAAGTTCCAGTTCGTGCGCGCCGAATTCATGGTTGTCCAGCAGGAAATACATGCGCGCCGAATCGACGAGTACGAAGCTCTCCTCGCCGTTCGTCGCCGAACGAAACCGCGTGTCGCGACTCGCTTGTTTGCGGGTGATCGGCTTGCCATCTTGCAGGAGGACGACTTCTGCCGACGGGGCGTGAGGGCAAGCCATGACCAAGTTTACGGCGGACGCTTCGTATTTCAAACGCAAAGTGTGCGGCCCATTCTCGACCGCTTCGAAGTATTCTGCGGTCGACGCCCAGCGGCCCTCGGCGTAAAAGTAATTTTCTTCCATCGGCCCCGCGAAGGCGTAGTCGCCGATCTTACCTTCTTGGAAGCCGCCTTCATTGCCCATCCGTCCGCGGCCGTAGCCGAGGTAGAGTTCGCCGGTTGCCCGATAGCAGACCGCACCCGCGTGATCTTCTTCGCGCACCGCTTCCATGACCGGCGGCAACTCGACAGCGGGATTGATCTCGCGCAGTAACTCCTGAATGACCTGCTCGCATTCCGCATAACCGCCCTCGCCGAAATGCCCATATCTCAGATATCCCTCCTGATCGAGCAGATACTTAGTGGGCCAGTAGCGGTTAGCAAACGCCTTCCAGATTTCGCGATTACTGTCGATCACGATGGGATAAGTCAGACCGAACTCGCGGGTGCCGCGCTCCACATTCGACTCATACTGCGCAAAGGCGAACTCAGGTGTGTGCACGCCGATGACGGTGAGCCCCTTATTGCGATAGCGCTCGTGCCAGGCTTGCACGTAAGGCAGCGTGCGGATGCAGTTGACGCAGGTATAGTCCCAGAAGTCGACCAGCACCGCGCGCCCCCGCAGTTGCCGGAAGCTGAGCGGAGTGGAGTTCAGCCACACCCGGCCGATCTCCGGGGCGCGCACCGTGCCTTTCTCGACTCTCATGAAGCGGAGGCTTCCAGCTTCTTTCCCACCAGCATGGCGCAGTGCTGCACCAGGTCCTGATGGTCGGAACTGAAGGCGGCAGGGAAGTGGCTGTCGATATCGAGTTCGCCGACGACTTTGCCGTGCGCGAAGACTGGGACTACAATCTCCGATTTCGTCTCCAGCGAACACGCCAGATACCGTGGATCTTTGTGGACGTCATCAACCACGACGGTCTTTCCGCTGGAGGCGGCCGCTCCGCAAATGCCTTCATTCAGCGGAATGCGAACGTGCGGCGTCATCGCGCCCTCGAACGCTCCCAGCACCAGCATGGGTGGCTGGGCACCCGGCTCCAGCAGATAGAAGCCCACCCAGTTGTATTTCAGCATGCGATCGTGCAGGGTCTTCACCATCTGCCGCATGAGATCTTGCGCGCTGGGCGCCGATTGGGCCAGTTGGTCAATCTCGTAGCGAACTTCGTCGATGCGTGTGGTTGCTGGCATTGGTGAAATCTTAACTCACAGTCTGGCGTTTCACGTAGTGGACGCGTGAACCTCAGTAATCTGCCGGATTCCTTTCGTGCGCGGGAACAGTTCGGGATGAATGGCCCACGCCAAGGCCTCGAGTCCGTGAAGCAGCGTAGGTGCTGGAGTATTCAGAAACTCATCTCGAATGCAAAAGACGTGGCCCGACAACGCTGCGGTGGTCTGTTGCCAGCCTCGTCCGGCGACAATCTTCTCCAGAGGTACGCGGTCTCCAGCGCCGCACCATGCGGCGACGAATACGTCTGGATTCTGACTTAGGATCTCCTCTGCAGAAGCAGGTCGTCCGGGTTCAGCAACAAAATCACCACCGGCGGCCGACACCAGTTCTGCCACCCACCGCTGCGACGCGATCACTGGCTTGCCCCACTCTTCGCAGAAAACTCTGGGGCGATCCGCTCCGTCCACTTGTGCGCGAACTTCTTCGATCCGCCGTTGCATGGCATCAATCACATCTCGGCCGCGATCAATTGCGCCGACGACGCCCGCAATCATCGCGATATCGGTGTAAATGTCCGCCAGATTTTTTGGCGCCAAACCCAAGAAGGGCGCGCCAGCTTTCAAAATCTCAGAAACAGCTTTTTCCTGATAGGGAACAGAGGCGATAACCAGATCGGGCTTAACTGCCACGATATGCGACGTGTCAGCCGTCCACGAGTCGGCGAGGATCGTGCGCGATCCATCGGCAACCGCAGCGACCACGTCCGCACAATAGCGCGTGCAAGCCACCACTCGATCGAGCGCGCCAATCGCGTCGAGAATGACCGTGGCACTGGGCTGCAGACACGCAATGCGCCGAGGAAAGTGGTCCCGGGACATACTTGAATCTTACGCGAACGATTCGCGGTTGAGCTAAGTGAGTGCTCTGTGAGGGGATTTTCCCGACAACCGTCCTGTTCTCTATGGCTATCTAACCTCAGTCCCTAATCCAGAACTTGAAGGAAGTTATCTGTGACCAGGAAGTCTCAAAACTGGCGGCGAACGATTCTCGAACTGATTGGACTTGTGCTGGTGGTGGCAGGTCTCGCGAGCGCCGCGGCCACCCCTCCTCAGAACGCAACGGTTCCGCCCACGACTTACACCCTGACAATCACCCTGGCGGGCACAGGCTCGGGTACGGTCACAAGCACACCGGCTGGCATCAGTTGTAAACCGACTTGCAGCGCCTCATTCGCGGCGGGCACCAGCGTTAAGCTGACCACGGCGCCGGCCACCGGGGATTACTTTGCCGGCTGGAGCGGTGCCTGTAAAGGGACGGGCGCCTGCACCGTGGTGATGAACAGCAATCTTTCCGCAACGGCCACGTTCAACATCAATCAGACCGTCAACGTTCTCAATCACATTATTTTCATGGTGCAGGAGAACCGGAGCCTCGATCACTACCTGGGCTATCTCCGCCAATATTGGAAGAACAACAAATTTAGCGATGCCTCGTTCGACGGCTTGCCCCAGTTCAACCCGACCTCAGGAATCGCGCCGCTCTACGGGCCGCCGCCCACGAATCCCGGTTGCGACCCCGCGTATCCTCCGCCGGATGACTGCACCGAGGACAGCGCCAGCCCGAACATCACCTCTTATCAATTGATCACGCAGTGCATCGAGAATCCCAGTCCCTCGTGGAATGAGAGCCATCAGGACTGGAACCTGACGGAGCCGATTTCAACCACGCCCCTTCTGAACGGGTACGTCTACACCGGGGCGCATGATGCGCGAAACAACACTCCGCCCTTTTATGACACCAATGGAATCCGCGTCATGGGCTACTACACCGACGCGGATCTGAATTACTACTACTACATGGCCTCGCAGTTTTCTACTTCGGACCGCTGGTTCTCGCCAGTGATGACGCGAACCCAACCTAATCGGGACTACCTGCTCGCGGCCACATCGCAGGGATACGTGTATCCGATCGGAACCGACAGCGGCGACCAGAACCTGTTGACCGCGACCCCCATCTTCGAGGAACTGCAGAATGCCGGCATCAGCTGGAAGATTTATGTCAATCCGGCGAACTCGGCCTGCGCCTCTAATCCCACGCCCCAATGCTTGCTGACCTTGAGTTACATTCAAAACTTCACGTGGGGTCAGACCATTCCTCAGAACTACCCCAACAATCTGGTTACCACCTCGCAGTACCTCACCGATGTGCAGAATGGAACGTTGCCCCAGGTGGCGATGATCGAGCCGGCCTACAGCGCCGGGCTCGACGAACATGGATCGGATTCAGATCAGTATCCGGTGGATATTCAACTCGGCGCGCAGTATGTGGAGTCGCTGATCAATCCGCTGATGACCAGCGTTTCCTGGAAGGACTCGGTCTTCATCCTGACCTATGACGAAGCCGGCGGGATCTACGATCACGTCGCGGCGCAGCCAGCGGTGAGTCCCGATGGCATCAAACCCGTCGATCTGGAGCCGAACGATATCTGTACCGGCAATACCGGCCCGAACTGCGATTTCGTTTATACCGGGTACCGCGTTCCGCTGATTGTGATCTCGCCCTATGCTAAAAAGCATTACGTGAACCACAATGTGGCGGACTACACTGCGATTTTGAAGCTGATTGAAAAACGGTTCAATCTCCCAGCTTTGACCAAGCGGGATGCGGCGCAGATCAACATGACACAGTTCTTCAACTTTAACTTTCCGCCGTGGAAGACGCCGCCGACCCCGCCGGCGCAAAGTACCAGCGGCCCGTGCTATCTGAATACATTGCCTTGAGGTCGTGACGGCTTCTCGCGCGCTTCGATGTGATTGAGTACGGCTGCTAGCGCATCGAGCGCCAGTTGAGCGGCATGGGCCGAGGCCGGGGGAAGGCCTCCGACCGCGGCAATCAGATCATCGCGCCGCAGCTTGCGAGCTTCGGAAACCGTTTTTCCGCACACCAACTCCGCCAGCGCCGACCCGCAGGCCATCGCCGGTACGCATCCTTTCGCCTTGAACCCGATCTCCTCGATCCGGCCATTCTGTACCTTCAGGCTCAGACGGATGATGTCCCCGCAAACCGGGTTCTCGATTTCGGTGCTCGCATCGGCATTCGGAATGTCGCCCGCATGGCGCGGATTCTGAAAGTGATCGAGCAACTGCGCGGAATACATAGCCAGATTGTAAATGGGCGCTGCTCACCAACATTGGCCCAAGACCCAAGACCCAAGACCCAAGACCTGACCGCTTTCAGAGCGTATCTTCTCCAAGAATCATGAAACCATGGCTGCCCTTCTCCAGTAAGCGTATATAGAAGGGACTAATGGAACTGCTGGAACAGCCCGCGGAGCTTTTGGAGGAGTTTGCGGCCGGCGACCAAAATGCCTTCGAGAGCCTGTTCCGGCAGCACCAGAGAGAGGTTTACGGTTGGATCGTGCGTATCGTCCGCGATCCCGCCGCGGCCGATGATCTCACCATCGAGACATTCTGGCGCATTCATCGGGCGCACGCCCGCTTCGATCCCAGGCGCAGTTTCGGAGCGTGGGCCAGAAGAATTGCTACCAATGTGGCGATCGATTTTCTGAAGAGCGTGCGCGTGCGCGAAGTGCCGCTTGATCAAGAACTGCCGCCCCAATCTCACTCGACTCGGGACGGCGCCAACCCCGCGATTCAGCGGGAAGTTCGCGAACGGGCGCAACTCGCTTTCCACCAATTGCCG
>Ga0209166_10003244_pt1 | contig 11840 bp, 10 predicted proteins | sample Coa_R1_3_FD_187151 | JGI IMG/M metagenome (GOLD analysis project Ga0209166, IMG submission 187151) | Surface soil microbial communities from Centralia Pennsylvania, which are recovering from an underground coalmine fire - Coalmine... | ecosystem: Environmental > Terrestrial > Soil >... | reverse complement strand
CTGGCTGCGCTCAATTACGTTGGGAGCATGGCACACGGTGCGCTACTTCGCTGATCAGCAAGAGAGGAGCGAACCACCAGGGCCTGAGCAGTTAATGCTCGGCTGGGAGTCGGATCGACTCTGGTTTGCTGTGCGCGAGCCATTTCTCTCGCGCACCTCGCAGGCCAGCATTGTCTTTGGGCAGATTGTTCCCGGCCAGGAGATGATCATCACGTCGCAGATGCCCGGCTATGGTGTAATCTTCAGCGACGGCATAGAGTCCGACTACCTGGACTTCAACTCGGGAGCCATCGCGCGGATTGGGCTGGCTGAGCGCAAAGCGCATGTGATTACCAGGGGATAGGGCAAAATCAAGAGAGTGCTGGAAACCGGGTCTATACTTCGATATTGATGCCGATGCCCTGCTCGCGGGCTTTGCGATAGACGGTCCAGGCGGCGGCGACATCCTGGATGCCGATGCCGACTGATTTGAAGATGGTGATCTCGTCATCATGCTGGCGGGCCGATTGATTGCGAGTTGCTAGTTCGCCGAGTTCGGTCCAGGCAGCGGGGCCGGGGATGAGACCTTTTTCAAGGGCCTGCAAGAGGTCGCCAGCTTCGGTGAAGGCGGCCTCTTTCTGGTCCACGACGATACGGGCGTGGGCGAGCGTTTCCGGGTCGATCTCGCACATGTGAGGGGTGAAGGCTCCGATGGCATTGATATGGGTGCCGGGTGCGATATCGGGCCAGGTCCAGAGAGGGCTGGTGGAGGTGGTGGTGCAGCAGACGATGGATGCCCCGTCAAGAGCCTCGTGCGCGGAAGTGATGTGGCGAATGGGGGGACATTGATCGCCGAGGAGTTGTCGCAGGGTTGTAACAAGGTGCTGGTAGTGGGCGGGATCGCGGTTCACCACGCGTATCTCGCGGAGGGGGCGAACAGTTTGCATAGCCAGGGCCTGGGTGGGAGCCTGGCCGCCCGCGCCGAAGAGGGTCAGGATGTCGGCATCGCGGCGTGCGAGCAGGTCGGTAGCCAGTCCGCAGGCCGCGCCGGTACGCATAGCGGTCAGCCAGCTCCCTTCGAGGATGGCCAGTGTTTGCCCGGTCATAGCGTCGATGAGCAGGACGGATGAGTGGATCAAGGGCAGATTGCGTGCGCGGTTGGCGGGGACGACAGTGACCACTTTGAGGCCAGAAAAGGATTGCTCTGGCGTCTCTAAGAGCGAAGGCATATAGAGCGCCACGCCCTGCTCAGGGAGGGTGACGGCCAGGCGTTGAGGGACGTGCGCGGTGTTGTGGTAGAGGGCAGTGAAGGCTGTGCGCATGGCCTCGATGGTCTCGGCCATGGTCAGGCAGCGTTGAATGTCGTCGCGTGTGAGGATAAGAGCCATAAAATAGTCACCTTTTCAACTCTTGTTTTGTTGCACCAGAGGAATGGATGAGGTAATGGCCTCGTAGGCCATTACCTCATCCATTCCTCTGAGCACAAGCTTAATGAGCCATGAAGCTTTGCCAGAACAAATGCATTCTTTCGCGTAAAGGACTATGTTCGGGCTTGCGCAAGTAGGGATCGCTCTCCCAGAGGCGGGCGGCGATGGTGCGGGTGAGATTGATCAGCGGGGTATCGCTGAGGTCGGCGATGCGCATTTCGGGCATGCCGCTCTGGCGTACACCGACGAAATCTCCAGGTCCCCGCAGGCGCAGATCCTCGTCGGCGAGGCGGAAGCCATCATCGATTTCCTGGAAGACTTCCAGGCGTTCCTGAGCCTGTATGCTGGCATCGGCGCTAAGGACGTAGCAGAAGGATTGATGCTGCCCGCGACCGACGCGTCCACGGAACTGGTGCAATTGCGAGAGGCCAAAGCGGTCGGCATCTTCGATGACCATGACAGTAGCATTGGGCACATCGATGCCCACCTCGATCACGGAGGTCGCGACCAGGATATCGAGTTCGTGATCGCGGAAACGATGCATGGTCTGATCTTTGTCAGCGGCCTTCATCGCGCCATGGAGCAGACCCAGGCGCAGGTTGGGGAAGACCTCGCGCTGCAAACGTTCATACTCGCTGGTGGCAGCCTTAACGGCCAGCGTTTCGGACTCCTCGATCAGAGGGCAGATAATAAAGGCCTGGCGACCCTCCTGTACCTGGAGAGCGATAGTGCGATAGGCATCTTTGCGCTGCGCCCCGGTGCGCCAGCGGGTGATGATTTTCTGGCGGCCTGGCGGCAACTGATCGATGACAGAGACATCCAGATCGCCATAGAGCGTCAGGGCCAGCGTTCTCGGGATGGGCGTGGCGGTCATGACGAGCATATGGGGATGGTAACCCTTCTGGCGCAGCGCGTCCCGCTGCTCTACACCGAAGCGATGCTGCTCATCGACAATCACCAGTCCGAGTTTCTGGAAGTTGACATCCTCCTGGATCAGCGCGTGGGTACCGATAGCTACAGCGGCTTCGCCATTCTCCAGAGCGGCGCGACCCATCATACGCTCGCGCTGGCGGAGGGTGCCGGTGAGCAAGACCGTACGGATACCGAATGGCTCCAGCATAGCGCTGATGCTGTGCGCATGTTGTTCGGCCAGCAGTTCGGTGGGGGCCATAATCGCGCCCTGATAGCCGTTGAGCGCGGCCGTAAGCAGAGCAGCGGCCGCCACCGCCGTTTTACCCGCGCCCACATCACCTTGTAGCAGACGGCACATAGGGCGGCTCTGGGCCAGATCCCCTAATAGTTCCGAAATGACGCGTCTCTGGGCATCCGTGAATCTGAATGGCAGGGTTGCCTCAAAGGGCTGATCCGTGGAGGCCATGGACCAGAGCGTAGAGCCGATGGTGGGGCCGGTTTGCTCCTGCTGGTCCTGTTCAGCGGCCTTGAGGTCTGGAGGGCGGGATGCATTTTTCGATATATCCGCAAGGGATGACCTGCGGCCCTCGGCAGGCGCGATCAAGCGGGTCCCGTCGCCTGGTGGATCAATAAAAATCTTGCTGGGATCGACCTTGAAGGCGTTGCCTTCCGCAGCCTCATGCTGCCAGCGGCTGCGTCGTTCTTGCATGCCCAACTGGATCAGGAACAGCTCGTCGAAGGCCAGACGTCGGCGCGCAGCCACACGCATTTCCTCACTCTCAGGATAGTGGATCTGCGCGATAGCGTCTGGTAGTGGCATGAGCTGGCCAGCGGAGAGGACCGACCAGGGGAGATGCTCCGGCACCATGGGAGCATAGTGATCGACGGCCCACTTCGTAAACTTCAGCAGCGTTTTGGCGTGCAGACCTTCTGTGAGGGGATAGATCGGCACCAGGCGGCCCGTGGTCAAAGATTCGCCCTGTTCAGGGAATTCATGGCTGCGCACCGAGAACTCGACCTTGTTGCCAAAGCGCTGCTTGACGCCAGTGACCACAAGATAGGAGCCATGAGCGATCTTGAGTTGCTTTTGCAAATAGGGCTGATTGAACCAGGAGACGTAGAGGGCGCCAGTCTCATCCGAGATTTTGGCGATAGTGCGGGTGCGGCCGCCATTGGTGCGTTTGGTTTCGACCTCCCAGATCAGACCCATTGTAGTGGTTATCTCACCGAAGGGCACCTCAGCGATTTTGGTAAGTTTGCTATAGTCGCGATGTTCGCGCGGGAAGTAAAAGAGGAGATCGCGCACAGTACGAATGCCCAGGTGTTGCAGGCGTGTGGCAGTGCTGGGCCCTACACTGGGGATGGCAGTGATGCTGGCGGTCAGCAGGGTGAGGGAGGTGTGCCCGGTGGACATACCAGCCTCCAGGTGGATGGTATTGGCAGTTTTCGTAGGACGCGGGACGGTGGGTTGTGGACCTGTTGAAGGGGTTTCTACGGTGTTCCCTGTGGTAGTGGTTTTGGTGGTAGGGGGAGTTTTGGGAGCGGGTCGGGCCTGCTCAGCGGAGTTGGAGGTGTGTGGTTCGGATGTGATTTTGTTGGTAGGGGAGGTGGATCCGGGCAAGGGGGGCGACCCTACAGGAGTTTGGTTAGTAGGTGAGGTGGTTTTGTTGGCGGGCTGGGGCGGACGCGATACATTGGTTTCCACGCTGGTTCCAGCAGTGGGTGCGGTGTATTGCCCGTCCAACTCGTTAAGGATGGCCAGAGCGGCGCGCAGATTGACGGCTCGCTGCATGGGGTCTTGTCGACGATAGCCTTCAAGGTGCTCCATGAAGTGGTGGATGGGGGCGAGGTCCAGCCCGGCATCTTTGCAGATGGAGCTGGTCTGTTCGGCCCAACGCGCGGCGAACGCCTCCACTCCACCAGGCCTGATGGCCTGGTCCAGATGGTTGGTGCGCTGCTCATATTGTAAGACTTTGCGTGCGCGCTCAACATATGAGGTGAGCGCAGTGGCATTTTGATTTGGCATAAATTACGCTATGTTATGAACTACGGGACGATCTTTGTGCTCTCCATAATAGAGGGTTGGTGGAAGGAAAGTCAAGATTACTTTTGCCTATAAACTCCCCAATGACCCTACAGGCAGCCGGTGAAATATTCGACCAGAAAAACGACCGTCATGATGATGACGGAGAAGAGGATCGGATGCATAATGAGACGGATATCGCGCCTGCGCTTGTTGAAAAAGCGGAAGACCCCTATGGCAATCAGCAGGATGGTGGCGAAGAGGCCGCCATAACCTACAAGAGCGAGGGGGCCGCGACAGAGTAGGGTCGCCGGACGATTGGCGAAGACGATATAGACGGTAATAGTGATAGCGCTCAGGACAGGGAGCAGCGACTGATTAGCGACATAGATGACGCGACGATCTCCCTGCCTGCTGCGTATGTAGATGATGAGCATCAGAATGATGAGAGCGATCCCTGTAATGATGGCAAGAATACTGACGAGATTCGATGGCATAGTAGATAAAGAACTCCTTTAGTAGGGTAAAGCGGCACGTTTCATGTATATGATATGTTATAGAACAAGCCCAGGTAAGGTTTTAAGAGTGGCGTGGTTATTTGTTACTATTGTAGCCAGCGGGGATGGGGAATTGGTGCCTTTATCTGCTGCCAGGGTCAGGCTCCGGCGGCGGAGGGGAAAGATGGCCCTACTATGGATGCGCCAGTTGAGGAGTTGTAGGGAGGAGAGACCTGGCGTGTTCTCTGAGCTATAGGTGATGGAACGCTCCTCGCTGAAAGATCTTCATCAAGGAACGCCTGGAAGCAACGGTTGAGCAACGGTGGATGGCCTATACTCTACTCAAGAAGAACAACAAAGCATCATCTATAGAAAGGCAGAAATCAATCATGAATACAGTCAATGAAAAAGAGCAGCAAATCGTTATTAATGAAGAAAAAAAGCAGGCGGGCCTGTTTGATCGTCAGGCGCTCCCGGCGCTTGGGAAGGTGGCCTTCTGGGCATCCGTTGTGGGGGCAATTGGGGGTGTAGGTGGGGCAATTGCACTGACAATCCTGACCGGTAGTTTGAACTGGGATAGTATTATCCTGGCGGTGACCGGGCTGGCAAGCGTCGGTATCCTGGCCACGAAGTTTCGCTGGGCGCCGCTGGTAAGCGCAGTACTGGGTGGATCGATCCTCTACCAGCTCTACACGCAGCCCTATGTCTTTGAAAGCCTGTCCCATCCAAAGGGGTCAAATGGAGGATTTGGGAAATTTGTCGGTGAAGTGGTGCTGATGACGCTGGCGTTTCTCGTTTTTGGTGGCAGTATCGGAGCCGCGTTACAGAATTACTGGGAGAAGATCCGGCGGGATCAGCGCTGGCTGACGGCCGTCTTGAGCCTGGCGACCGGCATGGTGATTGGCGCACTGTTCATCGGCGCCATCTCGTCGGCTCCCTCATCAGGTACAGGAACGGCTTATACCAATGGCGTACCGACGGTACATATGAGCGCGGGCAGCTTTGACCAGGCATCGGTGACCATCGCAAAGGGCTCGAAACTCTTGCTGGTAGATGATGTTTCCTCCCTGCATGTGCTTGAAAATGGAAGCTGGCAGAATAATGTCCCCAAAACGGAGCGAGAGGCGGGGGCGCCACAGATCAACAATGTGCAGGTGAATGGCAATAGCACAGAGATTGGGCCGTTCCCCATCGCCGGAACCTACCACATCTATTGCGCGGTCCACCAGGGGATGAACCTGACGATCATTGTCCAGTAGTGATAGATATGCAAGAGGCAAGAAGTGGAGAAGTCTTTGACAGGCTTCTCCACTTTGTATTCAAGCTAATCGGGGAAGTTGCCCGACGCGGTGCCAATGGTGTAGGGGGTAGAGACATTGTAGGTCACCATCATATCCATGCCCCAGTTAGCGTGTAAGAAATTGTGGCAGTGCAGCATCCAGACGCCCGGATTGTTGGCAACGAAGGCAACATCGTACGTCATATGGGGCGGGACGAGCACCGTGTCCAGATGCACTGGACTGCCCGAGAGAGGCTGGCCATTCTGAGTGAGGACCGTCATGATATGGCCGTGCAAGTGCATTGGATGATACAGGTTGGTCTGATTATCGAAATGGAGCTTGATGAGTTGCCCTTCCTTCACCATCAGCATAGCAGTATCAGGAAAGACCTTGCCGTTGAGCATATAGGTCATCCCGGACCGTCCCAAAGAGGTGCCCAACTGGTTGCTCAGCACGATGCTATAGGTGGTATCGAAATGGCTCTGAGGTGTGACGGGATCGGCTGTCGGCGTACCATAGGTAGTCAGATCGAACCACTTTGTCACCGCTGGCAGCTTTGCAGGCAGAGAACCCTGGCCGATGATCAGAGCGGGAGTCTGTACATAGCTAGAGCCATCATCGGCGGTCACCAGAGCGACGGAACCACTGACGGGCATCTGGAAGAAGAGATCATAGCGCTGAGCCGCACCGATGGGTAAGGGCGTCTGCGTGAGTTGTTGTGGACCGTTCAAATCGTGTCCATCCAATGAGACCACCTGGAAGGGCGCGCCAACGAGCGTGACGAGTTGTGGATTGCCAGTCGGCGTTTCAGCGGTATTGACGATACGCAGGCGCACCCATTGGCCTGGACGAGCGGCCTTGTTGAGAGTGCCATCGGTGGAGTTCATCGTATAGAGTGGTTGATTGTTGGGGCCATTCCAGGTATGGAGCGCGACTGTTGTATCGACATCCGCGTGGATGGTAGGGGTTGCAGGATCGACAATCAGCATACCGAAGAGTCCGTTGGTGGTCTCCTCCTCGCTGAACTGGTGAGAATGATACCAGTAGGTGCCAGCGTCCAGCGGAGTGAAGTGGTAGACATAGGATTGGCCTGGTTTGACCGCATCCTGAGTGACGCCAGCCACTCCATCGGAGGCGTTGGCCACGCGCACCCCATGCCAGTGGATCGTCACCCCAAAGGAGAGATGATTGACCAGCGTGACCACCACTTCGTCGCCCTGCCGGACATGCAGCGTGGGGCCAGGAGAGGTTCCATTGAAGGTCCAGGCGGGTAGCGAGACCCCTGAACTCATCGTGAGGTGGGCGGGCTGAGCGGTGAGCGTGAAGCGATCAACCCGGGTCGCGGTCTGTGGATCCTGCAACTGCGTCAGAGACGTGGGCGCGTGCGGCATACCCATATTCATAGCTATGGGGACGCCGGGGCCAGAGGAGATCGCAGGCGCTTGCAAGGGAGGGACCGTCGGGATCACGGGTCCGGGGGCTAAAGCGCCGATGAAAACAGATCCGGCCACCATCCCGCCGACAGCGCTTGAGACAACGGGAAACCAGCGCGGCGTCTTGCGAGCGATGGAGCGATAGTTTTGCAGGACCGCCGCGATAGTCGCCGCCAGGCCGATACAGGTCAAGGCAATGGGAACCAACTGTCCAACAAAGTGATAGAAGCCCCCATTGGGATCGGCCCGAGGCTGGGCCAGACTTTCAATTACGAAGGGCTGAGTCAGAAAGAGGTAGATGAGGATGGCGCCTCCTACAGCGCCTAGTGCTTGCAGCCAGCGAATCCTGGTCCAGACCAGAATAGTGGCGAGCAGAGCGACAGTGGTGGCAACATCGGCATCGATGCTGCCGCCAGCGAAGATATGGAGGGCAATTGAACCGGCGGCGCCTAGAATGGCTGTAATCAGCAGGGTCCAGAAAGCGATCCTGCTCATGGTGGAGCGCGGCTGGCGCGTAAATATGCCAATGCTGTGCTCAGCGGTGTTTGTAGGGTCACCTGTGTGGGGAGCTGCATCCTGCTCTGGCTGATTTTCCTTGCTCATAGTTATCTCTTTCTAGCTATGGTTTGCTTATAGTCGTATATATGGGCGTCACTGAACGGTGATTGTCAGGCTCATGCCGCGATGGATCAGACAGATAATGTGGAAGGTGCCGGCGGTCACGAATGGTCCAATCGTGACTTTATCGCCACTCAACGAGAGGTGATTGATCACCGGCGCACCAGGCTCTTGCTTCTGTACCGGATTACTCTGCTGCCAGATGCCATTATTCAGCACATGCTGCTCAGAGGTATCATCGACGAGCAAGAGCTTCGACCCTTTGGGGATGGTTACTCTCGACAGGGAGAAGCTGCCGGGACTCAAATGGACAGTTGGGACCCCATTGGTGTAAGTTAATGTAGCGGCGGTTGGTGGTTGCAGTGAAGCACCGATGAAGAGAGCGCCGATGACCACGCCTGTAACGGCGCCGACAATCGAGGGAAACCAGCGCGGCGTCTTGCGACTGATACGGTGATAGTTTTGCAGCACCGTTGCGATAGTTGCGGCCAGGCCGATACAAATCAGAGCAAAGGGAAATAGCTGCCCGGCAAAGTGATAGAAGCCGCCATTAGGGTCTCCTTTGGGATTAAGAAAACTTTCAATAATAAAGGGTTGGGTGAAATACTGGTAGAGGATAGTGATACCGAGCAGGCAGGCCAATGCTTGCAACCAGCGTATCCCGGTCACGACCAGAATAGTAGTGATGAGCAGAGTAGCAGCGAAGATATCCAGATCCAGACTGTTCCCACTTGTGAGTGCAAGCGCAATCGCACCACCTGTACTCATGATTGTCGTGATCAGAAAACACCAGAAGGCGATCTTGCCCATGGTGGATAGCAGCTGACGTCCGAATAGCCTGCTTCTGTGTTCTGGGGTGTTTGCTGCTTTCATCTGTAGGTTCTTGCTCATAGTGGATCCCTTCTCTCTTTGTGCACATTTTTTATCTTTTACGATGGTGGTGACGATGTTGTTGTATCAGATTCTGGCTCGGATTCTGCCAACATCATGAGAAGAAGTGGCACAAGGGCCGCCCATTCGCGAAAGTAGTGTACATCCCCGCTGGTGAGCAATTGTATTTTGCCACGCCACTCGGTCTGATCTGTGCCGATCTCCTCTTGCCAGACACGGACAGTAAACAGATGGGAGCGAGGACGCGCAGTTGGTTTCTCCATACTATGCACTCCTTCCGGGCGTTTTGTTTCCGTGGAACGCATTTGCGTTTCGCACGGATGGAGAATGTGGTTATTTAGCTTGAGAAGAGTGTAAGGTATGCAGCGTTCCTGAAACGTTGCTTGAGAAATGTGGGTATAAAGAGGAGGGTGTAGGGTCGCTCAAAGCGACCCTACAGAAGGGAAAGCTGTCAGGCGGATTTCTCGGATTTCTCGATGGTTTCCTGGGCGGGTGCGCTAAAGTGGATTTCCAGCGCTTTATTGACGAATTTGGCGACGGTAGCCTCCTGGTTGGCCAGGATGGAGGGTAGCGTGATGTCGCGCTTGAAATTGCCGATCTCGACAATCATCTCATCGCCCTTCTTAGTCATCAGGACCTTGTTCATCTCGACATGGGGCAGAGGGAGACGCAACACGTAACTATCGCCCTCACGAGAGATCTCCTGAACGGCGCCGCGATGGAAGACCAGCGTGGGATCGTGTGAGCCAAAGATGGTTTCGGCGAGCTGGCCCAACTGCGGGACGCCAATGATCTCGCGCGAGTAGTAGGGGGCTTCCCAGATGGGAAGTGGCGCGAAAGTCTGGTGGATGCGCAGGCGAAACTTCTCTTGATTGCGGTAGAGTTCCTGCATAAAGGTATCTTGATATTCGCCCGGCTGGATCACGCGGTTGCACATCACGCCATCGATAGGGTAGCCGAAGAGCGCCAGATAGGTCTCGGCGCGCAGGGCCTCCTTGATAACCATACGTTCAGGATTGACAACGGGGCGATAGGAACTGATGTCAGGGTTGGTAAGGACCTCGCGCAGCGTTTTGACGCGTTCTCCGAGCGTTTTGACGGCGTCCAGAATATCGGCGGTGGGGAGAAAGGTTTTGAGCAGAGGACGGGCGAGATTGAGCGTCGTACTTTGCAGACTGTTAATGCGACTGGCATACCATTGGAAAGTGTCGGGCATGCTGAGGAGGCGCACTGTCTCGCCAGTTGGAGCGGCATCGATAATCACGGCATCGAAGTTTCCATCGCGCGCGTTGCGATAAATGTTGATGAGGCTAACAATCTCCTCCATGCCAGGAATGAGGGCAAGCTCCTCAGCCATGACAGCATCGATGCCCTGCTTGCGCAGCGATTTGCTCATCGACTCTTGTAACCTCCCCCAACCCCGGCGCATCTCATCCAGGGCATTGACTTCCTGGGCCCAGAGATTGGGAGCCAGTTCTTTCGGCTCGGAGGTGAGGGTAGTATTTAAGCAGTCGGCAAGGCTGTGGGCCAGGTCTGTGCTCACGACGAGCGTACGTTTGCCCAGTGCTGCTGCACGAACTGCGGTGGCGGCCGAGATGGTTGTTTTGCCAACGCCACCTTTTCCAAGATAAAGAATAATGCGCATAGAAGTCCTTACTCTTCATGAATATTAAGTGGGTTGCCCCATATCTTTATTGTATGTACGTAAGGACTACCTCTACGGTTTGATTGGTAAAATAGATTGTTATATAGCGGGAAATAGCGAGACCTGGTACCCTCAAGAGGATACCAGGTCTTCATCTATCAACTCATACAGCGAGGAGAGCCGCCATGGATGCACTCGCTCTATGGAGGAACACTGTATAGTGTGCTAAAGTTCCATCTTGCCGTTTACTACAAGCAATTTGAGAAATTCGAGATGGCGTACAATCTCCACACGGTCACTACCACCATTTTGATACCACTGCCGGAGCCAGAGCAAGGAAACAACCTCATCTTGAGTGAACCCGCACTGGACCAACTCGTCGGTGTCAGCTACAGTATTTTCGACATTTGTAAACATTTCCAGAGGTTGTGTATTCATCATTGTGTCCTTCCACCTGTGCCAATAGTGAGCCATCCACCACAGTACTTTTCCGCTTCTTCAAGGAATTGTTGATGCCAGCCATCTTGTATTTGAGAAGAGACTCTTCTACTAAACTAGACGTACAGGACTTCAAATTTTCAAATATCTGTTTGTTCGCGCCGGATTTTGCCCCATCGTCCTCTACTTACCTATTCCGTATGCTCACAATATAAGCGGAAATTGCTGCCGTAGCTATGTACTGGACAACAGTACGGATGTGAAATATGTCACTAAAATATCTATCGGACTTGCTCATAAGAGGGCCACTCAACGGATGTCAGGGTACTCTTATCAGTAAGTTGTCTACCTGTTCTATATACGTTTGAAACTACGTAAAGGTTCCATGGAAAAGGCCTCCATTCGGTTACACGAAAAAAAAGTGATGTATTTTCTTCTTTCGTGCTGAGTTTGAGATTAAGCCTCTTCTTTTATTAGAACAATTTTGTCGTGCAGCTTATTCCCGGAGGCAAAACCATATGAACCAGTGCGGCTAGTATCAATCCCCCAAACTCTCTGGGGCGTAGCAATCAGGCATCTTATAGATATAGACGCTGAGGGGTTACAAATTAGAGGACATATTAACAAGATAATTTTGCAATGAGAGCAGGAAAAGTTGGCTCATTATAAAATTATCTTGTTATAAAGAATGTTTTAG
>Ga0209166_10003243_pt1 | contig 11841 bp, 14 predicted proteins | sample Coa_R1_3_FD_187151 | JGI IMG/M metagenome (GOLD analysis project Ga0209166, IMG submission 187151) | Surface soil microbial communities from Centralia Pennsylvania, which are recovering from an underground coalmine fire - Coalmine... | ecosystem: Environmental > Terrestrial > Soil >... | reverse complement strand
GTGAGCGCAATGTCAGCAAAGTCTCGCGCCATATTCACGGTCGTGGCAGCACGCGGCTTGCACCTCGCCGTCGCCGACCTGCCGGTCAGTTTCTTCACCGCGCTGGATTCCGGTGTTCTTCGCGATTGCCCAACCCTAACCTGCCTCCGCTCCGTCCTAATGAAGCCGGAGCACCTCGACTGGATCGACTTCCTCTGGCAAATCCTCTCCAAAGCCACGGACGAGCTGTCAGTTACACATGTGCAAGCGCAAAGCAATCCGGGTCTCCGCACCATTTGATTTTTCTAAGGGCCCGGTTTCTGACCCTCTCGGAGAGGGCAGTGGATCCGCCAACCAGGACGGTCGCGAATAACCCGCCGTCGAATTCCCTGAAAGATCCCAAAATGGTCCTTGACTTCTATATACTACCGTGATAACATGATTCATGTTAGCTCAGCAGATAACCGTCCATCGATCTTCCGCGAGCCGGCTAACCCTTTTATCTCCTTGCGGTTGGCCCCTCTTTCTTTTTCCAAAAACAGTCAACTCTCCTAAAATCAGTTTCTTCCACCCTCTTTTTGTAAAACACCGGGGGTGGAGGCCGTTCATCTACTTCGCGCGACGAATCAGCACCTCTCTGGCTTATTCGCTAAGTCCTTTGGAATGCGCACTTATGCCCACTTTGTCGTGCAACTGCTTTAGAATCCGCACTTACAGAAATACCGGGGGGAGGGGGTGCGTTTCCACCGCATAATCTTGCTCATACCATCGACGAAACAAACGCTGTAACCGAAAATGATTTAAATGACCCATCGCCGTTTAATGCTGCTAATTGCCATTCAATGCACAGGAACGCCATTCGCAGAAAGGTTTGGAGCCATATCGCTAACTCCGGTAGACTAGGCATTGACCTTTTTGGGCTTGCATTTCGGGCAAGCCGTAGTCCGCGCGGGCGGCTTGTTCGCCGCGATCTTAAGTTTTGTATCTGAGGGTGATGAATGCCGGATGTAATGAAGACGTTGCTGTTGAATCCGCCCAGCTTTGAGAATTTTGACGGCGGAGCGAGTTCGCGGTGGCCCGCGACCCGCGAGATTGAATCCTATTGGTATCCCGTTTGGCTCACCTATCCAGCCGGTATGATTCCCGGCAGCCGCTTGCTGGACGCTTGCCCCGCGAAAGTGAATTGGCAGCAAACCGTCGAGATCTGCAAAGATTACGAATTCCTGGTGTTGTTCACCTCTACCGTCGGTTTTGACAGCGACGTCAAGCTGATCCGCAAAATTAAAGAATCCAACCCTAATCTTAAAATCGCGTTCGTTGGTCCTCACGGACACATCAAGCCCGATGCCACCTTGAACGCCAGCCAGGACATAGATTTTGTGACCCGCGGCGAGTTCGATCATTCGGTTGTGGAGTTTGCGCATGGCAAGCCGCTCAGCGAGATTCTAGGCGTCAGCTACCGTAAAGACGGCAAGATCGTGCACAACACCGAACGCCCGCAGCTGCACACCGCGGAACTGGATGCGTTGCCTTTTGCCACCGACATTTACAAGCGCGACCTGAAGATCGAAAACTACAACGTGCCCTTCTTGCTGCATCCCTTCGTGTCCTTTTACACCACTCGGGGCTGCCCCGCGCTGTGCACCTTCTGCATGTGGCCGCAAACCATTTCCGGACACGCTTGGCGCACCCGTTCCACCGAAAACGTGGCTCGCGAAGTGAAGCAAGCCATCGAATATTTTCCGCAGATGAAGGAAATCTTCTTCGACGACGATACCTTCAACATTCGCAAGGATCGCGTGCTCGACCTGTGCGGCAAGTTCAAGCCCCTGAAGTTTCGCTGGTCCTCCACCGCCCGCGTACACAGCGACTACGAGACGCTGAAGGGAATGGCCGATGGCGGGGCGCGGCTGTTCATTGTCGGATTTGAGTCCGGCGATGCGCAAATCTTGAAGAACATCAAGAAGGGCGCGACCGTCGAGATGGCTCGCACCTTCATGAAGAATTGCCGCAAGGTCGGCATTCGCGTGCACGGCGATTTCATTATTGGATTGCCCGGAGAGACGCGCGAGACCATTCAAAAGACCATCGATTTTGCGAAAGAACTCGATTGCGAAACGATCCAGGTCTCCCTGGCGCATGCCATGCCCGGCACCGAATTGCACGAATCGATGTCCAAGCAAGGCTTCTTGAAAGTCGAAGCGCTGGCGGATTCCGGCGGACACCAATTGCCGCACATCGAGTATCCGCATCTGTCCAAACCGGAAATGATGGCCGGCGTGAACCGCTTTTACGACGAATATTATTTCCGGCCTAAAGTCGTCTGGCGCATCGTGCGTGAAGCCCTGTGGGATGCCCACGAGCGCAAGCGCCTCTACCACGAAGCGACGGAATTCTTGAAGCTTCGCTCGGAGCGTTGGAAATGGGTCCGCGAAGGCGGCGAGGTCCAAAAGCCAATGATTGCCGTTCCGGCTCCTCCGTCCGCTTCCGGGAACGATTAAGTTTCATCATATGAGGCGCGAGTTGCGGATTCGGATCAAGACCCTGGTCATGATCCTGGCGATGGTGGTGTGTGCTAACGCCGGCGATCTGCTGCTGAAACGCGGTATGACCCAAATCGGCGCGGTCCAGATTTCCGCCTCCGGATTGCGCCATGCCTTCGTCTCCACGGTAACCAACGGCACCATCTGGATCGGCATCGTATTCCTGGTGGGATTTATGACCAGCTACATGACCGTGCTGAGTTGGGCCGATTATAGCTACGTCATGCCGGCGGGCGCGTTTGGCTACGCCTTACTGACCTTACTGGCGGTGGTGTTGCTACACGAAAGCGTTTCGCCGCGGCGCTGGGCTGGCGTTGTGCTGATTTGCGTCGGCGTCCTGCTGGTGGGACAAACGCGTCCGCGCACTACCGAGGCCGCAGTGCGCGAGGTGGCCGCGGCATGATGGCAAAGGGACTGCGCGATGGCGGTGCGAACCGTCCGGTGCGCAAGGTGGCCGCGTGATGCGGGTGGCATTATTGCTGGGCGTGCTGATACTGGGCAGCACCGGCGGGGAAATCGCGATTACCTACGGAATGAAGGCCACGGGGGAGCCGGCCCGGCTGCGGCCCCGCGAGATTCTGGCCTTTCTGGCGCGGGCCCTGCGCAATGCCTGGTTCTGGGCCGGCGTTCCGCTGATGGCGCTGTCGTTTTATTCGTTACTTGTGCTGTTGTCCTGGCAGCCGATCAGTTTGGTGATTCCGGCCTCGGCATTGAGCTACGTGGTGGGCACGCTGGGCGCGAAATATATCTTGCGCGAGGAAGTAAGCGCGGCGCGCTGGGTGGGGGTGGTGCTGGTGTGCGCGGGCGTCGCGCTGGTTGCCGCAGGCTGAAGTTCTCGCGAGCGCGAACTCTTATTCGCGAGCGGGTGGAGCATTTGGCGAATTCCGGCCGGCGGTTGCTTTCTGATGTAGACGCTATAACAATTGGCGGAGATTATAGTATGCATGTCCGGGCCATTGCCGTGGCCGCTTGGCAATAGGCGTCATGACCGAAACGGTGGTATCGATGCTTCGCTTGGCCGTGCTGGTGATTGCCGGCGTCCCGCTGGTGTATTACCTGCTGTCGCTGTATTGCACGGTGGAATACTTTCGTTCCCGCCGCCGGCTACCTCCCCTCACTCATTCCTTCACGCCGCCCATCAGCGTGCTGAAACCGGTGCGCGGGGTGGATCACGACGCTTATGAAAATTTCGCCAGTTATTGCCGGCTGGATTATCCGGAATATGAGTTGGTGTTTGCGATGGCCGATCCGCACGATCCCGTGATTCCGGTCATCGAGAAGTTGCAGCGGGATTTCCCGGGCCGATCGATTCGGTTTGTGAACGACGTGGCGCGTGTGGGCGAAAACAACAAAGTGAACAGTCTGTGCCGGCTGGTTCAGGAGGCGCGCTACGATTTGCTGGTGATGACGGACAGCGACGTACGCGTCGAGCCGAATTACTTGCGAGAGGTCGCTGCGCCGTTTGCGGACAGCGGAGTAGGCGCGGTTACCTCCTTTTACCGCTGCGTGGGCGGAGGCAGCATCGCGGCTGACCTGGACATGCTGGGCATGTGCATGGATTCGGCTCCGAGTGCGCTGGTGGCGCGGAAGCTGGAGGGCAAAGTGAAGTTTGCCTACGGCTGGACCATGGCCACGACCAAGAAGCGATTGGCGGAGATCGGGGGGTGGGAAGCGCTGGCCAATCATCACTCCGACGATTTCGAGCTGGGCAACCGGATCGCCAGCCAGGGACATCGCGTGGAATTGATGCGCGAGCCGGTGTGGATGGTCTTTCCTAAGCAAAGCATGGGCGATTTTTTGCGACACGAGTTGCGCTGGGCCATCGGACTGCGAAACGTGCGGCCCACCGGGTATGCCGGATTGATTTTTACGCTGGGTTTGCCCTGGACGATTTTGGCCGCGCTGGCTGCCTCGGCTTCGGGATGGATGGGGATCGCGCTGGCCTATATTTTCGCCTACCTGATTTTGAGGATCGGCATGGCCTATACATCAGGAGTGTGGGGACTGCGCGATCACAATATCGCGGGAAAGTTGTGGCTGGCGCCGGTGCGCGACGCAGTGAGCGCGGGGATCTGGTTGGCCGGTTTTTTGACCGACCGGATTCAATGGCGCGGACTGGAATATCACGTAAGGAACCGGCTGCTGGAACCGGTGGAGGACGCCCAGAACGGGGGTTTGCCGCAGAGCGCCCGGGAAGTCAAGTGAGCGCGGAGCTTTTCCCGTTTTTTGCCCTGATATGGATGGGCTGGCGTTATCTTGTGCTGATGGCGGCCGCGGCACCGCTGGCTTATTACATCGCCGCCACGCTGGCGGCGCGGAGGTTTTTCCTTCGAGAACGATCGCGAGAAATTCCGGCCTTTACCCCGGCGGTTAGTTTGCTGAAGCCGGTGCGCGGCGTTGATTCTGGTTCGTACGAGAATTTCGCGAGTTTTTGCCGGCAGGACTATCCGGAATACGAAATTCTTTTTGGAGTGGGAGAGGCCGCGGATCCCGCGGTGCCGGTGATTCAACGTTTGATCGAAGAATTCCCACGGCGGCGAATCGCCCTTTTTATTGGCGCGGAGAGAATCGGGGCGAATCGCAAGGTCAACATGCAGGCCAGGCTGGAGCGCGAGGCACGCCACGAAATCCTGGCGTTGACCGACGGCGATATCCGCGTCGGGCCCAACTATTTACGGGAGGTGGTGGCGCCGTTTGCGGATAAGACCGTCGGAGCGGTGACTTCGTTTTACCGGAGTATCGCGGAAAAAAATCTGGGCGCGGAGCTGGAGGCGATTGGCGCGGCCAGCGATTTCTTCGCCGGGGTATTAATGGCGAATTGGATGGAAGGACTGACTTTTGGGTTGGGCGCTTCGATTGTGACCACCAAGGAGTGGGTGGAAAAAATCGGCGGATTCGCGGCGATCGCGGACATGCATTCAGACGATTACGAGCTGGGGCACCGCATCGCGAAAGCGGGCGGCAAGATGTTGCTTTCACGGGAAGTGGTGGCGACGATGTATCCGGCGCAGACCGCGCGGGGCTTCTGGCAGCACCAGGTGCGCTGGGCACGGACGGTGCGACTGTGCCGGCCGTGGTCCTTTGTGGGACTGATTTTCACGCATGGTTTGCCGTGGGCGGTGCTTGCCGCGCTGATCGTTCCAACGCCGTGGGTTGCCGCGGCGTATTTGCTGGGCTATCTCGTATTGCGTTTGACGATGGCGTGGACGGTGGGCGTGTGGGGTGTGGGCGACGAGGTGGTGAGACGCAAGCTGTGGCTGGCGCCGCTTCGCGATGCCATCTATTTCGCGGTATGGCTGGCCAGCTTTGGGTCGAACCGTATCCACTGGGGCGGGGAAGACTACATCATGCGGCAGGGACAGCTCGTGCCGGCCGATGCCGGGCGAGGGGCAGGAGCGGCGCGCCGGGAGGCGGCGCGAGAAAAATAATGGGCGGAGCGGGCGTCAACAGCTCTGGCCGACGCGGAGTGGCCCATTGGAGCGTTTTTGTTTGATACCCTACCTTTAACACTGGTGAATAGGTCTTGACCCGCACCGGATCCAGGCGTACGTCCGGATTAACGCATCCTCTCACTCTCCGCGTTATTGCCCCATGGATTCGAGATTTTCGCATGTGCGACGGTTTCGATATTTTCAGAAAATTACCCGATAGCGGAATGGTGTGGATGGCGTCTGCACCCGACCTGGAATCCGCCCACGAACAAATCCAACGGGTGGCCGCCAAGGAACCGGGAGAGTACATCTTATTTTGTCAAGCGACTCAGCAGGTGGTGGCGGTATCGAGGATGCCCGTTCCCAAGGCGGAAAGCAGGCCATGAAGCCAGGGGCTACCAAGCTAACGGGGAAGATGCGAAGAATTGTCGATTTTCACCTGGACGAGAATCTGGATTGGGTGGCGGAACTGGAGTGCGGACATCGGCAGCATGTGCGCCATAATCCACCGTGGACGGTACGGCATTGGGTTACCACGCCACAGGGCAGACTGGCGCATTTGGGCCAGGAACTAAATTGCCTGGTATGCGGTGCCGCAGAGCAAAGTCCGGTTTCGTCCGCGAAAGCAAAGTAAGCCTCTTCCAGTGCGTCGCCCCGTCGAGCGCTTCGTGAGGGAAAATCTGGGCTTTGTTTGAACAAGGATTTGTGTTGCCTGTCCGCCCGGTTTTTTTCAGTCGCGAAAATCCTGCCATTTGCCCCATGAGAAGCGGTCACGGTATGATGTGAGTCCCCGCGTTTCAACCGCTGGGAGGTCGTCCAATTGGTAGGACTCCAGACTCTGGATCTGGCTATCCTGGTTCGAGTCCAGGCCTCCCAGCCAATCTTTTCAATCATTTAGCTCGGGCTGTACTCGGTCATTCCCGCCAGATGGGAACAACTTGGGAACAACTGGAAATAGAAATCAGTCGGCTGGAGGCATCATGCTCTCCTCTAACCGCGTGACCGCACTACGCTGGGACTGCTCCACCGACTGGATGTAGTACGCCAGCGTCGTCTGTGCGGAGGCATGCCCGAGGACCTGTTGCGCCGTTCTTACCGGCTCTCTCATTTCACTCAATGGTTTCGGCAAAATCGCGGTTCAACATGAGCATGGCAATGCGATCGGTCGGCTCGAAATTGTCGAGGATATATTCCGAAGCAGCCGGCCCCAAAGAGGGCGCGTACTCCACGGGATTCATGGAACCTCCTTATGGCCGTCGAAAATGCAACGGTAGCGTGGTCATCGCGGTCGGGATCGTAACCCTGGATTTCCACGACTTCGGAGACGAAGCGCCGGCCCGGGCGGCCCTCCAGGTGCACGACAACGCCAAGCGAATCAGCGGTGTTGGTCTTGATCGCTCGGTATGGCAAGTCAACTCCGCTTTGGAGAACGCAGCTGGTGAATCGTGCGAGGGCCTGCCTAGCTGATGTCGCGTGCACTGTTGAGAGACTTCCTGAATGGCCCGTATTAAGGAGCTGCAAAAGATCGAATGCCTCACCTCCACGTATCTCACCGAGGATGATTCGGTCCGGCCGATGGCAGAGAGCTGCTTTCAAGAGGTCACGGATGCTTACGGCCGGGAGGCCGTTTTGCGGCTGCCTGGCTTCAAAGCGGACAAGGTTGTCCTGGTCCATCTGAATTTCGGATGCGTCTTCGATGAGGAGAATTCGTTCGTCCGGTGGAATGAATTTCCCAAGGATATTAAGGATCGTTGTTTTCCTCCTCTTCGTTTCTTTTTCTTAACTGGACGCGGACGAAACACTTCGCAAACAGAGCCTTTTCCTGTTTGCGGGGATGGAGCGACCCATCATAAAAGGGTCGCTCCCGCCCAGTGGCCGTACCCTTCGCTGCGGTGGTCGTCAAGGATCTCCGCTGCGCTTCGACCGCTTCGCGGCGCGCACGAAACGCGCGTCCTTGACGGCCATCCTCGCTGCGGGTCTTGGCTCATTATGAGAAGCAAGTCTGCTTCTCGGTTCTTAGGAGAACCGGAGAACAGCAAAAGGAGCACTCAGATGAATGGCCTCAGATACATCGGACTCGACGTTCACCAGGAGACGATCTCCGCCGCTGTGCTGGATCGCGAGGGCAAGCTCATCATGCAGTCGGTATTTGCAACACGTGCGGCAGCGATTCTGGACTTCCTCGATGGCATCAAGGGAACGCTGCACGTCACCTTCGAGGAAGGCATTCATTCCGCCTGGCTCTACGACCTGCTGCAACGAAGAGTGGCACGCGTGGTGGTCTGCGACCCACGCAAGAACAAGCTACTGAAGTCGGGCAACAAAGGCGATCTGATTGACGCACGTAAGCTGGCCGAGCTGTTGCGCATCAACTCCTTGTCGCCGGTGTATCACGGAGAGATGAGCTCGCTGGAAGTCCAGCATCGCACACGCAGCTACACCATGCTGACCGGGGACACCACTCGCGTCATGAATCGTTTGAAGGCTGTGTTCCGCAGTCAGGCGATTGCTTGTCCCGGCAGAAAACTGTTCCGGCCGGACAAGCGAAACTCCTTCGTTGCTCAGCTCGCTACGCCAGGGTTGCGGCAACGCGCCGAGTCCCTCTACCGCGAGCTGGACGCTTTGCACCCGCTGCGATTGCGAGCCAAGCGCGAGATGCTCGCGGAGTGCCGCAAGCACCCGGCGATGAAGTGGCTGCGATCGGTGCCGTTTCTCGGGAAGGTACGGACGGCCGTGCTCATCGGCCGCGTGCAGACCCCGCACCGCTTCCGCACCAAGCGACAGTTCTGGTCCTACTGTGGGCTGGCGCTGCAAACGCACGACAGCGCCGAGTACCGCGTGGTCCACGGACAACTGCAACGCAAGTCCCGGCCCGCACAGGTCCGCGGTCTGAACTGGAACCACAACCACGAACTGAAATCCCTGTTCAAGAGCGCGGCCACGATGGCCGCCTTCCGTAAGGGAATATTCCGTGAGTTTTACTCCGGACTGTTGGCCAAGGGCATGCGACCGGAAATGGCCCGGCTGACGCTGGCGCGCAAAATCGCCGCCATTACGCTGAAAATCTGGAAGGAAGGAGAAACGTTCAACGCCGAACATGTAAAAACACAAGCAGCTTGAGCGCATCGTGTCATCGGAACGTAATCGCTGGTGTCCTGCGGTCCGTCGCCACGAGAGCGCCAAGGGTTCGAGGATGAGTATCCCAAGTGGGGTTCAGGCTTTGAGTCTCCCGAGCGACCGTATGCCTCCTCGGACAACCCAATGAAGCGATAGGCCTCGAGTCTCAGATAGAACCATGGTTGTCCAGAAGCGACCACGCTGCTTGTAGGTGCCAGAGTGCCGGCGGGAGCGACCAGCAACATGAAGAGAAAAGTTCCGAGAGAGACCGTGGATCGTGTTGCAGCCACTGGGCGGGAGCGGGATGTCAGAAACTTGCTTCCTTTCCTGCGGAGGGAGGGGTGTTTTTTCTTGACATCCCCTTTTATAGAACATCCCCTTTTATAGAACCCCGCTTTTTGGGCTTTCAGTCGCCCAAAAAGTTCTTGGGGTCGCTCCCGCCCTCCGGCACGGTCCATCGTGCCAGCCGTTTTTCACACGGTGACAGGGAGTTCGGATGAAACACACAATCATCGAAGGAGGAACTACATGTCAATCGTTAAGAAAGCCCCAGGGACCATGACTCGGGAAGTCAAACTCGAAGAGCCGGTCAACGAGCTGCTCGAAGATTACTCTCGCTTCATCGAGAGCAACGCGGACCACGTCATCAACGCCGTCTTAAAGAAAGTGCTCTGGCGCGACCAGGACTACCGCAAGTGGCGAGGGGAGCGCCGCACCCCGGAGCCCGGCCCCGACAAGGGACAACCCACCGAAGCCCGAGCGAGGGCCTGATGCAAAGAACACTCGAATCGCGCGTTTTCATGTCAGCCATCCTCGCAATGGCCGCGGGAGCGCTCCTTTTTTACACGCACCCTTTCCCCGACGAGCAAATCTTCCTGCGTGTAATTGCCTTGCGCGCTCCGCTAGCTTTCTTGAGCTTCAAATACCTCTACTACGCGCTCCTGTTCACCACCCCGTACCTTGTGTGCTCGACGGCCCTTTCGAACCTCTACATCTTCACTCTGAAAGCTCGTCGGCACACCTCGCCTGGACGCCTCCCTCGTTATCCCGATCCGCGCAAGAGAGACGATCTCTTTCTCGTCGTGGGCGAAGTGCATAGTCCGCGCAAGCCGGTCCCTGCCAAGGCTCCCTATTGGCTCACGATTCCTGAGCGGGGTTTGTTCACCGGAATCGCCATCTTAGGCGCCTTGGGCAGTGGCAAAACATCCTGCTGCATGCTTCCGTTCGCCGAGCAGATTCTGGCCTACAAAGCCGAAGACAAAGACAAGCGCATTGGCGGGCTGGTCCTTGAAGTAAAAGGAGACTTTTGCCGCAAGGTAAAAGACATTCTTGCCCGTCACGGGTGAGCCGAGGATTACATCGAAATTAGTCTCGATTCCGAATACCGCTACAACCCTCTCCACAATGACCTGGACGCTTACGCCCTTGCCTACGACATCGCCTCGCTCCTGAACAATCTCTTTGGCTGTGGCAAGGAACCCTTCTGGCAGCAGGCGTATACCAATCTCGTCAAATTCATCATCCTTCTTCATAAGGTCGCGTACGACTACGTGACGTTCTTCAATGTCTACGAGTGCGCCATCTCTCCGCCGCTCCTCGAAGAGGATAAAGCCGATCCGGCGTATTACGCACGGCACACCGTCATGAAGGCTCAAGCTGAGCTACTGCGACAAAGGAATGTCGAAAAGCCTACTGAAGGTCATCAAACAGAAGCAAAGGAAATCGGATTAAACCATTGAGAAACAGTTCGTCAGATCCGCGAGAAGTTTTCGCGAGTCTTGGAGGCTCTATGCATACCTCAATTCCGTTTAACACTGATGAGAGAGAATCAAACGACTCCGAGAAAGGCCGGAGTACCCAAAGCGATCTTCCTAACAACGCGGATACTCCCAAGTTGGTCGCTTGCCTGCTCCTTGTACCGCAAGACGCCGAAGCGATCTTAAGATTCTTGCAGAGACTCGCAGTGAGTGGTCTTGACCTGCCTTCAACTAGGCCCACAGTTGATGCCAATGCGTCCATGCACCTAGCACCTGAGGAATCTTGGTTAAGCCACTCCCAAGCTGCCGCCTTTCTGGGCGTCTCGAAGAGCACGCTCTATCACTACTCGTGCCGCGACCAAATCGAGCGCCGCAAACTTGGCGGACGGCTCGAATATCGCCGTTCCGCGCTCGATAGATTCAAAGAAGCCCACACACTACCAGCTAGCCGTCATTCAACCTCCGCGCGTATAATCGCGTCGGCGCACTCCTCTGGCAAGTAGAAGGGGTGCCAAATGGGCCTTTACAGAAGAAACGGTTCGAGGTTTTGGTGGATGAGCTATAAGTCGGACAAGGCACGCTCGTTTGAGTCAACCAAGACTTCCAGCAAAGAAATCGCCACAAAAATTCTGAAGAAGCGAGAAGGCGAAATCGCGCTGGGATTGTTCAAGGTTGGCTGGCCGGGCGAAAGGATGACGTTTGCATCATTGTGCGGCGAGTTTCTTTCGTCACACACTTCAACGTTGTCCGCCAAGAGCCAACGAAACCATCGTATGTACCTGAACAACCTGCGGGAGCACTTCGGAGGACGCCAATTGACGGAGATTCAGCGGCGACTAGTCGAGGAATATAGGGACTATCGCCGCCGACAGCCGTCAAAGCGCAACCCGAAGACGACCGTCAAGGGAGCCACGGTCAACCGCGAGCTTGAATATCTGCAATGTATGTTCGAGTTTGCGGTCCAACGCAAGTACCTCGCTGAGAGCCCCGCTGCCGGTGTGGAACATTTTAACG
>Ga0209166_10003242_pt1 | contig 11842 bp, 12 predicted proteins | sample Coa_R1_3_FD_187151 | JGI IMG/M metagenome (GOLD analysis project Ga0209166, IMG submission 187151) | Surface soil microbial communities from Centralia Pennsylvania, which are recovering from an underground coalmine fire - Coalmine... | ecosystem: Environmental > Terrestrial > Soil >... | reverse complement strand
CCCGGGGGCAATATCGCTATGGTGCGCCCCCCGAACGGCACCGGTGGGGCGTAGCCAAGCGGTAAGGCAGCGGATTTTGATTCCGCCATTCGGAGGTTCGATCCCTCCCGCCCCAGCCAAGCTTTCTTTAAGTCGATGATTGATGCCACACTGATCGTCCGGAGTGCGCCGTCGGCGTTCTGGCGATGGAAGCAATCCAATCGACCCCGGTCTTAGGGTCGGCACCCGGCCTCGAACCCCAAACGATCGCTCAACCCGCCGGCCGACGAACCGATGGATCGCGCCTACGAGACGAGTCGCGTAACCGCTATTCGCCGGACCTGCCGGATAGCACTTTGTTGATCATCGCGCGGTCAGCGGCGCTGTATTCGATGTTTAAGTGAATTCCAAAATCGACAAGCCGCCCGTCGTGCTTCCAGATGGTGGCGTAGAACCAACCCCGCTCGCCCAACGCCCCATGACGATTCCAATTGCCCTCAATTCGCCAGCAATCGTCTTGTTCGGCGGCGACGAGCGGTTGCTGCCGGTCGCGCTCCTCGGCGCCGTACAGAATTTCAAGATAGGTGTCGCCCAGGCGCCGCGCCATCTCCGAATCCGAAACCAGACTGCCGTGAGTCATCGCTCTAAAATCAAGCATCCGGCCTCGCTTTGGAGGTTCCGGGATCTTGTTAAGATGCAGCGGTGGCAGGCCGTAGGGAGAGGTGGGATCAGACACGCTAGCATCCTCTTTTCGATCCGCGCCGAGGAGACGCGGATCGACGAAACGTCACTTTAAGGAACAAAGACCGGCGGCGGAAGTGGATCGAGCACATAGGGTTTGCCAGGACCCGGGGTGTAGATACGGTGGACCATCATCGGCGGAAAGGGCTCTCCTGGAACCAATCCGAGCTGAGCGACCCTAAAATCGTCCGAATAGAGATGATTACCCACTTGCAGAACCGGATAATACCACCTCTGCGCGGAGGTGAGCGGCGGATCCATTCCTGTTTTTACCTCAATTGCCTCCACGCCATGACCAGGGACATGGATAAGAAGGTCGGGATACCCAATAACAGAATCATCGGGGCCTATAAATCTCAATGCCGGCCTCTCAACGACTGGAATACCCGCCGCACGAAATGTATCAACCCACGCCCGAACAACGACATCGTGAAATCCGTCACTGTAGTCGATTGGTGATACAAGCGGGTTTTGATTGAGGCCCCATCGAGAAGGCCCCAGCGCACTTGAGGGAGCAAATTGACCTCCTTGGCTAGCGTCAGCACCCGCCGGCCAACGAGGATGTTTGGATGAATCCCAAATGCCGCCGATTTTTTCGAACTTAGCAGCGGTATGCCCGAAACGATCGAAATGCGGTGCCATCCACGCGGCTTGGCCTGAAACCTTGTTCGTGTACCGGTCCAGGATGGGAACGGCAGGTACGCCAACGGCCAGCCGTTGGGCTACGGCGCGCATGAGCACAATGCCCTCAGGAGTTACGCGATCGAGACCGGCACGATCGAGAATTGCCTGGGCGGCAGTCTGATTAGCGTTTTCCAAAAGGAGTGCAGCTCGTCCCACGGCCGAAACGAGCGGCTTGGTCAGGGCTGCGCGTCCATGGAGCGCGCTGATCCAGAACTGAATGCTATCCGCCGGAGCCGGTAAAACCCGATCGCCTCGCTTGGTCGTGAGAGGGATCCCGGGCCAGAACCATACGCCGCCGTCGAAGGCGACAAGGGTCCGCGGCAACTGGGCAGAGTCAGGCGATGGGTTGCGGCGAAGTGCAACAATCTCCATTGGGCATCTCTCTCGCTGTTCGGAAAAAATGCCGCCGGGGAGGATCTCACCCGGCGGTTTTGCGTTAAGGCAGCGGCCTATCGCGCTGACTTCGACTGCGATGTTGGCAATTTATCGGTGGATTTTTCCGCGTCAAGAAAATGGAACAAAAATAGAACATCCAGATCGATACCGGCCGCAGGACGGACTTCGCGGGTGAGCGGTATGCATGAGGTCGCAATGACCATTGTGCCGCCGCACTATCTGGCTCTGCCGTCCGCGCAGGGCCGGCACAGGTTAGCTTCGCTTCTACGGCGGCGGGTATTCATTCGCCTGAACGCGAGCCCTCGACCGTGACGACCCGCGGAGCCGATACCAGGCGACGGAAGAGTGCTTCGACGTCCTTGGCATCGGCGGAATTGACGTCGGGGCGATGGGGCCACTCGAAATCGCTCGCCCGCGGCTGCAGGCGCTTGCCGTCGACGATGGCATGGTAGGGAAGCGCCCCATCATGGGCGGCAGCCGAATTCTCCATGCCGTGTGCCGGCAACGCCGCTACCGTTGCGAACAAGAGCGCGGACAGGGCGAGTGCCACCGCCTGCTTGCTGAACGCACCGGCCGTCTTGGCTCGAGCGTGGGCCTGGGCAGTGGCACGTGTCGGGATCTCGGGGATGGGAGCAGCGATGCGGGGCATGATGACTCTCCTTTGCCAGAGTGGGCAACGAATGCAATGTCATCTAAGGCCGCGTCATAAGTTTATTAATGTGCACAACGCTCAATTATATGCTAGTTCGTCTCATTGTGAGCTTGGGGTGCCGTAGCACCCTTCAGCGGCACAAGACCGTTGCCGCGGCCTTGGCGGCGCAGTCTCCGCGGTCGATCGCTGGCGCGCCCCCCAACGGCCAGACGTTTGCGAGTTCTTTTTCGTCCGCCGCATTCACCAATGCCCAGAGGCGCTGCTGCAACTGGCCGTGGGGATCGGCCTCGTCTGCCGGGTGGTCAGCACCTGGGGCCTCGAACCGCATCAGGTCGGCGATCCGGTCGTAGATCCGCCGCAGGTCCGCGCTATAGGCGACGCCATTGCCCATGATGACGACCGGCCGGCCGACGCAGAGGGAAAGCGTCTGGTCGCTGGTATTGACCAGGGTCAGTTGATCCGGCGCGTCAGTGCCTTCGATGCGCAGCAGGCGACGGGCGAGCGCCGCCTTGAGGGACATGGTCTTGTCGCCGACCGACACCGTCGCCTCGCCCAGCGCCGGGGTCTCGTCCAGGACCGTTCCCTGGCGCGGCGTCGCCCCGGTCTGGTCGAGGCAGTAGGCGGCGACGGCGCCGGTGGCGTGCCCGGCGATCCGGTAGCAGCCGGCGCTGATCAGCATCCGCTGCATCGGGGCCGAGGCGGGCGCCGCCCACCCCGGGCCGGCGATCAGCAAGAAGCCGGCGACGGCCAGAAGGCCCACGCCGCAAAGCAGGACCATGCGAGGGGTCTGCGTCAAGCCATCCTCCTGGGGCCGCCGTCCCGTTGCCTGCCGGCACGTCCCTGCCGGCCCCGGAAGATGTAGGAAGATCGGCCGGATGCGCCAACGATTAGCCGATGGCGTCCGTGCTCATGCAGTGCGCCGGGGCCCGAGCGGGCCCCGGCTTCGGCCCTTGCGGATTGCGACCTGCCCCGGCCTCAGGCGGTTACCCTGGACTCCGCCAGGATCCGGGCGATGGCTTCCTCGACGGCAACCACCTCGGCCGGCGTCATGCGCAATCCGAGCTTGGTGCGGCGCCAGAGCACGTCATCGGCGCGGCGCACCCATTCGTGCCGGACGAGGTAGCGGAGTTCCGCCTCGGTCAGGTCCGCGCCCAGCACGACGCCGAGGTCGGCGGCACTTGCGGCCCCGTCGAGCAAGGTATGGACGTCGCTGCCATAGGCGCGCAGCAGGCGTCGCAGGCTCGCGGGCGGCACGAACGGGTAGCGGGCGGCGGCCTCGCCGAGCAAGGCCTCGAAGCCATCGACCGCGAAATCGCCCCCGGGCAAACGTTCCCGCCCGGTCCAGCCGGCGGCGCGGCCCGACGTCGGGACCGGGACATGCGGCAGCAGCAGCTCGAGTGCCGCTTCGGCCAGGCGCCGGTAGGTCGTGATCTTGCCGCCGAAGATCGACAGCAGCGGCGCCTTGTCGCCGCCGCCGTCCAGCTTCAGCACATAGTCGCGGGTCAGTTCCTGCGGCGAAGAGGAGCCGTCGTCATAGAGCGGACGGACGCCGGAGTAGGTCCAGACGACCATATCCGGCGTGACCGGCCGGCTCAGATATTCGCTGGCGCCGGCGCACAGATACTCGATCTCCGCCGGGCTGGCCCGGGCATCCCTGGCGTCGCCCTTGAATTCCAGGTCGGTCGTGCCGATCAGCGTGAAATCCCGCTCGTAGGGGATCAGGAAGAAGATGCGGCCGTCGGCGTTCTGGAAGATGTAGCAGGACGAATGGTCGTAGAGCCGCGGCACGACGATATGGCTGCCCTGGACCAGGCGGACCCCGGCCGGAACATTGCCGCGGATCACGGAACCGGCGACGCTGGCGACCCAGGGGCCGGCGGCATTGACCAGCGCCCGGGCGCGGACGGTGAAGCGCGTGTCCGCGACCTCATCATGCAGATCGAGCTGCCAGCCCGCCCCCACCCGCTCGGCCGCGACGCAGCGGGTCCGGGTCGCGATCCGGGCGCCCCTGGCCGCGGCGTCGCGGGCATTCAGCACGACCAGCCGGGCATCCTCGACCCAGCAGTCGGAATATTCGAAGCCCCGCGTGAAGCTCGGCTTGAGCGGCGCCCCCGCCGGATCCGAGCGCAGGCGCACGCTGCGCGTCGGCGGCAGGCGCTTGCGGCCGCCCAGATGATCGTAAAGGAACAGGCCCAGGCGCAGCAGCCAGGCCGGCCGCAGGTCCTTGTGATGCGGCAGCACGAAGCGCAAGGGCCAGATGATATGGGGCGCGATGGCCCACAGCACCTCGCGTTCCATCAGCGATTCGCGCACCAGGCGAAACTCGCGATGTTCCAGATAGCGCAGGCCGCCATGGATCAGCTTGGTCGACGCGCTCGACGTGCCCGAGCCGAGGTCGCGCTCTTCGCACAGGAACACGCGCAAACCGCGTCCCACCGCATCCCGCGCGATCCCGCACCCGTTGATGCCGCCACCGATAATGGCGAGGTCGAAATCCAAAGGTGCGGTGTCTCCCATGGGGTCCCACCCTTGCACGTTGAATCGCGCGTCCGTCGTCTTCGCTTTGGACGCTATAGGCAAATAAAAGGAACCCGCAAGCGCGAAAACGAACATCGCGTCGCCACGAGATCCTTCGGGCTCGGGCGGAACCCTCGTCCGCCGTCCCGGATTGGGGGCGGGAACAATCCGAAGAGGTGCCACCCCATGCCGCAGGCTTCACGCGACAGCACGACGAGGCCAGGGGCGTGAGCAGCCTGATCCACGAGTATGTGATGCCGCTGATCCGTGAGCACGGTCTATTCGCGATCGGCGGCATCACCATGATCGAAAGCATGGGCATTCCGGCACCGGGGGAGAGCGCCGTGATCGCCGGCGCGCTCTATGCCGCCACGACCCATGAATTCGGCATCGTGCCGCTGGTCGCCTCGGCTGCGGCAGGCGCGATCCTGGGCGACAATATCGGCTATCTGATCGGCCGCGGCGTCGGCTTTCGCCTGATCCGCCGCTACGGCCGCAAGATCGGGCTGACCGAGGCCCGCATCAAGCTCGGCCGCTATCTGTTCAAGTGCCACGGCAGCAAGGTGGTGTTCTTCGGCCGGTTCATCGCGGTGCTGCGCACCTTTGCCGCCCTGCTCGCCGGCGCCAACCAGATGGATTGGCGGCATTTCCTCATCGCCAACGCGCTCGGCGGGCTCTCCTGGGCGTCGCTCTACGGCTTCGGCGCCTATGTCCTCGGCTATGAGGTTCGCCGGCTCGAAGGCCCGCTGGCGATTGGCCTGGGCATCCTTGCGGCACTCGCGGTCGGCACGATCATCTTCCTGCTGCGCCGTCACGAGGCGCGCCTGCAGCGGGAAGCCGAGCAGGCCTTTCCCGACTGACCGGCCCCGGCGCTGATCGCCGGCCATCTGGCACAGGCGGGCTTCCGCTCGACGCTCCAGGCCCTGGAATTGAGCCAGGACGGCTGCCGGCGCCTGGTCTATGAGCTGCGCTGGCGCGGGCGGATGAACGAGCCGAAATCCCCCGACTGCCTCGAGGATCTGGCGCGCGCGCCGGGCGTCATCGCGCTCAAATGGGCGACGCACGCGCCACCGCCGCTGTAAGGCCGGATCGGAACGCCTGCTGCCGTGTTGTACCCCGCTACCCGAGGGAGGAACACGCAGATGGCAGAACCACGCCAGCCGGCGCACACCGTCGGCGCTGGTAAGCGATGACGACCGTCGCCAGCTACAACATCCACAGCTGCGTCGGCCGGGACGGCGTGATGGCACCCGACCGCATCGCCGAAGTCGTCCGCGAGTTGGACGCCGACGTGGTCGCCTTGCAGGAGGTCGAGGCCCAGCACCGGTTCGGCGCGCTCGACCAATGGGCCTATCTTGCTGAAAATCTCGGCCTTTTCTGCACGCCGGGCATCAGCCTGCGCACCCAGCGGCGAAACTACGGCAACGCGCTCCTGTCCCGTTGGCCGGCCGAGGCGGTACGGCTGCATGATTTGAGCATCGACCGCCGCGAGCCACGCGGCGCCATCGACATCGATCTTCACCCCGGCGAGGGCCGGTCGCTGCGGATCATCGGCACCCACCTGGGCCTGGGCCGGATCGAACGGCGCCGGCAGATCGACAGGCTGCTGGCGATCCTGGCGGCGCAGCCCCTGGGCGATGGCGCGATCGTGCTGCTCGGCGACTTCAACGAATGGCGCCAGGGCTCGCGCAACCTCCAGACCCTGTGCCAGCCGTTCCACGCCGCACCTGCCCCGCCGACCTTTCCGGCCGGCCGCCCCCTGTTCGCGCTCGATCGGATCCTTGCGACCGGGGCTGCCCGGATCGACGGGATCAGGGCCCATCGCTCGCCGCTCGCGCGGGTCGCGTCCGATCACGTGCCGGTGCGCGCGACATTGCGCTGGGGCCGCCGATGACGCGGACGCGGTGGCAACGGCTGAGCTCGCTTATCACCCTGGCGTTGGCGCTGGTGGCGATCGGCATTGTCGTCCACGTCCTGAACCAGTTCACCTGGGCGCAGATCGAGGCGTCGCTGGCCCGGATCCGGCCCTGGCAGTTCGCCGGAGCGGTGCTGTGCACCGCCGCCAGCTACGCGACCCTGACCGGCTTCGACTGGCTGGGCGTCGCCTATGCCGGCGGCCGCGTGCCTTATCGCCGCGTGGCGCTCGCCTGCTTCCTCAGCCTGTCGATCGGCCACACGGTCGGCTTCGCACCGCTGAGCAGCGGCGCCATCCGCTATCGCTACTATACCGAGGCGGGCCTCGATCTCCGCCAGATCGGCCTGGTCGTCCTGCTCTCGGCCGTGACCGTGACATTGGGCGAGGTCTCGCTCGGCGGCCTGGCGATGGTGATCCAGCCGGTGCTGACCGCGAAGCTGCTGCATCTGCCGCCGGCCATGACCGGGTCGATCGGTGCCGCATGCCTGGTGCTGCCGGTCGCCTACGGGATCCTGGCGGTGACGCTCCGCCGCCCGTTCACGATCCACAAATGGTCGTTCCGGCTGCCGACGCCCGGGATTGCCGTGGCGCAGATCGGCCTCGGGCTCTTGAACTATATCCTGGTCGCCGGCGCGCTCTATTTCGTCCTGTCGGCGGTGGCACCGATCGACTTCCAGAGCGTGGCCGCGGCCTTCGTGCTGGGCAACCTCGCAGCGCTGATCACCCACGTCCCCGGCGGCCTGGGCGTGCTCGAGGCGGTAATCGCGACGCTGCTGCCCGGCATCGACCTGATCGGGCCGCTGATCGCGTTCCGGATCATCTATTACCTAATCCCGCTCGCCATCGGCTGCCTGGTGCTCGCCGCGACGGAGCTCAAGCTCCGCGTCCGCCCCACCAAGGCCAAGCTCACACCATAGGCGGCCGAGCGTCAGCGGCTCGCTCGGATCGAGCAGGGCGGTACCGGTCATCGGCGCGCTCGAGCCGTCGGCGGGCGAGACCAGCAACGGCTGGAGGTGCCCTGCCCCGTTCAGCCCGTCGATCACGGCGATGAGCGATCGGGTCCGGCGGAATGCCGCCGCAACGGCCTCGACCGGCCGATGCAGCTGCTCGGCAACCAGGCGATGACGCAGCGCGCGGATTGCGTCGCGGTGCCTTGGACCGGTCGCCTCGAACGCGAGGTCGCATTCGGTATCGACCGCCATGGAGCGGTTGTTGAGGTTCGACGAACCGATGCGGAGCAGGCGGTCGTCGATCACCGCCAGCTTGGCGTGGATCTTCACCTCGCCCCGGCTCTCGCCGTCGGGCACGGTCGGGTAATAGACCCTGAGCCGGCCCCATCGATCGGCCGCCACCAGGCGGCGCAGCAGGCGGTCGCGGTTGTTGCCCATGGCGAACTGCTCGACGAAGCCATGGGATGTGCGGGTGACGATGATGACGATCTCCGGCCCGTCGGCCCGCTGCAGTTGCCGGACCAGGCTGTCGCCGATCGTCGCGGCCGTCAGGTATTGCGCCTCCAGATAGATGCATTGGCGGGCGGCGGCGAGCGCGTCGTGGTTGAGCGCCTCGACCTCGCGGATGGCACCCCCGGCGGCCGCCGGCTCGGTGCGGGCGATGCCGGTCGGCATGTCGGTGAAGTCGGGGGCGAGACCGTCGGGCCAGCCGGCCCGGTCCGGCCCCAGGCCCGGCGCCGGCTCGCCGGTCGCCCCGGCCCAGCGCGACGCGGCATAGTCGGCCAGATCCGCCGCCGCCGGTCCGGCCACCAGCATCTGGAGATCATGGATCGGTCCGTAGGCATCGCCCGCGGGCGTGACACGGGCCGGATGGGACGGCGGATGATCGGTCCGGTCCCATCGGTCGCCGGCCAGGTCGATCCCGCCGACGAACGCGAGGGTATCGTCGATCACCACCAGCTTGGCGTGATGGGAGCAGGCGAGCGGCGCCGGGAGGTAATGGTACCGGAATCGGGCATGCCGCGCCCCAAGCTCGGCCAGGGCCGCGGCCGACAGCCGGTTGCCGCCGTAGAAGGTCGTGCGGTCCCACAGCAGGAAACGGATTTCCAGCGCCGGATTGCGCTCGAGCAGCGTCTGCAGGAATTCCGCGAGCGGCAGGGCTTCCGGCCCCGCGCTGCGCGGGTCGAGCACCAGGGCCGCGTCGAGATCCCAGCCGACCAGCAGGATCCGATGCCGCGCCTGCTTCAGACTGTCCGCAAGCCAGCGGAAGTAGTCGGCGTTCGTCAGCAGCGCCGCGCGGGCGGCGCGGCTTCGTCGCCAGCAGTTCACGCCGGCAAGCAGGAGATGGGGGCGGTGGCTGCCGACCGTTCGGTCGATCTCGAGGGGCGCGGTCGTCAACATTCGTCGGAGGGTCGCCATTCACCGGGGGCGGATGAAGGCACAACCGGCAAGCCCGCGACGGGTTCCGCATCGTCCCGGCGCATCAAGCCTGCGCCGGGACGACCGTCGGACGTCAGTTACCGTCGACGAACTGTTCGTTGCCGACGAGGGAGAGTTTGGTGAGGCCGAGGCGCTGGGCATCGGCCATGACGGCGGCGACGTATTTGTAAGTGACGAGCTTGTTGGGCCGGAGGTGGAGTTCCGGCTGGACCGGCTGGGCGGCGGCGCTGGCGATGCGGGCGTCGAGGGACGGGCGGTCGACGACCTCGTCGTTCCACAGGATGGTGCCGTCGAAGTCGACGTCGACGGTGACGACCTCGGGCGGCGCCGGCGGCGTCGGCGGGTTGCCGGCCGGCAGGTCGAGCTTCACCGCGTGCGTCTGGATCGGGATGGTGATGATCAGCATGATCAGCAGCACGAGCATCACGTCGATCAGCGGCGTGGTGTTCATGTCGACCATCACCTCGGGCTCGGCACCCTCGCCGCCGGATCCGACATTCATACCCATAGTTTTATCCTCATTTCCTCGCGAGGTCCGGTGCCGGCGGCCGTCACCCTCACCCCGGGCCCTCGCCCGCCGGGGCGGGAGAGGGCGGGACCCGCGTCAGCGGGAGGGTGAGGGCCGTGGCGGCGACCGGTCCCGGTCTTTAGCCGCGGTGGTCAACCACCGTGCGGCGGGGGTTCGGTGATGAAGCCGATCTTGAAGATGCCGGCGCGCTCGCAGCTCATGACGACCTTGCCGATGAACTCGTAGCGGGCGCCGGCGTCGCCGCGGATATGCACCTCGGGCTGCGGCACCTGCACCGCCACACCCTTGAGCTTCTCCACCAGCGTCGGGAAGTCGGCGACCGGCTGCTCGTTCCAGAACAGGTCCCCGTCCTTGTTGATCGACAGGTTGATGTTGTCCGGCTTGGTCTGCGTCGGGATGTTCGTCTCCTTCGGCAGCACCACCGGCACCGTGTGCGTCACCACCGGGATCGTGATCAGGAAGATGATCAGCAGCACCAGCATGACGTCGACGAGCGGCGTCGTGTTGATCGCCGACACCACCTCATCCTCGCCCCCGTCGGGCGAGCCGACGTTCATCGCCATGGTCAGGCGACCCGGGCGGCCGCGCCCTTGCCCGGCTGGCTGCCCGACAGCAGCACCGAGTGGACGTCGGACGAGAAGTTGCGGACCAGCTCCATGCCCGACTTGTTGCGGCGCACCAGCCAGTTGTAGCCGAGCACCGCCGGCACCGCGGTCGCCAGACCGATCGCCGTCATGATCAGCGCCTCACCGACGGGGCCCGCGACCTTGTCGATCGACGCCTGGCCGGCGATGCCGATCGCGGTCAGCGCGTGATAGATGCCCCAGACCGTGCCGAACAATCCCACGAACGGCGCCGTCGAGCCGACCGTCGCCAGGAACGCGAGCCCGCCCTGCAGCCGGCTCTGGATCGCCTCGACCGCGCGCTGCATCGACATCGTGACCCAGGTGTTGAGGTCGATCTGCTCGACCAGCGTGCCCTCATGATGCTCGCTCGCCTGCACGCCGCTCTCGGCAATGTAGCGGAACGGGCTCGTCGGCTTCAGCTTGCCGACCGACTCCTGGATCGAACCCGTCGTCCAGAAGCTCTTGTTGGCGCTCCTGCCGGCCGCGAACAGCCGCGACTGCTCCCACACCTTGGTGATCATGATGTACCAGGTGCCGACCGACATGATCACCAGGATGATCAGCGTGCCGCGCGACACGAAATCGCCGCCCTTCCACAGCGCGTCCAGGCCATAGGGATTGTCGACCGCCTCGGTCGTCGGCGCCGGGCCCACCGGCGGGGCCGACAGCGCCGGCGCCTCGCCCGCGGCCGGAGCCGGGGCCGCCGCGTCGGTGGCCGGCGCGGTGGCGGCGGGGGCCGCCGGGGCCGGGGCGACCGGGGCCGTCGCCGCAGGGGCGGCCGGGGCCGGGGCCGCCGTCTGGGCCAGCGCCACGGTCGAGGCGAGCGGGGCGAGGCCGATCATCAGGGCCGTCGCGAGTGCCGTCAGGCTGTTGGTCTTGGTCATGGTGTCTCCGGAATGCCGGTCCTGGCCTAACCACCGGGACCGAGTTGTCTTCTTAGCGTTGCTTCAAGCCTCAGTTGCCGAGCTTGAAAATGATGTTGAACGTGTGATGCGGCTCGGCGATCGGCACGCCGTTCTTGATCGCCGGCTTGTAGCGGGCCGCCTTGACGTAGGCCAAGGCCGCGTCGGCAAACACCTGGCCGCCGGTCACATTGCCGACCGTGCAGTTCGACGTCCCGCCGTCCGCATCCACGTCGCACGTCACGTCGACCCGGCCCTCGCGGCCCTGCTCCAGCATCCGCGGCGGATAGACCAGCTTCACGTTGTTGATCGCTCGCGCGCCAACCTCGCTGTCCGGGACCGCCGGCGCCGGCGCCGCCCGCTGCACCGGCGGTGCCTGCGGCGCCGGCGGCGCCACCGCCGCGACCGTCGCCACCGGCGTCGGCGGCGGCGGCTGCGCAATCTGGATCTCCGGCGGCGGAATATACGGCGGCGGCGGCGCCGCCAGCTTCGGCGGCGGCGGCGGCGGCGG
>Ga0209166_10003241_pt1 | contig 11843 bp, 11 predicted proteins | sample Coa_R1_3_FD_187151 | JGI IMG/M metagenome (GOLD analysis project Ga0209166, IMG submission 187151) | Surface soil microbial communities from Centralia Pennsylvania, which are recovering from an underground coalmine fire - Coalmine... | ecosystem: Environmental > Terrestrial > Soil >... | reverse complement strand
AGGGGTCAGGGGTCAGGGGTCAGGGGTCAGGGGTCAGGGGTCAGGGGTCAGGGGTCAGTACCTAGTACTCAGTAGTCAGTGCCCGGCGTTGAAGTTCAATCGCTGCGTGCAGGAGTGAGCTTTGCTATTGCGCGGTGACGGCCTAAATTCATAAACCACGAAGGGCACTAAGGTACACGAAGGAAAACTTGGTACTAGGGTACACGAAGGAAAACCTGGTACTGAGGAGCGCTCGCTTCGTCTGACTACTGTCACTGGGGGCTGGCTAGAACTCTACGTGGGCGCGGAAGGAGGGGACTGCGACTGGGCCGCGGTCGCGGTTGTAGCCGGGATTGTTAATGTGCTGGACGCCGGGTGCGAGATAGATTCCGCGCCAGACGTGAACTGTGTAGTAAGACTCGAGGATATTTTCGCGGCCGTAGGTGAGATGTCCATCGCCGAGGAGAAAGCCGAGACCTCCAGCGGCGAGATAGTTCTGGTGATCCTTCTTGATGGCGTTGCTGACGAATGCGATGCCGGCGCGATCCTGGCGGCGATGCCACCAGGAGCCGTTGGCCCCCAATCCTTCGGTGAAGGTCTGCTCGACTTCGGTGTAGGCAAAGGATTCGGTGCGGCCGTCGTTCCATCCGAAACGGGCGAAGGCGGTGAGGTAGCGCGCGAGGTTCTGCTCGAGGTTTAGGCCGAAACCGTACTTGTGCGTGATGTGCCAGGGGTGATTCGTGATGTCGGGCGCGGTACCGGATGCGGAGGCCTTGATGATCTGGTCGCGGTAGATGCCCATGTTCGCGGCATTGGTGTAGGCGAGCAGGCGGATGACGCCGGTCTGGTGAGGGATCACACCGCGGCGCAATTCGTATTCGAAGTTTTCGGCATGGGCCTGCCAGGGTTTCCAGACGAGATCGATGCCGTTGGCGACCTTGGGCATAAGGGCTTCGGCGACGCGGAATCCCCAGTTGCGATCTTCGAAGTCGGCGGTGGCGCCGACGGTGTAGCCGCGGGTGTCGGCGGCATAGTCCCAGGCGCCGTTGTTGTCGATGGTCCAGTTGGTGAACTGGAAGTGAGTGTCGGAGCCGGCTGAGTTGATGTCGAAGAAGTCGGGCAGGCTGAACTTGCCGACGCGGAATTCGAGACGGCGGCGGGGGAGTTCGTCGAAAAGCGAGAACGGGGTGCGCTGGTTCTCGACTTTGTCTTTGCTGAGCGCAAAGACTTTGTGGAACATGCCGCGGCCGAGGTAGGGGGCTTTGCTGAGCAGCGGGTTGCGAACGATGTCGAGGTTGGTGTTGCCGGCAAGACCGAAACCCTGACTGAGGGCGGCGCCTCCGGCTTCCTCAATGTCGATCAGAATCTCGGTGGAGTTGTTGAGCCGGGCGCCAGTGTAGAGGGTGATGAGGCGCGAGGTGGCTTTGTCGTAGTGCGGGCCAAGGCTGTGCGGACCGCTGTAGAGGGCGTGGAATTCAGGATGAGTTTGGAAGATGAAGTTGGCTTGAGCAGAGAGCCAGAAGCGAGTGCTCGGGAAATGGGGAAACATGGATTCGGTGGCTGGGGGAGAGTCAGGGTCGGGAGGAGATTGGGGCTGAGATGGTGGGTTGGGCTGCTGTGCCAGTGCTGTAGCGCAAAGGAAGGAACAGAGCAGCAGAGTCCGCCAGCGGGTTGCGAGTTGGATTCGAGATCGCACGTTCGAGTTAGCGCCAACGCCACTGGCAAAAGGGTTTCCGCCGCGCGAGCGGCTATCTTTAAGAGATTAGCGCATCTTGCGTTAACGGAGAGTGAAGAAGGACAGCGGAGATGCAACCTGTGCAACTTTGGTCCGCGACACGTGGACGGAGCGCCCGCGGCATATAAGTCGTAGAAAGTTTGACAGCATTCCCCGTGAACCCCTAACCTGATTTGCTCTGGATTATGAAAGTTCTAGTCTTAGGTGGCGGGGGGCGGGAGCACGCGCTGGTGTGGAAGCTGCGGCAATCGCCGCGGATTTCGCAGCTTTACTGTGCGCCCGGAAATGGCGGCATTGCCGATGAAGCGGAGTGCCTGCCGGCAGATTTGAAAAGCCTGGATTCAATCACTGGCCTGGCAACGCGGCTGCAACCGGATCTGACCGTGGTCGGGCCGGAACTGCCTTTGACCTTAGGCGTGGTGGATGAGTTCAACCGGCGGGGGTGGCCGGTGTTTGGTCCGACGGCGGCGGCGGCGCGGCTGGAGTCGAGCAAGAGTTTCGCTAAAGAATTCCTGCAGCGGCATCATATTCCGACGGCTCCGTTTGCGATTTGCGATTCCATTGAGCAGGTGCGGTCCGCGCTCGGGCATTTTCATGTGCCGGTGGTGGTAAAGGCTGATGGGCTGGCTGCGGGCAAGGGCGTGGTGATCGCCAAGACGAAGGAAGAAGCGGCGAGCGTGGCGGCCGAGATGCTCAGCGGGAAGATGCTGGGCGAGGCCGGTACGCGAGTCGTGCTGGAAGAGTGCTTGAAAGGCGATGAACTTTCATTCCTGGTGTTCAGCGATGGCGAGCGGGTGGCGCCGCTGGTGGCGGCGCAGGATCATAAGCGTGTGGGCGACGGCGATACCGGCCCGAACACGGGAGGCATGGGCGCGTATTCGACGGCCGATCTGGTGGATTCCGGGATGAGCGACTGGCTGGTGAATCATGTTGCCCGGCCCGTGGTTGCGGGAATGAAGGCGGAGGGCGCCGAGTTCAAGGGCGTGCTGTACTGCGGGCTGATGATGACGGCGCGCGGCCCGATGGTGCTGGAGTTCAATTGCCGGTTTGGCGATCCGGAGACGCAGCCGATTCTGATGCGGCTGGAAAGCGATCTGATCGAGGCACTGGAGGCTTCGATCGAAGGGCGCGTGAGTGACGGAGATTTTCGATGGTCGCAGGATCCGTCGGTGTGCGTGGTGATGTCGTCGGGAGGATATCCGGGGACGTTTGAGCAGGGGAAGCGGATCGACGGGCTGGAAGAAGCCGGGGCGATGGAGGGAGTGAAGGTGTTTCACGCGGGGACTTCGAAGCGCGATGGAGTTTATTACACCGCTGGCGGGCGCGTTCTGGGAGTGACGGCCCGGGCCCGGGATTTAGAGACTGCGGTAGAGCGGGCTTATGCGGCTTGCGGGAAGATTTCTTTCGCCGGGGCGCATTATCGGAAGGATATTGCGGCGAGAGCGGTGCGGAAATAGTAAATCAACTTCTCTGCCGCAGATTAACGCGGATTTCGCGGATTTTTTTCTTTTTTCATCCGTGTTCATCGGCGTGGATCCGCGGCGACTGAATTTTTCCAATTTTTACGAGGAGAGCAATGAGCAAGCCACTGGTTTCGATTGTGATGGGGAGTGATTCGGATCTGGAGATTATGCGCGAGACCGGGAAGGCGCTGGATGGGTTCGGGATCGCTTATGAGATGGATGTGACGTCGGCGCACCGGTCGCCGGACCGGACAGCGGACTTCGCGCGGAAGGCGGCGCAGCGCGGGATTCGGGTGATTATCGCGGGGGCGGGCGGGGCGGCGCATTTGGCGGGAGTGATTGCGGCGCATACCACGTTGCCGGTCATTGGGGTGCCGATTCCTTCGACGTCGCTGCAGGGGATGGATTCGCTGCTGGCTACGGTGCAGATGCCGGCGGGGATTCCGGTGGCTACAGTCGCGATTGGGAAGCCCGGGGCGACCAACGCAGGGATTCTGGCGGCGCAGATGATTGGGCTGGCGGATGCGTCCGTTGCGAAAAAGCTGGAGGCGCACAAGGAAAAGCTGGCCCAAGGTGTGGAGGAGAAATCCAGGAAGATGCGGGAGATGTAGGACTATAGATTGCAGATTTTAGATTGCAGATTGCAGATTAAAAAAACCTGACGTCTACTTTTGCGTTCAGGAGTCCAGGAATCTACAATCTGAAATCTACAATCTGCAATCCGACTCTACTGGCTTTGCTCCTCGCCCACCTTGCGGTATTTTCCACGGAAAAACAGGAGAGGGTTTCCTTCGCGCACGATTACGTCTTCGACTTCGGCGATGAAGATGGTGTGGTCGCCGGCCTCCTGAGCGGAGTGCAGGCGGCACTCGAGGTAGGCGAGAGAACCGTGCAGCATGGGGGTGCCGTGGCGGGTGCGGTCGAAGCGGGCTCCGGCTTCGGTCTCGGCGTTTTCGTGGGTGCGCTCGGGACGGGCGTAGTACTCAGAGACGGACCGATGTTCCTCGGCGAGGACGTTGATGCCGAAGCGCTTCTTGGCGTGCAGGTGGGCGTGAGTCCGGGTGCTGTGGTCAACGCAGACCAACACCAGCATGGGATCGAGCGAGACCGAGGCGAAGGCGTTCGCGGTCATGCCGTGGACCGTGCCTTCGAGGTCGACCGTGATGATGGTGACTCCGGTGGCGAAGGCGCCCATGGCTTTGCGGAAGTCGGTGGGGGTCAGGGGCATCGTTCTGATTGCTGATTGTAGATTGCCGATTTCAGATTGCAGATTTCAAATTGCAGATTGAAACCGGGTCGCAGTCTTAACTCTGCAATCTGAAATCTACAATCTGAAATCAGGGACGCCCGCTACATTACCACGGCGAGGCGTTGTATCATTCGATTCAACGTGAGCCTAGTGGCTTCAATTTCGCGGGAAGAAGCGGTTCACCTCATTCGCTGTGGCGACGAGGAACTGCCGGCACTGCTGCAGGCGGCCCGGGAAGCCAGGGACGCTTTCAAACCTGGGGCCATTACTTATTCCAAGAAAGTCTTTCTCCCGCTGACGAATCTTTGCCGGGATTATTGCAGATATTGCACATTCCGCAAGGATCCAGGTGACGCGGGCGCGCATACCATGACTCCCGAGGAAGTGCTGGCAGTCGCGCGGGCGGGAGAGAAGCTAGGCTGTACGGAAGCGCTGTTCAGCCTGGGGGATAAGCCGGAGCTGATGTTTGGCGAGATGCGCGAGACGCTGCGTCAGTTGGGATACAAGTCGACGCTGCATTATCTGGAAGCTATGTGCGAGATGGTGCTGCGGGAGACGACATTGCTGCCGCATCCGAATCCGGGGCTGTTGAGCGCCGAGTGGATCTCGCGACTGGCGGCGGTTTCGCCCAGCATGGGGCTTATGCTGGAAACTACTAACACGGCTCTGCTGGCTGGGGGAGCGGCGCATGACAACGCTCCGGATAAAGTTCCGGCAAAGCGGATGCGCATGATCGAAGAGGCGGGGAAGCAGAATGTGCCGTTCACGACAGGATTGTTGATCGGTATTGGCGAGTCGGTGGAGGATCGGGTGGACACGCTGCTGGCGATCCGCGAGTTGCACGAGCGCTACGGGCATATTCAAGAAGTGATCGTGCAGAATTTTCGCGGGAAGCCCGAGATCCCGATGGCGCACTGGCCGGAGCCGTCGCGGGGCGAAATGCTGCGGGCCGTAGCAGTAGCTCGCTTGCTACTCCCGGAGGTGAATATTCAGGCGCCACCGAATCTCTCTGCGCCGTACTATGAAGAGTTGGTGGATGCTGGCATCAATGATTGGGGAGGGATTTCGCCGCTGACCCCTGACTTCATCAATCCGGAGAAGCCGTGGCCGCACCTGGAGCAGTTGCGCGCCAGGACCGAGGCCAAGGGATTTGCGTTACGGCAAAGATTGCCGGTTTATCCTGAATTTGTGGGGGCAGTGGTGAAGAAGCCAGGATTGCTAGCGGAAAGAGTGCGAGCCGCATCGGGCGCGGACTGGCTGGCGCGGAGGGCAGCATGATTTGCGTTTTGAGCGGCGGGACCGGGGGCGCAAAGTTCGTCGACGGCCTGCGCCAGGTCATGCCCGCAGAAGAGATTACGCTGGTGGTCAATACCGGCGACGACCTGCTGTGGTGGGGCCTTTATGTTTCTCCAGACATCGACTCGATCACCTACGTGCTCTCGGGGATGCTGAGCCGCGAGCGGGGATGGGGCGTGAAGGGCGATACTTTTCTCTGTCTGCAGGCGATGGGACAGCTCGGCGAGCCCACGTGGTTCCACACGGGCGACCGCGATCTGGCGATGCATCTGCTGCGCTCTCGGCTGCTGGCCGAAGGCAAAACGCTGCTTGAAGCTACGAAGGTGATTTCCGACAAGCTGGGGGTAAAAGCGCGAGTGCTGCCGATGAGCAATTCGCGGGTAGAAACGCGGGTGGATACGCCGGTCGGCGAACTGAGCTTCGAAGAATATTTCGTGCAGCGCTGGTATCAGGATCCGGTGAAGTCAGTGCGGTTTGCGGGAGCTTCGGATGCGGAACCTGCCCCTGGGGTCATCGAGGCCATCACCTCCGCGGATGCAGTGATCGTAGCGCCGAGTAATCCGGTGACCAGCATTGGCCCGATCCTAGCGGTGCCGGGCATTCACGATGCACTGCAGCGGACGCGTGGAAAAGTCGCGGCGATCAGCCCGATTGTGGGGAACGCGCCGGTCGCGGGTCCGGCGGGCATTTTGATGCAGGCGCACGGGCTGCCGTGCTCGATTGGCGGGGTGGCGCACGCTTACGAAGATTTTCTGGACATTCTGGTCTGTGATACACGCGATGGGCGCGCGGCCGACATGCTGCGGCAAAACGGATTGCGGGTACACTGCACGCAGACCATCATGCGCAGCTCCGACGATAAGGCGGCGCTGGCGCGCGAGGTGCTGGCTTGCCTGGCGGCGGACGCATCCAGCGACAAACCTGCGGCGGCGGCTCCTTTCCGAGGTTCGGATTTCCAGCCGTGATCCTGGTTCCTATCAAAGACACCGCGACGGCGAAACAGCGCCTGGCGGGAGTGCTCGATCAGGCTGCGCGCACGGAACTGGCGCGCGCCATGCTGCATGATGTGCTTACCGCTTTGCACAACTGGGAGAACCGGCCGGCAGTGGGGATCGTGACGAGCGACTCCTACGCGACCAAGTTGGCTGCAGAATATGGATTCGAGGTGATACCCGACCCGGACAATCCCGGCGAAACGGGCGCGATTGAGATGGCGACGCGCGTGTGCGTGGAGCGCGGCGTGGCGGAGACGCTGGTGATTCCAGCGGATATTCCGCTGATTCGGGTATCGGAATTGGAGGAAATTTTGCGGCAGGCTCCGCCGGAAGGGAGCGTGCTGGTTCCTGCCGGCGATGGCCGCGGGACTAACGCAGCGCTGCGAAGGCCGGCGAATTTGTTTCCACTGAAGTTTGGGAATGACAGCTTCAGGCCGCATCACGCGGCGGCGCAGGCTACGGGCAAGCCTTGCATCGTGCTCAAGCTTCCGGGAATTGCCGTGGATGTGGACAATCCTGCCGACCTGTTGCAACTGATCTCATTGCCGGGCGAAACGCGGGCGCAGAGGCTGGCGCGGGAATGGAAGCTCAGCGAGCGGCTGCAGGCGGCAGGATCGTTGTGAAGGGCGCGACGTCCGAGGTCCGCGAAGTACGTCTTATCCCCATCCCGGTTCAAGAGGACATTCGGCAGGGGGATTCCATTGCTGACGTGCTGCTGCAGTCCATGAGGCGCAGACGGCTGAAGTTTCAGCCGGGCGACATTCTCGTGGTGAAACACAAAATCGTTTCCAAGGCGGAGGGACGGCTGGTCGATCTGGCCACGATTCAGCCGTCGGCAGAATCGGTAGAGTGGGCGAAGCAGTACGATCTCGACGCGCGGGTGATCGAACTGGCGCTGCGCGAGAGCCGGGCAGTGATCCGGCGGAAGAATGGAGTGCTGATCACCGAAACGCAGCATGGGTTCCTGTGCGCCAACAGCGGCGTGGATGTCTCGAATGTGGACGGCGGCGGGCACGCGCTGCTGCTGCCGGAGGATGCGGACAGGTCGGCGGCGGATCTTCGGCGCGCGCTGAAAAAGCGCACCGGAGTCTCGCTGGCAGTGATTATTACCGACAGCTTCGGGCGGCCCTGGCGCGAGGGGCTGACGGATTTTGCGATTGGCATCTCGGGAATGAAGGCGCTGCGCGACGATCGCGGACGCCGGGATTCGCATGGATACAAGCTGAAGGCCAGCGTGGAAGCGGTTGCCGACGAACTGGCGTGCGCCGCGGGATTGGTTTGCGGAAAATTGAATCGCGCGCCCGCGTGTGTGATACGGGGCTTCCATTATGCTGCGGGAGCGGGCGGAGTTGGGGAATTGCTGCGTCCGGCAGAGAGCGATCTATTCCGCTGAGACTTCCGCTACACTGTAGGGACGCGCTGGCGAATTGTGCGCACGCCGGCACAGACTAGCAAGCTTTGTCTGCACGGAGAGGACCATGCAATACCAACTTTCTCTCTCGGAATTGGAAGGCTTCCCCTCGCTCGACTGGTCAGACGTTGCTTCCCGCCTGAGTTTGTCCATTCGGAGTTCACTGGAAAGAATCCTGGAAAGGCAAAATGGCGAGGCGTTGTCACTCGAGGAGTGCTACGCGCTGGCGGATTCTGAAGGGGACGATCTGCTGGGGTTGCTGGTCGCAGCGAATGTGCTGCGGGCGGAACTCGTGGGGAACATCGTCACGTATGTGGTGAACCGCAATATTAATTTCACCAATATTTGTTTTGTGGGATGCAAGTTTTGCGCCTTCAGCCGCGGGCCGCGGGAGGCGGACACGTATTTTCTGACGCTGGAGCAGATGGGGGAGAAGGCGATCGAGGCGTGGCGACTGGGGGCTAGCGAGGTCTGCATCCAGGGCGGGCTGCCGCGCGATCTGCCCAAGTTTCATTACCGGGATATTCTGCGGGCGGTGAAGAAGGCGGTGCCGCGGATGCATATCCACGCGTTCTCGCCGATGGAGATTGTCTACGGAGTGGAGCTAACGGGGATGCCGCTGGCGGACTATCTCTCGATGCTGCGGGACAATGGGTTGGGGACGCTGCCTGGGACCGCAGCGGAAATTCTGGACGACGAGATTCGCCACATCCTGTCGGCGAACAAGCTTTCGACCGCGCAATGGATTGAAGTGATTCGGACGGCGCATCGCTGCGGCATTCGCAGCACATCTACGCTGATGTATGGGCATGCCGAGACGCCGGCGCACTGGGTCCGGCAGATGCGGTTGTTGCGCGAGATTCAGGATGAGACCGGAGGATTCACGGAGTTCGTGCCCCTGGGATTCGTGCATCAGAACACGCTGCTGTTCCATCAGGGGCTGGCGCGGTCGGGGCCGACGCTGGCGGAACATCTCAAGGTTCATGCCCTGGCGCGCGTGATGCTGGCCGGATCGATCAACAATATTCAGGTTTCGTGGGTGAAGCTGAACCGGAAGCTCTCGCAGTTGTGCCTGCATGCCGGAGCGAACGATTACGGCGGCACGCTGATGGAAGAAAACATTTCGCGCGAGGCTGGGGCGACGGCGGGGCAGTACACGAGTCCGGAAGATTTTCAGGCGTTGATTCTGGAGGCGGGAAGGATTCCGGCGGAGCGCAATACGACGTATTCGCGCATCCACATCAAATTGCCTGTGGATGAATTCAGTGCCGAGCAATCGCTGGAGGCTGAGTTCGCATGAGCGCGCACGACGCTACCCCGGTGCGGCCGATTGCCGTCATAGGCGGGACAGGCCCGGCGGGAATGGGGTTGGCCCTGCGCTGGGTGCGGGCGGGAGAAACGGTGATCATCGGCTCACGCGAGGAAGAGCGCGCCAGGCTGGCTGCGGCCAGCATTCGGAAGAGAGTGGGCGATCAGGCAAAGATCAGCGGCAAGGAGAACAGTGCGGCCTGTGCGGCGGCGGACATTTTGATGCTGACGGTCCCATTCGAAGGACAAGCGTCGCTGATCAAAAAGCTCAAGCCATCCATCACACCGGGCAGCATTTTGATCGACGCGACCGTTCCTTTGGCGGCTGGAGTGGGCGGGCGCGCCTCGCGCACACTGGGCGTGTGGCAGGGATCGGCGGCGCAGCAGGCGGCGGAACTGGTGCCCGACGATGTCAGCGTAGTGGCTGCGTTTCATAATGTGTCGGCTGAATTGATGGGCGGAGACAATCCGCTGGACTGCGACGTGATCGTGTGCAGCGACGACCCGGATGCGGCGCAGCTGACGCGCGAACTGGCCGCCAAGATTCCGGGCATCCGTCCGATTGACGGCGGCAAGCTGGAAAATTCGCGCATTGTCGAACAGATTACCGCCTTGCTGATCGGCTTGAACATGAGGCACAAAGGCCACGGCGGAATCCGCATTACGGGACTGCCGTCCACCGCATACCGCTAGAGCACCTGCCCGAAGGAGCCTCTTGCTTTGAGCCAGAATCAGAACCTCGACGCGGCCCGGCAGTATCACAGCGGTACCAAGCATTCGTATGCCAGCATTCGGATGCATCCGCACGTTCTCGACTGGGAGAATAAGCCGCTGCTGTTCAAGATCTATCCGACGCTCGAAGTGACGCGGCTGCCCAGAGATTTTCAGGAGACCGGGTGTCCGGCACTGACGGCAATTGCGGCCGGGCCCGGCGAGGAGAAGCGGGAAGCGATCCCGGATCTGGAGACGCTCGCGCAATTGTTGTTTTTTTCCGCGGGGGTCACGAGGAGCAAGAAATACGAGGGTGGAGAGACATTTTTTCGGGCGGCGGCTTGCACGGGAGCCCTTTACGAAATCGATCTTTACGTGGTTTGCACTGAGATCCCGGCCAAGATTGGCCCCGGGCTGCAGGCGGGCATCTATCACTTCGGCGCGGCTGAATTTGGATTGCGGCAGTTGCGGTCCGGAGATTTTCGGCAGGCGCTTGCGCAGGCCGCGGGGAACGATCCGGCGATTGCGCACGCTCCGGTCACGATCATCTGCACCGGGACGTACTGGCGGAATGCCTGGAAATATCACTCGCGTACCTACCGGCACTTCGGCTGGGACAACGGGACGATCCTGGCGAACCTGCTGGCGATCACGGCGGCATCGAAACTTCCGGCCAAGATATTTGGAGGCTTCGTTGATTCGGAAGTGAACGCGCTACTGGGGCTGGACACGAAGCGTGAGGTCGCGTTCTCGCTGGTTGCGATTGGGCATCAGGAGGCCGAGCCGGCGAAGGCGCCGGAGGTCTCGCCTCTGGAACTGCAAACCGTACCGTACTCCAAAGAAGAGGTGGACTATCCGGCGATGCGCAAGATGCATGAAGCATCGTCTCTGGAATCGGCGAGCGAGGTGGAAGCGTGGCGCGGCAAGACGCCGGCGAATGAAACGCCCGCGGGTAAAGGAGAGACGACATCGCTACGACTGCCGGAGGAGTCGCGAATCCCTCGCGATACGATCGAACAAGTCATTTCGCGGCGTGGTTCGACGCGGCAGTTCGCGCGTGATCCCCTTACCAAGCCGCAGCTTTCTCTTATTCTCGATCGCGCCACGCGAGGGATTCCCGCGGATTTTCTGGATCCGTTTGGGAGCCATCTCAACGACCTGTATTTGATCGTCAACAACGTGCACGGGCTGGATGCCGGAGCCTACTTTTATCACTGGGAAAAGAAGTTCTTCGAACTGCTGAAGACTGGGGACTTCCGTGACAAGGCCGGCTACCTGGGACTGGAGCAGCAGATTCCGGCGGATGCGGCGGTGGCCGTATTTTTTCTAGCCGACCTGAAGAAAATTCTGGAGCGCTACGGGAACCGAGGATACCGCGCGGTCCAATTGGAAGCCGGGATTGTGGGCGGGAAGCTGTATCTGGGGGCGTACGCGCAGCGGCTCGGGGCCAGCGGGCTGACGTTTTACGACGACGATGTGGTCAGTTTCTTCTCGCCACACGCGCGGGGAAAGAGCGCTATCTTCCTGGTCGCGCTGGGGCGAGGCGCGGTGCGGAAGTAGGCAGGGCTCCCGACATAAGCGTTGAACTTAAGAATTTGTGTCGCGGTAGGGACGCTCATCACTGAGCGCCCCCCGCAGAGATCCGTACGTGCGCGTTTACGCATACGGCTCTTACCAAGGATGTGTAGCGGCGAAG
>Ga0209166_10003237_pt1 | contig 11856 bp, 6 predicted proteins | sample Coa_R1_3_FD_187151 | JGI IMG/M metagenome (GOLD analysis project Ga0209166, IMG submission 187151) | Surface soil microbial communities from Centralia Pennsylvania, which are recovering from an underground coalmine fire - Coalmine... | ecosystem: Environmental > Terrestrial > Soil > Unclassified... | reverse complement strand
CATGGCTGGAGTTCGACACCAATAATAAAAATATGCTTTCAGTCAAAATTGATCGCAAGCGTAAACTGCCTGTGACCACCCTGCTGCGTGGGCTCGGCCGGCTGGCACTTGAGCAGTATCATCTCACAGCGTATGATTTATCAACGGACGAGGGCCTGCTCAAGGCCTTCGCGGATGTAGATACTCATCCCTTTGTGCACTATATACAGGCGACGTTAGAACGTGATCCGGTGAAGAGAGAAGAAGAGGCGCTGCTGGAAATCTATAAAAAGCTGCGACCCGGCGATCCTGCTACGCTGGAGAATGCGCGCACACTGGTGAAGAACATGTTTTTTAACAGCCGCCGCTACGATCTGGGGAGCGTAGGTCGCTACAAACTCAATAAGAAATTCGACCTGGCGACTCCGCAGAGCCAGCATGTGCTGACGCTGGATGATCTGGTGGAGATCGTGCGGCGCATCATTGCATTGAACAATGGGCATGGGCGCAAGGATGATATCGATCATCTGGGCAATCGGCGGGTGCGCTGCGTTGGAGAATTAATGCAGGCGCAGTTCCGCGTTGGCCTGCTGCGCATGGAGCGCGTGGTTAAAGAGCGGATGAGTGTGCAGGAGCCGGGCCAGGCCACCCCGAGCGCGCTGATCAATGTGCGGCCCGTCGTGGCGGCCATGCGTGAGTTCTTTGCGGGCAGCCAGCTTTCCCAGTTTATGGAGCAGACCAACGCCCTTTCGGAAGTAGGGCTGAAACGGCGGTTGTCGGCGCTGGGACCTGGCGGCCTCTCGCGCGATCGGGCTGGCATTGAGGTGCGCGACGTGCATCAATCGCATTACGGCCGCATCTGCCCGATTGAAACGCCGGATGGGGCTAACATTGGCCTGATCAGCTATCTGGCAACCTATGGGCAGCTCAATCGCTACGGCTTTGTCGAGACGCCCTATCGCAAGGTTTATCGACGACTGCCGGCCAATGATCGGCGTCTGATTGGTCACGAGATCTGTGGCGTAGTGGGACGTGAGCGTGAGGATATTGCTACATCGGCGGGAGCACTGCTGCTCAAAGCGCGTAAAGCAGCGCGGGTTGATGAAGCGCTCTTCGCGGAACTGGCCAATGTGTTGGGTAGCGCAGAGGTGCACGTCAGACCATTTGTGAGCGACGAGGTGGACTACTTTACCGCCGATGATGAAGAGCAGTTCAGGATTGCGCAGGGCAATGCTCGTTTGAGCAGCAACGGTGAGTTTCTGGATGAGCGGGTGGGGGCGCGTTACCTGGGCGAAGTTGTTGAAGAGCGCTCGGAATATATCGATTATGTTGATGTCTCGCCGCATCAGCTCGTTAGTATCGCCACATCGCTGATCCCCTTTGTGGAGCATGATGATGTCAGTCGGGCACAGATGGGCGCGAACATGCAGCGGCAGGCGGTCCCACTGCTCAAGCCACAGTCGCCCATTTGTGGCACGGGCATGGAGCGACAGGTCGCGATTGATTCGGGGCATGTGGTGGTCAGCGCGACCAATGGCGAAGTCACAATGGCGACGGGACGTAAGATTGAGATTGTAGATGAGCAGGGAGAGGTTCACACCTATCGTCTACAGAAATTCAAGCGCTCGAATGCTGGAACCTGCCTCAACCAGCGCCCGATTGTGCACAAGGGCGAGCGCGTCTATCAGGGGCAGGTGATCGCTGACTCATCCTCAACGGAGAGTGGAGAACTGGCGCTGGGACAAAATGTGCTGGTTGCTTTTATGCTCTGGGAGGGCGGCAACTTCGAGGACGCCATTTTGATCAGCGAGCGCCTGGCGCACGAGGACCGCTTCACCTCGATCCATATTGAGGAATATGAGATACAGGCACGCGACACCAAACTGGGGCCGGAAGAGATCACGCGCGACATTCCCAATGTTGGCGAAGAGGGGCTGCGCAACCTGGATGCCTACGGGGTGATCTACGTCGGAGCGGAAGTGGGGGCACAGGATATCCTGGTGGGCAAGATCACCCCGAAGGGCGAGACCGAACTAACGGCCGAAGAGAAGCTCTTGCGAGCCATCTTTGGTGAGAAGGCGCGTGAGGTCAAAGATAACTCGCTGCGCATGCCACACGGCGAGCAGGGTAAAGTCATCGACGTAAAGATATTCTCGCGCGACGCCGGGGACGAACTGCCGGCGGGTGTACACAGTTCCGTACGGGTGAGTGTGGCGCAGAGACATAAGATTGGCGTAGGTGATAAGATGGCTGGTCGCCACGGCAATAAGGGCGTCATCTCGCGGGTCTTGCCAGTAGAGGACATGCCCTTCCTGCCTGATGGCACACCCGTTGATATTATTCTGACCCCGCTGGGAGTGCCGGGGCGCATGAACCTGGGGCAGATTATGGAGACGCATCTGGGCTGGGCAGCCGGTATACTGGGCATGAAGGTCGCGACTCCCGCCTTCGATGGCGCTACAGAAGATGATATCGTCGAATTTTTGCGTCGCGCCGGGCTGCCGGAGAGTGGGAAAGTGCAACTCTATGATGGACGGACGGGCGAGCCGTTTGATCATCCCGTCACGGTCGGCTATACCTATATGCTGAAACTGGCGCATATGGTTGATGACAAAGTACACGCCCGCTCCACCGGCCCCTACAGCATGATCACGCAACAGCCGTTGGGGGGGCGAGCGCAATTTGGCGGACAGCGTTTCGGCGAAATGGAGGTCTGGGCCATGTATGCGTATGGAGCAGCCAATACCCTGCAAGAGATTTTGACTGTGAAATCCGACGATATCACGGGGCGCGTCAAGACCTATGAGGCCATTGTGAAAGGAGAGTCCATGGTAGAGCCGGGTGTGCCAGAGTCGTTCAAAGTACTGGTCAAAGAGCTGCAGAGCCTGGGCATCAACGTCGAGATTCTCAATGAGGATGACCAGAGGATTTCGTTTGTGGAGGATGGTAGCAATGATGTATTGCCGGAACTGGGGGTAAATATCTCTGGTTTTGAGGGGGATGCGTAAAAAGGTAAGAGCATGAAATTGAATGGATGAGGTAATGGCCTCGTAGGCCATTACCTCATCCATTCATACACCTGATGACTACGGCTTCCAGATTTGCACAGTGTGGTCCCAACTGGCCGAGGCGATACGTGTGCCGTCGGGTGACCAGGCCAGCGCATTGACACCACCACTATGGCCGCTATAGGTCAGGATGGGCTTGCCGGTGTTGGCGTCCCACACCTGGGCGGTATTGTCCAGGCTGCCAGAGGCGATGCGTTTGCCATCAGGAGACCAGGCAAGCGTTGTTACCGAATCTTTATGGCCACTGTAGGTCAGGATGGTCTTGCCGGTGCTGGCATCCCAGACCCGGACAGTCTGATCTCGGCTGGCGGAAGCAATAGAGGTCCCATTGGGAGACCAGATGACAGCATTTACGGTATCGCTATGTCCCTTGTAGGTCAGGATGGTCTTGCCAGAGCTGGCGTCCCAGACCCGGACAGTGCGATCCCAACCGCCCGAAGCGATATATTTGCCGTCGGGAGACCAGGACACGGCATCTACGATCTCGCCATGTCCAGTATAGATCTGTAAGGTGTTAGTGTTTCCGCTGTGTGCATTCCAATTCCATACCTGAACCGTGTCGTCCCAACTGCCAGAAGCAATAGACTGGCTATCAGGGGACCAGGCCAGAGCATCGACGAGACTGGTATGTCCGGTATATTTAGCGATTAATGCTCCATTGCTGGCATCCCAGACCTGGACGGTACGATCCCAGCTGGCCGAGGCGATATATTTGCCGTCAGGGGACCAGGCCACAGCGTCGACGATATTGCTATGACCTGTATAGGTGAAGAGCAGGGTTCCTCTTTCAGCATTCCAGACGCGAACGGTATCGTCTCTACTGGCGGAGGCAACGTATTTGCCATCGGGAGACCAGGCCACAGCATCGACGGCATCGGTATGACCGGTGTAACTCATAACCGTGGTTCCATTGGAATGGCGCGCCGTGGTGAGGTAGAGAGCGCTAAAGAGGATGCAGATCGCCAGAAGCAGGCTCGCGACAGAGATCGTTGGGAGCGTGCGCCTGAACCAGGAAGCGCGCCCGACGCGACTACCGGCCGCTTTTGGGGAGGCATGTGAGGAGCGGTGAGCGGATCTGGTTGTATATTTTGCTTCTTCTATTTTATGTGGTTCATCACCCTGCGAGAAAAATGGCGCAGAGAGACGGGGCAATGGCTTCATGGTTGGCGGTGGCAATGCAGCCAGACGAGCGTCAAAGAACTGATAATCTGCCTGTGCAGCCTGACAAATTGGGCAGCTTGCGAGATGGTTATTAAGGGCAGCTAAATCTGTCGATGAGAGATCCTCAGCGCGAAGGGCAAGCTTCTCGGCCCAGGCCGCGCAGGGTGGTTGGCGCTTCATATGGCTTACCTCCCACCCCTTGCCGGCTGCTCGTTGATGAGATGATAGTAGATCTGACGAAATTCTTCTTTTCCTCGACTAACGTACTTGCTCACACTAGATTCCTTTATTCCTAGCAGATTGGCAATCTGCCGCTGAGGAAGCTGTTCTACCACGTATAAAATAAGGCAGGGACGATAGGTTGCTGAGATGCGTGAGAGCACCAGTGCCATGAATTCGTGATCTTCTACCTGCTGCTCGGGTCCCGCAACGCCTGGTTCCTCAGATCCTCTTTCATACTCTCCCCATGGGATCATGTGTAGAAGTTTCGCGCGGTTTTGATAGTTATAGGCGCTATTGGTAGCAATACGATAGAGCCAGCTGGCAAAGCGGGCTGGCTCACGTAGAGTGAGCAGGGACTCCCAGGCCTTCAAGAAGGCTTCCTGCGTGAGTTCACAGCCCACCCCATCATTACCGACCATGCGGATCAGGTAACGGCAGATGCGGTCGTTATAGCGTTCATAGAGTATCTCGAAGGCTGCCTGGTCTCCTCCTTGCGCGCGAACTACTAGATGGCATTCATCCTCTTGCCCGCGGCCATCTTCTGATGTCGGGCTATCATGGGGAGTGTGGGGCATCAGTGGGCTCCTTTGCCAATCATCATACGCGAGATCCAGGCTCTCCATAGGCTTACTCTGCAAGTGTCGCATGTGTTATGTAAGCTGTCAATAGTTTGCCGCTACTTTCCTGCAAAGCCTCTATAGATTCAGACAACCAAACGGGGAGGAATCTGACAAATCATTACCTTATGTTGCCCAATCGGCAAGCTCTTCTGTAATCTATGAAGCAATTTTCTTCCCTCTAGCATCCTTGCGGCTACTCTACTATAATCATCCTGGTAATCACTGCGCGTAATTGTCCATCCACCTGGTCTTATTTTCGTCAACATAGTGAGGGGCAAGCATTTTAAAGTAGGATCCCAAAGGAGGGATGTATGCATATTGCTCATGATCGGAGCCGCAATGAAGTGGATCGCCTGCTTGATGTGTCTATTCAGCAGCGCTTGAGCCGTCGTGTGTTCTTGCAGTACGCCACGGCCATCGGCCTCAGTGCCAGCGTCGCGACCACCCTGCTTGCAGCTTGCTCGGGAGAGATCACTAGTGGTCTCCCTCAACCGTCACCAGCAGCCCCCACTGCGATAGATGTGCTCAACGTCTGGAGTGGAGAAGAGCAGGACTCTTTCAGGGCAGTCGTCGCGCCATTTACGAAGGCCAGCAAGATCACCGTCAATATCGAAGCCACGCGCGACCTGAATGCCGCTCTGACCACACGGCTGCGTGGCAATAGCCCTCCCGATATCGCCATTCTGCCTAATCCCGGCCAGATGCAACAGTTAGCGGCCCAGAACAAACTGGTTCGTCTGGACAGCTTTCTGGATATGAGCAAATTGAGGCAAGATTACCGCCAGCCCTGGATCGATCTGGGCTCGTATAATGGTGGATTGTATGCCCTCTTCTACAAAATCGCGAACAAGGGCACGGTCTGGTATAACCCTGGCCAGTTCCAGGCACTGGGGGTCCAGACGCCGACCACCTGGACCGCCATGCTCGCTCTTTCGGACAAAATCGCAGCGGCTGGCAAGTATCCCTGGTCAATGGGAGTGGATAGCGCCGCCTCCAGTGGCTGGCCGGCTACCGACTGGATCGCCGAGATTTACCTGAACCAGTCTGGCCCGGAAATGTATGACCAGTGGTGGCAGCACAAGATTCCCTGGACGCATGAGAGCATCAAGAGCGCCTTCCAGATGTTGGGGCAGATTGCAGGAGGGAAACATTATGTCAGTGGGGCGCCGCAGTCCATCCTGGAGACGAGCTTCCAGGATGCCTGCTACCAGCCCTTCGCGTCACCGCCGACCGCGTATATGTGTTATCTGGCCGATTTCGCCGCCGGGTTTATAACCTCGCATTTCCCATCTGCCAGGCCTGGTACCGACTTTGATTTCTTTGCTTTCCCCAGCATCGACCCGCGTTTCCAGGGCGAAGTAACGATAGGAGCGGATGTCGTGGTGGCCATGAAAGATAACGATGCAGTACGCAAACTGATCACCTATCTGGCGACGTCGGATGCCCAGAGTATCTGGGTCAAGCGTGGTGGTTTTACCTCTGCCAACAGATCAGTTGACCTTGCCGCCTATCCCAACCCGGTTGCTCAGTCTTCGTTCAAGATGCTGACGAATGCCAGCAACTACAAGTTTGGCGCGGGCGACCTGATGCCACCAGCGGTGCAGACCGCGTTCTGGAAGGGCGCCCTGACTTTTATCGCCGATCAGAAGCAGCTCGACAGCGTGCTCAGTAGTATTGAGGCGATCGCGAAACAGGCGTATGGGTCGTAGCGGGATTCTGAAGCATTCAAGGCCGTCCAATCCCAGGACCAGCATGCTTTAGCTTTGCATCTTCAGCAAATTGAGAGTACATTGGGAAATGAGGGAGATAATTATGCGCCGTGAATAGCTATTTCTTTGTCGCGGGCGTAGCGCCAGGCTTCACCAGGACCGGTTAACCCCTTAGCTCTTGCTTCCTGAGTCCACTCATACATCTCATACTTGTTCTGGAAGAGCCGATTAGTGCAAAAGATATTGCGGCGTGCAAAAGGGGCCGGGGTAATTTTTACTAGATCTTCGCATATGGATGGGTCATCAGCCCGCCTGGTGTGCCACCAGGGAGTTTCTAAAGTGTAGTAAGGATCGTGAACCCAATCCGGGCAAGGGACATTATAGCGTTCGCAGAGAAATTCGACGGAGGCGGCACAGAAGGCAGCCCAACGATGGGTGTACTCCGTCTCATTCTCTAGTTTTTCCAGGGGGTCACGCACTAACTCTACCCGCCTACCTTTCAGGTACCCATACCATGCGTGGCTAAAGCTGCCCAGACCAGTCCAGGGGTCTTCTCCTGCACAGGTTTGCTGATAGGCCCATCGCATAGTTTCAAGAGGCCTGGATGGTGATGTGGGATTCTGCATCAATTCTTCGTGCAGCTGTGCCAGCAACTGTATTGCTTTGGGAGATAGCATACGCTACTCCTTTCTTTTTATGTCTTGTGCTTGCATCCCTGGCAACCTTCCGCTTATCAGGAAAATCCTGTATAACAAAGTTCTGTAAGAGATACGAGTAATATAGCATGTTTCTATGTACTGATCAACTGCCAAAAATTGGGGCTTGACAAGTCGCGATATATCGTTTATTATATTGGTAACGATATATCGTATTGTATCGTAAATAAGAAAGGAACGAACAAAGAATGAGACATGGATTTAACAGAGGATTTGCCGATCAGGCACACGAAGGCGATTGGCAGGGATGGACGCCACCCTGGTTGGATCGAGAGCGCCATGGGCACGGACCACGTGGCTTTGGCAGACATATGAGGGACGAGTTCTTCGGGCGGGGTCGCCACGGTGGCCCAGGTGGACACTTTGGTCCCGGACGCCACTTTGGGCCTGAGGGTCATTTTGGCGAAGGAAGAAATTTCTTTGGGCGCGGCGATTTCAAGTTTGCCGTCCTCAAACTGCTGCAAGAGCGGCCCATGCATGGCTACGAGATGCTGAAAACGCTCGAAGAGCGCTCTGGCGGCTTCTACACACCCAGCGCGGGCTCGATCTACCCCACGCTCCAACTGCTACAGGATCAGGGATTGGTTACTGTGGCCGAGGCTGAGGGCAAGAAAGTCTACACCATCACTGATGCCGGGCGTGAGCTGCTGGCGCAGCACGAGAAGCAGGCCGAGACATTCGCCGGACCTCCCTGGGCGCGTGGGCGTCGCGGGCAGAGCCCGGAGATTCAGGCCCTGAGAAGTGAGGCCGGAGAGGTAGCGAGGCTCTTTATGATTGCTGGTCGCACCGCGATCCAGAACCCGGAGAAGCAGGCGCAACTGCGCGCTATTCTGGCTGAGGCTCGCACGAGCCTGTCAGACTTGATTTATGGTAGCAGCGCTACTGGCAGCACAACAAGCATCAGCGATGAGCCAAAGGCATAATACTGGGCGGGTTGCCTCACCCCTGAGAGACTGGAATTATTCGGCGCGAGTGCGCTGAGTGGCTCCAGTCTCTTTTTTGTAACCGCTTTTTGTGCAGCCTCGCAGAATTCTTGAGAGAAGGACTGCAAGTTACTCTCGCAGAGTATTCTTAATGAGGGCACACCCATGATCAAAGAGCATCCGCCACATTCACTGGCAGCCGAAGCCAACGACATCAACACCACACCTGCACGATTAACCGCTCTGAGCACTATGGCAGAACTAAAGCCGCTTATTGCTGCCAATCCTGCTACGCCAGAGGCCACATTAGTGGCTCTGAGCAACGAAAAGGATGCGGCTGTCCGCCAGGCTGTTGCGCAAAATCCCAACACAGCAAAACATATTCTGTTGAATCTGGCCTGGGAATTTCCACGAGCATTCCTGAGTAATCCCATCTTGCAACTGCTCAATTTGTCCGATCCTAATTTTCTTGAAGCTCTCCCAGTGGAAACATGGCTCCACTTGTTCCGATGCGATAACATCCCATTGCCACTGCTGCAACGACTCCAACAAAGTCCAGCCTGGAAGGGGCAGCACGGGGTAGAGATCAAAACACAATTACACTCTCAGCTTGCCTTCCATGTTGCTATAGCCGGTGAAGTTGAAGGAGGCTATCAGGAAGCTGCAAGCAGGGCATTGGAGGATGCTTATTATCAGTATGTGCCGCCCATCGACCGCCGCCTCTTTATCTTGTTCTGGGCATCATCGCCTGGCCCCCCAGCCAGATGGTTATCAGAGCTTTCTACGATGGATAGCGAACAAAAAGCATGGTTCGTGCGCTATCATCCAGGGATTACCGCTGAATTTCTGGATGAACTGTCAGAAGGAGAGGACCTTGAGATTCATAACGCGATAGCTCTTCATCCCCTGACACCGCCCCAAGCCCTGAGCAGGCTGGCCTCTGCTGCCCCTACAGAGACTCGCGTCGCGGTAGCCAGCCACCCCCAGGCGTCAGCCGCGCTCTTGCATCAACTTGCAGGGGATAAAAATCAGCTTGTTCGTAAGGCTGTTGCTGAGCATCCTTGTACACCTGTGGATGATCTGGCAAGGCTGGCCCTCGATCCGACAAGGGCGGTGAGAATAGCCGTCGCGTCCCATGCTCAACTGACTAACGAGTTAACTCGGCATTTATTGGTCGATACACATGCTCAGATGCGCCAGGCGCTGGCTCGTAATCCCACGGCGCCGCAAGATATACTGATGGCCCTGGCGAGTGATCGTGAGCAGGAAGTGCGTCAGGCGGTAGCAGGTAATCCTCATTTACCAGCAGCAGCATTTTCGGCGTTACTAGACGAAAAGCACGAAAACATACGCGTTGGCCTGGCATCTAATCTCCAGGTCCCCGTTGAAATCCTGCTGCAGCTTGCAAATGATATGTCTTTGCGGGTTCGCACTGAGGTTGCTGCCAATCCACAGATGTCACTTCCCTTATTGGAAATGTTGATACCCAAAGGCACACTCCCCCGAAAAGGTATTGCCCGGAATACCCATGTGACCCCCACTATTCTGGCGTTGCTGATTGACGATTACGCAGACATGCAAATACGCGATGTCGTAGCGGAGAACATGCGAACGCCTGCTGAGGTGCTGGCCCGGCTGGTCCGACACAGTGATTCCGGCCTCAGCATGAAGGTGGCCTCTCATCCACAAACCTCTCTAGAAACACTTAAGGGTCTGCTAAGAAACGCAGATATTACACTGAGCATGCGGATTGCTGAGCATCCAACCGCCAGGAAGAACCGCCAGATCTTTTTCGAATACTTGATGGATATGATGCAGCAGTATGGAAAATGGAAAATGCATTCAGATTTGTTGCCACTGTTCCTGAAGCATGAAGGCCCTCCCTGGTCACATCTGGAGCAATTTGCGACATCGCTCTATTGGCAAGATCGCTATTATGTAGCGCTGAACCCGGCGACCCCACCCGCAGTGCTGGCTGATTTGACGAGAGATGGCAATCGTTATGTGCGGGCGGCGGCTCGCGAGGCGATGGCCAAACGAGCGGAGAGGTTTAGCGACGAGCTAAAGGCATAGTCCTGAAGAGGTTATCTTACTCCTGAGAGACTGGAGCCATTGGATGCGAGCGCGTCAAACGGCTCCATTTCTTGCTTCATAACCGCTTTTCCCGTGGCCGCATGGAATAGAATAGCAGAACAGAATAAATAAGAGACGCGGCAACTGTTTTCTCATAGCTCTCTCCAGGAGGAATAAGCAATGATTAAAGAACATCTGCCACATCTATTAGCTGAAGAGGCGGCCAATAGCAATACCCCATCAACACAATTAGAGCGATTGAGCCTCCTGGCAGAACTGAAGTCACTCGTTGCAGCGAATCCCTCTACCCCTACCGCTACGTTAACAAACTTGAGCCGAGATGATAATGCTGCTGTTCGCCGCGCTGTGGCGCAGAATCCTAACACCTCAGAATCTATTCTGCGGAATCTGGTCGTAGAATTTCCACGGGCATTCCTGGATAATCCTGCCCTGCCACTTTTGACCCTGAGCAATCCCAATTTTCTTTATGCTCTATCGGAGCGAATATGGTTGCGTCTGCTGTCTTGCGATAACATCCCATTGGCATTACTGCAATGGCTACAAAAAAACTGCACGGAGATAAAAAATGACCACGGATACAAGATATCTGGGCAGTCACAATTACAAGCTCAACTTGCCTTACACATTGCCGTTGCTGGTGAAGTCTCAGGAAAGTACGAGGAGGAAGCAGCCAGGACAGCAGGAGATTATTACACACAATTAAGCCCCTTCTATCGCCCTATCTTTATTCCTTTTTTTGCATCATCACCTGGCTCACCTGATCAATGGTTGCCTGAACTTTCTGTAATGGATAGTGAACAAAAAGCATGGTTTGTGCGCTATCACCCAGGAGTCAATGCCGGATTCTTGCATGAACTGGCAAAAATAGCAGATCCTGAACTTCAACATGCCATTGCTCTACATCCCATGGCACCGGCCAGTCTTCTCAGTGAGCTGGCATCTTCTGCTACTCCAAAGATTCGCCGTGCGGTTGCCCGCAATCCACAGGCGCCAGGAGCGCTCTTGCATCAACTGGCGGGCGACAAAAATCATCTTGTGCGCAGAGCCGTTGCTGCCCATCCTCACACGGCCCTGGGTGACCTGGCAAAGTTGGCTCGTGATACGGCCGCCACGGTGAGAGCGGCAATCGCTGCCCATCCTCGCGTCAACGCAGAATTGTCTCGACTCTTGTTGGGTGACGCAAAACATAAAGTACGCAGGACGCTGGCGGGCAATCCGTCGGTACCGCGAGATGTTCTGGTCAGATTGGCGGGCGATTGTGAACTGGTTGTAACAGATCTACCAGAGACAGCCTCTCCCACGCCGCTAAAAGTGGAGCACGAATACATCCGCAGCAGCCTGACAGGCAATCCCCGCCTCCCCCG
>Ga0209166_10003236_pt1 | contig 11859 bp, 13 predicted proteins | sample Coa_R1_3_FD_187151 | JGI IMG/M metagenome (GOLD analysis project Ga0209166, IMG submission 187151) | Surface soil microbial communities from Centralia Pennsylvania, which are recovering from an underground coalmine fire - Coalmine... | ecosystem: Environmental > Terrestrial > Soil >... | reverse complement strand
GCGCCGCATAGTGGACGCCGGCCGGCTGTAGCTGGGGCGCGCCTGCGCGCCCCAGCCCGGCCAATGCCGAGCGCGGCTCTGCGGGCTCAGGCGTAGCTGGTGATCAGCCGGGGCAGGTAGGGCGCTTCGAGGCTGGCGATCTCGTCCCCGGTCAGCCGCAGGGTCGTCGCGGCGGCCGCGTCGGTCAGGTGACCGGGCCTGGTCGCGCCGACGATCGGCGCGGTCACCCCGGGCTTGCCGAGCAGCCAGGCGAGGGCGACCTGGGCGGGCGGCACGCCACGGGCGGCGGCGACCGCCCGCACCGCGTCGGCCACGTCGAAGTCGGCGGCGCGGTCCTGGCGGTCCGAACTGGCGCGGAGGGTGTGCCGCTCGCCGGATCGCTCCCTGGTCCCGGCCAGCAGGCCACGGGCCAGCGGGCTGTAGGGCAGCACGCCCACGCCCTGGTCGAGACACAGCGGGATCATCTCCCGCTCATCCTCCCGGTTGACCAGGTTGTAGCGGTTCTGCATGGCGATGAACCTGGTCCAGCCGCCCAGCACGGCGGTGTGCTGGGCCTTGGCGAACCGCCAGGCCGGCATGGCGGAGGCGCCGATGTAGCGGGCCTTGCCCGCCCGCACGATGTCGTGCAGCGTGGCCATGGTTTCCTCGACCGGCGTCTCTTCGTCCCAGCGGTGGATCTGGTACAGGTCCACGTGGTCGGTGCCGAGCCTGGCCAGCGAGGCGTCGATGCCGGCCAGCAGGTGCTTGCGGGACAGGCCCCGGTCGTTGGGTCCGGGGCCGACCGGGTAGTACACCTTGGTCGCGAGCACGTAGTCCTCGCGCCGGGTGAACAGCTTGGCCAGCAGGCGGCCGGTGATCTCTTCGCTGATCCCGTTGGAGTACATGTCGGCGGTGTCGTAGAGGGTCACGCCGGCCTCGGCCGCCTGGCGCACGATCGGCTCGGCCTCCTGCTCGCCGAGCGCCCAGGGCTGCGCGGCCGGGTCACCGTAGCTCATCATGCCGAGGCCGATCCTGGACACCTTCAGGCCGGACGAGCCCAGGCGCACGTACTCCAATGTCAGCTCCGTTCCTGCGGGCGGGTTGCCTGGTGCGCGGCGACGCCGGTGATCACCAGGGCGATCCCGATCAGGTCCGGCGGCGTAGGGATCTGCTGGAGCACGACGGCGCCGGTGAGCGTGGCGAACATCGGCAGCAGCGCGAGCATCAGCGCGAAGGTCGCCCTGGGCAGCCGGGCCATGGCGAGCTGGTCGGTGACGTAGGGGATGACGGAGGAACACACGCCGACCCCGGCGCCGGCCAGCAGGAGCAGCGGGTGAGAGAACGCGGCCACCGCGCCGGTGAGGCCGGCCGGGCTCACCACGACGGCGGCGATCAGCATTGACGCGCCGAGCCGGTCGATGCCGCCGGTGTCCGCCCGGGACTGCCCGGTGTTCGCGATCTTGTGGCCGAGGATCACATAGAGCATGAACAGCACGCAGTTGCCGAACGCGAACACGAACCCCAGCGGCTGGCCGGTGATCCGGATCTGGGTGATCACGGCCACCCCGGCCGTGGTGAGCGCCAGAGCGGCGGCATTGCGCCGGGTCCGGACGCCGAGTGCGGCGAGCCCGACCGTGCCGAGGAACTCGATCGCCCCGACCGTGGAAAGGGGCAGCCGGCCGATGGCGAGGTAGAACAGCGAGTTCATGCCGGCCAGCACGGCGCCGAGCGCCAGCAGCACGCGCAGCCCACGGCGGTCAAGGCGCGACGCCAGCCGCCATGGCCGCCGCCAGACGGCGAACACCAGCGCCGCCGTGACGATGCGCAGCCAGGCCACCCCGAGCACGCTGACCCGGTTGAACAGCAGCACGGCCAGCGACGGTCCCAGGTAGTGGAAGACGGCACTGACCAGGAAGAAAGACTGCGGCGGCAGGCGGCAGGCCAGACCCGGCGCGCCACCGCCAGCACAGCGGTCCGGCACCCTGGCAGGCGAGGTTACCCGCAACATCCAGGCAGCTTACGAAGGTAACGTTGGCCGAAGGAATGGCCAAACAACGGAGTTCGCCGTGAATATCCCTGCCGAACGAAGGAATCTGCCGACCCAGGCCTACGAACCGCTGGACTCGCTGGATCGCCGCCTGATCGCCGAGCTGGCGGCCGACGCCAGGCTCCGGGTGGCCGAGCTGGCCCGCCGGATCGGGCTGTCCGCCCCGGCCGTGGCTGACCGGCTGCGGCGGCTGGAGGACACCGGCGTGCTGCGCTGCCGGGCCGAGGTGGAGCCACGGGCGCTGGGATACACGGTGTGCGCCATCGTCCGGGTGAGCCCGTGGAACCGGGACCTGCGGGCCATCCCCGAGGTCGCCAGGGCAACCCCCGAGGTGACCGAGTGCTACCGGATCACCGGCGAGGACTGCTACTTCATGAAACTCTACCTGCGGTCCATCGACGACCTGGAGCCGATCCTGGACACGTTCACCCCGCACGGGCGCACGACGACCTCCATCGTGCACTCGGCCCCGGTGCCGCGCCGCCCGCTGCCGCTCGGCTTGGCCCAGGACGCCGCCATGGGGTGTCTTTCCGGCGGGGAAAGTACGGCGCAGGACACGAGCGTCAGCCCCGGGCCAGGCCGTCGATCATGGTCATCTCCTCCGGGCTGAGCGAGAACGAGAACAGGTCGAAGTTGGCGACGATCCGCCGGGTGTCCGCCGACTTCGGGATGACCGGGATCCCGTGCTCGATGTGCCAGCGCAGCACGACCTGGGCCGGTGTGACCGAGTGGGCGGAGGCGATCCCGGTCAGCACCCGGTCGCGCAGGTTGGTGCCCTTGAGCGGGCTGTAGCCCTCCACGACGACCTTGCGCTCCTTGCTCTGCGCCAGCAGCTCCGGGTCGAACTGGTACGGGCTCCACGGGATCTGGTTCACCGCCGGAGCTTCCCCGGTCGCATCGATCAGCTCGTCCAGCTGGCCGGTGCTGTAGTTGCTCACCCCCACCGCCCGGGCCATCCCTTGCTCCCTGGCGGTCAGCAGCTCCCGCCACAGCCGGGGCGAGGCCCGGCCGCCCGGCGGCCAGTGCACCAGCCAGAGGTCGACGTAACCGGTGCCGAGCGCGCGCAGGCTGGCCGCGAGCGTGACCTGCTCCCGGCCCACGCTGCTGGCGGGCAGTTTCGTGGTGATGAACACGTCCTTGCGGTCCAGCCCGCTGTCGGCGAGCGCGCGCCCCACATCGGCTTCGTTGCCGTACATCGTGGCGGTGTCGATGTGCCGGTATCCGGTGTCCAGGGCGAACCGGATGGCGTCGTAGCCACGAGAGCCGCGCAGCTGCCAGGTGCCGAGGCCGACGAGGGGCATGGCCACCCCGCCGGCCAGGGTGACGGCCACCGGCTGTGGTGTCTGTGTCATGCCTGCCATGTTCCCGGCTGGGCTGGCCGAAACGCGAGGGCCCCGGCGACACCGCAACATCGGATGAAATCATGAACCCGGCAGCGTATGGACACAGCGAAGGAGTGAAGGCATGGCCCTGGATGAGGACACCGTCAGGCTGGCCAAGGGCAAGAACCTGGCCACGGTGGTGACCCTGATGCCCGACGGACAGCCGCAGGCGCTGCTCACCTGGGTGGACACCGACGGAGAGCACATCCTGGTGAACACCGAGCCGCAGCGGCAGCGGGCGAAGAACGTCGGCAGGGACCCCCGGGTCACTGTGCTCATCCATGCCAGTGACAACCCCTACGACTGGTCCGAGGTCCGCGGCCACGTCGTCGAGACGATCGGCGGCGAGCAGGCCCGCAGCCATATCGACGAGCTGTCCAACCGCTACGTCGGCTCGGACTACGGCAACCCGATCGGCCCGCACGGCCGGGTGATACTCAAGATCGCCGCCGACAAGGTGAACACCCCGGCCCTGCTCGGCAGGCGGTAGCAGGCCATCCGGCACGAGGCTGTACGCTCAGCCGACGAGGAGGCGCCGGATGCCTGATCAGGATCTAGAGGTCGTGGTCGGCCTGGACAACGGCGGTACGGCCAACAACGCCACCGTGCTGGACAGCTCCGGCCGGTTCCTGGTGGAAACCATGCTGGAGTCGCGCAGCCGGGTGCAGGAGGGCCCGGACGCGGCGATCGCCGCACTGGCCGGTGCGTTCGAGCAGGTCCTTGAGGTGACCGGGACGCCGCGCGAGCTGGTGCGCGCGGTCGGCCTGGACACGCCGGGGCCGGCCAGCGCGGACGGGGTCATCTCCACCAGGGGCGCGGTCAACTTCGTGCACCCGCAGTGGCGCGGCTATGACATCCGCAGCGCGCTGGAGGGTGCGCTGAGCCTCCCGGTCGTCTACAACAACGACGGGAACGCCGCCGCGCTCTATGCGCACCACATGCGGCTGGGCTCGGCGGCGGCGATCAGCTCGTCGGTGTCGGTCATCGTCGGCACCGGGCTCGGCGGCGGCGTGATCGAGCAGGGCCGGGTGGTCAGTGGCGCGGCGGGCATGGCCGGGGAACTCGGCCACATCCGGATCCCGGTGGACGGGATGCTCGGCCCCGGGCAGCCGGTGCCGCTGTGCAACTGCGGGCTGACCGGGGACGCGGAGAGCTTCGCCTCGCTGACCGCAATCGAGAAGAACCTGCTGCCGTACTGGCTGACCAGGTTTCCCGATCACGAGCTGGGCCAGGTGGGCTCGCTGGCCAAGGCGGCCAAGATGGTCCGCGGCTATGGCGAGGCCGGCGACGAGATGGCGCTGGAGATCTTCGGGCAGCAGGCGATGGCACTCGGCCGGGTGCTGTCGATCGCGGCGAACTTCACCGACCCGCACGTGTACTTCCTCGGCGGCGGCGTGGTGGAGGCCGCGGCGGAATTCCGCGACTGGTTCCTCGGCAAGGTCCGCGAGCATACCGACCTGCGCGACGAACAGGCGCGGGTGGCCTGCTTCGCCCTGGTGCCCGACCTGGACATGGCCGGGGCCCGGGGGGCGGCCATCGCCGCCCGTGAGGCGCTGGGCCTGTGGGGTGCCGCGCGCCGGTGATCGTGGTCGTGGCGGGCGTCTCCGGCAGCGGCAAGAGCACCGTCGGCGCCCTGCTCGCGGGCCGTATGCATGCAGAATTCATCGACGGCGACGAGTTGCACCCGGCGGCGAACGTGGCGAAGATGCGGGCCGGGGTGCCGCTCACCGATGCCGACCGCGGGCCCTGGCTGGCCGCCATCGGGGCCTGGATGGACCGGTGCATCGCCGCCGGGGCCTGCGGAGTGGTGACCTGCTCGGCGCTGCGCCGGGCCTACCGCGCGGCCCTGCTGACCGGCCGGCCGGATGCCCGGCTGGTGTTCCTGTGCGTCGACCCGGGCACGGCCGCGGCCAGGCTGGCCGCGCGGCACGGGCACTTCTTCCCGGCGACCCTGCTCGACAGCCAGTTCCGGGATCTGGAACCGCCGGGCGACGGCGAGGACGTGCTGGTGGTGGACGCCAGCCGCCCGGCCGGCGAACTGGTCGCCGGCATCGCCGCGAGACTGCGGCCCGGCCAGCAACCATGAGCCCGGCCGACGCACAATCAGTGGTGGAGGCGCGCGCCATGAAGCTCAAGCTGGACCTGCACGACATTTACAACCGGGGCGACGACATCGACCGCGCGCTGCGGGCGATCATCGACGAGGCGGTACGGAAGAAGGCGCCGCTGGTCGAAATCATTCCCGGCAAGGGCTCTGGTGCGCTGAAGAAGCGCGTGCTCAGGTTCCTGGACCAGAAGGAGATCAAGGCGCTCTACCACCGGGTGGAGAAGGACTCGAAGAACTTCGGCCGGGTTTTCGTCCATTTCCGCTGGTAGTGTCGAGAAGGGCGTTCGTCATGCGAACTGACGGCCATGATGCGAACGAGGTGGCGGCGTGACCTTCATCATCGATGCGGTGCGGACCCCGATCGGCAGGCACGGCGGTGCGCTGGCCGCGGTCCGGCCGGACGACCTGGCGGCCGGTGCGATCTCCGCGTTGCTGGCCCGCAGCCCCGCCCTGGATCCAGCCCGGCTCGATGACGTCTACTTCGGCGACGCGAACGGCGCTGGCGAGGACAACAGGAACGTGGCCAGGATGGCCGCTCTGCTGGCCGGGCTGCCCACCACGGTCCCCGGCGCGACCATCAACCGGCTGTGCGGTTCCGGCCTGGAGGCGGCCATCGCCGCCGACCGGGCGGTGCTGGCCGGCGACGCAGAGCTGATCGTCTCCGGCGGGGTGGAGTCGATGAGCCGGGCCCCGTGGGTGCTGCCCAAGCCGGACCGCGCCTACCCGCGCGGCAACGAGACCGCGTTCTCCACCACGCTGGGCTGGCGGATGGTCAATCCCCGGATGCCCACCGAGTGGACGGTCGCGCTCGGCGAGGGAGCCGAGATCCTGGCCGGCCGGTACGCCATCTCCCGTGCGGATCAGGACGCCTTCGCGCTGCGCAGCCACCAGAACGCGGCGCGGGCCTGGCGCGACGGCCGGTTCGCCGGTGAGGTGACCGCGGCCGGTGGGCTGGAATCGGACGAGGGCATCAGGGCCGACAGCACGCTGGAAAAGCTGGCCAGCCTCAAGCCCGCCTTCCGGCCGGACGGGACCGTCACGGCTGGCAACTCATCCCAGCTCAGCGACGGCGCGGCCGCGCTGCTGCTTGGCAGCGAGCGGGGCGCCGAGGCGGCTGGGCGGGATCCGCTGGCCCGGATCGCCGCCCGGGGCGCCAGCGCGGTCGAGCCGCAACTGTTCGGCATCGGGCCGGTGGAGGCGGCCAGGACGGCGCTCAAGCGAGCCGGGATCACCTGGGCCGATCTGGCCGCGGTGGAGCTGAACGAGGCGTTCGCCGCGCAGTCGCTCGCCTGCCTGGCCGAGTGGCCCGACCTCGACCCGGGCATCGTGAACGTCAACGGCGGGGCGATCGCGCTCGGCCACCCGCTCGGCTGCTCCGGCGCCCGGATCCTCGGCACGCTCGCCCACGAGCTGCACCGCCGGGGCGGCGGCTGGGGACTGGCCGCGATCTGCATCGGGGTCGGCCAGGGCCTGGCCGTCGTGCTGGAGGCGTGACCGGCATGGCCGAGCCCGCGCCGGACCGTGGACCCGAGTTCGTCCAGTCGATGGCCCGTGGGCTGGCCGTGATCAAGGCATTCGACGAGAACCACCGGGAGCTCACGCTCAGCGAGGTGGCCAGCGCCACCGGGCTCACCCGCGCGGCGGCCCGGCGGTTCCTGCTGACCCTCACCGAACTGGGCTACGTTCGCACCAACGGCCGGATGTTCGCCCTGACCCCCCGCGTGCTGGAACTCGGCTATGCCTACCTGTCCAGCCTGTCGCTGCCGCAGATCGCCGAGCCACACCTGGAACGGCTGGTCGCCGAGGTGCAGGAGTCCGCCTCGGTCACCGTGCTCGACGACACCGACATCGTCTACGTGGCCAGGGTGCCGGCCTCGCGGATCATGCGGGTGACGATCAGCATCGGCACCCGCTTCCCCGCCTACGCGACCTCCATGGGCCGGGTGCTGCTGGCCGGGCTGCCCGCGCCGGAACTCGACGCCTACCTGGACCGGGTCACCATGCGCCCGTTCACCCCGCGCACCATCACCGACCACGAGCTACTGCGGGCCGAGCTCGACCAGGTTCGCGAGCAGGGCTGGGCCCTGGTCGACCAGGAGCTGGAGGAGGGCCTGCGGTCGCTCGCCGCGCCGATCCGGGGCCGCCCCAGCCGCCCGGCCGCCGCGGCCAACATCGCCACCCACGCGGCCAGGACCAGCGCCGCCGAGGCGCGCCGGACCCTGCTGCCGGCGCTGCTGCGCACGGTCGAGCGGATCGGCGTGGACCTTCGGGCCGCCGGCTCGCCCACCCCGGGTGTCATGCGCCTGCACTGACGGGGCCGCGTTGACCGGCAAGGTCCGCCCGGTCCGTAATGGAGTAATTTCCCAGAATTTACGAAGGCGGTAGCCGTCATCCTGACCTGCCCGGATCGGGCGGCAGCAGGCCCGGACAGGCCCGCGCCGTCCGTTAATTAACGGCGATTCGCGCCAAAAGGTGGCAAACTATGCACTTGTGTGTCCGGGGGACGTAGCACACGGCGGGATCGCGGCAGCGGTCGCGCGGCGCGTCACCGGCTGGCCGATCCGGGTTTTCGCCGCGCTGTACGCGATGTCGGCCTCCGCTTGCTGCGTGCTCGCGGCGACCGGCAAGGGCAGGCTCGTCGATCAGCACGTCTACCGCATGGGCGGGGAGGCGGTGCTGCACGGCGCGAACCTTTACGCGCTGCGCTACCAGGGACTGCCGTTCACCTACCCGCCGTTCTCCGCGGTCGTTTTCGCCGGTGTGGCGCCGCTGCCCTGGACCGTGGCGGCGGCGCTGGTCATCGTGGCCAGCGCGGCGATCCTGCCGGTCATCCTCTATCTGGCGATGCGGCTGCCGCCGCTGCCGTCCTGGCTCGGCCGGCCTGACGCCTGGCGGCTGGCGCTCATCGCGGCCACGGCGGCCATCTGGCTGGAGCCGGTGCGCACCGCGATGGGTTATGGCCAGATCGACCTGTTCCTCGCGGCCCTGGTGCTCTACGACCTGACCCGGCCGGCCCGGCACCGGCACAAGGGAGTGGCCATCGGCCTGGCCGCCGGGATCAAGCTGACCCCCGCCATCTTCATCGTCTACCTGCTGCTCACCCGGCGGCTGCGGGCGGCGGCGACCGCGGTTGCCACGTTCGCGGGCACGGTCGCCGTGGGGTTCGCGGTGATGCCCTCGGCCTCGGCGCACTTCTGGAACGGCACGTTCCTGAGCCCGGCCCGGATCTCCCCGGTGCAGGATCCGCAGAACGAGAGCCTGATGGGCGCGATGTCGCGGACCCTGCACACGCCGCACGTCCAGCACGCCTGGATGCCGCTGGCAATCGCCGTTGCGCTGGCCGGGCTGGCATTGGCGGCCGGCGCCGAGCGCCGGGGCAACGAGGCGGCCGGCTTCTGCCTGTGCGCCATCACCGGCCTGCTGATCTCGCCCATCTCCTGGACGCACCATTGGGTGATCGCCGTGCCCGCGCTGCTGATCGCGGCCGTCACCATCCACCGGGACCGGGCCCGCTATCCGGACCGGGTGCACAAACGGCTGACCAGAGGTCTCGGCATCGTCGCCCTGGGCGCGCTGGCCGTCGTCGGCTGGGGACGGCTGGTGAACCGGTTCACCCCGCCTGCCTGGCTGCATCTGTCCGCCGTCGGCATCGCCGACAGCGAGATCTACGTGCTGGCCGCCCTGGCCACCCTGGCGCTGGCCGCCTGCGTGGCCCTGGCGAACCGGCTTGGCAGCCGCCGGGACACCGGCCCGGGCCGCCAAGGTCACCCTGAGGTGACTCGCGGGTAGCCAGGGATGGCAGGCTGGCCTCATGCCTGTCACCGCCCGCGTCGAACATGTCGGCAGCCTGCTCCGCCCGCCGTTCCTGCACGAGGCACGGGCCGCCACGGCGGCCGGCGAGATCACCCCGGCGCAGTTCAAGGCCGTGGAGGACCGCGCGGTGCGCGAGGTCGTCACGATGCAGGAGGAAATCGGCCTGCCCGTGCTGAACGACGGCGAGCAGCGGCGCGACTCCTTCCAGGCGGAGCTGACCGCCGCCTGCGACGGCTTCGCCGGGGTCGGCATGGACGCCTGGCTGTGGGGCGAATGGCACTCGGCGGAGCTGGGCGACGCGGCGACGCCCCGGCCCGAGGGGCTTTCGGTGGTGGCACCGCTGCGCAAACGGCGGAACCTGGCGGCCGAGGAATTCACCTTCCTGCGAAGTTGCACGGCCCGCCAGGCCAAGGTCACCCTGCCGAGCCCGAGCCTGTTCGCCAACCTGTGGTCGCCGGGGCAGTCCGCGGCCGCCTACCCCAGCCTGGACGACTTCCTGGCCGACGTGACCGAGATCCTCTGCCAGGAGGTGCGCGAACTGGTCCGGCTCGGCTGTACCTACATCCAGCTCGACGCGCCGCACTACCCGCTGCTGATCGACCCGGTGTGGCGGGAGTTCTACGAGGGACAGGGCTGGCCGACGGAGCGCTGGCTGTCCTACGGGGTCGAGCTGGACAACGCGGTGATCGCGGCCGGCCGGCCCGCGACGTTCGGGTTTCACCTGTGCCGCGGTAACCAGCTTGGCCGCTGGCTGGTGTCCGGTGGCTATGAGCCGATCGCCGGGCCGGTGTTCGGCCGGGTGGATGCCGACCGGCTGCTGCTCGAATACGACGACGAGCGGTCCGGCGGCTTCGACCCGCTGCGCCTGGTGCCCGAGGACAAGGTCATCGTGCTGGGCCTGGTCACGACCAAGAACTCCCGGGTGGAGCCCGCCGGTGAGATCGCCGGGCGGCTGCGGCAGGCCAGCTCCCTGGTCGGCCGGGAGCGGCTGGCGATCAGCCCACAGTGCGGGTTCGCGACCTCGGCGGGCGGCAACCCGGTCACCGCCGAAGCGCAGCGCGGAAAGCTGGCACAGCTCGTACTGGTTGCCGAAGAATTTTTTGCGGAGATTTGACGGAGCACTCGACCCCGGCCCGGCCCGCGGCCACCCGGGGCATGACGAACGATGGAGGTGACCCTGTGCCCGAGTTCGAACCCGACGTCGACCCGGCCGAGGCCGGATTCGATTCCGGGCGGCTGGCCCGGATCGACCGGCATTTCGCCCGGTACGTCGACGACGGGCGGCTGCCCGGCTGGCTGCTCGTGATCAGCAGGCATGGCCGGGTCGTGCACGTGTCCCGCTGTGGCCTGCGGGACATGGAGGCTGGCCTGCCGGTCGAGACCGGAACGCTGTGGCGGATCTTCTCGATGACCAAGCCGGTCACCTCGGTCGCGGCCATGATGCTCTACGAGGAAGGCGCGTTCGAGCTGTCCGACCCGGTGAGCAGGTTCATCCCCTCATTCGCCGGCGTCCGCGTCTACGCCGGCGGCCCCGAGCTCAAGCCGCTGACCGTGCCCGCGGTCGAGCCGGTGCGGATCTGGCACCTGATGACCCACACGTCCGGGCTGAGCTACGGTTTCCACCGGGTGCACGCGGTGGACGGCATGTACCGGGCCGCCGGGTTCGAGTGGGGCTCCCCGCCCGGGCTGGACCTGGCCGCGTGCTGCGACGCGTGGGCGAACATCCCGCTGCTGTTCCAGCCGGGCAGCGAATGGAACTACTCGGTGGCCACCGACGTGCTCGGCCGGGTCGTCGAGGTCATCTCGGGCCAGTCGCTGGATGAATTCTTCGCCACCCGGGTGCTGGGCCCGCTGGGCATGCACGACACCGCGTTCCAGGCCCCGGATGCCGGGCGGCTGGCCGCGCTGTACACGGCGGGGCCGGGCAACAAGGCGGTCCGCAACGACGACCTCGGCGCCATCGGGCTGAAGCCGCCGCGCGTCCTGATGGGCGGCGCTGGCCTGGTCTCGACGGCCGCCGATTACCACCGGTTCACCCAGATGCTGCTGCACCGCCCTGACAGCCCGGCCGGTGAGCTGGACGGGGTCCGGCTGCTGAGCCCGCGCACGGTCGCCTACATGACCCGCAACCACCTGCCGGGCGGTGCCGACCTGGAAACGTTCGGCCGCCGGCTGATCGCCGACATGCCAGCCGACGGACTGGGCTTCGGCCTGGGTTTCTCGGTCATCATGGACGCGGCGGCGGTCAAGTACCTGTGCAGCGAGGGCGAGTTCGCCTGGGGCGGGGCGGCCAACACGGCCTTCTGGGTGGATCCGGCCGAGCAGCTCACCGCCGGTTTCTACACTCAGTTGCTGCCGACGAGCGCGCACCACATCCGCCCGCAGTTGCGCCAGATGGTCTACCAGGCACTAACCGGCTAGGAGCGTGATGAATTAGGCCTGTTTCTCAGGGCCTTGCTGAACCTCCCGGGCCTCCGCTGCAGGCAGGCTGCCCGTCAGCCGATGGCGCTTAGGGTCTGGCTCTCCCGGCG
>Ga0209166_10003235_pt1 | contig 11859 bp, 6 predicted proteins | sample Coa_R1_3_FD_187151 | JGI IMG/M metagenome (GOLD analysis project Ga0209166, IMG submission 187151) | Surface soil microbial communities from Centralia Pennsylvania, which are recovering from an underground coalmine fire - Coalmine... | ecosystem: Environmental > Terrestrial > Soil > Unclassified... | reverse complement strand
TCGCCACTCATCATTTCTTCGGAAAGGGCAATTGGATCTGGTGCATCCCCATGCGCTCGCCGGAAAACGTGCCGCTCATCAGCATCGGCATCACCTACCGCAAAGACGTCTATCCCCACGGCGAACCACGCACCATGGAGCAGTTCCTCGAGTGCGTCGGACGGGAGCATCCGGTGCTCGTCGAGCTGGTGCAAAGCGGCACGGTGGTTGACACGAATTTCTACAGCTCGTACATGTGGGAATGCCGTCAGCGCTATTCCGCCGACCGTTGGTACATTATCGGCGATGCGGGGGATACCGTTGATCCGCTTTACAGCGTCGGTCTGGCCTTGTCGTCGCTGCAAATTCGGCAGATTGCGGCGATCATCCAAAGAGAATTAAACGGCTGCGACACTAAAGTGTTCACGAAGGATCTCGATACCGCGCTCGCCGCGTTTCAACGCAGTGTCACGCGCGATACGACGCGGTTGTATGAGTGTATGGGTGACGCTTACCAGTGCCATCTGCGTGTCCATCTGGCGGTGACCAAGCTTTTTCATCTGGGCTTGCCATTGGTGATTAACAGTTATCTGTGGGATCCACTCGGCGTGAAACTGATCAATTGGTTTGCCAGCCTCGAAACACTCGAGGCTGATTCCAGGAAGTTCCAAGAGCTCATTCGCGAAGTTGCTGCCGACCCGAAGAACCGCGCCCTCCCGAACTTTATTAAGGTGCAGTCCGGCTGGTCCATGAACTTCGGTTACTACGAGCACCACCGTGAGGAGGACATCGCCGCATCTTTGTCGAAGATGGCCTTTGGGCTTGCTCGTTTGCGTCTTAAGCTACTCGGAAAACTCGGCTGGCGGGCGTTGATTCTCTTTAGGCAGCAGCGGGCATTGTGGAAAGACGTGTTGCGTGGGCTGTTTCTGCTTCCGTTCCACGGCAGCAATTTGCGAAAACACTGGCTGGTGCGGATGAAGTTCGCATCGCGCGAAATGGCGATGGACAGCAGCAACAAACCCGCCAGCTCGGGCGACCTCATGCAACGGCAAAGCCAGGAAGAAAAACCCTGAGCGCCGTGCCAGAACATGTTCGGGGCGCCCCTGCATTCAAATACGGTATCCTGAGGCACTTTGCTCTCACTGGAGCGAATTAGAACTTTGATGCTTCTCGCGCTGTTCATCGCGCTCTTCGCCGCGAAGAGAGCGTGCGCGCAGGAAACCGTCTTTGATGTCCCCAGTGCCGACATTCTGGACAAGGGCAAGGTCTACGGTGAACTGGACGGTACTGCGCGTCCCGTGGACCCTATCTATACATTTACCCCGCGCGTCGTCGTTGGAATTGGACACCAAATCGAAATCGGCGCGAATTTCAACGGCCTGACCACGCCCGTTACCGGGGAATTGAATTTCTCTCCAACTATTAAATGGCGTCTGTGGAATGTCGGCACGACCGGATGGTCATTCTACGCTGGAGACGACCTCTTCTTCCCCGTGCGCCAGCGATCCTATAGCGCCGGAAACTATTCCTACGCTTTCTTCGCCAAAGAATGGAAGGACGGCACACGCGTTGGCATCGGAGGTTACAACTTTACAAAAAACGTTGTCGCAACGGCAAACCGTGCCGGCGGCCAGTTCACCTTGGAACAGAAGATCAGCAACCGCGTCACGCTGGCAGCCGAATGGTACACCGGCAATCACGCCGCTGGGTATGTGAACCCCGGCGCGGTCATCAAAGTGACCCCCAAACTAACGGGATTCCTCGCCTATCAAATCGGAAACGCTGGAGTCACCAAGGGAAACCACCAGTTCCTCTGGGAACTCGGCTACAACTTCAATTAACTATCCCCGCTCCCTGCGTCCCCTGTAGGGTCACGATTCTTCGTGCCCTGCAATTGCCGGTGTGGCCTCCCCTCTGCGATAATCCTCTGATTCGGCCATCGGAAAGATTGAGGCATACGTGACGGACGTCGATTCCAGCAAGAAATTCGTGAGCGGAAACGAGATACGCGAAAAGTTTCTGCAATTCTTTGAGAGCAAAGGCCACCGCCGCGTGCGCAGCTCATCGCTCGTTCCGCATGGCGACCCGACTTTGCTCTTCACGAATGCCGGCATGAACCAGTTCAAGGACGTCTTCCTCGGCCTCGAAAAGCGCGAGTACAACAAAGCCACTACATCCCAGAAATGCGTCCGCGCCGGCGGCAAACATAACGACCTCGAAAATGTCGGCTTCACCAAGCGCCATCACACCTTTTTCGAGATGATGGGCAATTTTTCCTTCGGCGATTATTTCAAGGAAAAAGCAATCCCGTACGCCTGGGAGTTGGTGACGTCCCCACAGTGGTACGGAATAGATAAAGCAAAATTGTACGTAACGGTCTTCGGCGGCGCCGAAGTTGCCCCCGGCACGACGCTCGGCATCGACGAAGAAGCGCGAAAGATTTGGCTGGAGCAGCAGATTCCTGCGGAGCGCGTCGTTCCCGTGCCCGGCCTCAAAGACAATTTCTGGGCCATGGGCGACACCGGCCCCTGCGGCCCCTGCAGCGAAATTTTCTACGACATGGGCCCGGAAGCCTCCGAAGAAGGCCACGCCGATTGCAATTTTCCCTGCGATTGCGGCCGCTACGTCGAAATCTGGAACCTGGTCTTCATGCAATTCAACCGGGACGCCACCGGCACTCTCGCACCTCTTCCCAAACCTTGCGTAGACACCGGCATGGGTCTCGAACGCACCGCCGCCGTCCTCCAAGGCGTCATCTCCAATTACGACACCGACCTATTTGTGCCACTGCTGAGGCGAGCGGCCGAATTGTGTGACAAGGATTTCAGCGACGAAATGGTTTTGGAACAAATTAAAGAAGGTGCTGCGTCACTTCGGGTTATTGCCGATCACGCCCGGGCAACGAGTTTCCTAGTAACGGACGGCGTTTTACCCTCCAATGAAGGTCGTGGATACGTACTGCGAAAAATCATGCGCCGGGCGATTTACCATGGACGACTACTGGGAGCTACTCAGCCGTTTCTATCGGCAATGGTGCAGACCGTTCGCAACATTATGGGAAGCGCCTATCCAGAATTGATCGACCACGCGGCCTCAAGAGTAGTAGATATCGTCCTTGCCGAGGAAGTTAGATTCGGACGAACATTGGCGCTAGGCCTTAAGAAACTACAAGATGATCTGATTCCCCGTCATCAATCGCGGACTAGACTTGAACAATTGGAAATCGCGAAGCTGAGCGGGTCACTGATACCTGATTACGAGACTGAGCATGCAAAAGCCCACGACCTAATGACATACGCCGGCATCAGTGCGTTTAAGCTTCAGGATACGTACGGACTTCCCGTAGACCTCATCCGCGACGTAGTTCGAGATGCAGGGTTGCCTTTCGATGAGGTAGGTTTTGAAGCAGCGATGGAAGAGCAGAGGACGCGGGCAAGGGCTTCATGGAAGGGTGGGGCAGGCAAAGAGGCGGCGAATCCGGCCTACACGAAGATTGCGGAGACGTTTAAGACGGAGAAGGATTTTTATCACGGGACGTCGGCGAAAGATTGCCGGATTGAGGCAATTCTTACCAAGAGCGGGCCTGTCAGCGAACTGAAAGCTGGCGAATCCGGCGAAGTGGTGCTCGACCGCACCGTGATCTATGCCGAATCCGGCGGACAGATGGCAGACACGGGAGCGTTCTACGACAACTCCGAATCGCAACTTCTCGCAGAAGTTACCGGCGCGTATTATCCCGTTGCCGGACTCGTCGCGCATAAAGTTGTAGCGAAGGAGACGCTTCGCCTGGGAGATCGCCTCGCGGTCGTCGCGGACGCGGAGCGCCGCGCGCGCATCATTCGCAATCATAGCGGAACGCACCTGGTACATGCGGCGTTGCGGAATATTTTGGGGACGCACGTGAAGCAAGCAGGCTCCCTGAATGCTCCCGAGCGGCTGCGCTTTGATTTTTCGCATTTCGCCCACGTCGATCCCGAGGAGCTCAAAGACATCGAGCAGCAGGTAAACGACGAGATTCGCCACAACACTCAAGTCGAAACGAACATCAGTTCGCTCGAAGACGCGCTGGCCTCCGGCGCGCTGGCCTTTTTCGGCGACAAATACCCGGAGAGCAACGTTCGTGTCGTCACGATTCCCGACGAGCGCTCGCCGCGTGGCTTTTATTCCAAGGAACTCTGCGGCGGCACGCACGTCCACCGCACCGGCGATATTGGCGTCCTCAAAATCGTAAACGAAGGCTCGATCGCTGCAGGTGTCCGCCGCATCGAAGCCGTCACCGGGATCGGCGCCCTCGAGCATTACCAGGTCCAGGTCCAGGCACTTACTTACTTAGCTAATCGGCTAAATACGAGCGAGGACGCCGTACTCGCCACCGTCGAGAAGCTCTCGAGTACCATCAAGCACCTCGAAAAAGAGCTGGAGTCCCAAAAGCGCGCTGGAGCGCTCGGCCAGCTTGACCAGCTAGCCAGCCAAACCCAGACAATCAAAGGGGTTAAGCTGATTGCTGCGGAGGTTACCGGCACGGATCGCGAGGGGCTCAGGCAATTAGTGGACTCACTCAGACAAAAACTTGGGTCGGGGGTGGTAGCGCTGGGTACGGCGGAGGACGGAAAAGTAGCCCTCATTGCCGGTGTGACCAAGGACCTGACCGCTAAAGTCCATGCTGGCAAGCTGATACAGACACTCGCCAAACTGGTAGGCGGTTCGGGGGGCGGAAGACCGGATTTGGCAGAGGCTGGCGGAAAAGACACATCGGCCCTAAAAAGTGCCCTGAGTACCATCCCAGCGCTACTGGAACCATTGCTATGATGTAGCCCAGCGCCAGAAGCGTGTCCAGCAGGGGACACTCGCACGGTTGTGGATGTGGCGGGATCACCTGGCAGTGGGCACGGCTTCCGAAGACGAGTCGACCTTGCAACACTGGGGTCGCCCCGAACACGACTATCGTATCGCAGTAAGAAGGCATCACCGTTGCAAGGCCTTCCCCGAGGCACGATGAGAAAACGCGCACCCATCACGGCTTGCATCTATCTGGGAGCATTCGCTTTGTGTGCAGCATCAGGGGCACCCGGAGCGCGCGCGCAGATAGCAAGAACAGTGGACTCGAGCGGGCGGCAGTTGTTCATAAACGCCGATCCGCCCCTGAGGGTCAAATTGGCGGCCGCGAAGGCGCGTAAAACCATCTACCTCCCTGCCGAATCTACGTTTATGGGCCGAAGCCATCCGGAAATGAGTATCGACCGGGACGGCGTGGAAAAGATCGTACGCGAAGCGGCAAACAGGCACAACGTGGACCCAGCTTTGGTCCGCGCGGTGATCCAGACGGAATCGAACTGGAATCCCGCGGCGTACTCCCGTAAGGGCGCCGGGGGATTAATGCAGTTGATTCCGACGACGGCACAACGGTACGGTGCAAATGACGTGTTCAACCCGCAACAGAATATCGACGCCGGGGTTAGACATCTAAAGGGGTTGCTGGAACGATACAATGGCAACCTGGAATTGGCCTTGGCGGCGTACAATGCGGGGGAGGGGGCTGTTGATCGGGCTCACGGCATCCCTGCGTTCCGAGAGACTCGGAACTACGTGCAGAAGGTACAGGATGCATATTTCAAGCCTGGATCGGGTCGTCTTGAGGGCGCGTTTTCGAATCCGCGCGCAATCCACAGAGAAGTCGACTCCGACGGCCGCATCATCTTCAAGAACGATTAACGATAAACTGATTGAACCAGCCGCGTGGCGGCAGGCAGGCAGAGGGATCGCGAAGCGATCCGGGAAGTGAAGGCCCGTTGGGGGGCTGTCATTTTCCATTCCAGAAATGTAGGGCGCGCATGTTGGGGGGCCGAAAAATTTCGAACAGAAGATTCGCCCGGCTTTCGCCAGTTTTTGTAGCGCTGGGAATTGCTGTCCTGGGCATTTATGGAGAGCTGTCCGCGAATTCTGCGGAGGCAGCGGACAGCACGACGAGCCGAGCGATGAAGCGGGAGGCGGCAGGAGCGCAATTTGCGCGGGCGGAAGAACAGCGCGCGAATCTAAATGGAAAGCCTGCCGATCAGCGAACGCTTGCGGAATACAAGCAGGTGGTCGCCAGCTACCGCCGCGTATATCTGATTACGCCCCGGGCGCCGGAAGTGGTGGATTCCCTGCTCTCTGTTGCGGAGCTGTACTCGGAGATGGGCGACCGCTTCGGGCGCAGCTATTACCAGTCGGCAGTCGATGCGTACCAATTTCTTGTGCACGAATACCCATCGAACAAATACACACAGGATGCGATGCTGCGCATCGGCAAACTGGAACGTGATCAGCTGGGCGATAGCGCGCTGGCAACGAAAACCTACGAAGATTTCCTGAAAAAGTATCCGCGATCACCACGCAAACGCGAAGCGCAGGAAGAATTGGCTGAGTTGGCGCTGCTGAAGCAAAGCGATTCTCCAGAGGCAGCGGGAAATGTTTCATTTCCGGCAGCACCGGAGACAGTGACAGAGAGGCCTGGACCCGTTCGCGGAGGAGTTGCGGCGACGGGACGCAGCGCATCCGAAGGCGTTCCACGGATCCGGCGAATCAGCGCAAGCGCGAATGCCGACGCCACACGAGTGACAATCGACCTCGAAGACACGGTGCAGTACAGCTCCGCGCGAATCGCCAATCCCGACCGCATATTCTTCGATTTGCACTCCGCGCGGCTAACGCCGGAAGTGGCGCGTGGCAACGTGCAGGTGAGCGGGGATCTTTTGACGGGAGTGCGCGTTGCGCAGAACCAAGCGGGCGTGGTCCGCGTGGTTCTGGATGTAAAAGGAGTGAAAGATTACGCGGCATCGCTGCTGAGTAATCCGCCGCAACTGGTGATTTTTCTTTATTCGGCGGACCACCATGGAGCGGCGGTGCGCACGGCAAGATCGAAAATCCCGCGGCCGCGAAGCGGCGCCGTCCGAGCGAGTGAAGATGTTATAGGCGGACCGGGCGACGATGGAAATGTAAAGGCTGTATCTGCAAGAAATTTGGGCGTGGATCCGGACGGTGCGCCCGCGAATAGCGTGGCACCGGGTAGGTCGTCCGGCGCGAAGGGTTCTCGCGGCAAGAAATTGGGCTCTTCGAACGGGAAGCCTGACCTGATTCAACCATCGAGCGTGCCGCAGCCAACGCGGGATGGGCAGTCCACTTTGACGCGCGCGCTGGGGCTGAAGATCGGGCGCATCGTGATCGATCCGGGGCATGGCGGGCATGACACTGGGACGATCGGGCCAACTGGCTTGATGGAAAAAGATCTGTGCCTGGACGTGGCTCTCCGGCTGGGGAAGATTATGCAGCAGCGATTGCCTGGGGCGGACATCGTGTATACGCGTTCCGACGACACATTCATTCCGCTCGAGGAACGGACAAACCTTGCGAATCAGGCGAAGGCGGATTTGTTTATTTCGATTCACGCGAATTCCAGCCGGAACCATGCGGCGCGGGGAGTAGAAACTTACTACCTGAACCTGAAGGGGTCCGCCGAGGCGATGGAAGTGGCGGCGCGGGAAAACGCGTCGTCGGAGCAAGGCGTGCATGACCTCGAAGATTTAGTGAAGAAGATTGCGCGAAACGAGAAGATTGATGAGTCGAAAGAGTTCGCGGAAGATATTCAGGATTCCCTGGCTAAGCGGATGCTGAAAGCCAGCAAGACGGTAAAAAACCGCGGAGTGCGCAAAGCGCCCTTTGTGGTGCTGATCGGCGCGGACATGCCGTCGATCCTCACGGAGATTTCGTTCCTCAGCAATCCCGCTGACGAGAAATTGTTGAAGCAGCCGGACTACCGGCAGCGGGTGGCGGAAGGGCTCTATCAGGGCGTAGCGAGCTACCTGCAAAGCATGAACAGCGTAACCCTGAACCTGCCCGTCAAAAGCACCCCTGGCCGGCAAGGGGCAACCGCTTCAGTTGAACAATCCCGGAACCAAAGGTAGTCTGTTGGTGTCTAAGCGATAGCAAGGGATGCGCCGAACATTACTATTCGTCTGCGGTGTTGCGCTGCTCAGCGCTTCGTCGCTCTCCGCCCAGCAGGGGCTCCTTCCTAAGCAATTCAACAGTTGGCGCCTTACAAGTTGCGTCTCCAAGCCCGCGCACTTTGCATTCGCGAAAGAAGCGGGGGAGCGGGATTTTAGTTCGTGCGGCTTCTCCTCTGGCGATAAGGCAATTGGAATCTCGGTCGGCCGATACCATGACTCCAGCAGCGCGTTTCAGGTTTATACGAGCCAATTAAGGGCAGGAATGGTTCCGACCAATCTTGGACAGATTTCTGCGTTCGATAGAGACGGAGTGCTTATCTTGGAAGGAAGCCTCGTTTTGTCCTCCACCGCAAATATCTCCAAGGAGGATCTAAGCGCTCTCGTGAAGGCGATTGAAGCAAGCAGCGAGAAGGCGCCGCTTCCGCCTATTCGAACGTATCTCCCGGCAGCAGGGCGCGTGCTGGGTTCGGAGCGATATGCGCTCGGGCCGGAAGCGATGCGGTCCGCAATGAATGGGCTCGGGCAGGCAGAGATGGCTGGGCTAGTCGATGCCGCGGGATTTTCGTCTGGAGCGGAAGCCATGCTGGCGCGGTTCGCGAGCCGAGGCAGAGACAGTGGAGTGTTGCTGTTGCTGGAATACCCGACGCCGCAACTTGCGGAGCAGCACATTCATCACCTGGATGAAGTGCTGCCCGCGGCGGCGAAACAAGCCGGCATGGTGATTGAGCGCAAGGGATCGCTGCTTTCGATGGTGCTGTCGCCGAGTTCGGCGGAGTATGCGAAAAACCTGAGAGAGGCTGTCGATTACGAGACGCAGGTGACCTGGAACGAAGCGAGCCAAACGGCGACGGACCCTCCGATCACGAGCGTCATGGTGAAGATTTTCGTCGGCACCGGAGTATTCATGGTCGCAGCCTTTGTGCTGGGCATCGCATTTGGCGGCGTACGCGTGCTAACGAAGATTTTCTTCCCCGGCAAGGTGTTTGACCGGCCGAATCAGATGGAAATTCTGCAATTAGGACTCTCCGGCAAGCGCATCGACCCCGGCGATTTTTACTGAGCTGTTCCCCCTGCTAGTAAACCGTGCGGAATGCAGTGTCCTGGGACTCGAAGAAGAGCGGCAGCAGGACTGCCGCACTCCAGATCGGCCCTTCCGGAGATATAACCAGACTGGATTTTGTGCGTCTAACTGGAGCACGCCGTTTTGCGCCTTGGTGGGTGCGCGAAGGTATCGTAAAATTTTGGGTTGCGCGAGGGGAGACGGGCCGAACCATGCAAGGCAGCCAAAAAATGAGGAACAAGTGGGGGAGAGCAACGCTGATGCTCGCGGCGGGTGTTCCGCTGATGGCGTGGGGCTGCGGCAACAAGACCTCCGCAGGGGGACCGGGAGCTGGCGGAACGCCGGCGATGCCCGTTGAGGTACAGATAGCGCAATCAGTCAGAATTCCGGACACGAACGAGTACTTGTCCGTTTTGAAGTCGCGGCAATCCGCAGTGATTAACCCACAAGTGGAAGGGCAAATAACAAAGATATTTGTGAAGTCCGGCGACCATGTAGGTGCGGGTACGCCGCTGCTGCAGATCGATCCGCTGAAGCAGGAGGCCACTCTGAGCAGCCAGCAGGCGACACTGGCGGCGCAGGAGGCGAATCTGCGGCTGGCGAAAATCTCGCTGGAGCGGGCGCAAAGGCTGTCCGCGGCGCAGGTGATCAGCAAGCAGGATTTAGACAATGCGCAGTCCGCGTATGACGGCGCTGCAGCTCAGATGAAGGCGTTGTCCGATCAAGTGGAGCAGCAGAGAGTGGAGCTTCGATACTACAAAGTGAGCGCGGCGGCGGACGGCATCGTGGGAGACATTCCAGTGCATGTTGGCGATCGCGTGGCGGTCACGACGCTTTTGACGACGATTGACTTGCCGGGAGCGCTGGAAGCGTACATTTACGTTCCCGCGGACCGTGCCAAGAACTTGAGGCTGGGATTGCCGGTGCGTTTGCTGGACGAAACGGGGAGTTCCATATCCGATACCCACATTACGTTCGTTTCGCCGCAAGTCGAAACCGACACGCAGACGGTGTTGGCGAAGGCAGCGGTCGAGAATGCACATGCGAAGCTGCGGATCGCACAACAGGTGCGGGCCCAAGTGACGTGGAGTTCGCACAACGGGCCGGTGGTCCCCGTGCTGGCCGTCCAGAGAATCAATGGACAAGCGTTTGTGTTCGTGGCCGTAAACGAAGGAAAAGGAACGGTGGCGCGGCAAAAACTGCTGAAGTTGGGCGATACCATCGGAAATGACTACGCGGTGCTCGATGGTCTAAAGGCCGGCGACCACATCATTGTTTCCGGCACGCAATTCCTGCAGGATGGCGTTCCGGTCGTGGAACAAATTCAAAAAGACACGAAGCAGGTGGACGGCAAGAGCGCCGCGGCGCGCTAGGTGCCGCGAACCCGATGAGCGGCCCCCTACCAATCCAAATAAAGGCGGAACCCGGCCTTGTTCGTTGATTTCTTCATCCAGCGTCCGGTGTTTGCGACGGTGTGCGCGCTGATGATTATTTTGGCGGGCGCGATTTCGATTCCCACGCTGCCGATCGCGCAATTTCCAAATCTGGCGCCACCGCAAGTGGTGGTGACGAGCGTTTACATTGGCGCCAACGCGCAAACCGTGGAATCGGCGGTGACGATTCCGCTGGAGCAGGCGATCAACGGCGTGCCGGGGATGAAGTACATCACGTCAACAAGCAGCAACAGCGGCGTGAGCGCGATCACCGTGACGTTCGATGTGACGCGCGATGTGGATTTGGCTTCCGTGGACGTGCAGAACCGCGTGAGCCAGGCATTGGGCCGATTGCCGAATGAAGTGAAAAATACCGGCGTGATTATCACCAAGCAGGCCAGCGGATTCGTGTTTGGAGCGGGCGTGTACTCGGAGAACGGAGAGTACGACAGCCTTTTTTTGAGCAACTACATCGATGTGTACGTGCGTGACGCGCTGAAGCGCGTGCCGGGGGTGAATGACGCGTTCATCTTTGGCGAACGGAAATACGCGATGCGTGTGTGGCTCGATCCAGGGCGGATGGCGCAGCGCGGTTTGACGGCGACGAACGTGATCAGTGCGCTGCAAGAGCAAAACGTGCAAGTGGCAGCGGGACAAATCGGGCAACCGCCGAACGCGGGCGATCAAGCGTTTCAAATCAGCGTGAGGGCCGTCGGGCGGCTGACGAGCCCGGCGGAATTCGATAACATTATTTTAAAAACCGGGGCGGATGGGACGCTCGTACGGATAAAGGACGTGGGCCGGGCGGAGCTGGGCGCCGAAAATTACGATGTGCGCGTGCGCTTCAACGGGCATGACGCGATCGGCTTCGGCGTGACACAGCTTCCGGGCGCCAATGCACTCGACGTGGACCGCGACGCGAAAGCCGAGCTGGTAAAGCTTTCGAAAACTTTTCCGCCGGGATTGAAATATGCCGTGGCGTTTGACTCGACGACCGTAATCGGCGAATCGATCCAGGACGTGCTGATCACCCTGGTGGAAGCGATTCTTCTCGTCATTACGGTAATTTATATTTTTTTGCAGGATTGGCGGAGCACGCTTATACCCGCAGTGACGATTCCGGTTTCGCTGATAGGGACGTTCGTTTTCATCAAGCTGCTGGGCTTCTCGATCAATACGCTGACGTTATTCGGGATCACGCTTGCGACGGGACTGGTGGTGGACGACGCGATCGTGGTGATTGAGAACGTCGAGCGGCACATCATGGAAGGCCTGACGGAGCCTCACAACGCGGCATCCGTGGCCATGAAAGAAGTGGCGGGGGCGGTCATCGCTACATCGCTGGTGCTGGTGGCGGTGTTCGTGCCCGTGGCGCTGTTTCCGGGAACGACGGGAATTTTGTTCC
>Ga0209166_10003232_pt1 | contig 11866 bp, 11 predicted proteins | sample Coa_R1_3_FD_187151 | JGI IMG/M metagenome (GOLD analysis project Ga0209166, IMG submission 187151) | Surface soil microbial communities from Centralia Pennsylvania, which are recovering from an underground coalmine fire - Coalmine... | ecosystem: Environmental > Terrestrial > Soil >... | reverse complement strand
CGCATGCCAACTTGATATTGCCAATTACCAGTTACAAGTTACCAATTACTCTTCCAGCTCTTTTGTTATCTCCACAATGCTATCCAACACCCAATTGGGTTGATAAGACAAGGTCGCCAGGTCTTTGCGCTTGGAGACTCCCGTCAGCACCAGCGCGCTGGGCAGGCCGGCGCGCACGGCGCCCAGGATGTCGGTGTCGAGCCGGTCGCCGATGGCCACCGTGACGGCCGGGTCGGACTGGAGCTTGGGCAGCGCTTGCTGATACATGGTGGGCTCGGGCTTACCGATGATCACCGGCGCGATGCCGGTGGCGGCCTGCAGGGCGGCCAGGATGGCGCCGTTGCCGTGGGCGATGCCGTGTTCGGTGGGCAGGGTCAGATCCGGGTTGGTGCCCACAAACACGGCTCCGGCCCGGATGTTGATCGTGGCCGTGGCGAGCTTGTCCCATGTCAGGCCGCGGTCCATGCCCACGACCACGTAGTCGACACCGCCTTGGTACAGGTCGCCTAGGGCAAAGCCGGCTTCGGTCAAGATGCGCGTCAAACCGTCTTCGCCAATGGCGAAAATGCGCGCCCCGTTTGGCGAGCGCCCGCGCAGATAAAGTGCCGTGGCCTGCGGCGAAGTGAAGATCTCCTCGACGGCAACGCTGACGCCCATGCGGGCCAGCTTTTGAACGTACTGCTCGGGCGTACGGGTAGCGTTATTGGTTGCCAGTACAAAGCGAATCTGCCGCTTACGCAAAGCCGCAAAAAACTCGATCAAACCGGGCAGGGCGCGGTCGCCCTCCCACAACACGCCGTCCATGTCGACGACGGCGGCGCGCATCTCTCGCAAAGCTTTCACAAAACGATTATACCTGACGGGCACCGTTTTTTCGGCCCTTTCGCAGCCAGTATCCTCCCCAAATGACGTCTCACGGTCACGCTATGCCGCTGGCGCCTCAGAGGCCAAATCTTCCGCGAATGATGTCTCACGCTCACGTTTTGCCGCTGGCGCCTTGAAGCCAAATCTTCCGCGAATGATGTCTCACGGTCACGCTATGCCGCTGGCGCCTCAGATGCCAAATCTTCCGCGAATGATGTCTCTCGGTCACGTTTTGCCGCTGGCGCCTTGAAGCCAAATGTTCCACGAATGATGTCTCACGGTCACGTTTTGCCGCTGGCGCCTTGAAGCCAAATCTTCCGCGAATGATGTCTCACGGTCACTACGTGACCGTGAGACATCATTCGCGGATATCCTCCTCATAGAATATCTGCGCAGGCCTCGGCCCCCCGGTTGGTCGATATTGCCCAAGGGCGTTACACTTCCGATCCTCGGACCATTCAACCAAGGAGCCAACCATGCAAATCACCGATTTGAAATGCGCCGTGATCGGCGACAATCCCGTCATCCGCGTCGTCACCGATGAGGGCCTCGACGGTTACGGCGAGATTGAAAACTCCAAGCCGTACGTCAAGCCCCAAGTGTTGTTCTACAAACAGCACATCCTCGGCGAGGACCCCACCAACGTGGAGCGGGTGGTCAGCCGCATCCGCCGGCTGGGCGCCTTCAAGCCGTGGGGCAGCGCCGTGAGCGCCATCGAAATGGCCCTGTGGGATATCGCCGGCAAAGCCAGCGGGCTGCCGATCTACAAACTGCTGGGCGGCAAGGTGCGCGACCGGGTGCGCGTCTACAACACCGGCGGCTACGTGCCGCTCAAGGATCAGTCGCCCGAATCGTATGCCGAGATCGTGTCCAGGCAGAAATCATCACCTGAAGGCTTTACGATGGTCAAGCAGGGCATCGGCTTCCACAGCGGCATGCCCGCCGCCATCCCCAACTTCACCTATGGCGAAGTGCGCCAGGCGCCGGCGCATCCGAACCGGGGTCTGCTCACCGAGAAAGGCCTCAAGCACGTGATTGCCTGCGCCGAAGCCATGAAAGCTGCCCTGGGCGACGAGGTGGGGCTGGCGTTGGACTGCGGGCCGGGCTGGATGGTGCCAGACGCCATCCGGCTGGCCAAGGCGCTCGAGCCGCTCAACATCATGTGGCTGGAAGACCTGATCACCGGCGATTATTCGCCGCACGTGTCGGCCAGCGTCTACCGCGAAGTCACCCGCGCCACCAGCACGCCCATCCACACCGGCGAGCAAATCTATCTACGCCAGAACTTCATGGAGCTGATCGAAACTCAGGCCGTGCGCGTGGTGGGGCCGGACCCGCTGGACGTGGGCGGCCTGGCCGAGCTAAAGTGGATTGCGGAGTACGCCGACCTGCACAGCATCCTGATGGCGCCGCACGGGGTAATTGACGGCGTGTTTGGGCTGGCCGGGCACGTGCAGGTGGCCGCCACCCTGCCGCAGAACTACATCGCCTTTGAGTATCCGGTGGCCCAACCCAAGTGGTGGTACGACATCGTCACCGGCCTGCCCAACCCGATCGTCAAGGACGGCTTTATCGATGTCTGGGATCGGCCCGGGCTGGGCGTCACCTTTCTGGTGGACAAGGCGATGCAATACTTGAAGGAAGAAGACAAGGCTTTCTTTGACTGATTGAGCGATAACCAAAAACGCGGTCTCAACGTCGCCTGTCGACGCAGCCGCGGCGTCAAGTCTGTTCCTTACCCTTTCATCTTCTTCACGGCATCCTCGAAGTCCGTGATCTCGATGGCAAAGAGTTGCTTGGCGGCCAGCGCCAGGTCGCTGGAAATCTGCTTGGCGGTGGCCTGCGCCGTTTTCGACATGGCCTGGTTATTGGAAACCGCCAGCGCCTCTTTCGAAGCCTAGACTGTAAGCCGGTGAGCCTCATGCACGAGCAATATCTGCTGCTTGGCCGCCTGCAAGTTCGCCTCCGCCTCCTGAAGGTTCTTGGGGGTCATCAGGTGGGCGTTTAACAGCTTCCATTTCAGGGGTTTCCAGGCGGCCTGGGCCCGCGTGAGCTTGTCGCCCAGGCCGGTCTTCGTTTTGGCTTGGGTCTTGTCGCGAAAACTCTTCTCGACTGTAAGACGCCCCGGCGTAACTGTCCCCCTGAGCGCGGCCGCAGTCGCTTGATAGTAAGAGCCGGCAGGTGCGCGACTGCGTAGCGCCCCTTTGGGGATGGGTCCCCCAGCTGGGTACTTGCCATACGCGGAGCGCGTCAGGCAGCCGCTCTAGGCAGCGTCTTTCAGCGCCGTATCGCCCCAGTGGACGGCCTGGCCGTTTTCGGCTAGCAGCACCGGCCGGGTGCGCTCGCTGATGGTGTCGCCGTCTACCACCACGCGCTTGATATCGGAGCGCGACGGCACTTCGTACATCGTTTCAAGCAGCGTGCTCTCCAGGATAGCGCGCAGGCCGCGGGCGCCGGTGCCGCGCTCGATAGCCTGGTCCACCGTGCGTTGCAGCGCCTCTTCGGTGAAGGTCAGCTCCACACTGTCCATTGCGAACAGGCGCTGATATTGTTTTACGAGCGCATTGCGCGGCTGCGTCAGCACCGCCATCAGCGCGGCCTGGTCGAGCGCTTCGAGCGTGACTACCACCGGCAGCCGGCCCACGAACTCGGGGATCAGCCCATAGTGGCGCAGATCGTCGGGGACGATTTGGGTCAGCGGGTCGGCGGCCGCCAGGCGCGCCTTGGCCCGCCCGCCGCGACCGGTGTGTTCCAGCCGGTGGGCGATAATTTCGCCCAGTCCATCAAAGGTGCCGCCGCAGATGAACAGCACGTGGTGCGTGTCGAGCTGCAGATATTCCTGCTGCGGGTGTTTGCGGCCGCCCTGGGGCGGCACATTGACCCGCGCGCCTTCGATGATCTTGAGCAGCGCCTGCTGCACGCCCTCGCCCGACACATCGCGCGTCAGCGACGGGTTGGCGCCGGTCTTGCGGGCGATCTTGTCGATCTCATCGATGTAGACGATGCCGCGCTCGGCTCGCGCCAGATCGTAATCCGCGGCCTGGATCAGCCGGGTGAGGATCGTCTCCACGTCTTCACCCACATAGCCGGCCTCGGTGAGCGCGGTGGCGTCGGCGATGGTGAAAGGCACGTCCAGGATGCGCGCCAGGGTTTGGGCGAGCAGCGTTTTGCCCGAGCCGGTGGGCCCCACCAGCAGGATGTTGCTTTTGTCCAGGTCGGGGTCGCCGGCGCGCGGCCGGTGGGCCAGGCGTTTGTAGTGGTTGTAAACGGCGACGGAGAGCACGCGCTTGGGCAGCTCCTGGCCGACCACATATTCGTTGAGCCGGGCATACAGCTCCTTAGGCGGCAGGCTGGGCCGGGGGCCGTGCGTCACCAGGTCGTCGAACAACACGCCCTGGTCCTGGCCCTGGAGCATTTCGAAGCACAGATCGACGCATTCGTCGCAGATGGCGATGCCGGGCGGGCCGGCAATGAGCCGGGCCACATCGGCCTCTTTGCGCTTGCAAAACGAGCAGCGCCGGATTTCGGGTACAGCTTTGCGAGGCATAATTTATCCTAATCATCCCAAAACGATGACGCACCGGAGCGAAGCTCCGGTGCGTCATCGTTTTGGGTGACTATCAATGTTAGGCGAGAGCCTTCACACCGTTGGTGCGCACGGCCTCTTTCTCGGGGGCCGTCATCACGCCGTCGATCACGCCCAGCTCCACCGCGCGCTCGGGGGTCATGTAGAAGTCGCGGTCGGTCGACTGGGTGATCTCTTCGTCCGACATGTGCGTGTGGCGCTTGAGGATGTTGTTGATCAGGTCGCGCATGCGCAGGATTTCGCGCGCCTGGATCTCGATATCCGAGGCCTGGCCCTGCGCGCCGCCCAGCGGTTGGTGCAGGTGGATGGTGGCATTCGGTAGCGCGTAGCGCATGCCCGGGGTGCCGGAGGTAAGCAGGATGGTGCCAAAGCTGGCCGCCAGGCCCACCGCGATGGTGGAGATCGGCGCGTCGATGTAGTGCATCGTGTCATACACTGCCAGCCCGGCGTTGATCGAGCCGCCCGGCGAGTTGATGAACATCTGGATCGGTTTGCGCGAGTCCTCGTGGTTGAGGAACAAGAGCTGCGCGACCATCAGGTTGGCCACCTGGTCGTTGATGGGGGTGCCCAAGAAGATGATGCGCTCCTTGAGCAACAAGGAATAGATGTCATAGGCCCGCTCGCCGCGCCCGCTGGTTTCGATGACCATTGGGATCAAGGCTTGGGGATCAATAAGGCTCATACTCAGTCTCCCTTCGTGTGGGTAACACCAATGCCGGTTATTGTGCCGTCTCGGGCGTCGTTTCCGACGCCGCGGGCGGGTTGTTCTCAGTGTTGGCCGCGGTTTCAGCATGGACAAGTTCGGCCTGAGCGGCTTCGGCCTGAGCGGCTTCGGCCTGAGCGGCCTCGTCGCCGGCGGCCGCCTGGCTCACTTCCGGTGTCGGCATGCCTTCGGAGGTAGCCGCGTCTTCAGCCTCGGCGGTGTCGTTCACCAGGGCCGCTACTTCGGCCGGCGTCCGGGCTTGCACCTCGCCGCGCGCGATGGCGGCCAACCGGTCGATGCCCTTGTCGGTCAGCAGGTCCAGTTCCAGCATCTCGCGCGACTCGTTGGTCGACAGCAGCTTGCGCATCTCGGCCGAGCGCTCGCCCCATGGGCTGCTCAGGTTGCTGATGCGCTCCTCCACATCGCCGGGGTCAATGGTGATGTGCTCGCGCTCGACGATCTTGCCGATCACCAGCGAGCGCTTCATGCGCGCCTCGGCCTGCGGCTTGACCTCTTCGCGGAACTGCTCCGCTGTCTTGCCTTCGATCTTCAGATAGTCTTCGAGCGTCAGCTTCTGTTCGTGCAGCCGGCGGTCGAAGTCCTTGACGTAGTCATCCAGCTCGGCATTAAGCAGGGTGGGCGGGAACTTGATGGCGGACTGCTCCACCAGTTGGTCGACCACTTTCTGGCGATAGTCTTTGTCGACGCCGGCGCGCGAGGCCTCTTCCAACTCCTTGCGCACACTGGCGCGCAGGGCGTCCAGGGTTTCGTAGTCGCCGAGCGACTTGGCCAGCTCGTCGTTCCACTCCGGCAGCGAGCGCGATTTGACTTCCTTGGCCTTGACCTCGAAATGGGCCACCTTGCCACGCAGCGACTCGTTCACATAGTCGTCGGCAAATGCCAGGTCAAACTTGCGCTCTTCGCCGGCGTTAATGCCAATCACCTGGGCGGCAAAGCCGGGCATCGGCCAATCGGCTTTCTCTTCCAGCACCAGGGCCACATCTTGATCGGCCAGCAGGAAGTCGGACGGGTTCTCGCCGTCGTTCATAAAGGCTTTGGCGTCCAGCGTCACCACATCGCCCATCGCGGCCGGGCGCTCCACGGGCTCGAGCACGGCCTGGTGCTCGCGCAGGTGCTCCAGCTCGTGCTGCACCGCTTCGTCATCCACGCTGGGGGCGGTGTAATCCACCCGTAAGGCGCCATAATCGCCCAGGTCCACCTCGGGGCGCAGCGGCACCACAAACTTGAGCTTCATCGGCTTAAGCTCGACGATATCCATCTCGCCTGGGCCGATGGGCTCGATCTTTTCTTGCTCCAAGACGTCCTGGTACACCTTCTGGCTGATGTCGTCCAGGGCGGCCTGATACAGCGCCGTTTCGCCGTAATGCCGCAGCACGACCTCATACGGAGCCTTGCCCGGCCGGAAGCCAGGGATGCGGTAGTCCTTTGAGATGCGGCGGGCCGCGGCGCGCAGCGCCGGCTGCACGCGCTCGTCCTCCACCTCAACCGTGAGGGTCAGGGTGCGGTTCTCTTCGGGTAATGTTTCGATTTTCAATTTATGGTCCTTACCGGCGTCTCGGCCGGCCCAGATGGGTCAGAATATAGCATACGAATAGTTGGCGGTTTATAAGAGATGCCGGCCGCTCTGGCCTAGCCAAATGGGCAGGGCGGGACGCTCTTAGTAGTCGATTCTACCTGATAAATAGCGAAACGGCACGGAAAGATCGTCAACGGACCCCGCACCTGATTCGGGGTCCGTTGACAAGCTTTTAGAATGACTTCAGGAACGTCCTCACCTCGGCGTCAAAGGCTTCCGGCTGTTCCAGGTTGAGCAGGTGGCCGGCGCTCGGCACCAGGGCCAGGCGCGCGTTTGGCAGGCGGGCAAAGGTTGCCTCGGCTTCGCTGGGCGGGATGAGCTGGTCTTCCTGGCCGTGGATGACCAATACCGGCTTGAGAATACCGCCCAGCAGCTCGGTGGAATCGGGCCGGTCGCGCATGGCGCCCAGGTCACCGATGACGCCGTTGAGCGGCGTATCAGCCATCATGTGCCGCAGGTGCTGAGCCAGATCGGGGTGAGTCTGGTACGTCTCGGGCGCCAGCATCTTTGGCAGCATGCTGTCGGCAATCGCGCCGACGCCCTTTTCGCGCGCCAGGGCCATGGCCTTGTCGCGGTTGGCTTTGCCCGCCTCGGAATCGGCCCCTGCGCGGGTGGCCGCCAGGATCAGGCCAGCCACGCGCGCCTGGTGCCGGCGGTAGAAGGCCAGGGCCACATAGCCGCCCATCGAGAGCCCGCCGATGACTACCGGCTCCGCCAGGCCCAAATCATCGAGCAATTCCACCAGGTCATCGGCCAACCGGTCAACGCTGTAAGGCTCGGCCGGCGCGTCGCTCTCGCCGTGGCCGCGCAGGTCGGGCGCGATGACGCGGGCGGCGTCGGTAAGATTTTCCACCTGCGGGCGCCACATCGTGCGGTTGAGCGGATAGCCATGGATCAGCAGCAACGGGCGCCCGCTGCCGCTGGCATCGTAGGCCAGGACGATAGTGCTGAGTTGTGCCCGCATGGGGTCTCCTATTGAGTAGGGGCGTTCAACTGAACGCCCCTGCGGGGTGGGGAAGGAGGGATTTGAACCCTCACGGGTTGCCCCGACGGATCCTAAGTCCGTTCTGTCTGCCAATTCCAGCACTTCCCCGATGCAGGGCATTATATCATTCTGGTGGCAGCCACTCCGTCCCATTCGCCCTCTAGCCAAAGCGGGTGTATATTCTTGCCGCCATGCTGTCAAACCAATCAGAGCCCAAGTTAGTGGCCACCGTCCTGGTCGTTGACGACGAGCCGCAGAACCTCGAAGTGCTGCAAGGCTTCCTGCATTTGGAAGGCTTCACGGTGCTAACGGCTGAGGACGGCGAAACGGCGCTGCTGGCGCTGCCGGCCGGCCGGCCAGACCTGGTGCTGCTGGATGTGCGCCTGCCGGGCCTGGACGGGTTCGAGGTCTGCCGCCGGATTAAAAACAACCCGGCCACGGCCTTTGTGCCGGTGGTGATGGTCACAGCGCTCCAAGGTACCCAGGAACGCGTGCGCGGGGCCGCGGCTGGGGCAGATGAGTTTCTGACCAAGCCGTTCGATCACACCGAGCTGATCACGCGCGTCAAGGCCCTGCTGCGGATCAAGCAGTATCACGACCAGGTGACGACGGCCAACACCGACCTGGAGCGGCGCGTGAGCGAACGCACGGCCGAGCTGGAGCGCGCCCTGGCCGAGCTGCGCGGGCTGGATCACCTCAAGTCGCAGTTCATCACCAACGTCTCGCACGAGCTGCGCACGCCGCTGCAGCACGTGAAGGGCTACATTGATCTGTTGGCCGATGGCGCCATGGGCAACCTGACGCCCAAGCAGGCCGAGGGTCTGTCGCTGACGCAGGAGGCGGTGGAGCGCCTGGAGAAGGTGGTCTACGACATCGTCGATTTCAGCACGCTCGACGAGAACGCGCTGACCTTTGAGCCGATCTACTTATTGGATGTCTGCCGCAGCGTGATCAACCTCTACACCGCCATGGCCAACCGGCGCAAGGTGAGCATCACGCTGTTGATGGCCAACGACCTGCCGCTGGTGATCGCCGACCGGGTGGCGGTCACGCGCGTGCTGCAGCACTTGCTCGACAACGCCATCAAATTCGGCCCGGCCAACCAGGTGGTGCAAATTCAGGTGGACAAACACGGCGAGCGGGTGCGGCTGGCCGTGCGCGACCATGGCCCGGGCCTGGCGCCGGCCGAGATCGACCGAATTTTCGACGTCTTTTACCAGGTGGATGGCTCGGCCACGCGCAAGGCCGGCGGCCTGGGGGTGGGCCTGGCCCTGGTGCGCAAGCTCGTGCGGGCCCACGGCTCGGACGTGACGGTAAGCAGCGAGCTGGGGAAAGGGAGCACGTTTGCGTTTGATTTGGAGGCCGCTGCTTAAGAACGTGTGGGCGTATGGGTGTCTGGGGTTGTGGGCATAGCCTTTCCCGCCGCACTCCCGGGCTCCCACACTCCCACACTGCTCTTGGTCTTCCTCACCTGCTCCAAGTGGATCAAGTCGTGGTCTAGAAACCAGCCCACAATTTCAACCAATTGAGTCGGGCCGAAGATCGCGTGCCGGGCGGTGCGGGTCCAAATGCTGGGCGGCTGCCGCCGCAGGAGCCGGGCGCTGGCTTTGCGCGCCTGGGCGAAGTCACGCAGGGCCCGCGGGCCGTCCTGCGCCGCATAGTTGCGCTCCAGCGCCCACGGGTCGGTGTCGGCGCCCGAGATAAAGGGATTATCCTGCTCAATGACGGCCTGCAGCCGGGGCAAATTGACTTCACGCTCAACATCGCGCAGGTGGCAGACGATCTCGGTCAATGACCATTCGCCCGCCTTGGGGCGGCGCGACCATTTCTCGGCCGGCCAGTCGGCCAGGTCGCCCATCAGCGCGGCCAGGTTGCCCGACAGCAAGTAAGGCAATCCCGGGCCATGCGGCGCGGGCGGCTGATCATCTTCGGGGAGCGCTGCCAGCGAATAGGCCAGGCCCTGCAGCGGGCCCTGGCCGATGGGGCGCGCCTCGACCCAATCCAGCCCGCGTGAGGCGGCTGTCCGGCTGCCACCGCCCGCGGCCCCGTTCGGCGTCACCCAATAGGTGATCATCCCCAGCGCCGCGGCCGGCACAATGTCGTTGTCCCAATCGTTGCCGATCATCAGCGCCTGCTCAGGCTTGCGGCCCAGGCGTGCCAGCACCTCGGCATAAAACTCGGGCCGGGGTTTGGCAAAATGACTGCTGTCGACGCTCGTGACCAGCGCAAAGGGCAAGTTGTCCAGGCCCGCCCAGCGCAGGCGTTCATTCATGGCCGCAGAAGGAAATAGGGGGTTGGTGGCGATGGCCACCTGATAACCGCGGGCGATGGCCCACTCCAGCACCTGGCGCGCTTCAGGGCGCGGGGTAGTAACGGTGCGCAGGTCGCGATAGCCGCCGGCGTAGAACTGCTCGAAACGCGGCTCCCAGTCGGCGCGCGACCAGGCGGTGCCCTGCGAGAAGCAATCCGCAAAGACGTCGATCAGCCGCCGCTCGGGGTCCTGGTTGGCCATCATGGCCTGGGTGGCCGAGAGCATCTCCGGAACCAGGCGCTCGCTGCCGGGGGTCGCGGCGAAGGCGGCGCCCAGCCGCCCAAAGTATGCGGGGAGGAAAGTCCCCATGTCGTTGCCGAGCAGGGTGTCGTCCAGGTCGAAGAGCAGGGTGTTGATCACGACTGTTAGGGAGTGATCACGACTGTTTGGGAGTGATCACGACTGTTGAGGAGTGATCACGACTGTTCGGGGGCACGCAGCTTTTCAAGCTCTTCGTGACAATGGCCGCAGCCCACGTGCGGGTCGGCCACTTCCTCGAGAGTCTTGGTACAGGTCGCGCCCACGGCCACCTTGCGTCCCAGGCCGCCCCAGGTCTTGACCACCCGTCCATCCAGCATCAGGTGCCGGCAGGCATTGGTCTGCAAAATCTTGGGCACTGGGCAATCGCGGCACAAGCTCGGGCTCCAGCGTTCGCTGGCCGGGTTCGCGGCGATGAGCCGGCACTCCTGGCTATTGCGGCCACGGAAATAGTTGGCGTAGAAATAACGGCACTCAAAACCAGCAGGTGTTCGCACGGCGAGCACTTCCTCTGGGGCGTTCAACCGAACGCCCCTACGACCGCCCCGGCACCGCCATACCGAGGGCCGCGCCGGGGAGTCGCGGGCGCCCTCAGACTCGGGTCAGATAATCGCCCGAGCGTGTATCCACTTTGATGGTGTCGCCATTGTTGATGAAGAGCGGCACCTGCACCTTGAGGCCGGTTTCAGTGGTCACCAGCTTGTTGGCGCCCGTGGCGGTGTCGCCGCGCACGCCCGCATCCGACTGCACAATCTTAAGCTCCACCGCGGCCGGCATTTCAATTTCGATGGGCTCGTCTTGATAGAAGGTCAGCTTCACTTCCAGGCCCTCTTTCAAGAACTTCACATTGTCGCCCAGCATGCTGGAGGACAGGGCCGGCTGCTCATAGGTCTCGGTATCCATGAAGTAGTACAGGCCGCCGTCTTGATACAGGTATTGCACCTGGTGGTGATCAAGGCGGATGTCCTGCACCCGGTCGCCGGATTGAAAGGTGCGCTCAATGGTGGCGCCGGTCTTCAGGTTGCGCAGCTTGCAGCGAATAGTCGCGTTGCCCCGCCCGGGCTTGTTGTGCGTGTATTCCAACACGCGAAAGATCTGGTCGTCAACTTCAAACGTGACGCCCTTGCGGAGCTCGTTTACATCGATCATAGCGGACTTTCCTTACAATAAGATAAGAACTCGGAAGCCAGGACTCAACAAGCGGCGCAGACCAAGAAGCGGCCTGCGCCGGTGACAGTGTCTCGAATGGGCAAATTATAGCTGTTTCCGGGGCGCCGTGCCAGGGTTGGCTAACCGCCATCGATCCAGCGGGCGGCATCGCGCGGGATTTGGGCCAGGGGCAACTGCCTTAATGTGCAGGCCGGCAGCGAGTCCAGGAACATTTTGCCATAGCTCTTGGTGAGCACGCGCCGGTCGAGGATGACGACGACGCCGCGGTCGCTGCGCGAGCGGATGAGCCGGCCAAAGCCCTGGCGAAAGCGCAGGATGGCCTCGGGCACGGTGTACTCGTTAAAAGCCCGCTCGAACGTTTCGGAGCGCGCGGCGATGATAGGGTCGGAGGG
>Ga0209166_10003231_pt1 | contig 11867 bp, 11 predicted proteins | sample Coa_R1_3_FD_187151 | JGI IMG/M metagenome (GOLD analysis project Ga0209166, IMG submission 187151) | Surface soil microbial communities from Centralia Pennsylvania, which are recovering from an underground coalmine fire - Coalmine... | ecosystem: Environmental > Terrestrial > Soil >... | reverse complement strand
GTACCATAACCCCGAAAACCCGCGCAGCCATTATCTGACCACCGGCCCCGAAATCTGGGAGCAGACCGCCGGCCGGGTGACCGACGTGCTCATCGGCATGGGCACCGGCGGCACCATCACCGGCGTCGGCCGCTTTCTCAAAGAGCAAAACCCTAAGATTCGCATGGTCGGGGTGGACCCGCTGGGGTCCATCCTATACGACGTGCATAAACTGGGCCGGGTTCCCAACGACCCGCATCCCAAAACGTACAAGACCGAAGGCATCGGCGAAGACTTCCTGCCCACCACGCTGGATCTGTCGGTGGTGGACGAGGTGCTGCAGGTGGGCGACAAGGAAACCATGCTCACCACCCGCCGGCTGGTGCGCGAAGAGGGCATCTTCTGCGGCGTCTCTTCGGGCACGGCCGTGGCCGCTGCCTTGCGCTACTGCCGCCATTTGGGCCCGGACCGGCTGGTGGTGGTCCTCCTGCCGGACTCCGGCGCGCGCTACCTGAGCAAGGTCTTTGACGACGACTGGATGCGCGAGAACGGCTTCCTGGAATCGGCCTGGGCCGGCGCCACCGCCGCCGACGTGCTGGCCACCAAATCCATGCGCGAGCTGGTCACCTCGCAGCCCGATGAGAAGGTCAGCGCGGTCATCCACAAGCTCAAGCAGCACGACATCTCGCAGATGCCGGTCGTCACGGCCGAGGGCCGCTTCCTCGGCCTGGTCAACGAAGTTGACCTGCTGAACTACCTGGTGCTGGGCAGCGCCCATCAGGCCGATAATGCCATCGCCGAGCTGGTGCGGTCGGATGTTGCAACTCTGGGGCCAGATGCGCCGCTGGAAGCGCTCATGTCGGTCTTCGTCAACCGCCAGGTGGCGGTGGTGATGGAGGACGGCCGGCTGACCGGTATCCTGACGAAGATCGATATTCTGGATTATCTGGCGTCGCATAGTAAATAGGGCCAGCGGCGGCCGCTCGCCCGGCGCGCCGGCCCGGCCCTGAACCGGCGTCAGCCAGAACAGAGCCGGGGCGCGGCAGTTGGGGGCGCTCAGTTAATAGTGACGGTGACACTGTCGGACAGCCGCGTCCAGGGCGCGCTGCCCGACTTGCACGAATTGTGGTCGCTGTAGCAGATGCCCAGGTAGACCTGGTAAGTGCCCGTGTTCGGGAAGTTGATGTGGTCGGTCCACAGCACAGACTTGCCATGCAGCAGCGGGTCGTGCCACGAGTCGGCGGTCACGCCCTGGTCGGTATGCGCGGCCAGGATGCCATAGTGAATGGCGCTGGCCGTGTTGTTGACGACCTGGAACGTAAAGAACATATCCTGGTGCGTTGTCCCGATCGTCTGGTGCATATTGAACTGCAGCGTGGCGATGCCGTTCGTGCCCCCCACGCCCGGCTGGGTGGTGGGGGTCGGCGGCATCACCACCGGCGTGCCGGTGGCGGGCGGCGGGTTATTGCTGGGCGGCTGCGTTGGCGCCGGGGCCGGGCCCGAGCCGGGGATGGTCAACGCCTGGCCGACGAAAATCAAGTTCGGGTTCACCAGATTGTTGGCCGCGATCAGCGCGGACAGGCTGACCCCAAACCGCTGAGCGATGAGGCCCAGGGTGTCGCCCGGCTGGACGGTGTAGGCGGTGCCCCCGCTGGTGGGCGGCGGGTTGTTTGCAGGCGGCGGGCTAGTAGGGGCGGGCGGAGGGTTGGTAGAGCCGCCAGGCAGCGGAATGGTGAGCTGCTCGCCAGGGTAAATCAGGTTCACGTTGGCGATGTTATTGGCGGCGGCCAGGGCCGACACGGTGACGCCATAGCGCATGGCGATGCCGAACAAGGTATCGCCGCCCTGGACGATATAGACCGGGTCGGCCGCGGCGGCCGGGCTGGCAAAAGCGGGGCCGGCGCCCAGCGCCAGCAGGCTCAACATCAACAGGACAACTAGAGACTTACGCATGTCTGTCTTCTCCCTTTCTTCACTAACCATCACCCGAGCGCGGCATGAGCTTGCCAGTAGCGGCAAGCGCCACGCTCGGATGTTGCAACTCTTGAGCCAATAACCATGACCTCCCAAGTCCACCCATCCCAGAGCACCGAAACCCCCGACCTGCGCATTTTGCCGATTGAGCTGCTGATCGAGCATGAGTACAACGACGCGCAGCGCACCGGGCCGCTGGCCAAACGGCTGGAGGCCGAGGGTCTGCTGAAGAACCCGCCCATCGTGGCGCCGCTGGATGACGACCCGCGCTTTGTGGTGCTCGACGGCGCCAACCGCACTACCGCCCTCCATGCGCTGGGATATCAGCACTGCCTGGTGCAGGTGGTTAAATATGAAGACCCGCCGGTCACCCTCACCACCTGGCACCACGTCATCACCGGCCTGAACCTGGACGACTATCTCAGCGGCCTGCACGCGGTGGAGGGGCTGGACCTGGCGCCGCTCGACCTGCTGCACGCGCGCGCCGGCCTGGCCCGGCGCGAGCTACTGGCCTACACCATCTGCGCCGACGGGCGCGTGTTTGTGGCGCGCACCCAGCGCCAGCTGCTCCACGAGCAGAACACGCTGCTGAACCTGATGGTGGACACGTACAAGGACCGCGGGCGCCTGTACCGCGCCGCCACCGACCACCTGCACGAGGCGCACCGGCTGTACCCGGACCTGACCGGGCTGGTCATCTTCCCGCGCTACGAGGCCTCGGAAGTCATCGCCCTGGCGCGCGACGGCGAGCTGCTGCCCACCGGCCTAACCCGCCACCTCATCCAGGGCCGCGCGCTGCGCACCAACTACCCGCTGAGCGAGCTGCGCTCAGCCGACTCGCTGGAAAACAAGAACGCACGCCTGCGCGACTGGCTGACGCACAAGCTGGGCTCGAAGGAGATCCGGTTTTACGGGGAATCGACGTTTCTTTTCGACGAGTAAGCCGCCTGGGGCAGCGCCTTCAGCGCGCCGGCGCTTCCATGTAGGTCTTCAGGCCCATCACCCGCGCCTGGATCTCCCTGGAGAACACCAACCGGATAACAGGGTCCAGCAGCGGCCTGAGGATTGGCCAGCGCGTGCGGAAGCTGTAGCGAAAAGTGGCCCGGGTCTGTTGGCCGGCCGCGGGCGCAAAGCTCCACGTGCCCCCAAACTGATCGAAGAAGAAGGGGCCGCGCACCATCGTCACCGCCACGTGGCTGGGCGGCTGGACCACCCGGTATTCCACCGTCATGGCAAAGCCGTTCCTGGCCCTCACCCACACCTGGCCGCCGATGGCGGCTTCGGTGGCGCCGCCCAGGAACTTGATCTCGCGCAGGAACGGGTCCCACTTCAGGCGCAGATAGTAATCCTGCGACACGGCAAAGACCGCATCCGGCGCGGCGGCAATGGTGGCAGTGGCTTCGACGATGGGCATGCTTTGGCGCGGGTGCGGCGCACTGAATACCGCTTACTATGGAAACTGTTGCGGAATGGGAATAGGCTGTGTATCATACCTGAGACGCTCGCAGAATCAAGTTGGGTAACGCCAGGGGCTTATTCCCGCCATCACGAGAAACGAAACAGTTGATGCCGGGCCTACATCCAAGAATTTAGAGAAGGAACATGCTATGGGCCTGACAGTCTGCCCCACCGCAATCGTGGCGGCGCCGGTCGAGGTGATCTGGGCGAACCTCGTACAGTGGGAACGCTATCCCGCCTGGGCTGATGTCCAGGCCGAGCGTGTTGAGCCAGAAGGTCCAGCCACCGCGGGCCAGACCATCACCTTCGCAGGAAAAGTCCTCGGCCGCAACTTGCACTTTGTCTTTAAGGTCGAAGCGGTCGACCCCGAAAGGCACCAGCTCGACTTGCATGTTTTCTTCCCGCTGGGGCTGCAAGAGAAACCGCACATCGCCTGCGATCCTATCGATGCGACCACCTGCCGCGTCCAATATGGCTGAGACTTTATCTTCCCACCAGGCTGGTGGGGTTGGTTTCTCGAGAAATTTGGCGGGAAAACTATCGCCGCCAGCGTGGACGATTCTTTGCAGCGCCTCAAGCGTGCCTCTGAAAGACAGTCGCAGCATGCGCAGGTGGAAGGGAAATAAAGGGCCCGGGCTATTTCTGGCGGGGCATGCCTCCCACGTTCAGCAACACGGCTGCCACCACTACCTGCGCTAACGGTGCCTTGCAGCTCGCCAGTGGCCGCCCGGCGCAATTGCATCTAAAACTGCCGGGACCCAGCATTCGGCCGTCGGCGCGCTTACGGCAGGGGGCGTTGGTGGCTGCCTCCAGCCGGACAGCGCCGTAAAGGCGCCAACTAGGGGGCCTTCCCAGTGCTGCAATAGGTGGCCATTGCCCAGGGTGGCCGTCGTGGCGGGCCATTTCCATTTATAATGTGCCCCATTGGCCGGCCAGAATAGACGGGCCGCGCCCCACCCTGACGACCTGGAGCCTCCGTTGACTGAATCGCAGATGAAAGAGCTGAAGGCCCGCCTGATGGAGGCCGACGACCTGTCCCGTGCCGCCGCCGTGCTGTCGTGGGACCAGACCACTTATATGCCGGCCGGCGGAGCGGCGGCGCGCGGCCGGCAGATCGCCACCCTGGCCGGGCTGGCCCACCAGAAGCTCACCAACCCCGCCATCGGACGCCTGCTGGACGCGCTGGCGCCATACGCCGAGAGCCTGCCTTACGAATCGGATGACGCCAGCCTCATCCGCGTCACCCGCCGCGACTACGAGCAGGCCATCAAGGTGCCGGCCGAGTTCGTCGCCCGCCAAAACGAGCTGGGCGCCGCCACCTACCAGGCCTGGACCGGCGCCCGCCCCGCCAACGACTTCGCCGCGGTGCAGCCGTTGCTGGAGCAGACGGTGGATCTCAGCCGCGAGCTGGCCAACTTCTTCCCCGGCTACGAGAACATCGCCGACCCGCTGATCGACCTGTCGGATTACGGCATGAAGACCAGCAGCGTGCGCAAGCTCTTCGCGGAGCTGCGCCAGCAGCTGGTGCCGCTGGTGCAGGCCATCACCCGCCAGCCGCCCGCCGACGACGCCTGCCTGCGCCAGCACTACCCCGAAGACCAGCAGCTGGCCTTTGGGCGCGAGATCATCTGCTGCTTTGGTTTTGATTTCGAGCGCGGCCGGCAAGATAAGAGCCATCACCCCTACATGACCCGCTTTGCCGCGGGCGATGTGCGCATCACCACCCGCGTCAAAGACGGCGACCTGTCGGAGGCGCTCTTTAGCACCCTGCACGAGGCCGGGCACGCGCTCTACGAGCAGGGCGTCGCGGCCGCCTATGAGGGCACCCCGCTGGGCGGCGGCACATCATCCGGCGTGCACGAGAGCCAATCGCGCCTGTGGGAAAATGTGGTCGGGCGCAGCCGCGGCTTCTGGGACTATTATTACCCGCGCCTGCAGGCGGCCTTTCCAGGGCAACTCGGCCAGGTGCCGCAGGAGACGTTCTACCGCGCGGTCAACAAGGTGCAGCGCTCGCTCATCCGCACCGACGCCGACGAGGTGACCTATAACCTGCACGTGATGCTGCGTTTCGATTTTGAAGTGGACTTGCTGGAGGGCCGGCTGGCCGTGCGCGACCTGCCGGAGGCCTGGCGGGCGCGCTTCCAATCGGACCTGGGCCTCACGCCGCCCGACGACCGCGACGGCGTGCTGCAAGACGTGCACTGGTTCTCGGGCCAGGTGGGCGGCGTCTTCCAGGGCTACACCCTGGGCAACATCCTGGCGGCGCAGTTCTATTCGGCCGCGCTCCAGGCCTGCCCGCAGATCCCGGCGCAGATCCAGCACGGCGAGTTCGGCTCGCTGCACCGCTGGCTGACCGACAACCTGTACGTGCACGGCAGCAAGTTCACCGCCGCCGAGCTGGTGCAGCGCGCCACCGGCGGGCCGCTGAGCATTGAGCCCTACATGGCCTATCTGCGCCGCAAATACGGAGAGATGTACCAGCTCTAACTGACCATCAGCCTGCTATGCGCGACCTGCTGCTCTACCACGGCCTCATTCACACCCTCGACCCGCTTCAGCCAACGGCCACTGCCCTGGCCATTCGCGGCGATCGCATCCTGGCTAGCGGCAGCGATGACGACATGCGCGCGCTGCTGCCGGCGGCCACGGGCGACCACGCGGTGGACCTGGGCGGCCTGCCGGTGCTGCCCGGGCTCATTGACGCGCACCTGCACTTCGACTGGTACTCGCTCGGCCTGCAGAACGTGGACGCAGAGACCGCTAGCCTGGCCGAGTGCCTGCAGCGCGTGCGGGCCAAAGCGGCCGCCACGCCCGCCGGCCAGTGGGTGACCGGGCTCGGCTGGAACCAGAACGCCTGGGGCGGCCAGTTTCCGACGGCCGCCCAGCTGGATGCGGTGGCGCCGCACCACCCGGTGATGCTCCGCGCCAAATCTGGCCACGCCTCGTGGGCCAGCTCGGCGGCCATGAAGCTGGCCGGGGTCAGCGCCGCCACCGCCAACCCCGCCACCGGCGAGATCCAGCGCGACGCCAGCGGCGCGCCCACCGGCATCTTCTTCGAAGACGCCATGCACCTTATCGACCGCCTGATCCCCGAGGCGACGGCCGCCGACGTGGCCCAGGCCATGCTCCAGGCCCAGCAGAATGCCTGGCGGGTTGGGCTGACGGGCATCCACGACTTTGACGGCCGGCGCAGCTTCACCGCCCTGCAGCTGCTCAAGGAGCAGGGCCGGCTGGGGCTGCGGGTCGTCAAGCAGATCCAGGTGCGCCACCTGGCCGAGGCGGTGGGCCTGGGCCTGCGCAGCGGCTTTGGCGACGACTGGCTGCGCATTGGTAACATTAAGGTGTTCGTCGACGGGGCGCTGGGCCCGCGCACCGCCTCCATGATCGAGCCCTACGACGGTGAGCCCGCCAACTATGGCATCGTCGTCACCGACAAGGAGCAGCTTTACGAGCACGCCACTCTGGCCGCGGCCAATGGCCTGGCCATGACCGTGCACGCCATCGGCGACAAGGCCAACCATGACCTGCTGGACGTGTATGCCACCATCCGCGGCGAGGAGCGCTCGCGCGGCCAGGCGCCGCTGCGCCACCGCTGCGAGCACGTGCAGCTGCTGCACCCCGCCGACTACGGGCGGCTGGGCCAGTTGAACGTCGTCGCTTCCATGCAGCCCATCCACGCCACGAGCGATATGCTGATGGCCGACCGCTACTGGGGTAAGCGCAGCGCCGGGGCCTATGCCTGGCGCACCCAGCTCGAGGCCGGGGCCACCCTGGCTTTTGGCAGCGACTGCCCGGTGGAAAGCTTTAACCCCTTCTGGGGCTTGCACGCGGCCGTTACCCGCCGCCGCGCGGACGGCACGCCCGGCCCGCAGGGGTGGTACCCTGACCAGCGGCTCGACGTGGAGACGGCCCTGCGCGGTTTCACCCTGGGCGCGGCCTACGCCGGTTACTCCGAAGACCGGCTGGGCTCGCTGGCGCCGGGCAAGCTGGCCGACCTGGTGGTGGTCAGCGAAGACCCGTTCTCAATTGAGCCAATGGCGATCAAAGATATCCGGGTACGCGGCACCCTGGTGGGCGCCGATTGGAAATTTCGCGACTTTTGAGCGTTGACTCGCTCAGCCGACAATGCAAATGCCTCTGCCCCGCGTAAGTCTGATAAGGTTACTGGAGGCACGCCAGTGACCAGGAACGGCTTGCCGGAGAATGAAGTCATGCAGCGCGTGGTCCAGCGCGACGGCGATGCCCTGGCCGAGCTATACGACCTGTACTCCGCCCGCGTGTTTGGCCTATGCCTGCGCATCCTGAACGAGCCGCAGCTAGCCGAGGACACCCTGCAGGAGGTCTTTCTGCGGGTGTGGGAGCGGGCGCAGCTTTTCGAGCAGACCCGCGGCTCGGTCAACGCCTGGCTGATGGGCATCGCCCGCAACACCTGCATCGACCAATTGCGCCGGATACAGACCCGGCCGCAGGCCGCCGACCAGGCCGAGGGCCCCGAGGCGCTGCCGTTTGAGGAGACGCTGGCCGACCCCAATAACGACGTGCCGGGGTTGGCCGCGGCCAGCGAGCGCGCGGCCCTGGTGCGGCGGGCCCTGGCCAGCCTGTCGGCCGAGCAGCAGCTGGTCATCCAGCTATCTTATTTCAAGGGCCTCACGCGGCGCGAGATCGCGCGGCAGCTTAACTGGCCGGAGGGGACGGTTCACACCCGGGCGAGGCTGGCTCTGCAGAACCTGCGGGGCCGGCTGGATGAGCTTGGCCTCAGCCTGGACGATTTGCCATGAACGAGCACGTAGTCGATTTGCTGGCGCTATATGCGCTCGGCGGCCTGGAGGCCGACGAGCTTAAGTCCGTCTCTGACCACCTGGCGGTTTGCGCCGCCTGCCGAGCCGAGGCCGATCGCCAGGAGGCGCTGGTGGCCGTCCTGGCCTCCAGCGTGCCGGCCCGCGCGCCCAACCCGCGCCTGCGGGCGGCCACGCTGGCCCGCGCCGGCATTACCTCCACCGCTGTGCCGGCCGCGCGCCCCCGGCCTGCCAGGCCGGCGCCCAGCGCCGAGCGCCAGCCTCAGCGCCTGTCCTGGCCGCGCTGGCTCACCGCCGGGCTGGCCGTCCTGATGGTCGCCGTACTAGCCTGGAATGTTTTCCTGACGAGCCAGGTGGTCACGCTGCAGCACCGGGTGCAGTACAACCAGAATGCCCTGGCGCTCATCGCCGGGTCCAACACCGCCCACGTGCCGCTGGTGGGCCAGGGCGCCTTCGCCGCCGCCGATGGCAATGCCTACATCGACCAGAAGACGATGGACATTGTGTTGGTGGTGCAGAAGCTGCAGCCGTTGCCCCCCGACCAGACCTACCAGGCCTGGGTCATCTCCAGCCAGGGCCCCGTCAGCGCCGGCACCTTCCAGGTGAGCGAAAACGGCTGGGGCATGGCCTGGCTGGACGTGCCCTATGTGCAGGGCGGCGCCATTGGGGTCAGCCTGGAGCCAAAGGCCGGCAGCCCCAAGCCCACGCACGTGGTGCTGCTCACCACCCAATAGCCAGACACCGTGAACTAAAAAGGGCGATGACGCAGCGTCATCGCCCTTTCTATTTTAAAGAACCTGGCACCGCTCAGGCCTGGGCCGGGTTCGCCTTGGCCAGCTTGCGCTCCAGCTCGCCGCGCACGTCTTCAAACGACGCCTTCAGATAGGGCAGCGCCAGCCAGGCATTCGCAATGCCGAACAGGCCGCCGGTCAGCAGGCGCAGGAAGACCGAGCTCTCGTGGTAGGGCAGCAGATTGAAAGGCACGATCAGGTTGTAGGGGTACTGGCTTAGCAGTTGCCAGAAACCGTCGATGGCCATCGGCACCACGCCAATCAGCACATAGGGCAGCCAGCCCAGGGGGCGCAGGCGGCGGCGCACGGCTGGCACGGCGTAGATCAGCCCGCCCAGCAGCACCGCCCCGTAGATGGCAACGTCGCGCTCGCAGAACGCTACCTTGTAGCCCACAATGGCATTGCCAATGAAGGCGCGCGCGCCAAACAGGTCATTGCCGTCGATGCCGGTGTACTGCTGGAACACGTCGCGCGGATAGGCGGTCTTCTCGCCAAACAGGAAGAACGACCGGAAGCCGAGCTGGTGGCACAAGGCGCTGTAGAACGTGTAGATGATATGCGCCGGGCCGGTCGCGCCAATCTGCATGAGCACCGGCGCCAGGAACGGCAGCCCCACATACAGCAGCACCAGCAGGTTCAAATACAGCAGCCAGTGCCGCGCAAAGCCCGCGATCATCCGGTCCAGCGCGATAACCAGGTCGCGCTGCCGGCCGGTAACAGGCTCGCGGCCGGTCGTCGAGGGTGAAGGGTTATAGTCCACGCTAATCTCCTAAGCCTAGCCTGGCCAGGTTATCGGCCAGCTGCGCATCCGTCATCATGCCCACCTGCTCCGCCGCAACCGTGCCGTTGCGGTCAATAAAGAAAGTCGTCGGGTAGCCGCGCACGCGGTACAGATTGGTCACATCGTCGCGCGGGTCCAGCAGCACCGGAAAGCTGAGCTTGAGGTTGTCGACGTAGTCCTGCACCGTCTTGGCCGGCTCGTTCAGGTTTACGGCCAGCACGGTCAGCCCGGCGCCCTTGCGCGCGTCGTAGGCGTGCTGGATGGCCGGCATCTCCAGCTGGCACGGTCCGCACCAGGTGGCCCAGAAATTAATGAGCACCACCTGCCCCTTCAGCGCGGAAAGCTGCACCGGCTGGCCGGCCAGGTCGTTCAGCTTGAAGTCGGGCGCCGGGGCGCCGGCCACCGGCGCCGGGGCCGGTGTGTCCACCAGGCCGCCCGTGGCCACGGCCGTTGCCCGCTGCCCAAGCCATGAGGGCAACCATTGCGCGGGCAACCCAACAAATATCACCAACCCGGCCAGCAGGCCCACCAGCAGGCCCGCGCCCACAATCAGCACCCCCGCCCGGCCAGAGCTCGCTGCTTTGCCGTCCATCAGCCTAACTGCTCGAGTGCGTCAGCCATTGCCAGAAGGTGACGACGTTCTGGTCGATGGATACCTGGAACTGAGAAAAGGACGCCACCGTCGCAAACCGGGACAGCGTGTTGGTGAAGAGCATCACGCCAATGATGATCAGGAACACACCCGTCACCAGCGACACGTAGCGCAGATACTGGTGGTAGCGCTTCAAGAGCTGGCTCACGTTGGCGATGCCGGCCGCGGCCAGCAAAAACGGGATGCCCAGGCCGACCGAATAGGCGCTCAGCAGATAGACGCCCCGGTTCACCCCGTCGGAGTTCAGCGCCATGGTCAGCACCGCCCCCAGCACCGGGCCCACGCACGGCGCCCAGCCGGCCGAGAAGAAAACGCCCATCAGCGCCGACGACAGGTAGCCCAGCCGCGGGTCCGGCGCCGTCTGCTGCCGCGTGTCGTAGTCCAGGAAGGGGATGTGGATGACCCCCATGGTGTGCAAGCCAAAGATGACCACCACCACGCCGCCCACGCGGGTGATCAGCCCCTGCATGTCGTACAGCAGGGCGCCGATCGCGCTGGCCGTGGCGCCCAGCGCCACAAAGATGACGCTGAAGCCCGCCACGAAGGCCACCCCATGCGACAGGGTGGACCAACGATTGGCCACGATCTGCCCACCGGTGGTCACCGCGCGGCTGCTCAGGTAGCCGATGTAGGCCGGCACCAGCGACAGCACGCACGGCGACAGGAAGGATGCCAGGCCGGCCAAAAAGGCCAGGCCGAAGCTGACCTTGGTTGGGTCCATAAGCGGTGTTTACGATGTTTCGAGCAGCTCCACCATGGTGCCGCGGTGGTCCCAGTCCACGGTGATGTCGCCCGGCTGATAGGTGACCGTGGGCGCCGTCCAGCGGAACAGCCACTTGGCATCATCCGGCCGGCAGTTCAGGCAGCCATGCGACTTGGGGATGCCGAAGTCATTGTGCCAGTAGGTGGAGTGCAGCGCCGCGCCGTTGGACGAGAAGTAGGATACCCAGCCCACGCCCGGCACGTCGTAGCCGTTGTCCACCGTGCCGCCCTGCATGTGGCGCGAGATGCGCTTCTGCCAGATGGGGTGCGCGCCGCCGGGCGTGCCGTTGACCAGCGTGTGACCGTCCGGCCCAAAGTAGTTGGCGCCCGACGAAATGCGCGCCCGGAACACTTCGTGCGTGCCCTCGAAGGCTGAGAGCGCCTGGTCCACCAGGTAGACTGAGACCTTCTTCTCGTTGGGGTCCACGTTGGGCGACAGCGGCGTGATCTCGTCGGCGGTGATGACGCGGAAAACCTGGGCCGGCGCGTACATCGTCTCCTGCGTCTCCATGGCCACCCGGTACCACGCCTGCCCATCGGCGCCAGCCACCACCTCAGCGATCTGATAGACCGCGCTGTAATAGATGCGGTAGACCTTCTTGGCCTTTGGGTCGGGCAGCGCGCGCGCGTCCACGTAGGGCGTCACCACCTCGGTCCACACACCGTCGGGCGGC
>Ga0209166_10003228_pt1 | contig 11876 bp, 9 predicted proteins | sample Coa_R1_3_FD_187151 | JGI IMG/M metagenome (GOLD analysis project Ga0209166, IMG submission 187151) | Surface soil microbial communities from Centralia Pennsylvania, which are recovering from an underground coalmine fire - Coalmine... | ecosystem: Environmental > Terrestrial > Soil > Unclassified... | reverse complement strand
AACTCGAGGGACTTCGCCAGATCTATACGGACAACAATTCTCGTGTCCGCTCTTTGAACGCTCGCGTCGTGGAACTTCGGAAACAGCTTGAGAAGATCGGCGGTACACAAGCAAAGAATCCGGACGGGAACTCTGCTGCCGCAAGTGAGTCCGCTGATCCGGCAGCCCCTCAAATTAACGGGCTTCCCTATCCCACCATCCGGAGTTTGCCGCTGCTCGGCGCAAAATACGCAGACTACTACCGCCGTGCGAAAATCCAGGAAACGGTCTTCGAAATGCTGACCGAACAGTATGAACTCGCCAAGGTGCAAGAAGCCAAAGAAACACCGAGCGTCAAAGTGCTGGATGCGGCCAGAATTCCGGAAAAGAAATCGTTTCCGCCCCGTCTGGTGATCATGTTCCTCGGCACTTTTCTGGTTTGTGCGTTGTCCGTGGTGTGGGTATTGGGATCGGCCCGCTGGGAAGAAGTAGATCCGCAAGATCCGCGCAAGGTTTTCGTTCAAGAAGTGAGCGGTACGCTGAAAGCGCGAATGCCGTGGGCTTCGAGGAACGGCGCCGGAGCGGCCTCCGGCGAGAAAGATTCTTCGAGTCAGGACAACGGGTTTGAAGTTCCGCCGAACGGCGTGGAGAAGCCGTAGGACTGGCTGTAAGTAGAAGAACATAAAAGGGTTAGGTCACATATTGCCCTGTAAGTGACGGGGCGAAGCTGTCTAAGGGCCTCTGGAGGAGAATGTCCGTGGCGAGTGTCGCGCAAAGAACAGGGTGGGCCGCCTATCCGGTGCAGGCACAGACGGCGATGGCCGAGGCGCGGTGGTATGCCGCGTATACCTGCGCGAACCACGAAAAGCGCGTGGCGGCGGAGCTGGGGTTGCGAGAGGTCGAGCACTTTCTCCCTGTGTACAGCTCCGTGCGCCGCTGGAAAGACCGTCGCGTGCAATTGGAGCTTCCCTTGTTTCCCGGGTACGTATTCGTGAGGCTCGCGCTGTGCGACCGACTGCATGTGGTGCAGATTCCCAGCGTGGTTCGACTGGTCGGTTTTGGAGCGTTGCCAACCGCGCTGCCGGACACGGAAATGGAAATCATGCGGGCGGGGCTTTCGCAAAGTTTGCGTGTGGAGCCGCACCCGTTCTTAACGATTGGACGGCGGGTGCGGATCACGGGGGGCCCGTTCGCCGGGCTTGAAGGGATTCTGAAGAGGAGAAAAAGCCATCTCCGGGTAGTCGTGTCGCTCGAGCTGATCCAGCGGTCGGTGGCCGTGGACGTGGATGGGGCGGATGTGGCAACGCTGTGAAGGCGCTGGCACTCCAGCTTCGCCGAAGGGGAAGAAAGAGAAAAGCAGCTTCCTCGCGGTGCTAGGGATGAGACATGATTCGGGAAGAGAGGCAAAGGCGGGGGGTCCCCCTCCCCCCTTTTTTTGTAAGTGTTCATTCCAAAGGGTTTTAAGTCCAACGTTTTGGAAGTGTTGATTATAAAGGGGTTGCAGGCGAGTTTTCGGAAGTGCGGATTCCAAAGGGTTTACGGATGCAAGGTTGGCAAGCGCTGCATCCAGAGGGGATTCGCGGTAGTTGTAGCCAAAAGACACGATTTAGATTAACACATCAGCACGGTACAAGTCAATATAAATTTTAACATGCCTGAAATCAAGAACATGAAGGACATGCAATCTACCGGTAGCGCCGCTGCGAAGCCCGAAGGGGCGACGGCGCTGACGCCGGGTACGCTGCTGGCTCGCAATGCGACACTGAATTTGCTTGCCGAGGGATGGATCTTCGTCGTCCTGCTCGTGGCCATGCCGAAGCTGGTGTCGTTTCTGGGCGAAACCAAATTTGGTTTGTTTTCCCTGGCTTGGGTGGTGATCGGTTATCTGGCTTTTCTGGATATCGGCGTCAACCGGGCGGCGACGAAGTTTGTTTCCGAACACCTCGCGGAACAAGACCACGAGTCAACACGCCTCATCGTCCGCACGGCCCTTACCGCAAACTTTGCGCTAGGGCTAGCCGGAGGGCTGGCGGTCATTTTGGCGACGCCGTATCTCGTTCATTCGGTGTTCAAGGTGTCCCCGGATCTGCAAGGTCAGGCGAGGCTAACCTTTTATGCCGTTAGCCTGGCGGTGCCGGTGTTGCTGGTACAGGGAGTGTTTCGGGCGGTGCTGAGCTCGTATCAGCGGTTCGGCTGGATCAACGCCGTCAACGCCGCAACTACGACAACACAGTGGAGCGTGGCGGCTCTCTTAGCATGGAGGGGGTACGGAGTCGCGGCCGTCGTATTCTCAACGGTTGCCTTTCGCCTTGCGGCCGCCGCAGCCTACGGCGCGGTGCTGTTCCAGTTGCTCCCAAATCTTCAGCTCTTTCGAATTCACGACTTGCATGGATTGCCGAAGTTGCTGCGGTTTGGAGGCTGGGTCAGCGTATCGCAACTGGTCAGCCCCTTGCTGGTTTACCTTGACCGCGTGCTGATCGCCTCGTTTGTCTCCTTAGCTGCGGTCACTCTGTATACCGTCCCCTATGAGGTGATGACGAGGCTACGGGTCATCCCTTCGAGCCTTGTCGGGACACTATATCCGGCATTTAGTGAGCGAGGTGGCGAAAGCCAAAGAGTTCAACTGCAATGGCTTTATGAAGGCTCCGTGCGCTATCTCTTGCTTTTGCTTTTGCCGGGCATTTTGTTCCTGGTTGTGCTGGGGCCAGACCTTCTCCGGCTGTGGATGGGGCCTTCGTTTGCGCAGCAAGCCTCGTTAGTTCTCCAAATCCTGGCAGTGGGTGTATTGGCGAACGCGCTCGCGTATGTTCCCTACAATCTTTTGCAGGCGCTTGGACGCCCCGACCTTACGGGAAAGTTCCATCTTTTTGAACTTCCCGTTTATGTTGTGCTTTGCGTTGCGCTGATTCCGCGCTGGGGAATTGCCGGCGCCGCGATGGCCAGCACGATTCGCTTTGTGCTGGATTCAGCGTTGCTATTCTGGGCGGCGGGCAGGTTCTGCCGATGTTCGCTCCGCAACTTTTGGGTTAGTGCATTTCCCCGCATATTGACGCTGGGCTGCGTGTTAGGTCTGACGCTAGTTGCCATCAAGCTGGTGGTTACGGCTCCGTGGGCCAGGCTCGGGCTAGGCGTATTGGCGGTGGGAGCCTGTTTGCTTACGGCCTGGGTCTTCGTCGTGGACAACCGGGAAAAACCGAGGATTAGTGGAGCATTAAGAATGCTCCTCGGCCAGCCCGCGGCTTGAGCAGGGAAACTCTAGCAATTTCTATGGAAGCAAATTGGCCAATGATTGCATCGCTGGTGTTAGTGACCTGCATTGCTGCGTATATCGCGTACGTGTGGTTCAAACGGTGGCTCAATCCGCTCACGATCTATTCGGCGGTGTGGGGGTTTTGCCTGGTTGCATATGAACTTCGCCTGATTCAGTACTTCGATCTGAGCGGGCGCGCATGGGCACTAATCGTCGCGGCGTGGGCTTCGCTCTATTTCGGGGCGTTGGTTGCCGTGCTTTTCATGCCAGCACGAAACAATGTTACGGTTGCTCCGACTGATTTGAAGCGCATGAAACTGATTATCTGGGTGTTCACCATCGTTGGGGCCGTTGGTGTGGTTGACGAGATATTTGTTCTTTATCGCCAATTCGGAAGCGTCTTTGAAGCCGTCTTTCTCAATGCAAGCGACGTGTACTTGGCTCGAACTGACAATGCGCTCCCATATCTTCCCTACGTCGCTTCTGCTTTCTATCCCGCCGTAAGCCTCGCCGGATGCTACGCAGCAGAGACGGGAACTTTCCGGATTGTTTGTATCGCCCCTTTTTTTTTCATGGCGCTGCACAATCTGTTCTCGATGGGCCGCGCTGGTCTTGGTGTGGGAGCATTGCTCTTTCTTTTCTGCTATGCCTATAGCGCGCGAAAACCAATTTCTCTGAGAAAAAAGGTTCTCGCTGGCACTGTTGCGCTGGCTATTTTGGTCGGCGGATTCTTCGCTGTCAGCCTGACACGCAGTTTGCAGGTGGACTTCCCTGGAAGGACGGATGCTATTGATACCATCTCGGAATACTTCCCAATCTTCCCTTCTCTCTATTCCAATTTCTCTGCTCCGCCCGTGGCTTTTAGTACGTATTTGGCTTCGCCAGAAAAACAGGGACCTTGGGGCGCTTACACACTTGCTCCTGTTCTGCGCTTCATCTCGAAATTCGGGTTCCCTGTTTATGTCCAACCTTACGAGGAGAATTACTACACGCCCGTCCTAACCAACAACAATACCTACCTCAAGAATATTCATTCGGATTTTGGTCTTGCTGGAATCGTCTTATTCCCGTTCTTTTTGGGCATCGCCTCAGTTGTTCTGTCCCTGAGAGCGCATAGGAACCTTGTTCCCAAGCTGCTATTTGCCAATCTGTGCGTCTATGTCGCCTTCTCGGTTCTTTATAGCGTCACTGTCCTGGGAGATTGGTTTATCGGTCTTATAGTGGGAATCATAGCTGGAACTGTAATCGATCGACGGAGTCATTTGTTCAAATCTGTCGCAGGTCCGATGGGGAATCCGCGTACCGAAACGACCTAAGTTTTTTCAATTGGAAGCAAACTCAAATATGCAAAAACAGTTTTCGAACTTAGTATCAATAATCACGCCCGTCTACAACCACGAGAAGTTTATCGGCACTTGTATCGAGAGTGTGCTCAAGCAGGAGTATCCTCACTGGGAGCAGATAATTATCGATGACGGGTCTGCAGATCAAACTGCTGGAGTGATTCGTCGGTATTCAGATCCTCGCATCCGTTATTTCCATCAGGAGAACCAAGGGATAGAGGCGCTGGCACACACGTACAATCGGGCGCTCTCGCTGGCGCGCGGAGAACTTATTGCGATTCTCGAAGGGGATGACACATGGCCGCCGGAAAAACTGTCGACACTGGCGCCGATGTTCGCCGACCCCGATATAGTGCTGGCGTATGGCGAGGTACAGGACATCGATGCGGAAGGACGTTCGGCCACCAGGGTTTCCCGGATCGTCCGCAAACAAGCCGGTTTGCCACGCCCGATCTTGTTCAACGATCCAATCCGTTCTGCGATGCCGTACTTGCTGACTATGGAGGGACAGTCACTTATTGCGCCTTCGACCGTCTTGATTCGGCGGAGCACTTTGGATTCAATCGGCGGATTTCAATATGTTCCGGGAATATGCCTAACGGATGTTCCTACCTTCGTTCAACTGTCGATGAAGGGCAAGTTCTATTACCTGCCGTCTGTAATGGGACACAGACGGCGTCATTTGAATTCTGCCACACTGATGTTCCTGGATGCAGTGTCGACAGTACCAGGCAAATTCATGCTGCAATTAGCGGAGTCTCCGGATCTAGGAATTAGCGAAGCGGAGCGGTCTTCGATCAGGAAGAGCTGGGACGGAAAGACCAACATGCACGAGTTCACCGCCGGACGCCTTTGCCTACTCAGGCAGGATTGGAAACAGGCGAGATATCATTTCTGTCGGGCGTTCCACATAACAAGGCCACGCACTTCTCTAGGTGCGGCAGCAGGGTGGGTGTTTTCCTGGTTTCACCGCGACCTCGAAAGTCTCTTCCAATTGGTTGGAAGGGCACCTCTTAAAGTAAGCGGCTAGCGCCGAGGGCAATCAGCAGCTTGATCTACATGGGCTGAGAGGAAAATGAGCGCAAGCGCAAAGGTTACGCCGGCAGCTGTTCAGGCCAAAATTGACAGGCCTTTGAAGTGTCCCATTTGTTGTCGGCAGGATTGGAAGCACGTCCAGACGGTTCGCGCGGCTTCAATTTCAAGGTGTGCGCAATGCGGCCTCCTTGGGACGACTGATTTTTTGAAGGGCGTAAACACAACCTATGGAATCTATGAGACATCGCCAGAACATCATCTTGTATATCGGCAGCAGTACATGAATCGTCGGCAGCCGATGTATGAACGGGTGATGCCATCTCTCGAGCGTTTTCGTAGGACGGGCCGCCTGCTGGAGATCGGATGCTCGTACGGTTATTTTCTGGAAATAGCTCGCCGTGCTGGGTGGCGTGCGGAAGGCGTGGAAATTTCCGGCTACGCCGCTGGCGTCGCCAGGTCAAAGGGCTTCGAGATTCATCAGGGCGAGCTGCAAGCGCTGGTGCTCGATCCAAGGTCCTATGACGTGATCGTCATGTGGGACGTTATCGAGCATTTATTGAACCCGGCCGAGGTGGTGGAGCGTTGCGCTGAGCTTCTAGTGCCGGGTGGAACGCTTGTGGCGCGCACGCCGAATGCGCATGCTCTCGGGACAAGGGGAGGCTTGTTTTGTCTTGCGTATAGGCAGTTTGTGTACCCGGCGAATACGCCAGAGCATGTGTTTCATTTCACACCTGAAAGCTTATGCTCACTATTGCGAAAAAAAGGGTTTGGGCGAGTTGAGACTGACAACTATGGGGGCTGGGAGGAACGCATCATCTCCGGCAGGAATGCAATCGTGCGTATGGGGCGTGGCGTGATCATGCGGTACGCACTTTTTCGCGGATGGCCGTATGAATTCCTTATTACGGGTATGAAAGGGCAAGCGGGTTCATGATTTTACATCTGATGTCTGCGTTTCCGCCGCTCTTCGAGGCATTTGTCATGCGTGAGATTCGGGAACTGCGAGCGGATGGCTGGAACATCGTTATTGCGCCACTTCGGCCCCTACATAGAACACCCCGGGCGCACGGCTTCGAAGATCTGGAGAGCTGTACGATTCCACCGCGGTGGATTTCAATCGACTTACTGGCGGGGTTTCTTTTTATTCTCCTTTCTCGTCCGCGGCAATGCTGGAGGTGCGTGAGAATCGTCTCAGTCTCTCTGGGCCGTCCGGTGCGATTTGTGAAGATGCTCTACACGCTTATGTCAGCGATGCGTATCGCTTGGAAGATGCGGGAGGCCAATGTTGAATTGGTGCGCGCGCACTTTCTCCATACGGAAGCGCTCGCGGCCCGATTTGTAGGGCTGCTGTTGGAGGTTCCCTACAGCGTGACTGTGTACACAGTCTTCGTCGAGCTTCCTGAGGCGGTCATTCGTGACATCGTGAGCAATGCGGCGTTTCTCGTGGCAGACACGCATCAGACTCAGCAGTTCCTTAAGTCGTTTGGAATCGAACCTGACCGCATCCACGTAGTGCACAACAGCGTGAACACCGAGGAGTTTCCTGCTCGTAGTTTGGAAAAAGCTGGGGGTTGTCCCATCCTCCTGGGCATCGGCCGGCTCGATCCCAAAAAAGGGTTTGATGTGCTGATTTCTGCTTGCTCCATCCTGCGCGAGCGTGGGGTCGACTTTCGATGTGTGATCGTCGGGGACGGGGCGGAACGCGACAGGCTCTTGGCAATGAGAGCCCGCCTCAAGTTGGAAGATCTTGTGGAGATGATCGGTAAGCTCAGTTTCGCTGAAGTCAAGCCTTGGTATTACAGAGCCACTATATTCGCGATGCCGAGCGTTGTCACGTCAGAGGGACAGACCGATGGCTTGCCGACGGTAGTCATTGAAGCAATGGCGAGCGGTCTGCCAATTGTTGGATCGTCAGTCGCCGGAATTCCGGAGGCTGTTCAGGATGGTATCAACGGGTTTCTCGTTCCGCCGAATGAGCCTGAGCAACTGGCAAATCGTCTTCAGCTCCTGCTGGGGCGACAGGATCTTCGAATGCGATTTGGCAGCGAGAGCCGCCGAATAGCGGAAATGCAATTCAGCTTGCGGAATAAGGCCCTCGTGCTAACGCAAGTAATTCAGACATGTGTGAAATTTGCTTTCCGATCACCAACAGTCCGGGTCAACGGAGAAGCTATCCCGTGGGAGCCACTTACTTCCGTTTCTGTAGGACAGATGGCCAGAGTGCTGTGCAAATCTTTGTCTGAACCAGCACGAACCCTTTACCGGCTGAGAGATATGAAGCCCCAGACGATGGCAAATCGCAGCGCTTCGGAGATCGCAGTGATAGGACTGGAGCCGGCACCGGTGCCGATTGTGACAGTGGTGGTCCCGTGCCGGAACGAGGAGAAGCACATCGCCAGATGCCTAGAATCGATCCTAGCGAATGATTATCCCGGGGATAGAATCGAAATCCTAGTTGTAGACGGAATGAGCGAAGATCACACCCGGGAGATCGTAGCGGACTACGTCCAGCGTTATCCGCAATTAAGACTGGTGAACAACCCGGCTAGCCTCATCCCTGCGGCGATGAATCTGGGTATCAAAAGGGCGCGAGGGGAAGTCGTTATGAAAGTGGATGCCCACTCCACCTACCCGGTGGACTATGTCTCGAATTCCGTTCACTTCCTGAAACAGTACGGGGCCGACATCGTCGGAGGTATTTTGAAGATTGTGCCCGGACGGGAAACGACGGTGGCGCAAGCAATCGCGCTCGCTTTGTCGAATGCGTTTGGTTCCGGCAACGCGTATGTCAAAATCGGTTGCAAGGAGCCGCGCTGGGCAGACTCCGTTTCCTGGGGCAGCTTCGATAAGGGCGTTTTTGAATGGGTCGGCCTATGGAACGAAGAGCTGGCAGGAAGTTCGGACATGGATTTTAATGTCCGGCTTCGGAATGCCGGCGGCAGGATCCTTTTGGTTCCCTCAATCGTCACAGAGTACTGCGCCGATTCGGACCTAAAGTCACTGTGGCGACACAACTTCGCCGATGGCGTGTGGGCAACGTATGTCCTGAAATTCGGAAGTAGAGCTTGGGCTTGGAGGCATTGGATCCCGATGTTATTTGTGGCGAGCCTGGCCGGTTCAGCCGTGCTCTCAATGTTTCTACCTAAGGGTTGGTGGTTATTCTGCAGCATCGCGGGAGTATACATACTGACAAACTTGGCGGCGTCCGCGCAGATTGCGGTCCGTGAACGAAGATTGGATTGCCTCCCCGTTTTGCCTATCGTTTTTGCGGCGCGGCATATATCTCATGGCCTGGGGGCGCTGTATGGCCTTGTACTTGCAGCTCTTCCTGGAAAACGTTGGAAGGGCCGTAGAAGTGCGAAGGGGTGAATATTCCCGTGGCGAAGAGGTTGTTTGATCTAGCGTTCTCGAGTCTTGGTTTGGTTCTTCTCAGCCCGCTATTCGGGGTGATCGCGATTTTGAACAAACTGGACTCACCAGGGCCGGTGTTTTACCGCGGCGCACGGTTGGGAAGGCGTGGGAAGACGATTCGGATGTATAAGTTTCGAACGATGGTGGATGACGCCGAAAAACTGGGCCCAATGGGTACTGCAGAGGGAGACCCGAGGGTCACAAAAGTCGGGAAGTTGCTTAGGGAATACAAGTTGGACGAATTGCCGCAGCTCATTAATGTTTGGAAAGGTGAAATGAGTCTGGTGGGTCCAAGACCTGAAGCGCCGTTCTACTTCGGCTACTACACCGAGGAAGAACGGGCGGCCATATTGTCGGTCCGTCCCGGAATGACGGACGCTGCGTCTCTTCGTTTTCATGACGAGGGGAGGCTCATAGCCGGCGCTGATCCAATCGCGGAGTACATAAACAAGATTATGCCGCAGAAAGTTCGCCTTCAATTGGAATACGTTCAGAACCATTCGCTGGCGAAAGATGTGCGAATCATTCTCGCAACAATCGGAGTCATACTAAAGACTCGTTTACTAGCGGAGAGCCGGCGTGGCATATAAAGTGCCTTTCATCGACGTTCCCAAACACTTTCTTCGCTATCGGGAACCCATTCTCTCAACAATCGAGCAAGTGCTGATGCGAGGGAACTTGGTCTTGCGGGAGGAGTTGCGGGAATTTGAGACTAACTTCGCTTCGCTGATAGGACTGCGGTACGGCGTTGGCGTTGGCAGCGGTACGGATGCTTTGCATCTAGCTTTACGAGCCATTGGCTTCGCGAAAGGCGACGAGGTCATAACCGTCTCGCACACCTGCATAGCTACGGTCGCCGCAATCGTACACGCGGGCGCCACGCCAGTCTTGGTTGAGGTTGGCGAAGACTACAACATGGACCCCGACAGCATGGAGGAGGCTATCACGCCTCGGACGCGAGCGATTGTTCCCGTTCATTTGAACGGGCGCTCATGCGATATGGACCGAATCCTTGCGATTGCCCAGGCCCGGAACCTTTTGGTCATGGAGGATGCGGCTCAAGGGTTGGGAGCAAGATTTAATGACAGGCCGGTGGGATCCTTCGGGGTGGCGGGGTGCTTCAGCGTGTATCCATTCAAGATGCTGGGGGCCCTGGGAGACGGAGGAATTGTCGTCACGGACGATGCTCGAATTGCCGAGAAAGTTCGACAGCTAAGGGATCTTGGAGAGGATCGGGAGACCGGTGAGCTACTTTGTTTTGGTTTTAGTTCGCGGTTAGATAACCTGCAAGCGGCTTTGGTGAACCGCAAACTGGAGTTTCTATCGGGCTGGATCGAGAGGCGAAAAGAAATCGCGGGCAAGTACCAAGCAGGCCTCGCGAAATTGCCTGGATTGCGACTTCCACATTTTGAGGATGATCGGTACTTCGACGTTTTCTTGAACTATTGCATACGAACTCAAAAACGAGATGAACTAGTAGCCTATTTGAAAGAGAACGGCGTGGAGCCGCTTACTCCGCTATCTATTGCGACGCCCATTCATCGCCATCCTGCACTGGGGCTAGGGCACATTACCTTGCCACGCACCGAACAGATTGCTCGCGAATTTCTCTACCTTCCTACCACGCCAGACATGGATGATTCCCAAGTCGACCATGTAATCACCACCATTCAATGTTTTAGCGAAAAGTGTTACTCAGGTAGGGCTGCGTCGCATGATGCCTGAGAAAACGATGGGGTCCGTTAATGGGCCTGGAGTCTCCAGGAGCAAGTGTGAAGGCCGAACCAAACGGACAACAGCTTAAGACTTCCAGGGACTTTTCAATTGTCACGGAGTTGCCTGGAGACCGGATAACCCGTGAAGCAATGAGAATGCTACAGACCCGTTACAGGCTAGCCAGCAATTGTTGTGCAGGAAAGGACGTGCTTGAGCTTGCGTGCGGTCCGTGTTTGGGGCTGGCGTACTTGGCTGAGAATGCCCAGGTGGTTGGGGGAGACTGCAATTTTAGGTTGCTGCGCGATGTGCTGGTCCGAACAGGAAATAAGTTGCCGTTGGTTTGCCTGGACGCACAAAGCTTACCGTTTCGCGAGGAGTCATTTGATGTGATTTTGCTGTTCGAGGCGATCTATTACCTTGACCATGCAAAGCGTTGTATTTGTGAATGCCGGCGAGTTATGAGACGTGGCGGCTCATTAATTCTATGTCTTGCGAATCGGGATTGGCCCGGATTTAATCCGAGCCCTTTAAGTACCCGATATTTCTCGGCGGTAGAGCTATACGATTTTCTTGAGGAATGTGGATTTGCTCCGGAGATTTACGGGGCGTTCCCGAGTAGGCCGTCCACAATGGTCCAGAATATTCGTGATCGCGTAAGAAGACTGGCGGTCAGCATGAATTTGATACCCAAGACTCTTCGACATAAGGCAAGGTTGAAGAGAATGTTCTATGGGGCACTCGAGACAATCGGGATGGAGCTCGCTGATAGCAAGATGCCGGTCGATCAGTTATTTCCGATCCCGCGAGGCCAGAATGGTTTGGAATATCGGATTCTGTATGCGATAGGTCGTCCCTCGTTAAGTCCACTGGTGACTCACGCCGCTGATTTGGATAAGACGCTTGAGGCCTTACAAAGCCAAAGTGAGAAAGTAGACAGCAAAGGGGTGCGATTAGAAACATGAAATCATTTAAGACAGAGACGGAACTTGAAGTTGGGAAGTCGCTCGAGAACATTTTCGTGAATAGCCCCGACACTATTCAGACGAAGCTGGACAATTTTCCGAAATACGTGCGGCGACAGCATTTGAAGCGATTTTTGGCGATGTACGAGATTTTCAAGATGGTGCTAAGAATCAAAGGAT
>Ga0209166_10003227_pt1 | contig 11877 bp, 12 predicted proteins | sample Coa_R1_3_FD_187151 | JGI IMG/M metagenome (GOLD analysis project Ga0209166, IMG submission 187151) | Surface soil microbial communities from Centralia Pennsylvania, which are recovering from an underground coalmine fire - Coalmine... | ecosystem: Environmental > Terrestrial > Soil >... | reverse complement strand
AACTATTCAATGACCTCGCAATCCATTGGGTTAATTTGACTATGATGGAAGGCAAGCCTCACGTATTCAATTACCACGGAAGGGTGTACATAATCCAGCCGAGTACAACGGCGATCCCTACAAACGCGGCAAAAACTTCGGCGCCGTAAATCACCTGTTCGCGAGGTGTGTTTTTGGTCACCACCCCGAAAACCACGGAGGTCAGTAGGGAAAACAAGAGTAAAGCAGAAAAGTGTGAAAGGGCCATTTTTGAAAAATGATTAATTATGAATTAAGAAGCCAGACAGTTTTATAATCACGCTTCGACAATCAACTCACCGCATTCTGCATGTAATCCTTCAAATTTCGGAATTTGTCTTCCCTCATTCACAATTCGCAATCTTATGACTTCCGTCCCATCGATATGTCAAAAGCGTCCAGGATGGCAAGGACATTCAACATCCCTGCGGATACCAGAAACGCCGTTCCATAGTCTGCGCTCACAAAAAAGGGGTCGCCTCCCGAATAACCAAAAAATTTGGCCGCCGGCATGGCCACCCCCACGCACATTTCACCCAGGAAGCCAAGCGACTGCAAGATGGAGCCCGATTGCATTACATAAAACTCGCCCTTCATGGCGAGTCCGAACAGAAACATCGCGATAATCGCAATGCCTAAAATCAGTGCGCGCCCTTTCCTGCCCAGCAGAAAATGCCCGCACCCCGGAATCAGCCAAGCCGCGGCACAGAGCCAAACAAGCTGCCCGGTCTTAGGGAGAACATTTCCTGCGCGATCAGCCTCAACACTTGTTTTGGCCACTGTTTCCGCTTCTGTTGTCTTCTTACCCATTCATCTCTATTTTATGCGGAAGTCCTGTGGGTAGCAACAAAAAGGGAGTATGCCAGCCAGAGAGTTTCCGATAGAAGAATTAATTTGAGCTTGGGATCAGCCTTCGACCCCCAATATCGGCACGACCTCCTGCTGAATCTCTCCCGTCACTCGCGCATTTTGTTCTTCCACGTAAACGTCCACTTCGGTACGGACTCCGAATTCGGGTAAATATATTCCGGGTTCGACTGAAAAACATGTTCCCGGGATAATCCTGCGTTCGTCATGTGTTTCAAAATTATCCATGTTGGCGCCGTTGCCGTGCACCTCCTCACCTATCGAATGCCCCGTGCGATGGACGAAATAATCGTCATAACCATGCCGTATAATCACCCCGCGCGCCGCGTCGTCCACTTCGTAACCATGGATGGTGTTGCCGGACCGCAGGGCATCTTGAGCGAGCGAAATTGCCGTATCACGCGCCTCGCGCACGATGTTGAAAATCTTAGCATACCGCGACGGGACTGCCTCACCCACGAAGCCTGTCCAGGTAATATCAAAATAAACGGCGCCCGGCTTGCGCACCTTGGCCCAAATATCGAACAGAACGAAATCACTGGCGCGAATGGGCAAAGACGAAGCCTGGGTGGGCAGATAGTGCGGGTCGGCGCTGTGTGCGTTCACTGAGGCGTTGGGCGGCTCGTCCGCCTCCAGATTGTGCTTCTCACAGAGCCGCGCCATTTCCTGCTGGACATCATATTCACTGATCGGCTTCCCTGCTTTCACGGCGTCGCGAATCATTCTGAAGCCGTCCCGCACAATACCGTGGATTGCCTTCCCCGCTTCCAGGTGCATCGCCAGCGCCTCCGGCGACCACCTTGCCTCAAACATCTGCACCAAGTCGCCGGAAGTAACAACTTCAACGCCGAAACTTTTGACCAGCTCAATGGTTCCCGCATCCACCAGGCCAATGTAAGGAATGTCATTCATGGGCGAGTACTGCATCGCAACTCTCTTCTTCCCTTCCACGAGCTTTTTCAGTTCTTCGCGCTGCTCGCGCCAGGAAGAGTAGACCCGCACGTTTCCGGGAAGGCCATCCAAGTTGCCTTTTTCAATGCGGTGAACCAGCCTTATAGGCTCGCCGGACGATGGAACGAAATAGTACCAGCGACGTGTGCACATCGCCGGCGCGATTTTGAGGATTCGATAAGCTATCGGATCACGATGATGATGATCGTAAAAAAGCCAGCCATCAAGTTTTGCTTCGCGCAGTGCAGACTGAATGCCAATGAGGTCCATTCCTCTCTCCCTCTACAACACAGAATTGTACAGACGTGACGCAGCAAGCGGACCCGGCACAATCCACAATCAGGCCGGACTTACTCCAACCTTTGACCCTCCCGGCTTAAAAATCCTATCGTAAATCAACATCAACACCGCACCCAAGAGCCCGATCCCGGTTACAACCCACCACATCCGCTGCGGCTGGTGCAAAACATCACCAAAATAATGGAGGAGATAGCCGCCCAGCGGTCCAGCGATGAAATACCCTAGGGCGATGGGCAGGAAAGCGCAACCCATATAAAGACCCTGCTGGCCGGGCGGGGCAAGCCGCGAGATATAATCGTAATAACGCGCCGATTGTGTCATCTCGCCGATGGCCAGGACAACAAGCGCCGCAATCAATCCCATCGTCGTCGGATGGACAGCCAGAATCAACCATGACAAGCTGGAAATGACGAGACCGAGGGTCATCGCAGAGAAAGCAGGGATATTTCTTGTCACGTAACTCACCAGAATCTGGAAGCAGATGACGGCTAATGCGTCAACCGAGAGAATCAGATCGGCATTCGCATTCGGGTCCACATAGCCCCGCAAAAAAAGCGGCGCGGAAATGAATTCCTGCCAGAAGACGATGTAGAAACTTGAGAAAATTACTAAAAACAAGACGAACCGAAAATTGCTTAGCGCAATAATCATATTTTTGAGAGCAGCAGCGATGGTCGGAACTTTCTCCTCGCCCGACCTTGTAGGCTCGCGAAAGAATACAAGCGTCACCCAAAACATCAAGAACACACTGAGGGCGGAAACGCGAAAGACATTTTCCATACCCAGGCCCAATTGCTTTCGGACCAGCCATGCCATAATCGGGCCGAGCGTCCCGCCAACATTCACGATCGTGTAATAAATCGAATAACCCATCGAGCGAACATTTTCTTTGGAGGCTCGCGCCGTTGTCCCAGCCACGCACGGCTTCACCACCGCCGGTCCCAAGGCGGGAATCATCAGGATGCCCAGCACCAACCACTTGTCCCCCAGGACCTGACGAGCCGTTTGCATCCACGATGCGGATAGTGAGCCCAGCAGGAAATAACCCACCGTCATCACCAGGTAGGCGAACATGAGCGCGCGGCGAAAACCGAAGCGATCGGCGAGGGCTCCCCCCAGCACCGGCAGAAACCACACCACAAATCCGAAAGTGCCCATCATCCAGCCGGTCAGTTCCTTGGAGAAGTGAAGTTGTTCGGTCAGGTAGATTGCCAGTACCGCGGTCGCTCCGTAGTACGCGAGGCGCTCAAAAAGTTCAGTGAAATTGGCCACCCAGAAGGCGCGCTCGAATCCTGTGCGAATTTCTTGAAGGCGTTGGTTGAAGCTCACGGTTGCCCCCTACTACTCCTCCATCTTGCCCGCGCGAAAAATTGGCGGAGAGCTGAACTCAACTTATGAATGCTGAATTATGACGGGTGAATTCTGAAATGCAACCATGAATTCCAAATGATGAATTGAATGTGAATCGCCTGGAATCGAACGCGATCAGCATGCCGCCGGACTCAAGACCGTGTTTCTTTATTTTCGAGTAGCGCCTGGAGCTTGCTGACGATCAGGTCCGTGCCGGGAGCAACAATACGTATCAGCTTGCGCTTTAACTTTCCACCCCTCATGATGGAGATTGAGTACTTCGGCACGCGCAGGGCACGTGCCAGGAACTCGATGCAAGCCTCGTTCGCCTGGTTTCGTGTGGGGACGGCATGAATCCCAAGGTGCAGTTCCCCTGACGAATCGAGCGTGAATCTCTCGCGCGGTGATCGCGGTTTGACGCAGAGCCAAAATGTTATCTCGTTGCCTTCAACTCTCAGATTCATCCTTCTCTCGCTCCAAAAATTGCGGTTCCCACCCTTATTATCGTTGCACCCTCTTCGATTGCCACTTCAAAATCGTGCGACATTCCCATTGAAAGATCTTTCATGGAAACATTTGGAGTATGAGTTGATTCAATTTTCTCGGCCAGTTCCCGCAAACGCCGGAACATTGGGCGCACACGCTCGGGGTCCTCAAAAAACGGAGGAACCGTCATTAGCCCTCGCAACTCAAGGGTTTCAAATTGGCTGACATGCCCGGCCAATTCCATGACTTCATTCTCCTTTACGCCAGACTTGGTGGACTCATCACCGAGATTTACCTCAAGCATAACCTGCAGCCGGTCTCCGCTGCACACCGCGGCCTTGTCAAGTTTGGCCGCAATCCGCAGCGAATCCACTGAATGAACCCAATGGAATAGCTCACGCGCCGGTCGGGCCTTGTTGGTTTGCAGGTGCCCGATCAAATGCCATGTCACTGTCAGGTCCGAAAGCGCCGGCCGTTTTTCGCTTGCCTCCTGTACCCGGTTCTCACCAAAGTCGCGCAGACCAGCTTCATAGGCTTGCCGGATTCTGTCCGGCGACACTATCTTCGACACGGCAACCAGTTTCACGTCCTCGGGCCGGCGGCCGGAACGATTGCACGCGGCGGCTATCCGTTCCAGAACCCGCGCAATATTTTCTTGAAGTTTCATGGGAAAAGAGGTTGCCTGTTATTAGCTTTCCTTTGCTCCGGGTTTTGATCCGTTACCTTTAAAGGCGAACGTGGAGATCTTTTTTCGAAAAAATCCCAACCACTCTCACCTGAGTAACCTTACAATCAAACACGTGCACATGGCAACCGGCAACAGACCACGGACAACTGATCAAGGACGGCTGACATCTTGAAAAAGCGCGGCCTCTTTATCACGCTCGAGGGAATCGACGGCACGGGTAAAAGTACCCAGCATCGCCTGCTCGCCCAATACCTGGCAAAGTGTGGGTATAAGGTTAATGCCACACGGGAGCCGGGTGGCACGCGCGTGGGGGAAAAAATCCGGGACATCCTCCTCGCATCTGACACCGGGAAACTCGCGCCACTCGCCGAACTCACGCTGATGTATGCCGCGCGAGCACAGCACCTCGAAGAGGTGGTACGCCCGGCGCTCCGTCGAGGCGAGATAGTGCTCAGCGATCGCTTTAGTGATGCTTCCATGGCTTATCAGGGTTACGGGCGGAAGCTGGGCGCTGCAACGGTATCCGCTATCGATCAAATCATTTGCGGCTCAACGAAACCCGACCTTACGCTCGTGCTTGATCTCGCCCCACGCATCGCGTTGGCGCGCGCTCGCGGACGTGAGGTCCGCCAGAAATCCAGGCATGGCCGGTTTGAGGTGCAGGGATTAAATTTCCATGAACGCGTCCGGCGCGGTTATCTCGCTATCGCAAAACAAGAGCCGGAAAGGGTCAAGCCGATCGATGCGAATCGGACTGTGGCTGCGGTGCGGGAGCAAATATGCAAGCAGGTAAATCTATTTCTGGCCAAACCGGGAGCGCCACTGAAAAGGTAATGTCAGGCAAAGAGTAAAATGTAAATGGCAAATGACAAATGCAAGGAGACTCCCGGTGATGTTCGGAGATGGTTTACGTAAACCATCTTCATTTATAATTCATCATTCATTTTTCAACATTCTTATCTATGGGCTTTGAAACTTTTCTCGGAAACAGTCAGGCAGTGGCGGACGTTCGCGGCATGCTGGCTGGCGACCGCGTGCCAGGCGCGCTTCTATTTGCCGGGCCTGATGGCGTTGGTAAAAAAACCTTGGCGTTGATGTTGGCGCGCGCCTTGAATTGCGAGCGCCGGGCTCCGGGCGGGGATAACTTTTGTGGTGAGTGCCTTCGCTGCCGCAAGGCCGGGGAAATGCTCGCTTCGACACGGGAAGATCTGGAGCGACGCCGGGCGATTAAAGATGCCACCAAACGCGTGGACGGACTGGTCTATTTTGACCTCCAACTGATCGAACCCATCACGCGTTACATCCTTACGGAACAGGTGCGCCAATTGCGAAATGTTGCGTATACGCACCCCTTCGAATTTCCGCGCCGTATCTTCGTCATCGACCAGGCGCAGACCATTCACTGGCAGGCCATGGATTTGCTCCTGAAAATTCTCGAAGAGCCGCCGGAGACGACCATTCTGATTCTGATTTCTTCCAGCTCCCATGAATTGCGGTCCACTTTCCGGTCCCGTTGCCGGAAGATTCAGTTCCTTCCCGTCGAGGAGCTTGTGATCTCGAGACTTTTGGCAGAATCAGGCGGCTTGAATAAAGCCCAGCAGGAACTTGGCGTGCGCGTGGCCGATGGTAGCATTGCGACGGCCAAAGCCTTTAATCTAGCTGAATACCAGCGTCACCGCCGGCCCTGGCTCGATTTTCTAGAGGTAGTTGCCACCAAGCCTGTCCGCTCCATGAGCCCGCCCGATTGGAAAATGCTTTTTGATTCCACCAAGGCCCTCACCGAAAACCGCAACGAGTTCGACGATACATTGAAAATTGGTTACACTCTGCTGCGCGATCTTTTGCATGTCCTCTTCAGCGGCGATGGGATAAACATTGCCAATGTGGACTTGCTTCCTCGCCTTAAAGGTTGGGCTCCAAAACTGGGATTGGAACGGATTGAGAAGCTCAGGGCTGGACTGGACACCGCCTTCCGTCTTCAGGCACGGAACGTGAACCAGCAACTCGGCCTGGAGGCCCTGGCCACTGGGTTGTTCGCCGGGCCGCGGCAGTGACAACAAGTTGTAGTCAACTACTTTCGAGGACGCGACTATTTTTTCCGATAAACCACTCGACCACCCACCACAGTCATGTCAACCTGCGCGTCTTTGATTTTCTCCGGCGGAATCGAAAAGAGATCGTCCGAGAGAACTACAACGTCTGCAAGTTTGCCGGGCGAAATACTTCCTTTCTCATTCTCCTGAAATGCTGCGTAGGCGCTGCCCGCGGTGTAAGCCTTCAGAGCTTCTTCCAACGTCAATTTCTGTTCGGCGAACCATCCGTCCGGGTGCTTACCATCGAGTGTGGCGCGAGTCACTGCCGCATAAATTCCGAGCAACGGGTTTAGCGGCGCCACGGGCCAATCCGTGCCGAATGCGAGATGAGCGCCCGCATTTAGCATCGAACGCCAGGCGTAGCTCGATGCGGCGCGTTTGTGTCCAATGCGCTTTTCAGCCCACCGGCCGTCGTCAATCGCATGATAGGGTTGCATGGACGCGATGATGCCCAGCTTGCCAAAGCGCGCGAAATCCTGCGGGCGAACGTGCTGCGCGTGCTCAATGCGAAAGCGGTGCACAGCCGGATCATCGCCTCCCACGCGAGTGTAAATATCAAGCATCTCCGCGTTGGCTCGATCGCCGATCGCGTGGACTGCAAGCTGAATGCCCGCTGCATCGGCGCCGCGAACTTCACCTTCCATGCGCGAAGGAGGGTTTAAAATGGGCATGGGCAGTCCGCGGTTATTTGGATCATCGTCAAAAGGCTCAAACATCCATGCTGTCCTCGAGCCCAGCGAGCCGTCGGCAAAAGCCTTCACTGCGCCAAGCTTTAGAAAATCGCTTCCCATATTGTGCGAGATGCCGGCGTCGGCTAAGCGCTTCCAGTCGGCAATGGGTGAAATTTCATAGAAACGACAAGTCAGCCAACCCTCGAGCTCGGCGCGGCGCAGGAGCTGAATTTCGCCGGTGAAACTGCCGTTGGGAGAGTCGCCGATTACCGTGATGTCTTCTACCGAGGTAACGCCCACGCGGCGAGCCTCTGCAAGCCCGGCCTTCAAGGCCTCTTCAAACTCCGGTTCGGTAGGGCGCGGAATCGCATGGTTAAAAAGATCCTGGGCCGCATCTTTGAAGATTCCGGTAGGTTCGCCGCTTTGAGCATCGCGCACTATCACTCCGCCCGGCACGTCCTGAGTCGCGCGGTTGATTCCCGCCAACCTTAGCGCCAGTGAATTGGCCAGCGCGGCGTGGCCATCATACCGGCTGATAAAAACAGGATTGTTCGGCGTAACCGCATCGATCAACCATCGCGTGGGAAGCTTCGCATCAGGCCAAGCCTCTTCGTCCCAATCGCCCCCTTCAATCCAGCGTCCGGGTGGAAGCGATTTAGCCTTCTCCGCCAGCCGCCTCACGAATTCTGCTTCGGAGCGCGCATCTTTCAGATCAACAGTCAGTAGTTGGAAGCCGCCCTGCATGAAGTGCACATGGTCATCAATGAATCCCGGAACAGCCAGGCGGCCACCAAGGTCGATGACCTTAGTTTCCTTTCCGATGTAGTTTTTAATTTCTTCGTTTGCCCCCCCGGCAAGAAATCGGCCGTTGGATATAGCAACCGCCTCGATGAGTGGGCCGAAACTTTTGCGCGATCCCGCTTTGGATGCTGGGTCACCGGTCCAGATTTTTCCATTCAGGAGAACGAGGTCGGCCCCGCGAAAGAGTCGCGGGGCATCCATCGCGGCATTTGCCTTAGATCTTCCAGCGGCCAAGGCTGAAATCATAAAGATCCCCAAGATAGTAATTACAGAAAAAAAGATTCGGCGCAAAGGACCCTCCGAGTGAACCATTATTCAGAAGTGAGTTAAGGATTGCAATTGGAAAGGTTGGGCCTTGAGGTACGGCCCAGCTACGCCTCGCGCTAACATTCCGGCCAAATTGATCACCCGCTGATCTCTTTAGTCGGCTCCCTCATTGCAGGGTTTCTCTCTCGCTTGATGAAGGTGTTTACCCGATTGTACGTCCGCAATCCCATCCTTAGGATAGCCACTCGTGAAAGAGAGGAACTCAAAGTACGACAGCAATTATGCACGCCAAAGGAGAATCCGATGTATGCACTCACTGAGTCTTTCATTTTTGCATTAATAGTGGTGATTCTAGGAGGATTTTCCCTGGTGGCCGTTTCAACATTTCTCATTATTATGGAAGGATTCAACGCGAAGTTTCGCGGTTTGCGCACCCGTTAATTTGCGCGCGACATATTCACTTGGCGCAAATTTCCCTCTGTGCTCCTTTGTGGTTCACTACCAGGCTCCGGTCACAAACCGCTCTCCCGCTACCGCCTTATCAGGTTGCCCGCCATGTTAGATTTCAGGTTTCCACTGAGTGCCAGGAAGATATTCCAAAATGGTTACGGCAAGGAGAGGCCGATCGTCATCGGTGGCGGGGGTTACGGTGCGGACAATTTCTCCCCTGCAATTGACTACCGCTCCCTCCTTGCGCGCAATCTCAGGCGGAATAGTAAAATTCATCTCGACGGAAGTTTGAATGGCGAGTATTCGGTCTGCACGAAACACCACGCCCGATCGACTGACATTGAACATCATTGCCGGGAGCCATTCCGTCTGCCCGACGGGGCGAAAACGAAGAGGGCATTCAATCTGGATACGAGGCGCGCGCGGCTTCTTGCCTGCTCCACGTTTGAAAAAGCGCGTGAAGGTTTGCCACAATTGTTTGGAAGAGTTCGCCATTTGTCCATCTAAGCTGAAATCGACAAGTTAGACTTTTAGCTAATTAATAATCCCGAGCGCTTAAACCATCATTCGGAACTTGAGCAACGGCATCACACCTCAAAAGTAACCGTCTACTTCCGGGTGGATGCTCCCCTTTCCAAATCGATCAGAAAAGCTGGACGAATTATGCCATGAAATCGAAATCAAGACATTGAAATTCAGAAAATTTCCGGGGACTGCGGCCCGGCATTCTATGTCTCACGGAATTTGACAGCCTTCAGAAGTTTGCGTATTTCCGCGGCAATCAGGTCGCCCATTCGCGTGGTTGTAACCGGACGTTTCCGCCCCGGCAATTCAAAAGTCCGCACCCCGCGCTTTAATACTCTTTCGATCGCCGTCTCAAAAGCCACAGCCACGTTCTCCATGCGGAACGAGTAACGCATCATAAGCGCGGCGGATGCGATGGCCGCCACTGGATTGGCGCGATTGCGCCCCGCAATGTCCGGAGCGCTTCCGTGGACCGGCTCGTAAAGGGCGGTGCGCTCGCCCAGACTGGCGGAAGGAAGCAGCCCGATACTCCCGGTGAGCATGGCGGCCTCGTCGCTTAAAATATCGCCAAACAAATTATTGGTTAAAATCACGTCAAAGCTAGTGGGGCGCTCAATCAATTGCATGGCGCAGCTATCCACGTAAATGTGGTTCAGTTCCACATCCGGGTAAGAGCGCCCGATGCGCGTTACAACTTCGCGCCAGAGACGGGAGGTTTCGAGCACGTTGGCCTTGTCCACAGAGGTCACGCGTTTGCGCCGCGTTCTCGCCAGTTGAAAGGCGCGGTGCGCCACTCGCTCAACTTCGTGCTCACGATATATTTCTGTGTTAATGCCCATGCGCTCCCCGTTCTTGGCAAAAATTCCGCGCGGGTTGCCGAAATAAATCCCGCCCATCAACTCACGGACAATCACCAGGTCAGTGCCGCGCACCAGTTCGGTCTTGAGGGCGGACAGTCCCGCAAGCGAGTCAAGCACTTTCGCGGGACGCAAATTCACATACAATCCCATCCGCTGCCGAAGCTGAAGCAAACCTTGCTCAGGGCGAACTTCCGGGCGTTTTCCATCCCACTGCGGACCGCCCACAGCACCCATTAAGATCGCGTGTGAATTATTGCAAAGGGCAATTGTTTCTGCGGGGAGAGGCACAGCGGTCGCGTCCACGGCGCTTCCGCCAATCAGTCCGGTAAGGAAGCGAAAGGTGGGGCCGCGAAATTCTTCGATCGTTTTGAGCGCTTTGACGGCTTCAGCCGTGACTTCAGGACCAATTCCGTCGCCGGGCAAAACCGCCACTCTAAAAATCCCTTGCATTATCTATAATCTACGGGAAGTCACTGCTAAAATGCAAGACATTTCTGTGGAAAATCTGTTGAAAAATGATGGAATTATCAGAATATGCCGGATCTTATGTTTTTTAATGTAAGTGTTTTATAATCTGTAACTTAATGTTACTTATAATTTTCGACTGATAGGCGTAAGGTACTGATTTTAAACTGTTTACAAGAATAGTGTCGGGAACCATTGCCGCTTATTTAATGCTCTGAATCAATAGCCTCCCGGGAAAAACAGGTCGGTAAGTTTATTGGAATGAACTGGTCCGGCGGTAACCTCGGAGCTCTCTGCAAGGCGTTTCATTTCATAGATCGCTTTATTTGCCGCCTGCAGATAAGCGCGAGCGGCAGCTTCCACCACGCTGTGACATGTCGATTTGCCGGTAAATTCTCGTCCGTCAAATACCGCGCGGATTGATACTTCCGCCACACCGTCCGTGCCTGGGCCAACTGTGTGAACACTGAAATCAGAAACTGTTCCGGGAACTCCTGTGATTCGGTCGATGGCACGAAAAGCGGAGTCACATGGGCCCTCGGCGGTGGCCGAATCGTGGAGAACTCGCCCATCTTTTTCCAACTCCACTGTTGCCGTGGATCGCCCCTTACTCGAGGAGACAGACTGAAAAAGCCGCAGAGTGAACGATTCCGGAAGGTGATCGAAACCTTCGTTGACAATGGCCATCAGGTCTTCGTCGTAAACCTGTTTTTTCCGGTCAGCGACCCGGCAGAACAATTCATAAGCACGATCGAGCTCCGGTTTGGTGAGCGGATAGCCCAACTCCTCATAACGCTGCTGAAGCGCGTGGCGTCCGGAATGTTTTCCCAACACAATATGATTGGACGGCGCGCCCACGGTGAGTGGCGTGATGATTTCGTAAGTGATGGCGTTCTTCAGCACGCCATCCTGATGGATGCCCGCTTCATGCGCAAAAGCATTACGACCGACGATAGCCTTGTTGCGCTGCACCACCATGCCGGTGAGCCGGGTGAGCATCTGGCTGGAGGCGTAAAGCTCTTCGGCGTGAATTTCCGTGAACACGGGAATGGCATCGCGGCGAACGTAAATCGCCATTACAATTT
>Ga0209166_10003226_pt1 | contig 11878 bp, 9 predicted proteins | sample Coa_R1_3_FD_187151 | JGI IMG/M metagenome (GOLD analysis project Ga0209166, IMG submission 187151) | Surface soil microbial communities from Centralia Pennsylvania, which are recovering from an underground coalmine fire - Coalmine... | ecosystem: Environmental > Terrestrial > Soil > Unclassified... | reverse complement strand
AGGGCTGGAGCCGAAGTTGAGCCCGCTTGATCCGATGGCGATTCTTGACGAGATCCAGCGACTGGTTCCCGGCTATGACGTTTCGCGAACGAATCTGCTGGCGGGAAACAGCGAGCACACATCGCTCGACAAAGGCGGGGCGGGCGCGAATCAGAAACCGGAGTTGATCTCGCCGGCGAATGACACCCTGTTCACTTCAGGCACGCTGGGACGATATTCGCGTGCGTTGAATTCGGTGCTTGAGAGTCGTGAAGTGAAGCCCGCAGAAGTTGCGGCAGATTGATTTGAGCTGTGAGCTGTGAGCAGTGAGCTGTGAGCCATGAGCAAAAGCTTTTTCATAGCTCACGCTCATAGCTTGAGGCTCAAAGCTGGTAGCTCGTAGCTCAAAGCTCATTGAGAAAGGAAGCGGCGCGTTGCCAATCTGGATTTACATCCTGGCGTCGGTGATCAAGTCTGCAATCGCGCTGGGCGCGCTGCTCACGGCTGTCGCCTACACCGTCTGGCTGGAACGCAAGGTCGTGGGCCACATGCAGAATCGTTGGGGACCTACGCGCGTGGGCCCGTTCGGACTGCTGCAGCCGGCCGCCGACGGAATCAAGTTTCTATTCAAGGAAGATTTGACGCCGCCGCACGTGTACAAGCCGCTGTACATTGCCGCGCCGATGATCGCTGTCGTGTTCGCTCTCACCTCGATTGCCGTGATTCCTTTTGGGAACCCGATCGTAATTGGCGACTACAGCATCCCTCTGCAGATCACGACGGATGTGAATATTGGACTGCTGCTGATTCTGGGCGTGACGTCGATTGGCGTGTACGGCGTGGCGCTGGCGGGATGGTCGTCAAATAACAAATATTCGCTGCTGGGCGGGCTGCGCGCCAGCGCGCAGATGGTGAGCTACGAAATCTCGCTTGGGCTGTCGCTGGTGGGCGTGTTGATCATGGCGGGCAGCTTCAGTTTGAACGACATTGTGGCGGCCCAGGGCGGACATTTTTGGGGCTTCATTCCACGCTGGAATATCATCCCGCAGTTTGTCGGATTCTTCTGTTACCTGATGGCGGCTTACGCGGAGACGAACCGCATTCCCTTCGACTTGCCGGAGGCCGAAACCGAACTCGTCGCCGGGTACCACACCGAGTACAGCGCCATGAAATTTGCCATGTTCTTCATGGCCGAGTACGCGAACATGATCACGGTCGCTTGCGTCGCGACCCTGCTGTTCCTGGGCGGATGGCACGGGCCGATCTTTGGCCCGCCTATTCTGCGGGATATCCTGCCCGTCTTCTGGTTTGGCGCCAAGGTTTTCGCATTTCTCTTTCTGTATATCTGGGTGCGGGGCACGTTGCCGCGCTTCCGCTATGACCAACTGATGGCTTTTGGTTGGAAGTTCCTGCTGCCTCTGGCGATTGTGAATCTGATTGCAACCGCGATTGCGGTGGCTTGGTGAGAAAAGCAGTACTCAGTAGTCAGTTGACAAATTCGCAACTGAGTTCCGAGTGCAGGCGAGACGACGCACCACGGTCTGAGTACTGGGTACTGAGTACTGCGTACTTGATTTCATGATTAGCATTCATCTCATTTTGTTTCTGGCGTTCGGAGCTGTGGCCGTGGCGGGTGCGGTCAACCTGCTGGTGCAGCGGCATCCGATCAATGGCGCGCTGTCGCTCATCGCGGTGATGGCGGCGCTCGCCGGAGAATATCTGCTGCTCGGTGCGGAGTTCGTCGCCGCAGTGCAGGTCATTGTTTATGCCGGCGCCATCATGGTGCTGTTTGTGTTCACCATCATGCTGTTGAACGCCGGAGTAGAGGAGCAAACCAAGGGCAGCCGGATCGCGTTCATGTTTGGAATTCCCGGAATGCTGATTGGAAGCCTGCTGATTGCATGGGTGGTTCTGCGGCATTCGGGGACGGAGGCGGTCGCAGCTGGGGCCCTGCCGGGTGCTCCCAACGTCATCGGCGAACTACTATTTCACGAATTCTTATTGCCATTTGAAATTACGTCCATCTTAATTCTGATCGCCATCATGGGGGCGGTGGTGTTGGCCAGCAAGCCGACGACTCCCGGCGGCGGTCCAGCCCAGAGGGTGAAAGATTAATGGTCCCGCTATCGTACTATCTCGTGCTCAGCGGAATCCTGTTTGCCTGCGGCGTGACCGGATTTCTGATCAAGCGCAACATCATCACGATTTTTATGTCGATTGAGCTGATGCTCAACGGCGTGAATCTGTCGTTCGTCGCGTTTGCGGCGCACTGGCATGTGCTGGCCGGACAGATTTTCGTCTTCTTCGTGATGGTCGTGGCGGCTGCCGAAGCTGCCGTCGGGCTGGCAATCATTATTTCCGTCTACCGCACCCGCGAAACGTTGAACGTGGATCAGGTAAACCTGCTCAAGCTATGACGCCGAATCTCAATCTCTGGCTGATCCCGGTGCTGCCTCTGGCGGGCGCTGCGATCAACGGCTTCCTGGGGAAGAAGTCTTCGCGCACTGCGGTCACCACCGTCGGCCTGTTCTTTCCCGCAGCGGCCTTTGCCTGGGCGCTGACGGTGGCTTTGCGGTTCTCCTCGCTTGCACTTCCCTATCAGGAATATCTGGCCCACTGGATTCGCTCCGGCAGCTTCACCGCGGATTTCGCCCTCTATCTCGATCAGCTTTCGCTCGTCATGCTGCTGGTTGTCACTGGAGTCGGATTCCTGATCCACATCTATTCCGTCGGTTACATGTGGGACGATCCCAGCTACTACCGCTTTTTCGCCTACCTGAACCTGTTCATGTTTTTCATGCTGACGCTGGTGCTGGCCAACAACTACCTGCTGATGTTCATCGGCTGGGAGGGCGTGGGGCTGGCGTCGTATCTGCTGATCGGATTCTGGTTCACGAAAGATTCTGCGGCATCGGCAGGAAAGAAAGCGTTCATCGTCAACCGGATCGGCGACTTCGGATTCCTGATCGGGCTATTCCTGCTGATCCAGCATTTCGGGTCATTGAACTTTACCGAGATCTTTGCGAAAGTTCAGCCATTTACGCCCGAAACTGCAGGCGCCGGATTGCTCACGGCCATTGGCATTCTGCTCATGGTCGGGGCCTGTGGCAAGTCAGCGCAGATTCCACTTTACGTGTGGCTACCGGACGCGATGGAAGGCCCTACCCCGGTGTCTGCCCTGATCCACGCAGCCACGATGGTGACGGCGGGAGTGTACATGGTTTCGCGCTCGCATGTAATCTTCGAGCGAGCGCCGATCGCCTTGACTGTAGTTGCGATCATCGGCACTCTGACTGCGTTATTTGCCGCGACCATAGGCATTACGCAAACCGACATTAAAAAAGTTCTCGCCTACTCCACGGTTTCGCAATTGGGCTACATGTTCATGGCGTGCGGCGTGGGAGCATTCTCAGCTGGAATTTTCCACCTGATGACGCACGCCTTCTTCAAAGGCCTGCTGTTCCTGGCGGCTGGGTCGGTGATCCACGCCGTGGGCGGCGAGCAGGACATGCGCAGGATGGGCGGCTTGCGATCTTACATTCCCTGGACGTTCCTGACCATGCTGATTGCGACCCTCGCGATCGCCGGAATTCCCCCCTTTGCGGGTTTCTGGAGCAAGGACGAAATTTTGTGGAAGGCGTACGAGGCGAACTGGGTCTACTGGCTGATCGGCGCCATCACCGCGCTCATCACTTCGTTTTACATGTTCCGCCTTCTGTTCATGACATTCTTTGGGGATTATCGCGGCATACAGGTTGACGATCACGGGCGTGGGCACGCGGCTCACGGTCACGGCGATCACGGCCATGGCGAACCGCACGAGAGCCCGATGGTGATGCTGGTTCCGCTGATGATTCTCGCGTTCTTATCCCTGGTGGGCGGACTGGTTGGCATTCACAACGGGTTCGAACACTTTTTGGAGCCGGTGTTTGGCCACGAGTTTCCCCAGAGCGTGACTGAGGGATCGGGCGGCACTGAGCTTCTGCTCATGGGTATTTCAGTCTTGTTTTCGCTCACGGGCGCGGTGCTCGCTTACATTTTGTACGTAAGCAAGCCGTACCTGCCGCAGCAAATTGCCGATTCGCTGGGCAGTTTCTACGATGCCGTCCTGAACAAATATTACGTAGATGAACTCTACGCAAAACTTTTCGTGAAGCCGCTGGTCGACGGGTCGACCAGCATTCTCTGGCAGGGAGTCGATCGCAAAGTAATCGACGACACCGTCAACAATGCTGCTGAAGGAGCTCGACACGTCTCGGACGAGGTGCGCCACATGCAGTCCGGCAACCTGCGATCCTATGCGGGGTGGATTGCCGCGGGCGCGGCCATCGTAATTGCCTACATGCTCTGGCTGGGGGCGGGACGATGAACATCGATCATCTCAGCCCGTACATCCTGACCTTTGTCACCTTCGTTCCGCTGGCGGGAGCTTTATTGCTCGTGTTGCTTCCGCGGCGCGACCGGGACATCCGGATTTTTTCGCTGGTCATATCGCTGCTGACGTTCGCGCTTTCGCTGCATCTTCCGGTGCACTTTCACCGTCCTCAGCAGGGGTTTCAATTCGAAATCGACAACGTTTGGATCACCAGCCCCAACATCCACTACCACATGGGAATCGACGGCATCTCGATGTGGCTGGTAGTGCTAACCACATTCCTCACGCCTCTGTGCGTGCTGATCTCGTGGAAGTCGGTGCACGACCGGGTTAAGGAATTCTTCATTCTTCTGCTGGTACTGGAAACGGCGCTGATCGGGGTCTTCACCTCGCTCGATCTCTTCCTTTTCTATTTCTTCTGGGAAGCCACGCTGATTCCGATGGCGCTGCTGATTGGCGTTTTCGGCCACGAGCGCAAGGTCTATGCCGCAGTGAAGTTCTTCATGTACACCATGATCGCTTCGGTATTCATGCTGGCGGCGATCCTGTGGCTGTACGCCCAGACCCACAGTTTTGATTTCGTGATCATACGCGAGCAGATCGCACACGGTGCTATTCCTAATTTCCCGGCTGCGGCACAGTGGCTGTTTCTGGGATTCTTTCTGGCGTTCGCCGTGAAGGTCCCTCTGTTCCCGTTCCACACTTGGTTGCCGGATGCGCACGTGGAAGCGCCGACTGCGGGAAGCGTGCTGCTGGCCGGTGTTCTGCTCAAGATGGGCACGTACGGTATGCTGCGCTTCAATCTCGGGTTGTTCCCGGAGCAATCACGCCAGAACGCGTGGTGGATTATGATCCTCGCGCTCATCGGAATCATCTACGGCGCGCTGGTCGCGATGGTGCAGCCCAACATGAAGAAGCTGATCGCCTACTCTTCGGTCAGCCACCTGGGCTTCGTAGTCCTGGGGATTTTTAGCTTTACCCAGTCAGGCTTGAACGGCGCAATGTTCGTGATGCTGGCTCACGGCGTCTCCACTGGGGCTCTGTTCATGCTGGCAGGGATTCTGCACGAGCGCCGTCACACTTACGAGATCTCGGAGTTCGGAGGCCTGGCTGCGCCCATGCCGGTGTATGCGGCGTCATACCTCTTTATTGTGCTGGCGTCGGTCGGCCTGCCTTTGCTCAACGGATTCATCGGAGAGTTCCTGGTGCTGAGCGGGGCATTCCAGGCCAAACCGATCTACGGAATCCTCGGCGCAACGGGTGTGATCTGGAGTGCAGTTTACCTGCTCTGGATGTTCCAGCGCGTTTTCTACGGCAAGGTGACGCACCCGGTGAATAATTCCCTGCCCGATCTTCTGGGCTTCGAAAAAGCCGCGGTCTGGCCATGTGCTGCGGCGGCGCTATTGATGGGAGTCGCCCCCATACTGTGGCTGAGCGCGATTGATCCGGCAGTGCAGGCCGCACTCACCTCGATCCCGCAAGTCGTCAGCAAGGTGGTGGGACAATGACCACGATCCCCGCCTCGATAGTGCAGGCGATCCCGCAGGGAGTGGATTACGTCCGCATTTTGCCGGAAATCGTGCTCTCCGTGTTCGGCATCGCGATCATGCTGCTCGATCCTGTCGTGGATGAAGAAAAGAGCCAGAAAACTTTGGGGCTGATTGCCTTCGTTGGGACGGTGGCGGCTCTGATCTCGACTTGGGGGATGGCACAGTCTCCCGGGTTGGCTTTCTCGAACACCATTCGCATCGACAGCTTCAGCATCTTCTTCACCTTTCTGGTGATTGCGATTGCCGCCGTCGTAATTTTGAGTTCGTTCGAATACATGGCGGTGCAGCGGATTCGCGCCGGGGAATATTACGCGCTGATCTTGTTCGGAGTGGTGGGGATGGCGCTGATGTCGTCGGCCATCGAACTGGTGCTGATTTTTATCGGCCTGGAAATCTCGTCAATCTCCACGTACATTCTCGCGGGATTCCGCCGCAACGAAGCCGCGAGCAGCGAGGCATCGCTGAAGTACTTCCTGCTGGGCTCGTTCGCCACCGCATTTTTCCTATATGGCGTGGCCTTGATATTCGGCGCAACCGGATCGACCAACATCGACATCATCGCCCAGAGACTGCAATCCGGTCCGGTGGAGATGCTGGTATTTGCGGCGATGGCGCTGATGTTCGTTGGCCTGGGCTTCAAGGTTGCGGCAGCGCCATTCCACGTATGGACCCCGGATGTGTATGAAGGAGCTCCGGCGCCGGTGGTGGGATTCATGTCCACCGCGCCCAAGGCGGCAGCTTTCGCCGTTTTGCTGCGCGTTGTGTTTGCCATCAATGCTCCGGGACGATTCTGGTTCCTCTGGGTGGCCGCCGCGCTTTCGATGACGTTGGGCAACATCGGAGCACTGGTGCAGAACAATGTGAAGCGCCTGCTGGCCTATTCGTCGATCGCACATGCCGGGTACCTGCTGGTGGCCTTCGCCATGACGACACCGGAGAATTCCGCGACCGGAATCTCCGCGGCTATGTTCTATACCGCTGCTTACGCCGCGATGAATGTCGGCGCGTTCGCTGTGGTCAGCCACTTTGCCAATGCGGGCGAGCGTTATGTAAGCCTGGAAGACTATGAAGGTCTGGGACGCAGTTCTCCACTGCTGGCGGCCACACTTACTATCTTCCTGCTATCTCTGATTGGTATTCCGATGACCGGCGGATTCTTTGCCAAGTTCTATGTTTTCAGTGCTGCCTTGCGTGCCAACCTCATCTGGCTAACTTTGATCGGTGTGGCGAATAGCGCTGTTGGAGCTTACTATTACTTGCGCATCATCGTAGTGATGTATATGCGGGAGGCGCGCACGGAAGTTCCGGTGACTCGGATGCCGATGGGACTTGGCGTCGCGCTCGCGATCAGTGTCATAGCCACAATCTATCTGGGCATCCTGCCCAACCGGGTGCTGCAGATTGCGCAGCACTCCGCGCAGGATTTGCTGCCTCAGCAGGTTGCAGGAGCATCGAACACGGCGCAAAATCCGCCTGCAGCGGCCCTTCCGGGGCGCTAAATAGTTTGTGCAAAAAATTCAAAACCTTCAATTGACAATTCCCTATACCCGCGTGCATCATGTCTGCACCAAGTTTCCCAGTTCAGTCCTTCCCTCTCAAAGGAACTGGCGGCCCTGGAGGAGAGCACCATGTCAAAACTGATTCGCAGGCTTTGGTCCGAGGATGCGGGACAGGACATCGCCGAATACGCGGTGATGTTGGCGGTAATTCTGGTTCTGGTAGTCGGGACAGTTCGATTGATTGGTTCGAATGCGAATAACGCATTCTCCAGTGTGGCGAGCTCGCTCCAGTAACCACCCCAGTGTTTTTGACCTCTTTCGATGTGCGTGCAAACGATTCTATGACACGATTTACTTCAGGCTTTGCTTTTGCCGCCGGCTACCGATTTATCTGGGTAGCGGCTGCGGAGCAGCTTGGGGAAGGATGAGCCAGTAAGGTCACCTAGACGAACAAGCTTCCAGCAGCCGCGATCCGGGGATCGCGGCCTTTGTTTTTTCAGCCGAACTTTATAAGGAGAACCCAGTCCCATGATTGTCAATATGTCGGAGAAAGCCACCGAGCAAGAAATTAACCACATTATCGAGCGGATACGCGAGGCCGGATACCAGCCCCATGTGACGCGCGGAACCGAGCGCACCATTGTGGCCGCGGTGGGCAGCGGACGGCGCCACGAGATCGAAGCGCTGCAGGTCGCGCCGGGGGTCGACAATGTCGTCGCCATCGCACAACCCTTCAAGCTGGTCAGCCGCCAGGTCAAGCCCGACCGGTCCGTCGTAAGAATTGATGGTGTTTCCATTGGCGGGCCGGAGGTGGTTGTCATCGCTGGTCCGTGCTCGGTCGAGTCGCGCGAGCAACTGCTGGATACCGCGCACGCTGTGAAACGCGCCGGGGCCAACATGCTGCGCGGCGGCGCCTACAAGCCGCGCACGTCACCGTACGACTTCCAAGGGCTGGGCATCGAGGCGTTGAAGATTCTGCGCGAGGCGAAAGAGGAAACCGGTCTGCCCGTGGTCACCGAAGTGATGAGCACTGAAGATTTGGACCTGATCTGCGAATACGTAGACATGCTGCAGGTGGGTGCGCGCAATATGCAAAATTTTGCGCTGCTGCGGCGGCTGGCAACCGTCAACAAGCCAATCCTGTTGAAACGCGGTCCCTCCGCAACCGTCAAAGAATGGCTGCTGGCGGCCGAGTATCTGCTTTCCGGAGGGAATCACCAAGTCGTGCTTTGCGAACGCGGGATCAAGACCTTCGAGACGGAAATGCGCAATACGATCGACCTCGCGGCGATCGCGCTGGCCCGCGACTTGTCGCACCTGCCGGTGATTGCCGACCCTTCTCACGGCACCGGCAAACAGAGTCTCATCGCCGCCGTGTCTCGAGCCGCAGTCGCGGTGGGGGCCGATGGCCTGATTATCGAAGTGCATCCTTGCCCGGAACGAGCGCTCTCGGATGGCCCACAATCCCTGGACTTCGCAGGATTCGCGAGGGTTATGCGAGCCTTGACCGAACCGCTGCGGCAGACTGCCGGTGTGCCCGCGGCGGTCACGGCCGCGTCTTAGGCCTGCCCTGAAAACTCGATAGAATGCGTGACGAACGTAGGTCAGGCCGAGTATGCTTAGGCCGGACATAAGTTCGATTTTCAGGGTGTTGCATGAAGGACGTATTCCGCGATCCACGCCGTCACGGAAGCAGAAACCTGCTTGGTATTTTGTGTTTGGTACTCGGGTCCACTCTTGTTTCCCCGAGGAGCTTGAGCTCGCAGGATCAATCACAGGCGTCTTCACCTCCCGCGGCTAGTCCTGCCCAGGAATCGTCCGGAGAAATGGCGATCAAGGATGAAGCGACCACTTCCAAGGTGGCCGAGGCCGCAAAGTTCCGCGTGAATGTGAAGTTAGTGTTAGCGCGCGTGGTGGTGCGGGATTCCAGCGGCCATGCGGTGGGAAATTTGCACAAAGAAGACTTTCAGATTTTCGACAATGGAAAGCCGCAGGTCATTTCAGATTTCGATGTGGAACATATCGGGCCGCAAGCGTCGACCTCGGTCACTGCCGCAAGCTTGAGCTCGCCGAATGCGGCGCAGCCAGCAGTAAATCCCACACTGCCGGCGCGCTACATTGCGTACCTCTTTGATGATTTGCATTTCAACTTTGCAGATTTGGCTCTGGTACGCAAGGCTGCTGGGCATCGTTTCGACGCTCTGGCGCCCACCGAACGCGCAGCAATTTTCTCAACGTCGGGCCAGACCAACCTCGATTTCACCGATGACCATGCCAAGTTGCGGCAAACTCTCGAGCTTCTGCAGCCCCGCCCGACGATCAACCTCGAAGGCCCCACCGAATGTCCGTTAGTCACTCTCTATCAGGCCGATCTCATCGTCAACAAAAACGATCTTAATGCATTGCAGGCGGGCATCAACGACTATATACACTGCGCCAACCCTCCTCCCCAGATGATCAGCAATGCGGGGGGAATTGTGCAAGGGAAGGCGTACGAGGTCTTGAATGTTGGGGAACACGATAGCCGGCTGGCGATTGGAGTGTTGCGCGATGTCGTGCGTCGAATCGCGGCCATGCCCGGCCAACGAAACCTGGTTCTGATCTCTCCCGGCTTTCTGACGCCGGAAATGGATTTCGAGGACAATGAGGTAATCGACCGGGCAGTGCGCACCCAAGTCGTCATCAGCAGCCTTGACGCCCGCGGCCTGTATGTGGACATCCCGTTTGGGGATGCCAGCAATCCCGGCCGGCCCGATATCAATATACGGGGGCAAGTTTATAGTCCAACGCCGCGCGCCATTCTGGACACTCAGTCAGCCGCCGCGCAGGATGACATTTTGTCGGTCCTGGCCTACGGCACGGGCGGCACCTTCTTTCACAACAACAACGACATGGAGGAAGGCTTTCGACGCGTGGCGGATAACCCCGAGTTTTACTACATTCTGGGGTTCACTCCGCAAAATCTGAAGATGGACGGCAGGTTCCACACCTTGAAGGTGAGCCTGAAAAGTCGCGAGAAGTACGATCTGCAGGCGCGTCGGGGCTACTATGCTCCCAAGCACGATGTGGATGCGGCGGAAGAAGCCAAACGCGAGATTGACGATGAAGTTTTATCGAGCGAAGAATTACACGATCTCCCAGTCGTGTTGCATACCCAATTTTTTAAAGCTTCTGACGAGTCCGCCAAGCTGACGGTGCTAGCGCGCGTGGATGTGAAACGGCTTCATTACAAACAGACGGACAATCGCAATCAAAATGATCTGACAGTGGTGACTGCCGTATTCGATCGCAACGGCAATTTCCTGCAGGCGAATGAAAAACTGCTGCAAATGCGCTGGAAAAACGAGACCCTGCAGAGCAAGCTGGCTTCGGGCATTACCTTGAAAACGAGCTTTGACGTAAAACCCGGACGATACCTGGTTCGGGTAGTGGCGCGGGATACGGAGCAGCAACTTATGTCGGCAGAAAACGGAGCGGTGGAGATTCCGTGAGAGGAGTGGAATTATGACAAACCGGCGATGGATTGGGTCGAGGAAATGGTTGGTGCTGGCAGGCGCTTTCACGTTTGGGGTCGCAGTCGCACAGGCGCAACAACCGTCCACTCCTTCGAATGACAGTGTCGGAACGATAAAGGTGGAGACCCGCGTCGTGCTGGTGGATACGGTCGTCACTGACAAGAAGGGCACCTATATTCGCGACCTCGAAGCCAAGGATTTCAAGGTCTGGGAAGATGGCAAGGAGCAGCCGGTCACCAGCTTCTCGCGGGAAGATGCCAACCCCGATCCGGCTCATCCACCCAAACATTATCTCGTGCTGTTTTTTGACAACTCGACCATGGAGTTCGGGGATCAAGCGAAGGCTCGGGATGCAGCGGCCAAGTTCATCGACGCCAATGCCGGGCCGAACCGGCTGGTGGCGATTGTCGAATTTGGCGGCATGCTGCGGATTACGCAAAACTTTACGACTGATACCGAGCGTCTGAAAAAAGTCGTCGCGGGCGTCAAATTTTCGCACGTCTCGCCCAACGCGCCTTCGCCCGACCTTGCTTCCACGTCAATGCCACCATCTCAGCCGCCGTCATTGGACGCTCCGGTCATGGGCGGGTTGGAGGCCGACTTCGGGGCACGCAGTGTATTCCTCGCGTTGCGCAATCTGGCCAAGGGTCTCGTTGGAGTTTCCGGGCGCAAGAGTTTGATCCTGTTGAGCGCCGGATTCCCGATGACGGTGGAACTGCAGTCAGAGCTTACCGCTGTCATAGATGCGTGCAATAAAGCGAATGTGGCCGTGTATCCGATCGATGTGCGCGGCTTGGTGGCTCCGGTAGTGGGAAAGGCGTCACCGAAGCCGCGGGTCCGTCCATCGAGCCTGCCGCACCTTCAACGTGCGGCGCTGAAATATAAAGGCCGTGCGAACACTCCGATGCTGGCACTCGCGCCGTTTGCCGCTGAACCGGCCACTCCGCCGCAGCATACCGG